>Ga0302319_10015374_pt1 | contig 14182 bp, 7 predicted proteins | sample Bog_T0_2_FD_203319 | JGI IMG/M metagenome (GOLD analysis project Ga0302319, IMG submission 203319) | Peat permafrost microbial communities from Stordalen Mire near Abisko, Sweden - Bog_T0_2 | ecosystem: Environmental > Terrestrial > Soil > Wetlands > Peat | place: Sweden: Abisko, Stordalen Mire... | reverse complement strand
GCCCTCTTTCAACTCCACCACGCCCTTGGGCCCAATAATCACCGCGCCCGGCGTGCCACTGATATTGCCCGAGAGCCGGACTGGGAGATTAGCAAAGCCCAGCATGATCGCATCGGTAAACGCCAGCTCCACCTGCGACTGCTTGCGCATCGGTCCCAGAATGCGCAGATTTGAAATGATGCGGCTACGCGGCCCCACAATCGTCACCGTCTCTTTTGCCGCAAAGTTGCCTTCCTGAAACAGCGGCCGGTCGAACGTCAACTCCGTGCCGGGCCCGAACAGCACATCCATATCCTCGCGGCACACGTGCATGTGGCGCGACGACGCCTGCACCACCAGCTCCGGCGCCTTGCCCTTGCTGTCGCGGCCCAGGTACTCGAGCGCCACCTGGCGCACGATCCGCTCCACCGTCGCCCTGTCGATTACCGGATTCCCTGCACTTGCCATAACTGTTCCTTGAACTCTAGACCCTAGTCCCTTAGTCCCTTAGTCCCTGTCTTTTTCACCACGCCCACCGTCTCCCGTGCCAGAATCGATTCCTCATTGGCCGGAATCACCAAAACTTTCACAATGGAGCGAAGCGTAGAAATCTCTCCCTCGCCCTTGATGCTTTGGTTGGCTTCGTCATCGAGCTCGATACCAAAAGGCAAAAGCCCCTTCAGCACCGCCGCGCGAATCGCCGCGCTGTTCTCGCCAATCCCGCCCGAGAAAGTAATCACGTCCAACCCGCCCAACTCCAGCAGGTACGCGCCCACATAATGCCGAATCGCGCGCACAAAAACATCCAGCGCCAACTTCGCCCGCGCGCTTCCTTTGGCCGCAGCATCTTCCAGATCCCGCAAATCGCCGCTCGTGCCGCTGATCCCCGCCAACCCCGACCGGCTTCCCAGCAGCTTTGCCATCTCATCCGGCCCCAGCCCGAGCTTCTTCATCATGTGCAGCACGGCAAACACGTCGATGTCGCCCACGCGATTGTTCTGCGGCAATCCCGACTGCGGCGACGCGCCCATGCTCGTGTCAATCGCCACCCCTTTACAGAACGCCGTCACGCTCGAGCTCCCGCCCAGGTGGCATGAAATATGCCGCAAATCCTTACGCCCAAGCAGCGCCTGCGCTCGTTCATTCGCTGAGCGGTGGCTGGCCCCGTGAAATCCATACCGCCGGATCCCGTGCTCCGTCCGCCACTCATAAGGCACCGCGTAGGTCGTCGAGGCCTCATCCATGAACCGGTACGGGAACGGCTCCATCACCGCCACCAGCGGCACGCCCGGCAACTCCTGCTCAAAGGCCTTCATCGCGGAGATATACGGCGGATTGTGCGCCGGAGCCATGAACGAAAACTCCTCCATGGCCGCAAGCAGCGCATCATCAATAATTTGCGGCACATTCAACGGTCCCGTATGCACCGCCTTAAAGCCCACCGCGTCAATCTCGCTCAGGCTGGCCAGCGCCTTCCCCGGCCCCGCAATCTCGCTCAGGCACTTCCTGATCGCCACGGAGTAATCGCAGCACTCGCCACCCGGCTGGCCGATCCGCTCCACTCGCCCCTGCGCCAGCACTTTTTCACTCGCCGCCGCGTCGTCCGCAATCTCTACGAGCCGGTACTTGAACGAGGTGCTGCCGATATTGGGAATCAAAACGATCATTTCTTGACTGTTCTTGAATGAAAATGAATGATACGATACATTAGTCATCAGAGTCAATCGCAATCTTGGCTGATTTTGGGAGAGAATCCAAATCATGACGCCACAAACAGGCACTTCCGGCCGAAATTCCGCCGCCTCCCTTGACCGTCCCTCCCTCGACCGAATCAACGAGCTCGGTATCGTCGGCGCCGGCGGCGGCGGATTTCCCACGGCGGTCAAGTTCAAAACCCAAGCCTCCACCCTCATCGCCAACGCCGCCGAGTGCGAGCCCCTCCTCCACAAAGACAAGGAACTCCTTCACCATCACGCCGAGCCTTTCCTGCGCGGCATGACAATGGCCATGCAACTGGTCGGCGCGACCGAAGGCGTCATCGGCATCAAGGAAAAATATCTCGACATCATCGCCGCGCTCGAGGCCGCTGCCCCTGCCGGCATCCGTGTCGTTTCGCTGCCCGACTGCTACCCCGCCGGCGACGAGTTCATCCTCGTGCACATGGTCACCGGCCGCGTCATTCCGCCCGGCGGCCTGCCCAAAGACGTTGACACCGCCGTCGCCAACGTGGAAACGCTGATGAACATCGGCCTCGACCGCACGGTGACCCACAAGTACCTCACCGTCGCCGGAGCCGTCGCCAACCCCGTCACCCTCCGCGTTCCCGTCGGCACCACCATCGGCGAAGTCATCGACGCGGCTGGTGGCCCCACGGTTCCCGACTTCGGCGTTCTTCTCGGCGGCGTCATGATGGCCAAGCCCGCCGCCGACTTGAATGTCCCCGTCACCAAAACCACCGGCGGCATCATCGTGCTGCCCGCCGAGCACGCGCTCATCCGCCGCCACAACGCGCCGTGGATGCACATCGCCAAAATCGGTCGCTCCGCCTGCGATCAGTGCCGCTTCTGCACCGAGTTCTGCCCGCGCTATCTGCTCGGCCATCCCATTGAGCCGCACCGCGCCATGCAGTCGCTGGGCTTTTCGCAACCGGGCGACCTCACCGTGGCCACGCTCTACTGCTGCGAGTGCAACTTGTGCACCATGTTCGCCTGCCCTGAGGATCTAGACCCCAAAAATGTCTGCGTGCAGGGCAAGCCCGTCGCCCGCGAGCGCGGCCTCACCTGGAAAGGCACTCCCGATTCCATTCAGCCGCATCCCATGGCCGAGTTCCGCCGCGTTCCCATGCGCCGGCTCATCGCCAAACTGGGCCTCGGCGAATTTCGCAACGAAGGCCCCCTCACCGAACACAATTTTGCCCCGCGCAAGGTCACTCTTCCCCTCAAGCAACACGCCGGCGCTCCCGCCGCGCCGCAAGTCAAATGCGGCGACCGCGTCCGCGTGGGCGATCTGATCGCCGCTCCGGAAACAGGCAAGCTCGGCGCGCGCATTCACGCCAGCATCGACGGCCGCGTCACCGTGGGCACAGACGCGATCGTGATTGATGCGTAAGACGGCAAAACCAAGGCACCATAGAAACGAGACAGCGGGGAATACGACCAGATGGGCAAGGTAAGACATGAGGATCAGCCGCGCAAGACAATGTAAGACGCGCTTATCGCGTGTAGGACGAGCGTAAGACGAAGGTAAAGCGCGTAAGACAAATTGTGAGACTCAAAGCGGCCCTTCAAGCTGACGACTCAGAACTGAAGGCCTTTGCGTAAGACACGAATATCGAAGGCCGAATCACGGCTTCAAAGGAAGAACATATGACGACAGAAATCAGTTCCATCGGACTCATCGAGCTCTCGAGCATTGCCAACGGTTTCGTCGTCGAAGACCTCATGCTGAAGGCCGGCTCGGTCCAGCTACTTCTCGCGCGCAGCATCTGCTCGGGCAAATTCCTCATCGTCGTCTCAGGCGATGTCACCAGCGTTCAGGCCGCGCTCCTCGCCGGAGCCGCAGCCGCCGGAGCCTCGCTCATCGAGCGCCGCCAGATTGCCCGCGTTCATCCCACCGTTCTCCAGGCCATCTCCCAGAGCGTCGATATTCCGCCCAGCCAGCTCAAGTCCATCGGCGTCATCGAGACCTTCTCCGCGGCCAGCATCATTGAGGTCGCCGACGCCGCGGTCAAAGCCGCCAACGTCACTCTCCTCAAAGTTCATCTCGCCATGGCGCTCGGCGGCAAAGGCTTCGTGGTCATGGCCGGCGACATCTCGAGCGTCCAGGCCGCCGTCGCCGCCGGCTGCAAAGCCGCCGCTGAAGACGGCATGTTGGTAGGCAAAGGCGTCATCGCCAACCCCTCGCCCGAGCTCTTCAAGGAATACATTTAGTGTGGTGAAACGGAAGCTCGAATCACAATAAAACTGTCACCTTAAGCGAAGCGCTTTCCCGTGGAGCCGAGGGACCTGCTTTTGCTTTTCCACCCCTCACCTCACCACGACTGTGTCATCCCGAGCGCAGTTTGCCGCGCTCTTCGCGGCAAACCAAGTCGAAGGATCTGCGGTTGCCTTTCCAACGACTTCAGATTCGCCACCTCCGCGCTGAGTTGCTAACCCGCCGACTCGCCAGCCCCGCTAACTCCGCTATCCTTACAGCACCATGATCTCCGCGCTCCGCCGCGTTCCTCGCCTCGCCGTCCTCGTCTGCGCCGTCGCTTCGTCCGCACTCATCGCTCAGCAAACCGCCCCAACAGCTCTCCCTTGGCGCGGCGAGCAACCGGTGCGTGCCCGTCACGGCATGGTCGTCAGCGTCCATCATCTGGCCGCCGACGCCGGTCTCCGCATTCTCGAGGAAGGCGGCAACGCCATCGACGCCGCCGTCGGCACGGGTTTCGCGCTCGCCGTCGTCCATCCCGCCGCGGGCAATCTCGGCGGCGGCGGCTTCATGCTCATCCGCGACCATTCCGGTAAAACCATCTTTCTCGACTACCGCGAAAAAGCCCCGCTCGCCGCCACCCAAAACATGTATCTCGATCCCAGCGGCAACGTCATCCCCGATTCGAGCGTTCTTGGGGTACGTTCCATCGCCACGCCCGGCTCTGTCGCTGGCCTCGTCTACGCCGAGCGCAAATACGGCCGCCTCGGCCTCAAGCGCGTCATGGCGCCTGCCATTGAGCTTGCGCGCGCCGGCTTTGTTCTCACTCAACAAGAAGCGACCGAACTCTCCGATCCCGACCTCGCCCGCTTTCCCGCCTCGCGCGCCATCTTTCAGCGCGACGGCCGCCTCTACAAAGCCGGCGAAATCTTCCGCCAGCCGCTGCTCGCCGCCACGCTCGAGCGCATCGCCGCCGATCCCGACGATTTCTACCGCGGCGCCATGGCCCACCAGCTCATTGCCGATCTCAGCAAAGGCGGCGCGCTCCTCACGCTCGACGATCTCGCCCAATACAACGTGGTCGAGCGCGAACCCGTCATTGGTACATTTCGGGGCGCCTTTCACAACTACACCATCATCAGTGCGCCGCCGCCCTCCTCTGGCGGAATCGTGCTCATCAGTGCGCTCAACATTCTCGAAAGCTACCATCTCAGCAATCTCGGCGATCGCAGCCCCGCATTCATTCATCTCGCCACCGAGGCCTGGCGTCGCGCCTACATGGATCGCGCCGACTATCTCGGCGATCCCGACTACAACTCCATTCCCGTCGCCGCGCTCACCGCCAAAAACTACGCCGCCGCATGGCGCGCGAGCATTCTCGCCCAAAGCGCATCGCCCAGCGCCACGCTTCAGCGTCCCGCGGGCTTCGTTCCGCCCGCGCCGGCAACTTCCGGCCAGCGCCGCGCGGAGTCGCCCGACACCACGCACTATTCTGTTGTCGACAAAGAAGGCAACGCCGTCGCCGTCACCACCACGCTCAACGACAGCTTCGGCTCACACGTCGCCTCCGCCTCGCTCGGCTTCCTTCTCAACGACGAGATGGACGACTTCGCCTCCAAGCCCGGCGCCGCAAACATGTATGGCCTTGTGCAAGGGCAGGCCAACGCCATCGCGCCCGGCAAGCGCCCCTTGAGCTCCATGACGCCAACCATCGTTCTCGAAGACGGCAAGTTGCGCTACGTGCTCGGCTCGCCCGGCGGCGGCCGCATCATCTCCACCGTCGGCAACATCTTTCTCTCCGCTGCCGAAGGCAGCCTAAACATCCAGGAAGCGGTCGACGCGCCGCGCTTCCATCACCAATATTTGCCCGACATCCTCTACCTCGAGCCGGGATTCAACGCCGACACCATCTCCGCCCTGCGCGCCATGGGTTACACCATCACGCTCAGCCACGGCCACTGGTCCGACGGCGAGTGCATCGCCATCGATCCCGCAACCGGCGACCTCCTCGCCGGCCAGGACCATCGCAGCCACTACGGCAAAGCCGCCGGCTACTAGTGTGGTGAGTCTGAAGTTCGTTAAAGAATCGTCCTTTGGTTTTGTATCAGGGCGCGACTTCAGTCGCGCCGGAAGCGGCTGAAAATACACCGGGATTTAGCCCCTGAGGGACGCTCTTCGTTCCGTGTCCATTCGTCGAATTGTTCAACGAACTTCAGACTCAGGACACCAGGTCTCTGACCGTATGAAGAGGAACCTTCCCGTGCGCCATCCATTCGCCCGATTTTTGGGCGAATGGGTGGGATAGCACGAACCCCAAAGGTACAAATCCACGCGGTCAAAGACCAGGTGTCATGAACTAAAAGTTAGTCAACTCGCCAACTCGCCAACTCGCCAACTCGCGAACTCGCCAACTCGCTAACTCGCTAACTTGCTAACTCGCCAGATCGAAGCGATCCAGATTCATCACCTTCGTCCACGCCGCCACAAAGTCCTCAACGAACTTCCGCTCGCCATCCTTACTCGCGTAGACCTCGGCAAGCGCGCGCAGTTGCGAATTCGAACCGAAGACGAGATCGACGACTGTGCCCGTCCACTTCAACTCACCCGTCTTCCGGTCGCGCCCTTCCAACACACCGTCCGTCGCCGACTTCTGCCACTTCGTGCCCATGTCCAGCAGGTTCGCGAAGAAGTCATTCGTCAGCGTCTCCGGCCGCTTGGTCAAGACCCCGTTTTTCGATCCGCCGAAGTTCGCGCCCAGTACGCGTAAGCCGCCGACCAGCACCGTCATCTCGGGCGCCGTCAGTGTCAACAACTGCGCCTTGTCCAGCAGCAACTCCGCTTGGCAACCCTCAAGTCCTTTGCTGACGTAGTTGCGGAACCCGTCCGCCTTCAGCTCGAGCGACTCAAACGACGCCACATCGGTCTGCTCCTGTGTCGTATCCATGCGGCCCGGCGCAAACGCAACGTTCACATCGTGACCAGCCTTCTTCGCTGCCGCCTCCACGGCCGCCGTTCCGGCCAGCACAATCAAGTCGGCCAGTGAAATCTTCTTGCCGCCTTCTTGCGCCGCGTTGAAATCCGTTTGAATGGCTTCCAACTTCGCCAGCACTTTTTCCAGTTCCGCCGGCTGGTTCACCTCCCAGTCTTTTTGAGGAGCCAGGCGAATGCGCGCGCCATTCGCGCCGCCGCGCTTGTCGCTGCCGCGGAAGCTCGCTGCCGCCGCCCACGCCGTCGTCACCAATTGTCCGATCGACAGCCCCGACGCCAGCGCCTTCGCCTTCAGCACGGCAATGTCCGCCTCATTCACCAGCGCGTGGTCAACTGCAGGAACCGGATCCTGCCAGATCAGCTCTTCCTTCGGCACCAGCGGCCCCAGGTACCGCGCCCGCGGACCCATATCGCGATGCGTCAGCTTGAACCACGCTCGCGCAAACGCATCCGCAAACTCCGCCGGATTCTCAAAATACCGCCGCGAAATCTTCTCGTACGCTGGATCGAGTCGCAGCGACAGATCGGTGGTCAGCATCGTCGGCGTGTGGCTCTTTGTCTTGTCGTGCGCGTCCGGAATCAATCCCGCGCCGGCATCGCCCTTGGGCTTCCACTGGTGGCAGCCCGCCGGGCTCTTCATCAGCTCCCATTCGTAGCCGAACAAATTCTCGAAAAAGTTGTTGCTCCACTTTGTCGGAGTTTTCGACCACGTCACTTCCAGGCCGGAGCCGATCGTGTCTCCGCCCGCACCCGTGCCGAAGCTGCTCTTCCAGCCCAGTCCCTGTTCTTCAATCGATGCGGCCTCGGGCTCTGCGCCCACGTGGCTCGCCGGTGCGGCGCCGTGCGTCTTGCCAAAGCTGTGGCCGCCGGCAATCAGCGCCACCGTCTCTTCGTCGTTCATCGCCATGCGCGCAAACGTCTCGCGAATGTCGCGCGCCGCCGCCACCGGATCGGGATTGCCGTTCGGCCCTTCCGGGTTCACGTAAATCAATCCCATCTGCACCGCGGCCAGCGGATTCTGGAGCTCGCGATCGCCGCTATAGCGCTGGTCGCCCAGCCACGTTGCCTCCGGACCCCAATCGGTATCGAGCTCCGGCTCCCAGATATCCGCGCGCCCGCCGCCAAAGCCGAACGTCTTGAAGCCCATCGACTCCAGCGCCACATTGCCGGTCAGAATCAGCAAATCCGCCCACGAAATCTTGCGTCCATACTTCTGCTTGATCGGCCACAGCAGCCGCCGCGCCTTATCCAGGTTCACATTGTCCGGCCAGCTGTTCAACGGCGCAAAGCGCTGCGACCCGCGGCCCGCGCCACCGCGTCCATCGTGGATGCGGTAGGTGCCCGCCGAGTGCCAAGCCATGCGGATGAAAAGCCCTCCGTAGTGCCCAAAGTCCGCGGGCCACCACTCCTGCGAATCCGTCATCAATGCGCGCAGGTCCTTCACCACTGCATCGAGATCCAGCGTCTTGAATTCCTTTGCGTAGTCAAACGACTCGCCCATGGGATTGGATAAAGATGATTGCTGATGCAGGATCGCAAGGTTCAACTGGTTGGGCCACCAGTCGCCATTGCCCTTGGCTCCTGCCGTCGTATGCTGCAACATTCCGCCCGTAAACGGGCACTTCGCTTCGTTCGACATATCGATCTCCTGTGGCCGCCTGCATCCGGCCAGCTTCTCCAGTATAGGAGCGCCGCGCCCCACCCTTCGACCCTGCCAGTTCCTACTCTGAAGGTCATCCTCGTTTGTACCGCCGGTCTCCGGACCGGCTGAAGTGCGGGCGTCCTCGCCCGCACATGCGCGTCGGCCACATAGTCGCTGAGCGACTGAAGCGCAACGCAAGGAGTCGAAGGATCTGCGGTTGTCCCTGCGTTCATCCCCGCCACTGTCGCCCACTCACCCAGAAGAGCAAAAAGCTAGAAGCTGCTCTTCTCGCTCCCTTGTTCCCTCGCTCCCTCGCTCCCTTGCTCCCTCGCTCCCTTGCTCCCTTGCTCCCTCGCTCCCTTGCTTCCTGCCTCACCGAAGAACGCTTCCACATCCGTAACCGTCTGCGTCACGCGATAGGGCGGCAGCGATTGCAGAAAAACCTGTCCGTAGCGCTGCGTGCGGATGCGCGGATCGAGCAGTACGAGAACGCCGCGATCTTCAAGCGACCGGATCAGCCGCCCGAAGCCCTGTTTGAGCGTGAGCACGGCCTCCGGAACCTGGTAGTCGAAGAAAGGCTTTCCGCCGGCTTCCTCAATGGCCTTCATGCGCGCCTGCACCACGGGATCGGAGGGCACGGCGAAGGGCAGCCGGTCGATGATCACGCAGCTCAACGCCTCGCCCTGCACGTCCACCCCTTGCCAGAAGCTGGCCGTTCCGAAAAGCACGGCGTTCGGAGTCACGCGAAACTCCTCAAGCAACGCCTTGCGCGGAGCCGAGCCGTGCAAAAGAATCGGGTAGTCGAGTACTGGCAGCAGCCGCTCGTAGAGCGCGCGCATCTGGGCGTAACTGGTGAACAGGCAAAAGGCCCGGCCATGCGTAATGCGCAGAACGCGCTCGATTGTCTTCGCCGCGGCTTCCTGGAACTCCGCCGCGCGCGGGTCGGGCATCTGTGGCGGCAGGTAGAGCAGCGCCTGCTTTTCATAGCGGAAGTGTGACGGCACCACCAACTCGCGCGCACCCTGGCTGCGGTCGCCGAGGCCGAGCCGCCTGCGCAAATGCTCGAATCCCCCCTGCACGGTGAGCGTTGCCGATGTCAGGACAACAGTCGGCACCTGGTCCCACACCAGGTCGCGCAAAATCTCTGACACATCAATCGGCGTGGCCTGCATGAATGTCGTCCGCGCGCCGCCTCGCGGAGCACTCTTTCGGTCGGGATTCGCGGGCCCGCCGCGCCGCTCCAGCCAGAACACCATGTTCGCGGCCTTCGCCTCCAGCATGTATTCCAAGTCGGCGCGCAGCGCGGCCGAGCGCGACTCGAGCCCCGGAGCTTCGTCCGTGTCGCCAAGCCGTTCGAACTCCGCTTCCAGCAGCTTCAGCGTGGTGCTCACCCCCACATAAAGGTCGCCGGAAGATTCGAGAAATTCTTCGCGATTGCTGAACGGATGGCGGCCATCGCTTTCGTAAGGCAGCGCCGCAAAAAAAAGCCGCGCCCGCTCGCGCAGTTGCTGCGTAAGCAAGTGAATCTGCGTAGAGCCTTCTTTTCCGCGCAGCAGCACATCGGCGTCGCGCGCAAAGTCTTCAAAGCGAACATTCGAAAGCGAGCGCCCGAAATAATTCGACGCCACCTCTTCCAGTTCGTGCGCCTCGTCGAAGATCACCGCCGCGGCCTCCGGCAGAACGCCCGCGTCCGGCGCGGCCGCCGCCATCTCGCGCACCGCGACATCGGCAAAAAACAGGTGGTGGTTCACGATGATCAGGTCCGACTCCATGGCGCGGCGTCGCATCTCCGTGATGAAGCAGCGGCGATAGTCGGGACACGTGCTGCCGAGACATGCTTCTGACCGCGCGTCCAGCTTGTGCCACAGCGCGCTCGACTCCGGCAGCCCGGAAAGCTCGGCGCGGTCGCCGGTTTCGGTGGTGCGCTCCCACTCGGCGATCTGATGGTACTCGTCGATTTCGCTCAGCCCCGTAAGCACCGGCTGATCGCGCAGCGCGTAGAGCTTGTGGCGGCAGAGATAGTTGGCGCGGCCCTTCATGTAGCACACGCGCAATTCGCCCAGCATCGCCTCAAGAAACGGCACATCGCGAAAGAAGAGCTGATCCTGCAGCGCCTTCGTTCCCGTGGAAACAATCACGCGCTGCCCGGTGCGCAGCGCCGGCAACAGGTAGGCCAGGGTCTTGCCCGTGCCCGTGCCCGCTTCAACAATCAAGTGCCGCCGCTCGGCCAGTGCGCGCTCCACGGCCTTCGCCATCTCGTACTGCCCTTGTCGATATTCATAAGGCAGCGGTGAGCGCGCCAGGATGCCGCCGGGCGAAAAGAACTCGTGGAGTGTGGGCAGGGCGCGGATTGGGGCGTCGGAGGTGGGCATCTGGGCCGGGTGCTCTTTCCATGATAGAGACACGGACCAGGCTACCGAGCCCGGCCATAGCGCGCAGCACCATCCAAGCCCGGAACGTACACTGAAAGAGCAGGGTTTGTGCAGTAGCGATTCCGGCCTGCATATCCGCCTCGCGAATCGCGCAGCAGTGAACGCATTCGGACGCGGGAAGCTCTCACAGGAGAAGATCTTGCCGACGTATCGCAGATCGGTTGTGCCTGCGCGCGCAGGAGCCGCACAGTTGCCTTTGGTGGCGATCGTGGGCCGGCCCAACGTGGGCAAAAGCACGCTCTTCAACCGGCTCACCGGAAGCCGGCGCTCCATTGTGGGCGACGAGCCCGGCATCACCCGCGATCGCATCTACGGCGAGTACGAGTGGCTCGGGCGCAACTACCGCCTCGTGGACACGGGCGGCATCGTGCCCGACGATCCAGAGCTGATTCCGGCGGAGATTTTTACGCAGGCCAAGGTGGCGCTCGAAGAAGCCGACGCGCTGGTGATGGTCGTCGACGCGCGCACCGAGCTGGCGCGGCCCGACTACGACCTGGCGCTCCTGCTCAAGCGCGGCGGCAAGCCGCTGTTTCTCGCCGTCAACAAAGTGGAGACCGAAGGGCTCGCCAACGAAGCGGAGAATTTTCGCCGGCTCGGCATCCGCAACGTGTTCCCCGTGAGCTCGGAGCATGGCCAGGGCGTCGCCGATTTGCTGGATGCGATTGCGGAAGCAATTCCGGACAGACCCGACGTCGCGCCGCAGAGCGAAGCCGGCCCTTCCACGGCAGAGCCAGGTGAAGACGAAGTAGAAGACGAGCAGAAGATCCGCACCCACGGTGAGTTCGAGCAGCGCGAAACCTCGGTGGCGATCATCGGGCGGCCGAATGTCGGCAAGTCGACGCTCCTGAACGCGCTCACTGGAACCTCGCGTGCCATCGTCTCGCCAATCGCCGGCACAACACGGGACGCCGTGGACGAAGAGGTCGAATTCGAAGGCAACGCGCTGCGCTTTGTTGACACAGCAGGCATCCGCCGCAAAGGCAAAACGCATTTGATGGCGGAAAAGATGAGCGTGGTCATGGCGCGACGTCATCTTGAAGCCGCGGACGTGGCCTTATTGATGATTGACGCGGCAGAAGGCGTCACCGCGAGCGACGCCACCATCGGAGGCTACGCGCACGAGAGTGGGCGCAGCGTCATCATCGTGGTCAACAAGTGGGACCTTGTCACGACGGGCCGCACCGATGGCAAGCCCCCTGCCGATCGCGACATCTTCGAGCGGCAAGTGCGCAAGGCCCTCAAATATCTCGACTACGCGCCGATAATTTTTCTTTCCGCGCTTGAAGCGCTCGGCTCGCAGCGCAAAGGCATGGCGCGCGTCTTGCACGAGGTCGTCTCCGTAGCCCAGGAGCGTCGCAAGCGTGTCTCCACCGGCCAAATGAATCGCTTTATGGAGAAGATCGATTTTCAGCGCGCGCCCGTGCCCATGGCAAAGCGTATTCGCATCTTCTATATGACGCAGGCCGCCGTGGCTCCGCCCACCTTTATCCTCTTCACCGATCGCGACATCAAACTGCACTTCGCCTTCGAGCGCTTCTTGGAAAACCAAATCCGCGAAGCATTCGGATTCAAGGGCACGCCCATCTGGTTCAAAGTCAGGGCGCGAAGCGGTGAGCATCACGGCTAGAGCGGATTGGGCGATGGTGTAGGGTCTCGTGAAAGGGCACGACTTCAGTCGTGCCGCGAGCGCCGCAAAAAGAGTGCGGGCTTTAGCCCCTGTGCGATGACCGTTGAACCTCTCCGTGCCCCATCCATTCGGTCGCCGCGACGACCGAATGGGTGGGATAGCACAAACTCAACCGGTACGAATTCAAGCGGTCGGGGAATAGCGGGCGCTCAGGATCAGGCCGAATCATTGCTGCACGCCCCCAGGCATGCGTGACGACGAACTACCCTCTGCACTCGTAAGACGCCGCACGTGCACGCTGGCCTGGGTCTCCGGAACAGTGCCGTCGTTGGCCTGAACCTCTGAGGGGCTTCCCTGGATGAGAATGCGCAGAGTGGCCTTGCCGCGCGCCGGTACAACGATGCGCTGCGTGACGGAGGTCAGCGAGTTGCGCACGATCACGGGAACTTCGGCGGCGGCGTAACCGGAGTTCGCGAGATCCACGGAAACAAGCCATCCGTCGGCCCCAGGCTCAGCACCTGATGCGGACGAGTTTGACGAATTCGAGGCCCGATCCGCCGAAGTCGGAAATGCGTTGTCGATCGCGATGTCAGGCAGTCCTTTGTCGGCATCCACCCAATCCGCAAAAAACCAGTTAAGGTTGCCGCGCAGTCCCGCCTGCTCGAGAAGTTTTTCAAACGAGCCTGACCCCGAGTCCGGCCCGAGACCGTGCGCGGCATCCTGCGCAGGATCGTACGCGCGCAATGCCGCAGAGAGAGCCGCATCGCCCACAAGATCGCGCAGCATCCAGAAAACGTAAGTGGCTTTGCTGCGGTAGTAGACGGGCGAGATGGCCCGCGCCAGCGGCTGGCCCGAGCTCTCGCCGGGGCTCGGCGGCTCAATCAGCGCCAGCGCGGTGCGGCCGGATTCCAGCGCTTCGAGCGCCCTCTCACGGCCCGACTGCTTTTCCACCCACAGCGTTCCCATGAAATGCGCCACGCCCTCGCTCAACCACGCGCGCGGCGAGGCCATCCACGCGTGCGTCAGCGCATGGGCCATCACGCCGTTCAGTTGCTCCGGCGTGGCTTGCCGAATGGGCGTCACCAGCAGCGGGCCGGTTTCAAACGGCGCGTCCTCGGGATCGGGCGGGTCAAGAATGGTGAGCTGCGAGCGCGGCGCCTGTCCAAGCCAGCCTTGCAGAAAGGGGGTGACCGTGGAAGCGGCAGAACTCCATTCGTCGACGACGACTTCGGAAGGCGCATTATCTGCAGGCAGCGTCCAGATTGTGGTGTTGGTTGCATGATGCTCGCTGCGCACCGCGGCAAACAGGCTCGGCGCCTCAAAGCCGAGCGTCGCGCTGTCGAGCGTGGCCGTTGCCACTCCGGAGATTTCGTCGCCGCCATTCGGTGGCTCCGTAACAGTGATCGGGACGGGATGGCCATTGATCAGCGCGACGGTGGGCGCGTGCCCGTGAGGGAACTCAACCGTGAGATGCAGGAAAAAATGCGCGCCAGCCATGCGCAGTTTGTGCTCGCCCATCTCATCGAAAACGCGCGCGCCGTCACCAAGAATTACGGGAGTGGCGGAAGCCGGGTACCATACCACGTTGCCAAAGCCGCGCAG
>Ga0302319_10015372_pt1 | contig 14184 bp, 9 predicted proteins | sample Bog_T0_2_FD_203319 | JGI IMG/M metagenome (GOLD analysis project Ga0302319, IMG submission 203319) | Peat permafrost microbial communities from Stordalen Mire near Abisko, Sweden - Bog_T0_2 | ecosystem: Environmental > Terrestrial > Soil > Wetlands > Peat | place: Sweden: Abisko, Stordalen Mire... | reverse complement strand
GCCGTCGAGGTGCAGCAGGTCGAAGACGAAGTAGGTGAGCGGATGCCGCGCGCCCTCCTGAAAGGAGGCCTGCAGGTCGGCGAAGCTGGAGTTGCCATCGGGGCCGAGCACCACGAGCTCGCCGTCCAGCGTGACGCTCTTCGCAGGGAGCTGGGCGACGGCGTTGGCGACGGCGGGCATGCGGTGCGTCCAATCGAGCCCCTTGCGGGTGAGGAGCTTCACCTGGGCGCCGGACTTGCGCGCCTGAATGCGGTAGCCGTCCAGCTTCAACTCGTGCAGCCAGTCGCCGGTCGCGGGCGGTGCCGTGGCTTCGAGTGCAAGCTGGGGCGCGAGAAAGTCCGGCTGGCGTTCTTTGGGGAGCTTGGCGAGGGATTTTGGGCTGAAAGGGGCTGGCTGGAGTGCGACTGCCTTGCGGGGCTGCAGGTCCTTCGACTTCGCTCCGCGCACTTCACTGCGTGAAGTGTGCGGAGCTTCGCTCAGGATGACAGACTTTTTCGGAGATGCCTTCCGGTACCACGCCTGGCCGGGCCTGGCGGTATCTTTGGAGTTCCAGACATGGTCCTCAGCCGCGGCGATCTGTTCCATCGAGCGGGCGGTGACGGCGGAGTTGGGGGCCTCGTCGGTGATAGCGGCGTCGGAGGCGGCGCGCTCGAAGCGGTCATGCTCCTTGATGAGCAGCCAGTTGGGCTTGGTGGAGTTGCCCCATTTGCTGCCGGGTTTGCTGGTCATGCGGACCAGCACCCACTTGCCCTTCAGCTTCGTGCCGTCCAGCTCGAACTTCAGCTCGCCGTCGCGCAATGCGGCGGTGACGTCTTCAAAGCCGGGCTGCGGACGCCACGTTCCCTGGTCCCACACCATGACCGTTCCGCCGCCGTACTGGCCCCTGGGGATGATGCCCTCAAACCCGCCGTACTCCATGGGGTGGTCTTCCACCTCCACAGCGAGGCGCCGGTCTTTTGTGTCAAAGGAAGGTCCCTTGGCGACCGCCCAGCTCTTGAGCACGCCGTTCCAGCCGAGGCGGAAGTCATAGTGCAGGTGGCTGGCAGCGTGCTTCTGGATGACGAAGGGAAGCGCAACGGAGGCTTTGGACTTCTTCGCGGATTTGCCAGAGGGCTCCGCGGTGACTTTGAAGTCGCGCATGGAGCGGTACCGGGCCAGCTGCTCGTCGACGGAGTTGGCTGCGCTGGGGCGGGATGATTTGCTCTTGGGCATGGAGGAATGCGTCCCTTGATTCGATGCAGGTTCAATGCAGCCGGTTTAGTTGCTGTTCAGCTTCCTGCTGGGTGAGTGGAATCAGTTCCGTGGTTCGAGTGAGACGGCCCAGGATGTGCTGGCCCGCCGGCGAGAGGATGAGTTCCACGTAGTCGCGGAGGAGTGGATTGGGCGCGGCGTTCGGCGCCTGGTTGAGAAAGAGGTGCACATACGGGCTGTAAGGATAGCGGGCCGCTGCGACATCCGCGCAGGTGGCGGCGGAGAAGGGCGCTCCTGCTGCGGAGGCAAGCGGAACCATGCGGACGTTGCGCGTCAAGCGTGTCGTGGCGAGGGAATCCAGCAGGGCGATGCCGAAGGGATCGAGCGCCAGAGCGTGAAGGACATCCTGCGTGGAGGGAAGTGGCTCGTACGCGAGAGCTGTGTCCGGCACGACGAGTGCAGGAAGACCGGGGATGGCCATGTACTCTGCGCGGACCTCGGTAGCAAAGCTGCCGTCGTCGCGCAGACCATAGAGGTGGATGGCGCGCCGGCGGTAGTCGCCGCCGAGCCCGAGCTGAGACCACTGGGTGATGTCTCCAGCAGGCTGGCCGGAGGTGACGATCTGCGCAACCTGGAGAGCCGTCAGGCCGCGCAGCGGATTCCGCGCGTTGATGTAGACGGCGGGCGGGGCCGTGCCGGAGCTGCCGGGGCCGAGGCAGAACCTGCGGCCGATGCGGATGTCCAGAGGGGAGTAACCGTAGACGAAGCGGAAGGGGCGGCGTTCGATCTCCCACGCGGCGCGGGTGGTCAGAGCGAGGTCTGCCGTGGCGGCGGTGAGGCCGCCGAGCGCGGTTCCGGAGTCCGCGAGCTTGAGCTGAAAGCGGACGCCCGGGTGCGTGTGCTGGAAGAGGGAGCTCCACTGCGTGAGAGCGGGCCGCAGGGCCTCATCCCCTTCAATGCGGATGGTCTGCGAGCGCGCCGGCAGAGCGCAGAGCAACAGCACGGCAAGGGCGCGTGTCCGCAATCCGCGTACGTAAAGGACAAAGCCGACGATCTGAGTCATTGTGGGTATTGAGATCATTGCAGTTTGGCGCTCTCCTCCGCCTGCTCCTGCAAGTTCAACGGCAGAAACCCGTCGGGCTCCGCCGCGACGATGGCCTGGCCCCGAGGAGAGAGGATGAGGCGGAGATAGTCCCTGAGCCACAGGGGAGGATTGCGGTCGAGGTAGATATAGACATAGCGGTCCAGCACATAGTGACCGGCTGTGATGTCCGCGGCGCTGCCGTTCAAGAATGGCCCGGCTTCCGTCAGAGCGACGGGGACAACACGCGTGGTGGGAGTTGCAAAGTCCAGAGCGCAGATGCCGATGGCAGAATTGTCCTCGGCGAGGGTCTGGATGATCTCCGCAGAAGACAGGAGACGGGTATAGCCAGGGGCGAAGGGCCGGCCAACGAGGAGGTGGGTGACGACCCAGGAGCCGAAGCCTGCATCCTCCGGCGTTCCCACGATGCGGATACGACGGTTGGTCCAGGCGCCGGTCAATCCCAACTGGCCCCAGCGGGTGATGTCACCGCCGGGAGAACCCTGCGAGAAGATGCGCGCCAGCTGGCCGGAGGTGAGGTGCGCGATGGGGTTCTGGCGGTTGACATAGACCCCGAGGGGCGCCGTCCGCGTCTGCGAGGTGAGCGAGCCGTGGGCAATGCGCAGCGCGATGGGCGCGCCTCCGTGGAGATGGAGATACGGAGCAAGCTCCGGCGCCGTGACCTCGCGGGCTATCGGAGCGAAGACGGTTGTGCCCTCCGTGAGCGCGGGCATCGCAATGTAGCCGCCCTTCAGGTCCAGCGTAAACCGGACTTCGGGATGCGTCTGCGCGAAGATGGCGTCAACGTGTTCCAACAGGTAGCGAAAGGAATCAGTGCCGACGACCCGCAGGCTGCCGTCCGGCAGTTGATACAGAGGGGCAGATGGCATCGATTGTGCATGCGCCGTTGCCGCAACCAGAACGAGACTGAAGAAGAGACGCCCGAGCATGGGTCTCCATTGAATACCACCTCACAACGTCGGTGGGAAGCTATGCGGTTTTGCGGCGCGCGGCCGGACGCACAGACTTTGGCGGCTTGCGCGCGGAGGCCTTCGGCGTGCTGTTCATCACCAGCGTCGGTCCCTTCTTTGTCTCCGGCTTCGAGTCGTTGCGAACGGAGTTGCGCAGGGCGTCCATCAGGTTGATGACCTTGGCGCGCGCCGGCGCCTGCGCCTCATCCCTGGGAATCGGCGCGTGCTTCAGCTTGGCCTCCACCAGTTCCTTCACCGCGACCTCATAGCCGTCAACGAACTTCTCCGGGTCAAACTTTGCGGCCTTGCGCTTGATTAACTCCTTGGCCAGCGCAAGCGAGTCAGACGCGATGGCGACCTTCTTCACGTCGCGGAAGTAGTCGGCGGAGTCGCGCAGCTCAGCGGCGTAGCGCATGGTGTACGCCATCATGCCGCCGTGCTGTTCGGTTCCTGCGGGGGCGATGGCGACGACATGCTCGCGGCCGGCGAAGGCGATCTTGGCGAGCGCGACCTTTTTCGTATCCAGCAGCGCCTTGCGCACGGTGAGGAAGGCCTCAGTCTGCGCCTCGTTCTCCGGCACGACGAAGTACGGCTTCTCATAGAACTCGGGCGAGATGTCTGCCTCATCGACGAACTGCGTCACCTCCATGGTCTGCTTGGAAGGCACGCGCAGATTCGCCAGCTCCTCGGGCTCAATGGTGACGTACTGGCCCTTGCTGTACTCGTACCCTTTGACGATCTGCGACTTCTGCACCACCTCCGATGGCTCGGCGGCTTCGTCCGGGTCGCGCTCGACCGCGCTGGCGAGCACCTTTTGATGGCGCACGCGCTCACCGGTGGAGCGGTCGATCTGGTGGAAGCGGATTTCGGACTTGGCTTCGGTGGCGGTGAAGAGGTTGACGCCGAAGCTGACGAGCGAAATTTGAATGTGTCCGGTCCAGTAAGGACGTGCCATGGAAAAAACCTCAGAGGGCAATTATGCCCTGAAGTTAGAGGATTTTGAAAGGGGCAAAGATGTACGTTGGCAGAAAGGTAACGGCAAAAGTGTTAACGCGGGGTCGCGGAGAAAAGCCTTCCGGCGCATCATGCTGCGCGCTGAAGATGGACCAATACAGGCTAGGCGGCGAAGACCTCATGGTCCAGTACACGCGCGTAGGCGGGGACAGTGAGGAAGTCCTGGAAGTGCGGCGCCTTGATCAGCTCACGGGTGAGGAAGGCGGCGTGCTCGTAGGCCTGATAGCGAGCGGGCGGATAGGCCTCCTTGGCGCGGGCGAGTTCGGCGTCGATGACCTCGTCGCAGAGTTCGGCGGTGACCGCCGTGCCGGCGTGGGCCTCGTCCTGCAGCACGGCGTGGTGATGGACCCACTGCCAGAGCTGCGAGCGCGAGATCTCCGCGGTAGCGGCGTCCTCCATCATATTGAAGAGCGGGACGCAGCCGATGCCGCGCAGCCACGCTTCGAGGTAACCGAGGCCGACGGCTACATTCTGCTGCAGGCCCGCGAAGGTGATGGTGCCGGTGGGGACGGCGAGCAGGTCGGCGGCGGTGCAGTGGTAGTCGGGAAGCTGTTTGGAGATCTGGTTCGGCTGCGGCATGATGCGGTCGAAGACCTCCAGCGCGATGGGCACGAGGCCAGGGTGGGCGACCCAGGTGCCGTCGTGGCCGTCGGTGGCCTCGCGCTCCTTGTCAGCGCGCACGCCGGCGATGGCCTTTTCGTTCGCCACAGGGTCGGACTTGATGGGGATCAGCGCGCTCATGCCGCCCATCGCGCAGATGTTGCGGCGGTGGCACGTCTGGATGCACAGCAGCGAGTACGAACGCATGAAGTGCGTGGTCATGGTGACCTGCGCGCGGTCCGGCAGCAGCAGGTGCGGGTCCCCGGAGAGCTTCTTGATGTAGCTGAAGATGTAGTCCCAGCGGCCGCAGTTCAGGCCGGCCGAGTGGTCGCGGAGCTCCCAGAGAATCTCGTCCATCTCAAAGCTGGCAAGGATGGTCTCAATGAGCACGGTCGCGCGGATGCTGCCCTGCGGGATGCCGAGGAGCTCTTGCGCGCGGACGAAGATGCTGTTCCATAGACGCGCTTCGAGGTGCGACTCCAGTTTGGGCAGGTAGAAGTACGGGCCGCTTCCGCGCGCCAACAGTTCCTTCGCATTGTGGAAGAAGTAGAGGGCGAAGTCGAAGATCGAGCCGGACATGGCCTCACCGTCGACGAAGACGTGGCGCTCCTCCAGGTGCCAGCCGCGCGCGCGGATAAAGAGCACAGCGGGCTTCTCTTTCAAGGCGTACTGCTTACCGGTCGCAGGGTCGCTGAAGGTGATGGTGCGGCGCACGGCGTCGAACAAGTTGAGCTGGCCGTCCAGCACGTTCTCCCAGGTCGGGGTGGTGGAGTCCTCGAAGTCGGCCATGAAGACCTTCGCGCCGGAGTTCAGCGCGTTGATGATCATCTTGCGGTCGACAGGGCCGGTAATCTCCACGCGGCGGTCGAGCAGGTCGGCGGGGAGCGGCGCAGTGATCCACGCGGCTTCGCGAATGTGCGCGGTCTTGGTGAGGAAGTCGGGGCGTTCGCCGGCGTCGAGACGTTGCTGGCGGGCGGCGCGCGCAGCAAGAAGCTGTTTGCGCGTGGGGTTGAACTCGCGCTGCAGGGCGACGGCGAAGGCGAGAGCCTCCGGCGTGAGGATGGAGTCGTACTTGGCGGCGGTGGTGGCGTGGAGTTCGACGCCGGAAGCTAGCGACATGCGGATGCCTTTCGTGCGGGAAAACTAATTAGAGACGTGCGACTGCGAGCGGAACAGCAGATCCTTCGACTACAGTGCTTCGCACCTTCGCTCAGGATGACAATCCAAAAGCAATCACGCGAAGAACATCTGCACTAGCCCGGCGGTGGAGAAGCAGGCCTCGACCGTGGAGCCGGCGCTGGCGAGCGTGTTGCCGGTCCAGGAGCCGGTGGTAATCCACTGCCCGGCGCGCAGGCCGCCGGTGCGTGCCGCGCCTTCGTTGGCGAGGTAGGGCAGCAGCCGCAGCAGGTCGCCGGAGGTGTTGGAGCCGGTGCGCTCCACGCGGACGACGCCGTCGATGGAGAGCACGACGTGCTCGGCGGAGAAGTCTGCACTGCGCCAGCCGGCGAAGGGCGGGCCGTAGAGGAAGCCGCCGTGCGTCTGCAGGTCAGACTGCGCGCCGGGCGTGGAGAGCACCGGGTCAGTGAAGGCGGACTCCAGCACCTCGATCGCCGGGTGGCAGGAGGCCATCGCGGCAAGGACCTCGTCGCGTGAGTAGGGCGTAGCGCGCGGGGGCAGGTCTTCTCCGACGAGGAAGGCGATCTCGGCTTCGACGCCGCGGTAGCGCGCGGTGGCGAGCTTGCTGCCGCTGGGGGCGATCCACGCGGCGGGCATGGGCGCGAAGGTGGGCGTGGCTTCGAGCGAGGGCGCGCCGATCTTGTAGCCGCCCACCGGCCTGAAGGCCGCGGCGACCAGGTCCTGCACAAAGCAGACCTCGGCGAGACCGTCAGGGACGAGGTGCGCGGGCAGCTCGGCCAGTGTGTTGCCGGTGCGGCGGGCGTCGAGCAGGAGGTTGGCGGTCTGTTGCAGGATGGATTCGCGGGAGCCGGTCATAGGGAGCTATGGTATCGCGGATGGAGGATCGAAACCTACCCTTTGGCATAGTGGGCAAGAGAGGAGAAACCTTTGACGCAGAGTTCGCGATGTTATCGCAAAGTTCGCAGAGTGGATTTGCGGGTCACGACGTGAGCCAGCGCAGCGCGTTGGCGAGGAAGCGCGCCTGCAGCACCGGATGGAACTCCGGCGTGCGGTGGTAGAGCACCTTGCCCTTGCCCAGGCGCGTGGTGAAGGTGCCCGCGCCGACGTTGCGGTCGTGGTCGCGCGAGTAGGCGACGAGAATCTCGGGTGCGGACTCACCCGGCGCTGCATCAATGAGCAGGCCGTTCGATTGGCGCGCGGGAATTTGGTAGAAGTTGCCCAGCGCGGCGTTGGTGGGCAGGCCGCTGAAGAGTGCGTGCTCGCGGCCGAAGTACCAGTTGCCCATCCAGGGCGCGCGGTAGTCGCCGACGTTGCCGTGGAAGGCGAAGGCTCCCGCTGCGGCGAGTTGCTGCGCGCAGCCGTCCGAGAGCGCGTCGGTCTGCGGCAGCACAAAGAGCGGCGTGCCCGCGTGGACGGCGTCGAGGATCGCGGGGTCGATCTGGCCAAGGGCTTCGGGCTGCTTGTCGGCGGTGGTGGGGTGGGCCTCCGTGCCGGTGGTCTCGCCGACGGACTGTGACGCGGAGGTGTGCGCAGTGAGGCCGGAGGTGATGATCACGTCGTAATACTTCACCTGCGCGGGATCGAAGTCCTCGACATCGAGATACATAATCGAGGAAAGCTGCTTACGCAGCGCTGGGGAGATGCCCGATGCAGCGACAGCTAGTCCCTGGTAGGAGTCACGGGTCTTCACGCCTAAACCGATGGAGCTGTGTGTGACCCAAACTTCTTTCGTCTGCGTCGCGAGCGGCGCTGAAGAGATCGCAAACTTGAAGCGGTACAGCCCTTCCTCGGTGAGCGGCGGCGTGACGAAGCCCTCGCGCAGCAGGTAGGTGAAGACATCCGGCGTTTGCGCGAGAGCTGGCAGCGTCACGAGATCAGTGCGCTTGCCACTGGGCGTGATCATGTTGAAGGTGAGCGAGCCGGTCGCCGGTTTGCCAGTGTCGTTGGCGAGGAAGAGGTCGAAGGTCGCAGGCTTGCCTTGCTCGATGCACAGCGCGCGCTGCTTGGCGATGGGGCGCACCGGCAGCAGCGAACTCGCGATGAGTTTGGGGTCGCTCTTGAAGTTGCGCAGGTTGTCGACGATGCCGGAGTGGTTCTCGATTGCCGTCGACTCCCAGCCGGATATGGCGGCGAAGTCCAGGTCGTCGGAGAGGCGCGCGTTCTCCATGTAGTTCTGCCACGACTGGTACTCGGTGAGGCCGCAGGCGAGGAAGACGGACTCCGCCGTAGGGAAGGCCTTGCGGAATCCCCACTTGTCGAGGAAGCGGTCGTAGCCCAGGAGGATCTCCTCGTGGTCTTTCAGATCGTAGGAGTCGCCGCCGTACTTCTTGTAGGTCTCGGTAATCTGGTGGACCATCAGCGAGTGGTTGTCGGGCCGCGCGCAGCCCTCCATCTCGCCGAACTCGGTGATGACGTCTTTGAACGGAGCGCGATACGTAAAGTCTGTCGGCGATTTGTAGAACCCATCGACCCACTGATCGCCCGCGCCCTGGTGGTTGTTCCACCAGCCGCCCCAGGGCTCTTCATCGCTGCGATGGATCTTGTCGTCGTAGGGGGCGTACCACGCCTGCGCAGCGCCGCGCGCGACGAAGCCGTCATTCAGCACCACGCAGCGGCTGGGGTCCTCGCGGTGCATGGCCTCCAGGATGGCGAGCGTGGCGGGGTTCTTGAGGTCGGCGCCGATCTCGTTCTGCAGGCAGTACTCGATGACCGAGGGATGCGAGCGGTAAGCTTTCACCATCCCCACGCACTTGGTGAACATGTAGCGCTGCGCGAACTTGTCGGCCTCGCTGGTGGGCTTCTCCATGATGGTGCCGGCGGCGTTGGTCTGCGCGCCCGCCGGCAGTTTGCCGATGGCGAGCTTGCCCGCGCCGGGCTCCATGTAGCGCAGCACGCCCAGCTCATCGTGCTTGCGCAGCACGTCCTCCTTGGCGAGGTTGCGATGGAAGTTGAGGCAGTTCAGCCCGAGGGTCTTTGCTGCGACGACTTCCTTCTCCGCGAGCTCGGGGACAGGGAAGAGCCCATTCAGCCCCCAGAAGCCCCAGGAGATGGCCGTGTAGATGCGAATGCGCCGGCCGTTGAGGCGGAACATCGCGTTGGTGCCGAGGCCCTCCGGCGCAAACCAGCGAAAGCCGAAGATGATCGATTGAGTTTGATCGTTCATTTGGATGAGTGGATCAGTTGCATCAGGTACGCTGAATCGCAGGCGATAGAGTTTGGGTTGATCCAGATCCCATAACTCTGCATCGGGGCACTGGATATCGACATGGCCGGTAGCTCCCAAGCCAGAAGGGTCTGTCACTGCTTCAAAGCGCACGGCCTTTAGGACTCGGAAGGTAGCAATCTCCACCACCTCAGCACCGACAGACATCTTTGCTGGTATGCGATATCGCTTGTCAACGGTGAATCGAGGGTCGTACTCGAGGGTTACGAAGGCTGTGATGGTCTTGTCCGGCTTATTGAGCACCCAAAGGTCTTTGAAGCGTGCAACGCCCTGGTGGGACACGAGGGTCATCCCGCGGTCCAGCCCGGCAAATCCATGCGACCGATAAAGCGCGAGATGGCCCCACTTGGCGTTCGAGCCGTCGACCCAGTCGAAGCGGCCGAAGGGGTTGGTGAGGCGGATGGCGAGCAGGTTGAACCCGCCGGGGTCAGCGGCGTGGGTCAGGTCGCACTCGAAGGGCAGTTCCTCCATGATGCTGTAGCCGACGAGCTGGCGGTTGAGATAGACCTCGGCTCGCAGCCTTGCCCCTCGTATGTGCAGGAAGATGCGCTTGCCTTGCATCTCGGCGGGGATGTCGAGCTCGCGCCCCCACCAGGAGACGCCGTAGTACGCTCCGTTCTGCGGCACAGCATCGTCGGCGGGCGCGACCGGAGGCGTGGTCGCGGCGTAGCGGTACTCCTCGGGCGTGTAGGGTCGCGGCTTGCCGTCAGCTCCTGCTCCGTACTTTCCCCAGAAGTGCTGCTCGACGGTGGTGGGCAGCGTGGCTTCCAGGCCGTCGTCGCGGCGCAGCACTCCCCAGCCGCCGGTGGGTTCGTTCACGGGCAGCGGCTGGCCCTTGCCGCAGAGCTTCCCGTCAATCCAGCTCACATCCTCGGGCAGGAAGAGGTCGTCGTTCTGCCACTCGGCCTTGGGGTCGAGCCAAACCCGCCAGTCGTCGTCGGGAACGAGGGTGCCGTTCTCCGGATAAGGGATCGGCGCTGCGGACGGCTCGGCGGTGAGGTGAGGAGCGAGCTGCGCAGCGGCGGTGGCGACGGCGGCGGTCTGGAGAAAGCGGCGGCGGGAGAGCTTCGGCATGGAAGAGAAGTTTAGCGCGTGCGTGGGTTCGCCGTCAGAAAGCACGGGCATCCGTGGCGAACGGGCCCACCAGCAGGTCCTTCGACTCCGGCGCTGCGCGCCTGCGCTCAGGATGACAGAGCTTGGGCTATGGGAGGTGCTTGTAGGATGGTCGTTGATTTGGAGGCGATGGATGCGGCGAGTTGGTTGGATAGCATTGGCGGCGGTGGTGCTGGCAGGTATGCCGATGAGCGGCTGCAAGTCGCAGCCGGGCAGCCAGGTGGAGAGTGTTCCGGCGCAGCCGCAGCAGACCTTTGCGGAGAGTGGACGGAGTGAGCGGCGCGAGGGCGGCGAGCGTCAGCGTCGCGGTGGCCGCGCGCAGACGGATGCCGCGCCCGGCGCGTTCGACTTCTATCTGCTGACGCTCTCGTGGTCTCCGGAGTTCTGTTTGTCGCACCCGGACGCTGCGGAGTGCGCGGCGCATCCAGCGTTTGTGCTGCACGGGCTGTGGCCGCAGAACTTCGACGGCGGCTATCCGGAGAAATGCTCGGATGCACCCGGTCCCGCGAACGAGCTCGCCTATCGCGACATCCTGCCGGACACGCATTTGCTGGAGCACGAGTGGCAGACGCACGGCACCTGCAGCGGCCTCGCACCGGATGCCTACTTCAACGCAGCGCGGCAGGCGTTGCGCTCGGTGAAGATTCCGGCGGAGCTAGCCTCCGTGCAGAGCGAGATCCAGCTCGTGCCGCAACAGATTCTCGTTGACTTTGCGCAGGCCAATCCGGGCATCGCTGCCGGGAGCTTCGCTCTCAGCTGCGGGAACAACCGGCTGACGGCTATCGAGGTGTGCCTGGGCAAGGACCTGAAGGCCAGCGCATGCAGCGGAGTACGCAGCTGCCGCGCGAATGTGGTGAAGGTGACGCCGCCGGGCGCGACGAGCGACGAGTAGCTACTCGCCGAGCATGATTCGCTGCACGGAGTGCGCGCGGCCGGTGCCGCCGTCGCAGCCGATGAGCGTGGCGCACATCTTCGGGTTGCCCTTGGCTGCTTCAAACTTACCGGGCATGCCGGTAAGGAACCGTTTAAGCACGAGCTCGGTCTCCACGCCAATCACCGAGTCGAAGGGGCCGCACATGCCGACGTCGGTCTGGTAGGCGGTGCCGTGGTGCAGGATGCGCTCGTCGGCGGTGGGGACGTGGGTGTGTGTGCCGAATACCGCCGTCACGCGGCCGTCGAGGTACCAGCCCAGCGCCATCTTCTCGCTGCTGGCCTCGCCGTGAATGTCTAACAAAATTACATTGGCGCCGGAGTTCTTCGCGATTTGATCCAGTAGATCGTCGGCCTTGCGAAAGGGGTCATCGCAACTGGACATGAAGACGCGCCCCTGCAGGTTCATCACCGCGTACTTGGTGCCGTTGCCCAGTGTGCCCTCATAGACGCCGAAGCCCGGCGTGCCGGCAGCGTAGTTCGCGGGGCGCAGGATGCGGCGGCCGCGCTCGTGCGAGTCTGCGGGCACGGCCATGTAGTCGAAGATCTCTTTCTTGTCCCAGATGTGGTTGCCGGTGGTGATCACGTGCGCGCCCAGGTCGAAGAGCTCCTCCGCGATGCTGGGCGTGATGCCGAAGCCGCCGGCGGCGTTCTCGCCGTTGAGGATGAGCAGATCGACGGCGTGGGTCTCGACGAGCTGGGCGAGGTGTTCGCGGACGATATGGCGGCCGGGCGAGCCGAAGACGTCGCCGACGAAGAGAATGTTCACATATTGAGTTTAGCGCGGGCGGAGCAAGCTGTTAGCTTTTAGCTCCTAGCCTCTAGCTAGAAGCTAGAAGCTAGAAGCTTCGTTAGACTGGTTGGCATGATTGAGATGCAGTACAACTTTCCGCTGCTGCCGGAACAGGGCGAGCAGTGGCGCGAGCGGCTGCGCTGGGCCGTGGAGCAGTTGCACCCGGACAACGCCGACGAGCTGCGGCCCACGTTCCGCATGAAGCGGATGGATCTGCGTGCAGCAGCGGCCAAGTGGCTGGGGTCGGCGGTGGAGCAGACGTGGATCGTCGCCGGAGGCCACCACGGTACGCTGGTGTCCATGCTGACGGCGGGGTTGGCGGGCAAGACCATCGCGTTTGATGAGATCAGCTACACCGGCGGCCTGGAGCAGGCGCGGATGCTGGGGTGTCGCGTCGTCGCTGTCGAGTTTGACGGCGAGGGGATGCGCGCGGACTCGCTGCGCGAGGTGTGTGAGCGTAAGCGCACTGCGGGCGCGCCGGTGAGCGCGGTTTATACGATGCCGACGGTGCACAATCCGCTGAGCTGCGTTGCATCACTGCAGAGACGGCAAGAGATCGTGGAGGTGGCACGCGAGTTCGATCTGTTGATCGTGCAGGACGATGCGTATGGATATATGGAACCGAGTTCGCCGCCGAGTTACGCGGAGCTGGCGCCGGAGCGGACCTTCTACACGCGCGGGTTGAGCAAGAGCTACGCGCCGGCGACGCAGACTGGGTTTCTCATCGCACCGGAGCGGTTTACGGCGGCGATTGAGAACGCGGTGAAGAACTCGACCACCGGGACCTCGTTGGTGAATAACATTGCGGCGCTGTCGCTGGTGGCGGATGGCACGGTGGATGCAGTGATCGTGCAGAAGGTTGAGGAGGGCCGGCATCGCAATGCTGCGGCGCGCGCGCTGCTGGGTGCAGCTGTGTTTCCCGGTGCGGCGGCCGCGTGGCTGCTCTGGGTGGCGCTGCCGGAAGGCTTGTCCGCAGAAGAGGCGGAGGCACGATGCACCACGAAGGGCGCGCTGGTGAGTGGAGGCAACTGGTTCGCCGCGCCGGGAGTGGTGTCGCGCGGGTTGCGGATTGGGCTCGGTGGAGAAGTGGAGTTTGAGCGGGTGATGGAGGGTGTGCGGATCGTGGCGGAGGTTCTGCAAGGGTAATTCTTACAGTTGCCGGTCGCCAGTTTGCCAGTTCCCAGTGGTGCTGGGTTTTTGATGAGTTAAGAGTTCAGAGATTTTGAGTTAAGAGTTTTTGGGTTGCGGGTCTTCGGGGGAGGGTGGCGGTGTGTGTGGGCGCATGAGGGGGAAGAGGATCACGTCGCGGATGGACTTCGAGCCGGTGAGGATCATCGTGAGGCGGTCGATGCCGATGCCTTCGCCGGCGGTGGGTGGCAGACCGATGCCGAGCGCGCGGACGTAGTCCTCGTCGACCTCGGCCATCGATTCGGGGTCCTTGTCGGCGACCTGCGCGAGGAAGCGGGCGCGCTGGTCGTCGGGGTCGTTCAACTCGCTGAAGGCGTTGCCCACCTCAAAGCCGCCGATGTAGAACTCAAAGCGCTCCACCCAGTCGGGCTCGTCGGGCTTGACCTTGGAGAGCGGCGAGACCGCGAGAGGGAAGTCGTAGATGATGGTGGGCTGGATGAGATGAGGTTCGGCGAGGAATTCAAACAGATCGGCGATCCACTTTCCGAGATTTCCAGTGCCATCCTTCCATCCGGGGTCGCCGATGTTGAAGTCGCCAGCAACAAGTTGCAAGTAGAGCGCGCGAACATCTCCAAGTGTAGTGAACGAATCAAGCGTAGGCCTTGTGCCGAAATTATCGGGCCAGAACTTGATAATCGCTTCCCGCATCGACAGCTTCGTCCACTTGCTGAGGTCAATCTCAACATCATTGAACGTCGTCTTCGTCGTCCCATTTACTTCCATCGCGACGAACTTAATCAACTCCTCGGTCAAGGCCATCAGGTCGTGGTAGTTCGCGTAGGCCTGGTAAAACTCCAGCATGGTGAACTCGGGGTTGTGCTGCGTGCTGACGCCTTCGTTGCGGAAGTTGCGGTTGATCTCGTAGACGCGGTCGAGGCCGCCGACGACGAGGCGCTTGAGGTAGAGCTCGGGGGCGATGCGGAGGGAGAGCGGGATGTCCAGC
>Ga0302319_10015371_pt1 | contig 14185 bp, 14 predicted proteins | sample Bog_T0_2_FD_203319 | JGI IMG/M metagenome (GOLD analysis project Ga0302319, IMG submission 203319) | Peat permafrost microbial communities from Stordalen Mire near Abisko, Sweden - Bog_T0_2 | ecosystem: Environmental > Terrestrial > Soil > Wetlands > Peat | place: Sweden: Abisko, Stordalen Mire... | reverse complement strand
GCTTGACGGACCCAAGGTCGTCGCCGCGGAAACCGCCAACGGGGACGCGAATTTCCGCCTTTCCACCGGCGGCGGCAGCAGCGGTGGCGGATCGGTCAAGATCGGCGATGTCCGGATCGCCGATGGGGACGTGCATGTCGTCATGCCAAAACTGAAAGCGGATTTCAACGCGCGGATCGACACCCAGGGCGAGGGTGATGCCGCGAAAATCGTTGTCGAGGCCAAGGGCACGTATGCTGCTCAGCCGATCACGGGCCGGCTGGTCGGGGGCGCGCTGCTGTCCCTCCGTGACGCGGATCATCCCTGGCCGGTGGATCTGAATCTGGCAAACGGGCCGACGCACGTGATGCTGCATGGCACGTTACGGGATCCGGTCGCGTTCAAGGGCGCGGATGTCCGGTTGCAGTTCAGCGGACCCGATATGGGGTTGCTGGAGCCGCTGGTCGGGTTTCCGATTCCGAAGACGGCGGCCTATCAGATCGCCGGGCGGCTCGATCTGGATGGACTCGCGAAAATCAAGTTCCAGGACTTCGAAGGGCGCCTGGGAAACTCGGACATCGGCGGGACCATCGCCGAGGAACCGAGCGGGACGGAGGTGCATGGGAAGACGAAGCCGGTGGTGACCCTCGATCTGCGGTCGAACCGGGTGGATCTGACCGACCTGAACGGGTTCATTGGCGGGACGCCGGGCCGGACAAACACCGCGGACGCCACGCCGCAGGAGCGGGAGGCGGTGGCGAAGGCCAATGCGAGCCCGAAGTTGCTGCCGGACACGCCGATCAGCGTGCCGCGCCTGGACTGGGCTGACATTCATCTGCGCTATAACGGGGCGCATATTGAGGGGCGGAATATGCCGCTGGATGATGTGGCGGTCGCGCTGGATGTGGTGGGCGGCCGCATCAGCGTGCATCCGGTCAGTTTCGGTATTGGCAAAGGACGGTTGATCGGCGACGTGGAACTGGTTCCAACAGGCGGCAAGGATGTTCATGCCCGCATGGATCTGCGCATGCAGAATCTCGATGTTTCGCGGCTGATGGCGGCGACGCACACATTTCAGGGAGCCGGTTCGGTCAGCGGTGTGGGCGCGATCGATGCAACAGGCGATTCGCTGGCCTCGCTGATGGCGAACGGCAACGGCGAGGTGAAGATGGCGATGGCCGGCGGTGACCTGTCGGCGGTGCTGATCGATCTGACGGGCTTGCAGTTCGGCAACGCACTGCTGTCCGCGCTGGGCATACCGAACAAGACCCAGGTGCAGTGTTTTGTTGGCGATCTGGTGATGGAGCGCGGCGTTCTGGACTTCAAGGCGATGACGCTCGACACGGGTGAGGCGATCACGAATGTCGGCGGCGACGTCGACCTCGGGAAAGAGACGATCGACCTGGGGCTGAAGACCGACGCCAAGCACTTCAGCGTTGGGTCGCTGCCGACGCGGATCAATGTCACCGGGACGTTCAAGGACCCGTCAATCCGGCCCGGCGCGGAGGTTGCCGCTCGGGTTGGGGCGGCGGCTGGACTGGCGGCGCTGTTCGCGCCGCTGGCGATCCTGCCGACCGTCCAGTTCGGCACCTCCGAGGAGGACGATGCGCGGTGCGGTCAGTTGCTCCAGCAGGCGCGGGCGAGTGCCGGCGGGAAAGCGCTGCCGGCCCCGCTGAAGGGGGCGTCGTCGTCGCGATAAGTCTTGGGGGCGCTGAGTTGCGTCATCCGGCCGGCCGTGGCTTCCTGATGGAGGTTCAATCAGGAGGGACATCATGGCATTCTACGAACTGCGCCAATACAAGGTGCTGCCCGGCATGCTGGACAGTTGGGTGAAGATCATGGAACAGGAGATCATTCCGTTCCAGATCTCCAAGGGCATGGTGATAACCGGCAGCTTCCGCGGCGAAACTGACCCATCAGTTTACATCTGGCTGCGCCGGTTCGAAAGTGAGGAACAACGGGTGGCGCTGTATGCGGCGGTCTACGAGTCGGACTACTGGAAGACCGAGATTGCCCCGCGGGTGCCCGAGCACTTGGACCGGTCGGCGATTGTTGTCACGCGGATTGTGCCGACGCCGAAGTCGGTGGCGCAGTAGTCCGGACGGACGGCTTCAGCCGCGAAATCCACAATTATTTGAGGAACGGCATGTCGCGGACTATTCCAGCCGCGATGTGCCTGTTTGAATGCGAACTAGCCGGCCACGCCCTCTCCTCCCAAAGGGATCTTCAGGAAGCCCGACCGGATCACTTATCTGAGGGTTGAGAATTTTCGTGCTGTGCGTCAGGTCGAGTTCAAAGACCTCACGCCTCTAACCGTTCTGCTCGGTCCGAACGGCAGCGGAAAGTCCACCGTCGTCGACGTTTTTGCTTTTCTGTCGGAGTGCTTTGAGTCCTGCCTGCGTAGGGCGTGGGATCAGCGCGGCCGCGCCAGGGAACAAAGACCCGAGGCGCCGACGGTCCTGTGGTTATAGAGATCAAATACAGGGAACCTGGATAGCCACTTATTACTCACCATTTGGCGGTCGACGAGCGCAATGGCGCGCCTGTTATCTCGGAGGAATGGCTGGCCTGGATAGCGCGGCAGCCACGGTCAGCCGCCGCGGCAGCGTCCTGGCAGGTTGTCAACCGGATAGCGAAGAGCTGGAAGCGTGGTTCTTCGGTGAATGGGCAAGCGTCAGGAGCGCCTACCCGCGCGTGCCGCCAAAGTTGACCTCCCAGGCTGCCTATCGCAACCCCGACGCAATCAAGGGAGGCACCTGGGAGGCATTGGAGCGAATTCTCACGGCGGCCGGCTATTTCAGCCTGGGTCTGCGCAAGACCGAAATTGCCGGCGCGATCGGCCGCCGCATGAATCCCGACGCAAAGACCTCACCGAGTTTCGCCTGCTTCAGGACCGCTGTCCTCGCTGCGGTGACACCGTGACGCGGCGGGTCGCATACCCGGCGTCCATACCCGTGTAGTAACTTCTCCCGAGATCGTGAGCCGATCTGGTCCAGAACTTGCGTTCACCCCGGCGTCAGGGAAACAGGAACAGGACCAGACGGCGATGCGAGCTTTCGTTCACCCAGTAGACGAGCACCTCCCGGTCACGCGACTGATACCGCTGGCCATCCAGCATGTGTTGGTGATGTACGCCGGCGCCGTCGCGGTGCCGCTGATCATCGGGCGGGCCGTCAATCTGCCGCCGGAGCAGGTGGCCTTCCTCATCAGCGCCGACCTGTTTGCCTGCGGACTTGCCACCATCGTGCAAAGCCTCGGATTTCCGGGTGTGGGCATCCGCATGCCGGTGATGATGGGTGTCACGTTCGCGTCGGTTGGGCCGATGCTCTCGATGGCGGCATCGCCGGAAATCGGCTTGCTGGGCATTTACGGGGCGGTCATCGGCGCCGGCATATTCGGTGTTCTGGCCGCGCCGTTCATCAGCCGCCTGCTGCCGCTGTTTCCGCCGGTCGTTACCGGAACGATCATCCTTGTCATCGGGGTGTCGTTGATGAAAGTGGGTATAAATTGGGCAGGCGGTGGCTTGCAAACGTTCACCAAGGTTGTTGACGGCACGCCGGCGGCGTTTCCAAACCCAGCGTTCGGACAACTCACGGGTCTGGCGATTGCTCTGTTCGTTTTGATCATGATCCTTTCCCTGATCAAGTGGGGTAAGGGCTTTGTTGCCAACGTCGCCGTGCTGCTGGGCATCATTGCCGGGGCGGTGGTCGCGGCGGCGCTGGGACTGATGCATTTCGAGAAGGTGGGAACCGCGGCATGGTTCGCCGTCGTGCTGCCGTTTCATTTCGGTATACCGCAGTTTCACCTGATCCCGATCCTGACGATGTGCATCGTCATGGTGGTGGTGATGATCGAATCAATCGGCATGTTCCTGGCGCTGAGCGAAATCACCGGCAAACCGATCGATCAGGACGACCTCACGCGCGGTCTGCGTGGTGACGGGATCGGAACCATCCTGGGCGGCATCTTCAACACATTTCCCTATACGTCTTTCTCGCAGAACGTCGGACTGGTCGGCGTGACCGGCGTGCGGTCCCGGTTCATCACCGTGACTGGCGGCGTGGTGATGCTGATCCTGGGCGTGCTGCCGAAAATGTCGGCACTGGTGGAAGCGGTGCCGCAGGTGGTGCTGGGAGGCGCCGGTCTGGTCATGTTCGGCATGGTCGCGGCGACCGGCGCACGCATCCTGACCGGGGTGAATTTCAAGAGCAATTCGTACAACCTCTTTGTCGTCGCCGTGTCGGTCGGGTTCGGCATGATCCCGCTGGTTGCGCCGGCTTTCTTCCATAACCTGCCGCACGAGCTGCAGCCGCTGCTGGAATCGGGGATTCTGCTGTCGGCCGTTGTTTCCGTCATTCTGAACGTGTTCTTCAACGGGTTGGGCAGTGTCGAGTCGGCGCGGCATGAAGCGGCAGCCACGGCGGCGGCAGCGGAACACGTTTAGGGCGCGATCGAAACGCACGCTTTTTCAGAGTTCTCAGCAACAGGAGCATCATGAATGGCACTTCTGCAGAAGACTTATGGCAAGGACCACGTCCGCGTCATGCGCATCGATCGCAAGCCCGATCGGCATGAGGTCCGGGAACTGACGGTGCGGGCAATGCTGACCGGTGATTTCGATCGTGCCTTCACGCACGCGGACAATGAGACCTCGGTGGCGACCGACACCGTGAAGAACATCATCAACGTGGTCGCACGCGAGAATATCACGCTGGGGACCGAACTTTTCTGTGCGGCGGTGGCCCGCAAGCTGCTCGATTCCTATCCCGAAGTGGAAAGCGCGACCGTCACCGCCCATGAAACGAAATGGGTGCGCCTGAAGATCGACGGGAAACCGCACGCCCACAGCTTCCTGCTCGACAGCAACGGCAAGCCGTTCGCCAAAGTCGTGGCGACGCGAAGCGGCATGACCACAGAATCCGGCCTGTCCGCGTTCACCTTCATGAAGACCACCGAGTCCGGGTGGGAACATTACATCCATGACCGCTTCACAACCATCCCGGAGACCCATGACCGGATGGCAGCGACCGCCATGGATGCGTCCTGGCGCTGGAAATCAACGCCAGCGGATTACGATGCGGCCAACGCCACGATCCTGAGCGAGCTGCTGAACGTGTTCGCGACGACCTACAGCGCCAGCGTGCAGGACAGTCTGTATCGCATGGGCACAGCCGCCCTGGCGGCGGTGCCGGAGATGTCCGACATCAGTATGTCATGCCCCAACAAGCACTATCTGTTGCTCAACCTGTCGCCGTTCGGGTTAGAGAACAACAACCAGGTGTTTGTCGCGACGGATGAGCCGCACGGGCAGATCGAGTGTACCGTCGGGCGGTAGACTTCTATCCGCTTGATCGCGAACCGGTCCCCTGCGAAAAGACGATGGAACCTCCCAGGGGACCGACGTGCAGCCGCCGAAGACACTGAACGCCAAGACACTCAACGCTAAGACACTGACGGAGGGCCAGCGCGCATACGAGGCCAAGCGCGCCGCCAAGGCGGGCATGAGCCTCGACAAATGGCTCGCCAGCAAGCAGCGCCAGCAGGAGGCTGAGGCAAAGGCGAAGCTCAAGGCCGTTGAAGCAACCAAGCCGCCGAAGCCGCCGGGCTTCTTCGGGCGCCTGCTTGAGCGTGCCCAGCGGCCCCTCGGCTCCTAACCGAACTTCCCTGGGCCTCGCCGCGCACGCGGACTGGAGCATCGATCCGCGCAAGCGCTGGATCACCGTGGCGGCGCGAACAACCACGGGCTGGACGCTGGCAGAGCCTCGGCCGGTTGGAAATGTTGCGACGCTCTTGCCGCGGCTGGTGGCGGAAGCCGAAGGTGGAGCAGTTGCCCTGGGGGCCGATCTGCCGATCGGTCTGCCGCGTGCCTATGCCGCCCTTCGGCCCGAGGCGGATTTCCGCGCATTCCTGCGAAACGTCGGCGGAATGCCCGATTTTTTCACGGTCTGCGCGTCGCTGAACGAGCTGCGGCCGGACCGGCCCTTCTATCCCGCTCGCGGAATCGCCGGAATGACCCGTTTGTCCCATGCCCTGGCTCTCGGGCTCCCCGACGCATCCGGATTGTCTCGTGCCTGCGACCGGGCAACCGCCGAGCGCCCGGCCGGTGCGCCTCTGTTCTGGACCCTCGGCGCCAACCAGTCCGGCAAGGCCGCGATCGCCGCCTGGCAGCACCTGATCTTGCCGGCGCTGGAGAGTTCGGACCCGCCGCTGCGACTGTGGCCGTTCGAGGGGCCGTTCCGGTCGTTGCTGTCCGCCGGTTCGGTCGCCCTTGCCGAGACCTATCCGGCCGAGGCACTGCGTCACCTCGGGATGAAGCTGCGGGGCAGCAAGCGACGGCACGCTGATCGGTGCGCGGCCGGCGCGGCCTTGATGACGGCGATGGAGCAACAATCGGCCATACCGGACGATGCGATGTACCGCGCGACCCTGAACGGGTTCGGAGCGGACGCGTCGGGCGAGGACCGCTTCGACAGCGTCCTCGGCGTGCTGTGCGTGCTGAACGTGCTGTCCGGCAACCGGCCGGACACCGCCCCGGACGATCCATGGATCCAAAGGTGGGAAGGTTGGGTGCTGGGGCAGACGGCGCTCCCGGGGTTCCAAGGGCCGCCCTCCGGCGGTGCGAATGCACGCTTCGCATGACGCGGGGTCGAGGGGCGGAGCCGTCGCCTGCCTACGGCCACCGCACCTCCGGCGGCAGGCTCATCAGGATCGCGTCCACATTTCCCCCGGTCTTGAGCCCGAACAGCGTCCCCCGGTCGTGGATCAGATTAAACTCAACGTAGCGCCCGCGGCGGACGAGTTGATGATCGCGGTCGGCCTGAGTCCAAGCCTGACCCATACGACGCCGGATGATCCGCGGGTAAGCATCCAGGAACGCCTGTCCCACATCACGGGTGAAGGCGAAGTCCCCCTCGACGTTGGCGGTGGCATGGTGGTCGAAGAAGATGCCGCCCGCGCCGCGCGGCTCCTGCCGGTGCGGCAAATAGAAGTAGCGGTCGCACCATGCCTTGAACGTCGGGTAGTATTCGGGATTGTGCCGGTCGCAGGCCGCGCGGAACGCAGCGTGAAAGTCGGCCGCGTCTTCCCTCGCCTGTTCGGTCTCCAGTCGCATCGGCGTCAGGTCGCCGCCGCCGCCGAACCAGCCCTTCGTCGTCACCAGCATGCGGGTGTTGAAGTGCGCCGCCGGCACCAGCGGGCTTTGCATGTGCGCCACCAGACTGATGCCGCTGGCCCAGAAACGCGGATCCTCCGCCGCGCCAGGGATCTGGGCGCGGAAATCGGGGCTGAATTCGCCCCAGACGGTGGAGACGTTCACGCCCACCTTCTCGAACACCCGGCCCTTCATGACGCTCATGACCCCGCCGCCGCCTGCCTGGCCGTCTTCGGTGGGCCGGTTCCACGCCGAACGGGTGAACCTGCCCGGTGGGCGGTTGCTGAGAGGGCCTTCGTAGTCGTCCTCGATCGCCTCGAACGCGGCGCAGATCTGGTCGCGTAGCCGTTCGAACCAAGCCCTGGCCCGGGGTTTGAGTGCTTCGTGGGCCACGGCGTGCGGAATTTCAGTCATCGGGGCTTGTTCCAGTGAGACAGTCGGGATAACCCGTCCTGCAAGCTTGTTGCGGCAGGCGAGGCCGGTCTTTAGACTGCGCCAAGCGCTGGCTCCGGGGCAACCCGGCGGGTGACAAGACGGTGTTACGGGCCGGTCCGGGGATTGGCTCGCGGTCAGGCGCGCCCGCGCCCTGGCTGAACGGCTAGCTTGAGGGAACACATGGCTGATTCGTCCGCCACCGCCGCTCATCACGCGCCTGAGGTCGGCAAGCGCGATTTCCTGCAGCTTATTGCCGCGTCCGGCGCGGCTATCGGCGTCGGCGCTATCGTCTGGCCGCTGGTCGACTCCATGAACCCGTCCAAGGACGTGCTGGCTTTGTCGTCGGTCGAGGTTGACATCAGCCCGGTCGTTGAGGGCCAGGGCATCACGATCGTCTGGCAGGGCAAGCCGATTTTTGTGCGGCACCGGACACCGACCGAGATCAAGGAAGCGCAGGACGTTCCGCTCGCTCAGCTGATCGAGCCGCAGGCCGATTCGGCACGGGTGAAGGCTGGCCACGACCAGTGGATCATTCTGATCGGCATCTGCACCCACCTGGGCTGCGTGCCGCTTGGCAACAAGCCGTCCGATCCTCGCGGCGAGTGGGGTGGCTGGTTCTGCCCCTGCCACGGCAGCCAGTACGACACCTCTGGGCGGGTTCGGCATGGTCCGGCGCCACTGAACTTGTATGTGCCCCCTTACGCATTCGAGTCCGACACCAAGATCAAGGTCGGCTGACCGGTTCAGCCGTCTGACACGCGCCCCTCTGATCCGATTGGGAAGACACCATGGTCGGCATGACAAAGAGCACGTTCGCCAATCCGGTGATCAACTGGATCGACACCCGTCTGCCCATTTTCACGATGATGCAGAAAGAATACGGGGTTTTCCCGACGCCGAAGAATTTCAACTACTTCTGGAATTTCGGCGCGCTGGCGATGGTGAACCTGGTGATCATGATCATCACCGGCATCTTCCTGGCGATGAACTACCAGCCGAATTCCGAGTTGGCGTTCGGCTCGATCCAGCACATCATGCGCGACGTGAACTTCGGGTGGCTGATCCGCTACGTGCACCAGAACGGTGCGTCGATGTTCTTCATCGTCACCTACATCCACATTTTCCGCGGCCTGTACTACGGGTCCTACAAGAACCCGCGAGAACTGCTCTGGATACTCGGGGTGGTCATCCTGATCCTGATGATGGCAACCGCCTTCATGGGCTACGTGCTGCCCTGGGGCCAGATGTCATACTGGGGCGCGACCGTGATCACCAACTTGTTCTCGGCGTTCCCGATCGTCGGTCCTAAGATCGTCACGCTGCTCTGGGGCGGCTTCAGCGTCGACAATCCGACCCTGAACCGGTTCTTCTCGCTGCACTATCTGCTGCCGTTCGTGCTGGTCGCGGTGATCTTCCTGCACGTCGCCGCCCTGCATATCACCGGGTCGAACAACCCGCTCGGCATCGACGTGAAGTCGCCGCAGGACACGTTGCCGTTCCATCCGTACTACACGATCAAGGACAGTGTCGGCATCTGTGTGTTCCTGATCGTCCTGTCGGCGCTGGTGTTCTTCGCACCGAACTTCCTGGGCGACGCGAACAACTTCATCCCGGCCAATCCGCTGCAAACCCCGGCCGACATCGTGCCGGAGTGGTACTTTCTGCCGTTCTATGCCGTCCTGCGTTCGGTGCCGAACAAGCTGCTGGGCGTGTGCATGATGTTCGGCTCCCTGATCGTGCTGTTCGTGCTGCCGTGGCTGGATACATCGCGGGTCCGCAGCGCGCGGTTCCGACCGATCTACCGGCAACTGATCTTCCTGTGGGTCGCGGCAGTGATCGTCCTGGGGATCTGCGGCGCGCACAAGCCGGAAGGTATCTGGGTCATCCTGAGCCGGGTCGCCACGCTGTATTACTTCCTGCATTTCCTTGTCGTCATGCCGGTCCTTGGCAAACTGGAACGGCCGTTGCCGCTGCCCGAAAGCATCAGCAACCCGGTTCTTGGCGGACGTGGCGGTGGACCGTTACCCGGTGGCGCTCCGGCCAAGCCGATGGAGAAGGCGTGATGCGTATGTTGGGTTCTCGTCGGCCGGGGCGTTCCCTGCTGGCAGGCATGTTTGCCGCGGGCCTGCTTGCCGCACCCGCCGTGGCGCAGGAAAATCCGCTGCCGCATGAGAGATGGAGTTTCGACAGCCTGTTCGGGACGTTCGACCTTGCGGCCGCCCAGCGCGGGTTCCAGATCTATTCCAATGTCTGCTCCAACTGCCATTCAATGCAGTACCTGCATTACCGCGACCTCTCGGGCATCGGGTTGGAACCTGATCAGATAAAGGCGGTCGCCGCCGCCGTTACGGTGCCGTTGGGGCTGGACGACCAGGGTAATCCGAAGGATGGGCCGGCTAACCCCGGCAGCGTGTTCAGGGCGCCGTTTCCCAACCAGAACGCTGCCCGATCAGCCAACAACGGCGCGGTTCCGCCTGATCTGTCGCTGATCATCAATGCCCGGGAGGGCGGTCCGAACTATGTCTATGGCGTCCTGACGGGGTACGAGCCGGCGCCCGCGGACTTCAAACTCGCTGATGGTCTGTACTACAACAAGATGTTCCCGGGCCACCAGATCCACATGCCGCAGCCGCTGCAGGACGGCACGGTCGAATACTCCGACGGCACCAAGAACAACCTGGACCAGGAGGCGCATGACGTCGTGACGTTCCTGTCCTGGGCCGCGAACCCGGAGATGGTGGAGCGCAAGCAGATGGGGGTCCGCGTGATTCTGTTCCTGGTTTTCATGACGGGTATCACCTACGCCGTGAAGCGCCAGATCTGGTCCGACGTGCATCACTGAACCGCAGGCACGGAAACCTGGCACTCAACCCATGATCCAGCCCGTCATTGGCATTATCGGCGGCTCCGGCCTGTACGATATTGACGGGCTGGAGGATAAAGCCTGGCGCAAGGTCGAATCCCCGTGGGGCGACCCCTCGGACGAACTCCTGTTCGGGCGTCTGGCCGGGGTTCAGTGCGTGTTCCTGCCGCGGCACGGGCGGGGTCATCCGACGTCTCCCACGCACCTGAACTACCGGGCAAACATCGATGCACTCAAGCGGTCGGGCGTGACCGATGTGCTGTCGCTGTCGGCGGTGGGAAGCCTGAAGGCGGAGCTGCCGCCGGGGCACTTCGTCGTCGTCGATCAGTTCATCGATCGGAGCTTCGCGCGCGAGAAAAGCTTCTTCGGCGCGGGCATCGTGGCTCATGTCTCCATGGCGCACCCGGTTTGCGGCCGTCTGGGCGACGCGCTTTACGGGGCAGCGGCGTCATTGTCCCTGCCGGTGACTCGCGGCGGCACGTATCTGGTGATGGAAGGGCCGCAGTTCTCCACCAAGGCGGAGAGTGAGCTTTACCGGTCGTGGGGCTGCAGCGTCATCGGCATGACCAACATGCCCGAAGCCAAGCTGGCTCGGGAGGCTGAGCTTTGCTACGCGACGGTGGCGATGGTGACGGATTTCGACTGCTGGCATCCCGACCATGACCACGTGACGGTTGAGGCGGTGGTTCGCATCCTGCTGGCCAATGCGGACAAGGCACGCGATCTGGTGGGCGCCGTTGTCCCGGATATCGGGCAGGAGCGCGGGGTCTGTGCGTGTGGGTGCGATCGTGCGCTCGATAATGCCGTAATCACCGCGCCGGACCGGCGCGACAGGACGCTGGCCGGCAAGCTGGATGCCGTTGCGGGGCGTGTGCTGTAGCTACTTTTCGGCGGCTGATGACGCAGTCAGTTCCTTGGTCTGCTCGACCGCTTGGTGAACTTCCTGTGGACTGGCCTCGGCCGCGCCCGATCCAAGCTTCACGCCGCCATCCGGCTGCGGCAACGTGATCGGCTTCACCTCGACGTTGGTCACGCCTTTGTCCTTGATCTCAAGTTGGTCGGCGACCTTCGGCGAGACATCGACGACCCGCCCGGTCACATAGGGCCCGCGATCCTCGATCTTCACCGTCGCGGTCTTGCCGTTGTCCAGGTTCGTGACCTTCGCGACGCTGCCGAGCGGCAGGTTCTTGCTGGCCGCGACGTTGGCGTTCGGGTTCATCCGGCGCCCATCTGCCATTTTCCGGTGAGCGAAGCGTTTGGCGTAATATGAGGCTCGGCCTTTTTCCGTCCGTCCGGAGTGGTCGATATGTCCTGCCGGAGCCGGTGGGACTGGCGGCAGCTTGTTCAGACGCTCTGCTTCCTGTTTGGCGCCTGGCTGTTCCTGCGGGTTGGCATCAGGCGGGATCGGCCCTGCCAAGGCCGCACAAGCGGCTCCGCTCAAAAAAACGGTAGCAAGCGCGGCGCGCCATCTCATCATCCCTCGTCCCCATGCTGCGTCGTCATGAAGACGCGACTGCGTGGAGATAGTTCCGGCCACAGCCGATCTGACCACAAGAGTGCGTGACTCCCGGATGCGTGAGCCTGTATTCAGCCGGGGGTGATCAAGTTCGGTTCTGGTAGATTTTGTGGGGCATTAAGCCGTTCCGGAATCATGTCGTCGGCGAACCGGGGCAGGGCGCCAAGGCCCTTCTAACCGAGGTGCCTGACGAAAAAATCGACGGTCCGCTGCTGAGCCAGGTCGTAATCAGGCTTGCTGTAGCTGGCACGCTCATCGCAACCGAAACCGTGCTGCGCGCCCTCGTAGACGTAGACCTCGACCTTGGGCTGCGCGGCGCGCACCGCGTCGACGTCGGTCATCGGGATGGACGCATCCTTTTCGCCGAAATGCATCTGCACCGGGCAGTGCGCGCTCTCGTTCTTGGTGCCGGGGATGCCGCCGCCATACCAACAGGATGCGGCGGAGAACTTTGTCGTCCGCGTCGCCCCCCACCACGCGACGGTGCCGCCGAAGCAGTATCCGACGATGCCCAGTTTCTTGCCGGTGAGATGCCCGGCGGCTGCCTCGATGTCCTTTATCAGGTCGGCGTCCGAAAGCTTCATCCGCACCTCGCGGCCTTTGGCGATGTCGTCCGGCGTGTAGCCGACCTCGAAGTTCCGCTCCGCACGGTCGTACACCGCCGGCGCGACAACCGCGAAACCCAGGGCGGCGAAGCGATCGGCCATGTCGCGAATGTGGTGGTTGACGCCGAAGATCTCCTGCACCACGACCACACCCCTGGTGGCGTCGGCCGGACCTGCGACATAGACTGAAAAGCTGAAGCCGTCCGCGGCCTTCAATTGGATTGTCTGACCCATCTCATCGCTCCCGTATCGTGCGGTCTGTTGACGCCAGAGGATGGCGAGATTGCCGGGTTCGTCAACCGCGACCGAATGACAGTGATGCCGGCGGAACGCGCTGGGTCGGCGTGATCTTGTCTGGATCAGCCACCGCGGCCTAGGCTGGTCTGCGGCATCGACAGAAACAGTGGGGGAAAAATGGCCCGGATCGGGGATTCAACTGGCGAATACCGCGGTATCGTCTATCGCAACGACGCTGATCTGAAGGCGTGGCTGGCGGAGCGGGCGCCCGAGACGGCGCTGGAGCCGGACCTGCCGATCATCGACCCGCACCATCATTTGTGGGACACCCCGCACCGCGGCAGCTACTTCCTGCCCGACTTGCTGGCCGATATCGGCGGCGGCCACGCGATCGTCGCGACGGTCTTCCTTGAGTGCCAGTCGATGTATCGAAAGGATGGCCCCGAGGCGATGGCGCCGGTCGGCGAGGTCGAGTTCGTCAACGGCATCGCGGCGATGAGCGCATCGGGCAACTATGGTCCGTGTCGCGTCGCCGAGGGCATCGTGGGCTATGGGGACCTGCGGCTGGGCGGCCGGGTGCGTGACGTGCTGGAGGCCGAGATCGCCGCCGGTGGCGGACGGTTCCGCGGCATCCGCCAGGGCGTGGCCTGGGACGGCGACCCCTCGGTCGGCAAATTCGCTTCGCGCTTCGTTCCGCCGCATCTGGTGCGCGATCCAACGTTCCGCGAGGGCTTCGCACAGCTTGCCAAGCTGGGCCTTAGTTTCGAGTCGTGGCAGTATCATCCGCAACTACCGGATGCGATCGATCTTGCCAGGGCGTTTCCTGACACCACGATCATCCTGAACCACGTCGGCGGGGTGCTCGGCGTCGGTCCTTACTCGGGGCACCGTTCGGAAATTCTGAGTTCCTGGCGGAAGAATATCAAAGAACTGGCGGGGTGCCCGAACGTCAACGTCAAGCTTGGTGGCATCGGCATGACGTCGTTTGGTTTCGCGTTCCACGAGCGGGCGTTTCCGCCTTCGTCGGAAGAACTTGCCGCTGCGTGGCGCCAGTATATCGAGCCCTGCATCGAAGCGTTCGGGGTCAACCGTTGCATGTTCGAGAGTAACTTCCCGCCCGACAAGCAGTCCGGTGGCTACACCGAGCTGTGGAACGCGTTCAAACGCATCAGCGCGGGCGCGTCAGCCGCGGACAAAACAGCGCTGTTCAGCGGCACGGCGGCGCGGGTCTATCGCCTGACGGTCCCTTGAGAATTCGAGGCGGTGTCCGCCACAATCGGAGACCGTCTCGCCCACTGGAATAAGCGTTGCAGGCAATCCGCGTATCGATTTTCAGGCCCTTCCCGGACGTCGCCGCCGTACGTCATCGCTCGCCGGGCGGCTAATACACCACGCCCCTG
>Ga0302319_10015370_pt1 | contig 14185 bp, 17 predicted proteins | sample Bog_T0_2_FD_203319 | JGI IMG/M metagenome (GOLD analysis project Ga0302319, IMG submission 203319) | Peat permafrost microbial communities from Stordalen Mire near Abisko, Sweden - Bog_T0_2 | ecosystem: Environmental > Terrestrial > Soil > Wetlands > Peat | place: Sweden: Abisko, Stordalen Mire... | reverse complement strand
TCCGGTTTTCTTTGTGCGGAAGGGTCCCGTTGGGTCTGTGGCGTCCCGTGCGCCGACGGGTCCCACCATGGGCCGCCGCCATGCCAGATCACATCAGCCCCCGGACGGCATCCGTCGGGCGAAGACATCCTCCTGCGGAAGGGCGCGTCGATAGGGCAGCAGATGCCCGGCATTCATGACGGTCTCCGCTCCGGGGTGGCGTCCGCCTGCGCGGCGGCCCGTCTGTCCGGCGAGCCGCGGCCGGCCTGGGGGAGGCATCGTACGGGGCACGGTTGCCGCCAATCGCCTGCAGTCCCCATCGGCGTAAGCCGACTCCCGAGCCGCCGGACGCCGCCGGAACATCGTCAGTCCGGGAGATCCATGCGGTGCGCAGCCATGGCGGCAAGCGCGGCAGCCTCTTTGATCTGAAGCGGCACCGAAAAGAAGAATCCCTGGACGGCGTCGGCTCCAGCCGCGATCGCGGCGTCGAGGTGGTCCTGGGTCTCGATGCCTTCCGCAACAACCGACATGCCTGCCGCATGGGCAAGCGCCACCACAGCGCTGACAAAGGCCGGGCGGCGGACGTCGCCGTTGTCGAGAAGGAACCCGCGGTCGAGCTTCACAACGTCCACCGGCAGCGTGAGGATATAGGAGAGCGATGAGTAGCCCTTTCCGAAATCGTCGATGGCCACGCGCAGCCCAAGCTTCCGCACATTGGCAAGCGTGAACGACGCGGCGGTGTCGGCCAGCATGCTCTCTGTCACCTCGAGGACCAGAGCCGAAGGCTCGAATCCTTCGGACTGAAGCACGGACTCCAGTCCGGAACAGAATGATGGCTGCCCGAGCTGCGCGGCCGAGATATTCACCGCCAGCAGCAGCCCGGCGCACTCCCGCCTGAGGAGCGCCCCGTCCCGCAGAGCCCTTGTCAGCGCCCATTCGCCGAGCGGGAGGATGAGCCCGGATTTCTCCGCCATGGGGACGAACAGTTCCGGCGGAAGACACCCGAGGCGCGGGTTCCGCCAGCGCAGCAGCGCCTCAAACCCGGCCAGACGGGGTTTCCCTGGCCCTTGCCTGAACACCGGCTGATAGACCATCGACAGCTGGTCCCCGCCGCTGAGCGCCTCCCGCAGCTCCTGATCAAGCTCGAACTGCTGGGCCGCGTGGTCGTACAGGGACTTCTCGAACACCATTCCGCGGTTGCCGCCGCACTGCTTCGCGGCGTACATCGCCATGTCAGCCGCCCGGACCAGGTCGAGCCCCCCAGACTCCCCGTCCGCGGCCATACCGATGCTGGCGGAGACGTGGCAGGTGCGGCCGGCAATCTCGAACGGCAGCGCAATCTCCTGCCGCACCCGTTCGCCGAGCGCTGCCACCGCTTCGCGGTCCATCCCGCGGCACAGCACGACGAACTCGTCGCCGCCAAGCCTGGCTGCCAGGTTTTCCGGCCCGGCGGCGGCCTGCAGGCGTCTTGCAACCTCGACCAGCAGCGCATCGCCTGCGGCGTGCCCCATCGTGTCGTTGACCGCCTTGAATCGGTCCAGGTCGAGGAACAGCAGCGCGGTGACGGTGCCGGGATCGCGCAGCGCTTCTTCCAGACGGTCCTTCAGCAGGCTCCGGTTCGGCAGCCCGGTCAGCGGATCATAGTGGCGGAGCAGCGCGAGCTCAGCCTTTGTGCGCTGGGCGGCTTCCGATGCCACCGCGCTCCTGAACTCGCGGGCGATGGCCAGATCGCCCGCCGACCATGGCGCCGAGCGTCCTCTGACCGTCTCCTTCCACGCGGCGAAGGAAGCGCGCGGGGAGAGACAGCCCGTCGCCGGATTGACGGTGACGTGTCCGGAAGGGTTCCCACCCCATGTGACGGTCTGGACCAGTTCCGGCCGGAACCACACGATTCCGCTATCCGAGCCCCGCGCGAATGGAACGAAAAGCGCCCCGCTGCCGTCCGCTGTGCAGCCCGCCATCCCTTCATGGCGGATGCCGAGGCTGTCGACCGCCAGCGCATCGCCTCCGGCTTCGGCGGCCAGCGCCGCGAACGCCATTTCTGCCGCTTGCGGCGGCGGCGTGCGCCCAAGGAAGCGGGAGGCGCCGCCAGTACGCACCATCGCCCCGGTGGCGTCCATCAACTGCAGCAGCTCGGCCTCTGCCGCGGCCAGAGCCTCTGGCAGAGGCATCGGGGCTGACAGCATGTTCACGAGATGCCGCATCGTTTCACCGCGCCGATAGCGCTTTGTGGACACCTCCGCCTCGGCCAGGCTGACGAGCAGGAGCGACACCACCTGGCCGATCATTTCAGCACCTGCCCTCATCTCTGGCCCCGGCACCCGCGGCGTTCCGTGATGGCATACCAGCATTCCCCACAGAGCCTCGCCCTGTGCAAGCCCGATTGTCAGGCTGGCCGCGGTCCCCATGTTGCGCATGTATTCGCGGTGAACAGGCGACACGCTCCGCAGGGCGCTGTGGGTGAGGTCAAGCGGCTCTCCGCCGCGGACCGCCCGGCCAGTCAGCAGCGGCACGGGGATATAGGCGGAATCCGCGATCGCGCCCACCCGCTGGCGCAGGTAAAGCCGCCGTGCCTGGGGCGGCACGTCTGACGCGGGATAACGCAGTCCGAGGTAGGGCTCGAGATGCGGCGCGCAGGCCTCCTCGATTACTTCGCCGTGTCCGTCGGCACCGAAGCGGTAGGCCATCACGCGGTCGTATCCGGTGATGGCCTTAAGGCCACGGACGGCCAGCCGGCAAAGCCCGCTCCGGCTATCCGTGTGCCGAAAGGTCTCGATAACGGACTGCGTCTTTGCGACGGGCAGCCGTTGTCCTGCCTCCCGCCGCAGATTCTCGATGTCCACGCACAGGTACTGACCGGAGCGGTGGGCATTCAGATGCAGGGTTCCGCCGTCCGGCCCGGGCAGCGAACACATTTGCCACGGCGTCTCCACGCCGATGCCCATCAGCACTTCGTACGCCGCCGCGCCGACCGCCTCGGCGAGGGGGCGCCCGAGCACCGTTTCCGCCTCAATCCCCAGGAACGCGGAAAGGTTCGCGCTGGCATGGGTGACCGCTCCGCTGTCCGCCAGTGCAGCGAGCAGCGCGCCATGTGGCTGGATCGCCCCGGGGATGTGGATGGGCTCAAGATCACACGGCGACGGGTTCCCGCGCGGGTTCGGGGGACCAGGTCCGCGCAAATCCGTCACGGCCCACCTGCAAGGTCCGTCCGGAGCGCCAGATGGAGGCGCAACCCTGACAGCCCGCCGCGGCAAGCGCCGTCCGCCCGCAAATGGGTATCCGGTCCGGCTCCCCTACCAAAACCCATCCATCCTCCCGACGCCTTGCGTACACTCGCCAGCACCTTGCCCGTAACTCGTGACGGGCTACAATGACAGGATCGGAATCTACCCATGGGCAAATGCCCCCTGGAACGATCGCGATACCGCAACTGCGCCACTGGCCGCCTGATGAGCGGCCAAGACGCGGGGTCTGCCTGGGAATCATGAGGCGGTCAGTTGCCGCCACATGGTTGCTGTTTGCGTCATGCTGGCAGGTTCAATAATGCTGCGCTGGCAATGAATTGCCGCCTGCGGTCGAACAGCGCGCTGGCCAAGGCGATCCGCTGCGCGCTCTCGCATTGGAAAGCATTGACCTGCTACGTCAGCAACGGCCGACCGGAGATGTCGAACAACGCGGCCGAACGGGAGATGCGAAGAGGCAGCGCGCGTAGGGTGTCACTTCGGCTTGAATGGATCATCAGGTTTAGGGTCTTGGAGCCTTTCCAGCCGTGAACGTGTGCGGCTATTGAGTGATCTAATCACCTTGTAGCGCGGCTCCATATCTTCATGGAGAACGCGGAGGATGATAGTGCCGACGACGCCATCCGACATCCGGCCCGTTGTGTAGTAGAGGCAATGGGACGCTGCGCCGCTCCTTCCGGCGGCCAATTCGAGATGAAACAACCTAATGCCTTGAGCAATTTCGGAGCGGTCGATTGATCCTGGCCGCTCAGGATCGTCACCCACCATTGCCATACCCCTGTCGATGATCTTCGCGTAGACCACCAACTGATGGGTTCCGAACACCGTGAGGGTATTAGCCAAAATGGACTTGATGTCACGCTCGGCCGGTTTGGTTTTATCGTAGGCCATCTACCGAATGCCGAAATGCTCTCGCCTGACCTCATCGACAATGTCGTCCATGGTTTTCCGCGAAAATCGTCCCGCCACTGCGGCCTCAAGGCCGATCCCAACCTCGCGCCGCAGAATGTCGAGTTTCTCCTGCTCGAGCGCCCTGTCATGTTGGAGCAGGCGCAGAGCGTCGCGAACCACTTCGCTAGACGATGCGTAGCCTCCTTCAGCGACTACGCCTTCCACAAAATCGACCATATCGGCGGGAAGGCTAACATTCATGGTCGGCATGGCGACAAATCCCCCTCAATAGATGCCAGTGTGGTCTGATTGGCAAAATTTGTCAATGGCCTGGATAGACCTCCCATCGGCCCCAGAGGCGGCAAAAGGGCGTTCCCCACGCGTGTCAGGGGTGCCCCGGAAAGGCACCTCTGACAGCAATCCCTCGCAGACTGCTGATCTCAGCCAGCTATTAGGCGGTAGGCGTGTCCGTTGCCATAAAAGGAATGTTCCATGCGACTCTCATGGGTGCCATGACGGCCTTTTGCCGCGCCACGTTTCGGGGTATCCTGCCTCTATGATTTGATGCAGGGACGGACGCTTTGATGCTACCCACCATCGGGCCATGCGACCTGGCAACCAAGAACGACATCTCCGCCGACGTCGACGCGATCCTGGACTCGTTCTCGATGCAAAACATCAGGCGTTTCTCGGGGCTGCGCATTGCCATTAACGTTTCGGCGGCACAGCTCGCCGACCCTGGCCTGATCTCCGACGTGGCGGAGGCGATGCGGGCCGAGGGGTTCGTCCGCTCGCCGCTCGACATTGAGATCACCGAATCCTGCTTCGCCAAGGACGCCGGGAGGATCGCCAGCATGCTCGGCGAACTCCGCGACATGGGGTCGGAGATTAGCCTGGACGACTTCGGCACCGGCTACTCATCCCTCTCGCAGCTCGCGCGGCTGCCATTGGACGTCATCAAGATCGACCAGAGCTTCGTCCGGTCCATCCCGCACGAGCCGAGATTGACAGCGCTGCTGCGGTCGATGGTGGCGGTGTCGCATGAACTCAACTTCCGCACCGTGGCCGAAGGCGTCGAGACGCAGGAGCAGGCGGATTACCTGCGGAAACTCGGTGTCAACTACGGCCAGGGATATCTGTTCGCTCGCCCCATGCCGACGGCAGCGCTGGATACCTGGCTGCTGGCGCGGCCGCCAGCGATCTGACGCCTGCGGTGCCGCCGGCGAAGTCCGGATGGGTCAGGGTGGCCATTTGCGTTCCGCAAACGAGAGGCTCCCATGACCGGCGCGGGCCGGACGGCGCCAGCCATCCCGGAAGATGTCCTCGGGCCGGGCGCTGGTTGCCACCCAGACGGATGCACGCCTGCCAAGGCGCCCCAGGGCCAGCCAATGGCCCGAAGATTTCCCTCGGACAGGCGCGGCAAGCATCCGCCCGCGCCGGAATGCCTCAGGGGCTTGCGGCTGCCCGCGCCGCCAGACGGCGTCAGGCCGGCGAAACCCTCCACAACAGGGTGCCCCCGGATCCAAAGCAACCCTCCCGGGCATGCCGGACATCAGCCGTCTTGCGGCGCGCGCGATCCCAGGAGGATGTCTTCCGGCCAGGCGGCATCGGGGCGCGCGGTAGCCTCGCCGGGATTAGGCCGACCTGGTCACCTTCCTGCCCGCGACGGCCCCTTCATACATCCGGAGCGGCCCCCGGTGGCGGAAAGCCTCCCGGGATACGCCCACGCCGCCACAGGCCGACTGACCTCCGCTGCCCGCAGGCTGTCAACTGCCTGATCGGCGAATCCCTGCATGCAAGATGGACATCCTCATGTTTTGCTCGCGAGAAAGCGCCGGGCGAGGCTTTGTGCCTCCCGCTCAGGCTCGCTTCTCCAATCGTCGCCAGCCTCCGCGGCGGTTCACGGCCTGGCTGCGCCGACGGCTTGTCAGGTTCATTGTCGCCAGCCTGCGCGGCGGTTCACGGCTGCGGAAAAACCACATTTGCCGAGGCATTATTGTCGCCCGCCTGCGCGGCGGTTCACTGGCACCGCCGTCCGCCAGGTCCCTGGTTCGGATTGTCGCCCGCCTGCGCGGCGGTCCACAGCGGCTCAGCCACCGTCCTTCCGGCCACGTCATTGTCGCCCGCCTGCGCGGCGGTTCACTTGAATGTTTTGAGATGCACAGCCGTAATGGAATTGTCGCCCGCCTGCGCGGCGGTTCACTGCGTCGGCGCACCGTATGCCGTCGCCGTCAGATTGTCGCCCGCCTGCGCGGCGGTTCACCCGGCCAGCACTTGAAGGACAGAGCGGGTCCTATTGTCGCCCGCCTGCGCGGCGGTTCACAAAGACCAGGCCGAAACCAGCGTGCTGTTCGAATTGTCGCCCGCCTGCGCGGCGGTTCACGGCGCCCAAGATTGCGGGTGCCATCGATGCGTATTGTCGCCCGCCTGCGCGGCGGTTCACCCTTGCCGTCCTGCGAAACCTTCAATAGCAGCCTACGTTTCCTTCTCCTGGGGCGCAAGAACAAAATATGTTGACGGCACTCTCGGGCGCCTTTTTGCATGCCTTGTCCAGAACCCTTGTTAGCCGCAGCCGCGCACCGGAAGGCCGGGGCGCCCGGTCGGACCACAAGAGCACGCCAGCGTCCGTGCCGGCAGAACCCTCACTCACGAAGATGCCACCGGCAGCTCACCCCTTCCCGCTACCAGGACGCCCGCAGAAGGTTCGGCGAACCTCCCCATGCCCGACATCCGCGACCGGACGGCGCCTGCTGGCCGTGATGTCCTCCAGCCAGACGCCTGGCCGCCGCGCAGTTGCCCTCCGCCAATTACCTCAGGTCATCCAGCGGGCGGGAGATTTCCCTCGTCACATTTGCAGTCGGCCTCCACGCCGGCGCCATGCCGCGCCAAGCCGACGAAACCCTCCCGCGACAGGATGCCGACGCCCGGATCGGAGAAGAGGCGCACCGAGTCTATGAGTCCGCCGACTGCGAGACACGCCAGCTGCCGCGGCCGCTGCGCTTCACCTCGTACATCGCCTGGTCCGCCCGGTTCATCAGATTGTCGAGCGGCTCGCCGCTGATGGCGCGCCGCGTGGCGACCCCGATTGACAGGGACAGGCCGGGCATGCCGGCGGTGTCGAACTCGCCCAGTGCATCCGATGTGCTGCGGCAAAGGAAGTCCGCCCGTTCGGCTGCGCTCAGGTGGTCGGCGCCGTTCATCCACACGGCGAACTCGTCCCCGCCGAGCCGTGCGACCAGATCGGTCGGGCGGACGACGTCGCGAAGCAGCTGCGCGATGCAGGCCAGCACCCGGTCGCCAACCTCGTGGCCGTGGGCGTCGTTGACCGGCTTGAAGTTGTCGAGGTCAACGAACAGCAGCGAGCCGTCCAATCCCTCCCGGTCCAGCCGCTCAATGTTGCGCGTAACCTCATCAAGGAAGGCTCGCCGATTCAGCAGCCCGGTCAGCGGATCGGTGCGGGCCTGCAGCATCATCTCGCGCTGGATGGCCTGTTGTTCCAGCGCGAAGCGGATGAGCGGGACCGCAGCGGTAACCAGATGTGCTTCGTCGGCGTCCCAACCCCGCGCGCCCGCCGCGCGCCACAGCGCGACGCCGGCATGCTCGCCGAGCCGCGTCTGGCAACCAGCGACGATCAGCCTGCGTCCGTCCGGGCCAAGGCCGCGCGATGCCTCCCGCTTCATGTCCAGCAGGAGTGTAGCCGCCCGGTTCAAAACCGCAGCGGCGCCGCTGCCCGATTCGTGCAGCAGCGCCGGGCCATTGGCGCCGTCTGCGTTGAACAGCGCCCCGCCCTCGGCGCCGAGGGCACCAGCCAGAGCCTCCAGCGCGGCAGCCAGCATGCGCGGTGCCAGCACCTCACGGCCAACGCGGGAGAGGATGTAGTCCAGCACCTCGCCGCGCCGCAGCGCCGCCGCAACCTCGGCATCGAATCCGTCCTGGCGGGTGACGTCGCAACCGATGCCGCGTACGCCGATGATATGGTTTTGCGCATCCAGCAGTGGCGCGGCGGAGAACGCCAGGCAGGCGGCACTGCCATCGGCCCGCTTCACCCAGGCGCGCCGCCGCTGAATCTCGGAAGACGGGCAGAACGGGTTCACCCCATTTGCGGGCGCCCCATGGGCCAGCAGATGCTCGGCTGGCTGGCCGATGAGAGCATCGGCGCTCCAGCCGAGCGCGGGATCGGGCATGACGAGGGCGAATCGGCCGAAGGCATCGGTTTCGAAGGCAATGTCCGCCGCCAGCAGCACCAGGTCGCGCCAGCGCTGCCGACTGTCCAGTGCAGCACAAAGCAGCGCGCCATTGGCTGTCCCGGTGCCGCCGGGGGCCAGCCCGTCCGTATTCAGACCGCTCATTTGTGTTGGACCAGCATGGCCTTCCGTGCGGCCGTGCTCCGTCTGAACCCGTCGTCGTCCACGACGGGAGCGGAAAACCCCTGCTTCACGGCAACCCCAACCCCAATTGACCGAGTAGCCCCAATGCCCAACAAATCTTAAGATTTCGTAAACGCCCAGCGGCCACTGCCGTGGCGAGCGGCCTTCACGCGCCGGAGGACACCAAATCTGGGCTGCGGTTTGCCTCCACTGGGTGGCATGGCGCGGTCGGCAGCCACATCCCCAACATGACGACATCGCCAGGATTGGCGAAATCCTCCCGCACGCCCGACATCCGCAGCCGGACGGCGCATGTCGGCAGCCCGGATGGTCTCAGGCGGGGGCGGGCGGGGGCGTCCGCAGGGAGCACCATTCTCACGCAAAGGTTATCCAAGGATGATGCGCGATCCGCGTATCCCTGAATGCGGTGACGGGTGGCCATCGGCCAGGCCGGACTGACCCCGCCCGCGGATGAACCCCGGGGTTCGGAAATACTGGCACCCCCGCGTTCCGATGCAACACCAACTGGCCTCCGCCTGTCGGTTGGGTATCCTGGCATACATGGGCATTGCGGCGCCCACTTTCTGGCGGTCGCCATCAGGCACGCGGTGGCCCACTGGGGAAGCCGGCTTCGCAAGCGGGCCGACGAAAGCCGCCCAGATGTTGGATGCCCTCAGACGCATCCGGACGATGGCCGCACCTACGGGTTCCTCCGGCCCGCGAGGCCGCCACGTTGCCTGCATCTGCCCGCATCCCGATCACCGCAACGGCGCCGCCGGTCTCCGGACCGGCGGCGCCGTTGCGGAAGCTCGAAACACTCAGCCAGCGCTGGCCGGACCCGACTTGCGCCGCGAACCTTGACGAACCGCGACAAGGCCGCCGATGGCCAACAGCATGACAGCCCAGGTGCCGGGCTCGGGGACCGGGTCGGCCGGCGCGGCGGCGCTGGCCGTAACGGTGCCGATGGTGAACGTTCCGTTGTCTGAGACGTAGACGCCGGACGCGGTGACGCTGAAGAAATCCACAAGCGTTGCGCCAGGAGAGTCCAGGGAAATGTCGAAGAACGCCTGGGAGGCGCCTGCACCCGTGCTGACGAGGATGCCATTCACCGTCAGTGGGAACAGGTCGTCGAAGATGTAGTCGACGCCACCGGTATTCGGGACGCCATGGTAGGTCATCTGACCGGACGCGGGGCGGTCGGATATCACGGGCGGCGTCGAGGCGTCCCAGAAGGTGAGCGCCTCTCCGTCAAACGCGCCGGAGAACGCAGACACCAGACCGCTTGTGGCGTCATACGTCAGCACGCCGCTTCCCGTGTGCGTGCCGTTGAAGGTCCAGGAGTCGGTGATGGCGGCGGCATGCGTCTGGGGCACGAAGGCGACCGCACCCAGCAGCACGGCAAGTGCCGTCCGTCTCGCAGAGGCGGCTGCACAGGCAGGTCGGAGCGTCGGCCACAAGGGCGCTTTGGTGATACGCATAGCAAACTCCACTCGGATGCTGGAACAAAATCCAGACGTTGGCAAAAAGTCGGTGCAGGACCGGACGACGGTTGTAATGCAATTTTGACGCCAACTTACCGGCGCCTGATGATATCGTTGTTTTTCAGTTGGTTAGCCGTCCGCATACTGCGGATGCCCAATGATGCATTCGCAGTACTGTAAAGTATTCCGACACCCCGGGCTGGTCGCTTGGGCACCGGCGATTGCCAAAACGCCAGCCAGATCTGCTTTTGTTGGGTTTGGTGCCCAGGCCCAACCCGCCCGATCGGTGTCGGAATACTTTACAGTATCGCAGATACACCTTTTGCCGCCGGCGCCTCCGGGCGGAACGATGCGGCAGGCTGCCCGCTTCCGTGCCGTTCCTTTCGCCTGGCGTAAGCGTTTGCAGAGCCATCCGCTCTGGCCAGCAGACTTCGGCCGGACATCTGGAGATCCTCCGCCAGCCGACGGAATTTCCCAAGGGCCGCAGATGCCTCGCGCAGACGAACCGGTTCGGCGGAAGCCTCCGTGATGCTGGACATCCGCGGCCAGACGGCGCGCGGAGGCATCTGGAGATGCCCCCCGAACCAGGTTCGCTTCCCGGCGGCCCGTCACATCCGGCCGTTGGACTCTGGTGGAAGCCATGGACGCGGCGCGCACGCACGGGTTCGGGGCGACGATCCACCGTGCGACCCTGACGGCCCCGCGGATACGGGAATTCTGTCACTGGGATCGCAGAGCGTGTATTCTCGGTTCGAGACCACACCACCCCAGGGATGCCGGATCCGTGCCCACCGAACCCGGTGCCCGAACCTCTTGCCCGAGGGAGCCCAGCATGGCTGACGGACATCGAACGGCCCCATCTGACCTCGTCGGCCAACCGGCAATCGACCTCTTGCGCCGGGCCGGGTACGTCGTGGTTCCTGTCGACCCGCCAGACTATGCGGTCGGCGAGGTGATGATAGGGACAGGCTGCCCTTGCCCAGACCGCGCCTGGGATGCGCTCAATTGCGCCCTGAACTCGATGGGCATCGAGCGCCCCGCCAACGCCGACACGCTGTCGCGGCTGGGAGCCGGGGAACTGTCGCTGGAAGCGTGGCGTGTGCGCGTGCTTGCGAATGGCGGCGGTCGGGAGGGCTGAGATGGCTGACAGACAAATGGCCGGGCGAGGGGCGGGAGACAGATTCCGTAGCGCGTGCTGTGCAGGTGAGCTATGCAGCATATGCCGGAATCCGGCCTATGCCAAAGTTGAAGAGACCATCTTCGACGACGATCCGATCGGCATTCGCCATCCCCTCACCGCCTATGTGTGCCGCGAGCACTTTCGGCAGATCATGGGCGGACGTGGCGTGGATTTGCTGGAGGCGGCCAGGCGGCAGACATCTGGAAGCGGCTGACCGCAAGGGTTCGGACGACCGCCGCGTATGGCCGGCCCGTTCGGCGGGCCAAAAACTGAAAGTCTGGCATGGTCAGAGCGATTCGCTCATTGCGCCACCGTAGGTGTTTTCCGAACCTGTCGCGGTTGACGGCGCGGGTGCAGAAAAGCGGTGTTTCCTCCCCCAACAAAAACTGCCCAGGCTTCGTGGCCTGGGCTCTTTTTTGGAAACGGCGCCATTTGGCGGAATCCACGGCAGCGGAGTCCAGCGGGCCGGGGATTCGGAGACCCACTCACGGTGGAGCGCCAATGCTGGTGCGGCGTCCCCACAACCGGGGATTCGGGAACACGGACGCAGCGCGCGTTCGTGCTGCCGGAAGAGCGGTGTCTCCACATGGGGGTTCGGAGTGGAGCCGACGCCAGAGTCGGGGCCAACGTGCCGGCGGGAAATGATCCGCCTGCCCCATGCCATCCACTTTGTCCTGAACAAATCCACCCTCGCCCGTCGTGGACCGGCCGATGGGCTGCCGTCTCCCCCAATGGGGCCACGGAAGCCCACAGGGGATGCCAGCAGCCGGATTGACCGGAGCCAGATGCCGAAAGAAATCCTCACCTGAAGCGGTCTCCCTTTGGCTCCCTGACGCCACGAAAACCATCCCCATGCGCCTAGCCGCGCAGCCGCCTGGTCCAGAACACCGACCCCAGCGGCGGATCGCCCCACGCAGGCAGACAAGGTTCCGTGGGACATTCGCGAGATCAAGTCCGCCGTAGGCCGGGCATCCAGGAACTGCTGGACTGCCTCGGGACCGGGGTGTTTCGCTGCCCGGCAGCCCCCGGATCGGCTGAAACCTGCCGCGTATTCGGGACATCCACGGTCGGCCTGGCCGCGCAGTCGCCTGGAAGATGCGGCGTTCCACGTCCTTGGCATGGTCGGCCCCAGTGGCGGTTTGCCGCGACGGCAAAGGAAAAACCGCCCCTGATGGCTGCCCTTGGGTCCGCGTCACCGGGGAAAGCCGGGTGACCGCCGCACTTCCTGTCGCGGCCCGCCGAAAAGCCGATATCCCGCAGTCGTGGTTGGCACCCTGCAAATCGCCAAGGCTCCCTCGGGGGCAACCCCGTGCCGGCGGAATACCTTGTGGGGACATGCCTCCTTCCGGAAGGAATTGTGCAATGCGCCGGGCGGATACCTGCCGCCCGCCTTCCGGCGCCGAATCCGGCGCGATCCCAACCCACGTGTGCGACGATAACGGATATCCCAAGGACCCGATGTCCCGTCATGGCCAATGAGCGATCAATCGAGTGGCCCCCGCAGGAGTGGGCCGACGCGCTCGACGCCCTTTCGGCGGCCTGGCGCTCGGGGCTGCTGCCGGGCTGGCTGTTCAACGGCACGAAGGCGCAAAATTGCGAGTCCATCCGGCGCCACGGCATGAGAGCGACCGACGGCGCGGCATCCGGACGGGGGGATGGACATCCGGGCGTTCGCCGGATTGTCCATCTTGGCACGCCGGAGGTTGCAGCATGGTACATGCGGGAGACCGCCGTGGACAGTGAGACGGATCCGGCACTCATTGCCATTGACGCTGACGGGTGGCTCCTCGCGCGCAGCCAGTTTCCGCCGGTTCCGCTCGTGGACCTGAACAGCGTCGATTACCCTGTGCTGACCGCGCTGGGAGCCTCCTCGGTTGCCGATGTCCGCCACCGCCTCGGCCGGTCGCCTGCGCGGGAAGACGCGCTGGCGATCACCGGCGCGGTGGCGTTCGGCGAGCACCTGATTCCGGCGGCGCACATCAAGGCAATCCGGACACCTGGGCAGCTTGCCACTTTTCTACGGCGTGCGGAGCGACCGCCGTCATGGAGCGCTTTCCAGGAGGCAATCACCAGGGCGGCCAACGCACAGCCGTGGATCGCCGGCGGGTGGCGCTTCTCCGCACGCGCCCTCGGCAACTGGCCGCCAGACCAGCCAGGCCACAAGGATTCCTGCGAAGACGGCAGCCCTGCGCGCGGTCTGTGACGTCGCATCAGAGGCCATGCAATGTCGGCTATTCTCCCCAGCTTTGGCAAAGACATCGTCGGCGACGTAAGCGTCGCCGCGCTCAAACGCCTGTGCAATCCGTTCGTGTCGGTTTGCTGGCCAATTGTCCGGCCCATAACGGTCGACGAGGTGATGGCGGCTGCGGCCAGTGGCGAGCTGGCGCCCACCCCGTGCAGTGGCGTGCGGGACTGCGTCTTTGGTGACCGTAACTATCACGTTCGGCGCGCCGCTTTCCTTTTGAGGGCAGGATGGGACGAGCCGATCGAAATCGACGTCGGCGATCCCGGGCGCGTTGTGGGCTGGAAAATTCCGGACGGCAACCACAGGTTTGCCGCCGCCATCGTCCTCGGCCACGCGACCATCCGCGCCAGGGTGGGCGGCTCGGCCGTTCTCGCGCGTGATCTGGGGCTGACCAATGCCGCGGCGGCGCGCGGCACGCAGCCTGCCGTCTGATCCCACGGCAGAGGTCAGGACACCAGGGATCAGTCGCAGCCGCCACCTCCGGCGATGGCGGACCAGGAAGGACGACCGCGGCGGCTCTGGGCGGGCTCTTGGCGGGCACGGGTTCAACAAAGTGCAGGATGCCATCGTCGCCATCGTCTGCCCGCACGCAGACCACTTCGTCCGCAGGGTCGAACTGGACGCGCGCGCCTGCGCCAACATGGAAATGCGCAACAACCCGAAGTGTTCCGGACCAGGATCGCCGGGCTCTCCGGCCCACTGTCCGTGCGAACCGTCTCTGTCCGCTCCCAGCCCGCCTCGGGCCACCGGCGCAGTCACTCCTGGCACAGGCGGTCGGCGAGGTCGGCCACCCCGGTCAG
>Ga0302319_10015368_pt1 | contig 14187 bp, 11 predicted proteins | sample Bog_T0_2_FD_203319 | JGI IMG/M metagenome (GOLD analysis project Ga0302319, IMG submission 203319) | Peat permafrost microbial communities from Stordalen Mire near Abisko, Sweden - Bog_T0_2 | ecosystem: Environmental > Terrestrial > Soil > Wetlands > Peat | place: Sweden: Abisko, Stordalen Mire... | reverse complement strand
GAATTTCGCGCGGTGGGATTTCGTTATGCGCGCAGGAAATTCTTTTGCTGGAATTTGTCTCTGCCCAAATGACATCGCATTGAAGCAACACGCGTCCGGCTTCGCTGACCGTGAGGGAAATTTCACCGGTGCCCTTTTCCTTTGTCGTCGCTGTAACTTTCAGGCCCGTCAGAACCGGGCGCAAAAATTTTGCGGTGATTTTCGTCCATTGTTTTTTTGAACCATTTTGCGACTGGAATTGGTCAAGCGCCCACATCAGCACAAAGACGCCGTGCGTCACGCACTCGCCGAACTGCGTGCGCCGCGCCGCCACCGGGTCGGTGTGCAGCGGATTAAAGTCACCTGACAATTCCGCGAACGCGGTCAGGTCGGCGAGAGCGAATGTGCGTTCGGCCAGCATCGAAAAATCCTAACTGGCAGTAATCGTCAGTTCCAGCCCGTGCGCGCGGGCGACTTCCACCACCTTGTCCACCGATTTCAGACTCAACACTTCGGCAGTGGACAATTCCGCGCCCACGGCATCCTCAATGGCGGCGACGATGTTGATTTGTGCCAGTGAATCCCAAGCGGGGATGGTTTCTTTTGAATCCACCAATTGCAGTGGCCGGGTCGTGTTCAAAATGGGCTGAAGCAGTTCGTCAACAGTCATATTCTTAAGTTTCGGTCTTGGGCGGCTGCAAGGCAATCCACTTTGGGATCAATCCATTGGAAGCGGGCAACGCCAGATGCCATTTGGAATGATCAGTTGTCTTTTCATCAGCACTGAAGCCGCATGTCTCTAGGAAATTTTCCGTCTGCGAATTTTTGGCGCTGCGGATAAATTCGCCACGAATCACTTTCGCGCCATTGCTGGCGGCCTGATCACATATGGTTCCCAAAAACGCCTTTTCAACGCCACGGCCCAGTACGCGGCAGCTCATCAGGAAAGTGTCAATCAGCCATTCACTGTCCTTTATCTCAATCAGCGCCGCGCCGATGACGCCTTCATCCGCGAAGCGGTCGCGGCAAGAACACCAGAAAACCCTCCACGAAGGATTTTGCATCCGTTCCTGGATTTCGGATTCCGTGTAACGCCGCGTCGTGAGATTGAACTGGTTCGTCTTCTGTGTGAGCTGGGCCAAGCGGGCGATCTGCGTGCTGGAATTGCAGCCAACTTCAACCTGCGTCCCCAGGCTCGCGAGGTATTCCTCCAAATTTGACGACTGCGTTGCGAGACGTGAACGCTCCTCGGCAGCGGCGTAGGATTTCGCGCGCAACGCGTCCTCGCGCGTGATGGCCAGTGTGTCAAACCGCCGGCAAGTGGCCAGCCAGCGAAGCATTTCCAGCGGATCACTCGCCGGACAAACGTCCACTTCCGGCATCGCTTCTTCAATCCAGTCACGCTCGACGTGGTTGTCATCGAGAACGACGAACGCATCAAGGCCAAGGTTCAATTCCGCCGCGAGTTCGCGGATGTTCGAAGCCTTGTCCTGCCAGTTGATCCGGTGCGCGCTGAAATCGGCGCGTTTTAAAATCATTTCTGGGCGCTGATTAAAAACTTCCCACGCATCTGCCTCGTTGTTCTTGCTGACGATGGCAAGCGTCACGCCGCGTTCATGCAGCGCAGCAATTTCTTTTTGCAACTCTGTGTAAATGTTTCCCGGAAAGCCGCCGCCGATTTGCAAACCGGCGACACCGTCCTCGCCAACGACTCCGCCCCAGAGCGTGTTGTCGAGATCCAGCACGAGACACTTGCGGGCAAATCCTTTTCGCGCGGCGCAAAACGCGGCAACTTCGGCGGCAAGAAGATTCGCAAGGTCGTCGGTCAACGGACGGCTGGCCATGAACTGCTGCTTGTGCAGGCCCGGCCAGATTGTTCCTGACTGCCCAGCGAGAAGCTGGGCATCCAGCACGAACGCCTCGCCGGTTTCACGGCAGCGCTGTGACAATTGCAGATTCACCGCGCGCGCAAAATCCGCGTGGCCGAGATTCCGGCGCGATTCCAAAATTCCGTGTGGACGATTTTCAACTGGCACCACATTTTGCAATAGAACAAGGCCATCAAAATTCTTTCTCAACGCCGCAATTTGCGACCACGCTTCCTCGACTGTTTGCGCCACCTCGTCAGGGCTTGTCCCGCCGAGCCTTTGCCAGATTCCGGTAAGCGGTGCGAGAAGAACTACTTCGGGTTTTTGTTGAAACAATCCGCTGTCCGGATTCCGCGTTTCGAGCCCGAGTTGCGCGAACGGAGAATGATATTGAACGCCAAACATCCCGCGTTCCAGCAACCGCAGCGCCAGAGGGTCGGCAAGATTGTCGAGCGACGTGTCGCTGGCCACAGCCAAGCGAACCGAACGGACCGCAAAATCAGCACGACTGCGAATTTTTTCACCGGATAAAAACCGCGCGAGTGCAAGGCTCTCTGGACGGCTCATCCCGCCACGCAGGGCTTTTTGCGCAACGCGAAGGCTGCGACAACTGGCGTCTGCTTCAAGTTGTGCGATGAGTTCTTTGGCGGTCATTTGGCGACAGGCGCGACCATCATCACGATTTTTGCGGGCGAACCGTTGATGATGCAATTGTCCTCAAATGACCGCATCACAACGGAATTGGCGTTGATGACACAGTTTTTGCCGATCTTCACACCGCGCATTATGACAACGCCGGTGCCGACAAAAGTATCGTCACCAATCTCCACCGGCTCGCCTTTCATGATTCCACTTGTGACGGGATTGATGCCCAGACCGGTAACGTGGTCGTGATCCAAAATAGAAATGCGATAGGACATGAGGCAGTTTTTCCCGATGCGGATTGATTCATTGCATGAAATCGTGAAGTTATCACCAATCGCCGTGCCCGCGCCGATGCAGATGCGCGCTGTGCGGTTATGCAGCGGGATGTAAAGCCAGCCGCGTGAGCCAAGGCTTACATTTTCACCTATCTCGACATTCCGCAAATTTCCCAGCGGCCAGTTGATGCCAGGACCGACCCGCACGCCTCCTCCCGTCCGCAGGCCGAGGCAGCGCGGCAGCAGCAGGCGCAAAAAGCTGACCATCAATCCCCAGGATTTTTGCACGGCTCGGAGAAAATCAATCATGATTCACCTTTTGGGTTGGGTAAAATACCCTGGCGCATCCGGCGCGATGCTGCGTTCGATGGCGTCCCACATTTTTTTCGCATGCACGTTCCAGTCCCATTCCAGACCGGCGGCGAGCGCCTCTTTGCTCGTCTCGGCATAAAGCTTTTCATCCGTGAGCAAACGATAAATACAATCGGCCAGCCCGGGAAAATCCCCCGGCGGCGCTTTCAGCCAGCCGCGCGGATAATAAACCCGCAGCGGCGGCAAATCAAACGAAACGCCCGGCAGCCCGCAGGCCAGCGCCTCCGCCGACGCCATGCCGCCGACCTCGAACACGGCAGGATACACCACAACGCGCGCCGACTTGATGATCCTGTATTTCTCAACGCCGTCGCGGAAGCCGAAGAATTCCACGTTCCCGGCGATGCCCAGCTTTTCCGCCCTGGCCCTGCACTGCGCGTCGAGCGGGCCGGAGCCGATCATGGCCAGCCGCGCGTCCGGCTTTTTCTGCGTCAGGATTTTCCACACGTCCATCAGTTCCATGGGCCCCTTTTGAGGATGCAGGCGGCTGATGAACACGGCGTCGAAGGTCTTTTTCTCCGGCTCGGGCACGCTTTGCGGGATGGTCAAATCCACGCCGCCAATCACGGCATAGACGGATTCCGGAGATCGTCCGTCGGCGATCATCGTGTCGCGGTCCTGCGGCACGGTGGTCAGAATCATTTCCGCCTCGCGCAAACAGCGTTTGTAAATCGCCTGCTGGAACGGGCGGTAGGCGGTGAACATCAGGCCCGGCCCCGGCTGGCCGGAAAACCACTTCGGCGCGAAGAAATAAAGCCCCACGACTAGCGGCGCATCGGGATAACGCTTCTTCAAGCGCATCGCGGGAATGCAGCTTGGATGAAATTCAGAAGTGGCCATGATGAGATGTTTTTCATCCGGCGAGAATTTTATTTCAGCCACACCGCGATTGCCTTTGAACATCTGCGCGAGCCACCAGAAAATGCGGCCGTATTTTTTCAGGTGATCGGCGGGCCATGTGACGTGATTGATGCCCTTGAGTTCAAACCAGTCGCACAATTGCTTCGCGCCCTCGTTGCCATAGACGGTGACCTTGTGCTCCTTGCTCCAGCGGCGGATGCACTCGACCATGATGCGGTCGCCGCCGCTCAAGGAAATCGGCGGCGGCACGATGGTGTTGGCGATCCAGTGGATGTGCATTGACGCCACAATCTAGCGGCAGAAAAGCGCCGGTGTCCACCGGCAAGTGATGGACGAGGCAGTGGCTGACAGCTAGACTTTGCGGACTCGTTTGCAAATGAAAAAAATTCTCGTCACCGGCAGCGACGGTTTGCTGGCGCATCAATTGAAACAAATTGCGCCGGGCGATTTTGAATTTCATTTCCTAGGCCGAGCGGAGTTCGACCTGCTCAATTCCGATCTCATGGCGCAGCGGCTGTCGGAATTGCAGCCGCAAGTCGTCATCAACACCGCCGCCTACAATCTCGTGGACCGCTGTGAAACCGAGCGCGAACTTTCATGGGCGGTCAACGCCACCGCGCCGCAGCAGCTCGCGAAATTGTGCGCCGGTAAAAACATCCGGCTCGTGCATTACGGAACGGATTACATTTTTGACGGCGCAAAAAAATCGCCCTACGCCGAAACCGACACGACGAATCCGCTGAACCATTACGCCGCCGGAAAATTTGCGGGCGAACAGGCGGTGCTTCGGGCATCGCCGGAAAATCTGGTGCTACGGACGAGCTGGGTCTTTGACTGGCATCCGGTGCAGACGAAAACGTTTATCCACACGGTTTTGAAAGCCGTGCGCGAAGGACGCACCTTGAAATCCACAACCGACCAGGTTTCCGTCCCGACATTCGCCTCAGATCTGGCGCAATGGACATTGGCATTGCTCCGGCAAAATGCAGGCGGATTGTTTCACGCGGTCAATGACGAGGGTGTGAGCCGCTTCGACTGGGCGAAGGTCATCTTGGAAGAATCTGTTCGCATAAAATTGATTTCCACCGCTCCGCCGGTCGAGCCGGTGTTGAGTTCGTTCTTCAGTTCCACGATGCGCCGACCGGATTACACCGTGTTGAGCAACACAAAGCTTTCAAAACTGCTTGGCCGCAACCCTGGTTCGTGGCGGGGCGGCCTGAGAAAAATGCTCGCACAAATGAAATGATTTGAGGTAACTTTCCGGCCCATGTCCACGGTCTGGCAACAAATTGAAGCATGCGGGATTTTTGAAATTCCCGGGCTACCGGGCGTGCGCGTGGAGGCGCTGCCGATATTCAAGGACGCGCGCGGCAGCCTGCACGAACTATTTCGCACGGACGAAATCCCGGCCAGTTTCAAGCCGCTGATGGCGTGCTCGTCGTGGTCGCACGCGGGCGTGACGCGCGGGCCGCACCAGCATGTGGGGCAGGATGATTATTTCACGTTCGCCGGGCCGTCGAATTTCACCGTCTATCTCTGGGACGACCGCGCCGGTTCCGCGCATGAAAAGAAAGGCTGGTTCATCCTGACCGGCGAACAGGCGCCGACACGCATCCACGTTCCGCGCGGCGTGGTTCACGCGTATCGCAACACGGGAACTGTTTCCGGCCTGGTCGTGACGGTGACAAGCCTGCTTTTTAAAGGCGAAGGCCGGCGCGAGCCGGTGGATGAAATCCGCCACGAACTGAATCCGGATTCACCCTACCAACCTCGCCAATCATGATCAAAGAACGCACGCATTGCCGCACCTGCGGCTCGCCCAACCTGAAGCTCATCCTCGACCTCGGCAAGACCGCGCTGGTGAACGATTTTCTCAAGCCGGAGGAAGTGGCCGGCTACAAAATCTCGCTGCCGCTGCGGGTGGTGCTTTGCCCGGACTGCTCGCTGGTGCAGCTTGGCGACACGGTGGATCCGAAAATCCTCTACTCGCATTATGCCTATGTCACGTCCACGTCCAAGACGATGGATACGCACCTGAACAAGATGATGACGCACCTGCTTTCGACGGCGCGTCTCGGCTCCGGCTCGAAAGTCCTGGAAATCGCCTCGAACACCGGCGTATTCCTGAAAAAATTCAAGGAGCAGGGCTGTGAAGTTCTCGGCATCGAGCCGGCGGGCAACATCGCCGATGTCGCACTCGCCACCGCGATTCCGACGCGCAAGGAATTTTTCAACGCGACCAATGCAAAACAATTGCGCGCGGAATGGGGCGCGGCGGACTTGATCCTGGGCCGCCACGTGTTCGCGCACATTGACGACCTGAAGGATCTTGTCGCGGGACTGGAGGCGGTTTCGCACGCGGAAACATTGATCGCGTTTGAAGTGCCCTACGTCGTGGATTTCTTTGAACACACGGAATACGACACGGTTTATCACGAGCATTTGTCCTATATTTCCGCCGCGTCCATCGAGGCGCTGGTGAAGGACTCGGCGTTCATGTTGGCACGCGTGGATCATTATCCGATCCACGGCGGCTCGATCTTGTTTCATCTGCGGCACCGTTCCTCCAAAGCGCAGCCCCATGCGAGCGTGGCACAGGCGTTGGAAAAGGAAAAATCCATGCGGCTGGCGGAACCAGCGACCTGGGAGGCCTTTGCACAACGCGTGAATCACATCCGCACGGAACTGCCCGCGCTGCTGCGAAAATTAAAATCACAGGGCAAGCGCATCATCGGCTACGGCGCGTCGGCGAAGGGGAACACATTGCTCAACACCTGCGGCATCACTACAAAGGAGCTGGACTACATTATTGACAATACGCCCTTCAAGCAGAACAAGATCGCGCCCGGCTCATGGATTCCGGTGCGCCCGCCGGAAATGCTGCTGACCGACCAACCGGATTACGCGCTGCTACTGGCGTGGAATTTCGCGCCGGAGATCATCAAGCGGGAGACGGAATTTCAAAAACGCGGCGGACGGTTCATCGTACCGATTCCGGAGCCAAAGGTTGTCGAGTCGGCGGCTTGAATAAAAATCATGCCTGCAGAAATCAGCCTGGTTATTTTGAACTATCAGGGCGAACCATGGCTGGGCCGCTGTCTGGAATCCATCTGCGCGCAGACAGCCGCTACGCGCCTGGAAGTAGTGGTGGTGGACAATTTGTCCACGGACAAATCCCGTGAAATCTGTGAAAGTTTCCGCACGCAGCTGCCGCATTTCCAGTTCATCGCCAACAAGGAAAACCTCTGGTATTGCGAGGGAAACAACGTGGGCGCGCGAGCCGCCAGTTCGCCGCTGCTTTTTTTCCTGAACAACGATGTCTGGCTGGAGCCAGATTGCGTGGAGCGACTGCTGGCCGCAGCCACAGACGATACAACCCCGGAAATTTTTGCGGCCCGCGTTCTCGATTACGCAAGCGACCACTATCAGGGTTTTGGCGCGCTCGGCTTTGACTGGCTGGGTTGCATGGTCGGTGTTCCAGACCATGACCGACCGCGAGAACTTTTCTCGGCCTATGGCTGCGCATTCGTGATCCGCAAAAAATGCTTTGAACGGGTTGGCGGATTCCCCGCCGAAGTGCAGGCTTACACGGATGAAATTGACCTGGCTTGGCGCGTCTGGATTTCCGGGGGAAGAATCGTCAGCGAACCGTCGGCCAAAGTGCATCATCGCGGGGCGGCGGCGGCCAACTCTGCGGGCGGCGAGCGATTGGTGGAATTTCGCACCAACGAATCAAAACGTTTTCTGGCTGTCCGCAACGGCATCGTTTTCTGGCACAAAAACGGGCGGCATATCCTGAGGTTGATGGTGTTGTCCCATCTTTTATTGATTGCCTGCGAAGCCGTGGTTTGGCTGGTGCTGGTGCGACGGTTCAGTTTTGTCCGGCGTTCATATTTTGCCGGGATCGCGGCGGCGTTCCGCATGGGATCGTCCACACGCAAATGGCGGGAGCGCAACAATCGGATTAGGCGGCATGGCGATTTCTGGATGTTGCGTTTCTTGCACTGGCGATTAAGCCGATGGGGCGAGGCCCGGTCGTGGCTGAAACTTGGCTGGCCAAAAGTGGATTGAAAACCTCATGTTCTTTTAAATTAAATGATGCTGGGCGAACCCATCCACCATAAAAATGGCGAGTCGCGTCACTCCGGTCATGTTGACTCTTCAAGACAGCCACTCTATGCTCCGCGAAACTTTTTCCCAGCGAATGCTGTGAACTGAATCATGATTTACGAAATTGAGATCACCTGGCGCACCCTCCGGCGGGAGGGATTCGGCCCGTTTTTCTGGCGGGCAGGCATTTATCTCCGGCAGCTTGCGAAGGGATTTTATTTTCTCTTCATCCCTCTGCCGCGCAGTCGGGATACCGGGGAGCTTGTGAATTTCAGCTTTCACGCGGCGGGCGGCCTGTTGCAGATGGCGCAAGCGCGCTCTGAAATCATGGGGCTCACCGGGCTTGTCCGCGAGCGCCAGCCCAAGACAATCGTTGAAATCGGCACCGCGCACGGTGGCACCTTGTTTTTGTGGTGCCGGCTCGCGCATCCCAACGCCACTATCATCAGCCTGGATCTGCCCGGCGGAATCCACGGCGGCGGCTACCCGTATTGGAAGACGATGATTTACCGGCGGTTTCCACTCGCCACGCAAAAATTGCAACTGTTGCGCGGCGACTCGCACAAGCCTGAAATGCTTGCGCAGCTCAAAAGCCTTTTGCCCGGGGACGGCAAGGTGGATTATCTTTTCATAGACGGCGACCATACTTATGAGGGCGTGAAGTCCGATTTTGACATGTATTCGGGACTGGTGCGCGAGGGCGGGCTGATCGCCTTTCACGACATCTGCAAACATCCGGAACAATTGAACTGTCATGTGGACCGCTACTGGCAGGAAGTGAAAAGTAAGTATCGCGCCAGTGAATTTGTCGAAGACCCGAACCAGGGCGGTTTTGGCATCGGCATCGTTGAAGTCGAAAAAAGCGGAGATTAAAATTTGATGAAAACCCAAAAAGGAGTTTCTGCGATCAACCCCGGCTGGCTGGCCGCCGGACTCCTTCTCGTCGTGCTCGTGCTGTTTTTCTGGCGCAGCTTCATGCCCGGCTACGTCCATTTTTCCAACGACGGCCCGCTGGCCCAGCAAAACTCCGCGTGGCTGCAGCTTCCCGGCGCCTTCACCGGCTCATGGGCCGACCTGAACGTCATCGGCTTCAACGGCGGAACCTACACCTTCAGCATCAGCGCGCTGATCAAATGGCTGCTGGGACCGGTCGGCTATTCCAAATTTTTCACCCCGGCCGCGCTGTTCATACTCGGCCTCGGGGCGTGGACCTTTTTCCGGCAGCTCAAACTCTCGCCGCTGGCCGCAATGCTCGGCGCGCTGGCCGCAATGCTCAACACCTCGTTTTTCTCGAACGCCTGCTGGGGCACGGCCGCCCAGCAAATTGCCGTAGGCATGGGGTTTTTTGCGCTGGCGCTCGTTGTCGCCAGCACCAGCGCGAAACCCTGGTTCATCCGATGGATACATCTGGCTCTGGCCGGCCTTTGCGTGGGCGTCAACGTGATGGAGGCTGCGGACATCGGGGCGCTATTAAGCATACTGGTCGCGGCGTTTGTTTTTTACATGTCGGTGACTGATGAGAACGGTACGACCAGCGGGAATTTTTTCAGCGGCGTCAGCCGCGTGGCCGTCGTGGCCGTTTTCGCCGGATTCATCGCACTGCAAGTGGTTCTTTCGCTGATTGGCACAAACATCCAGGGCGTGGCTGGAACGGCGCAGGACACGGAGACAAAAGCGAGGCAATGGGACTGGGCCACACAATGGAGCCTCCCAAAAAAAGAGACATTCAGCATTTTTATTCCCGGCCTGTTTGGATACAAAATGGACACGCCTAATTACATGCCTCCCTCCTTGCAGGACGCCTATCGCGGCGGAGCATATTGGGGCGGCCTGGGGCGCGACCCCGTGAACGACCGTTTCTTTGACAGCGGCGGTCAAGGTTCCCTGCCTGATCCACAATGGATCCGTCAGACCGGAAGCAATTATTACTGCGGAATCCTGGTGATTCTCCTCGCGGCGTGGACCGTCGCACAATCGTTCCGCCGAAAAAATTCCCCGTTCACTTCTTCGCAAAAAAAATCCATCTGGTTCTGGACAGCGGTCCTGTTTGCGTGCCTGCTGTTCGCATGGGGAAGATATGCGCCCTTTTATGCACTGCTCTACAAACTGCCGTATTTCTCCACCATCCGAAACCCGGACAAGTTCCTCATCTTTTTATCCTGGGCAGTTGTGATTTTGTTCGCCTACGGTATCCACGCGTTGAGCCAACGCCATCTGAACGGCACGGTTGCAAAATCCACCGGCCCGGCCACGCAGCCCAAAAACTGGTGGGCGAAAGCGGGCGGTTTCGACCGCATGTGGATTTTCTCCTGCGCCGCAGTCGTCGGCATCGGCCTGATTGGCTGGTTCGTCTATGCTTCAGAAAAACCAAACCTCATCCGTTACCTTCAAATGGTTCAAGCTCCCGGCGATGCAAACGACGTAGCCGCGTTCAGCATCAGGCAGTGCGGCTGGTTCGTTTTGCTTTTCACGCTGGCGGCGGGCCTTGTCGCGCTGGTCAGCGTCGGAGTGTTTTCCGGAAAACGCGCGAAGATGGGTGGATTTTTGCTCGGCCTCTTCCTCGTCTTTGATCTGGGCCGCGCCGACCTGCCGTTTGTCATCCACTGGGATTATTTCCAAAAATACGAAATCGGCTCGCTTAATCCCGTCGAGACTTTTCTGATGGACAAACCCTATGAGCACCGCGTCGCACGCCTGCCGTTCGAATGGCCGAAGCAGTTTGATTTGTTTAGCCAGATTTACGGCATCGAATGGACCCAGCAGCATTATCCATATTACAACATCCAGTCGCTGGACCTCATCCAAGGGTCGCGTTTGCCGGCGGACCTGACGGCATTTGAAGGCGCTTTGGCCGTTCGCGCCGACTCGGACGCATGGCTTTTCCCACGCCTCTGGCAACTGACCAACACGCGCTACCTCTTCGGCCCGGCGGGTTATCTCGACTTGCTAAACGCCCAGATTGACCCGGTACAGCATCGTTTCCACATCCTCAAGCGCTTCGACATTGTGCCCAAGCCAGGAATCACACAGCCGACGCGCCTCGAAGAACTGACCGCCGAACTGAATGACAACGGCCCCTATGCGCTCTTTGAATTCACCGGCGCGCTGCCCCGCGCCAAACTTTATTCCAACTGGCAGGCCAGCACCAATGACACGGCCAATTTGAAAATGCTCGCCGAAGCGAATTTTGATCCGGCCAAAACCGTTTTGATTTCCACGCCGCAAAAATACTTGACCGACATTGCAACGAATGAAAACTCCGGCACCGTAGAATTCAAAAGCTACGCGCCGAAGGACATTGTATTCAACGCGAATGCCACCTCCCCTTCCGTCCTGTTGCTCAACGACCGATACGATCCCAACTGGCGCGTGACTGTGGATGGAAAACCAACTGACCTGTTGCGCTGCAATTTCATCATGCGCGGCGTTTATCTGACGCCTGGCGCACACATCGTGGAATTTCAATTCAGCCTGCCGAACAAGCCGCTTTACGTCACCTTGTCGGCCATCGGCGTCGGAATTCTTTTGTGCGGCATACTTTTTGTTGCAAGTCGCCGCCCGAACACGACGTCAGTTCAACGCGTCTGACAAAAACTACAAATTTGTCGGATGATCAAGAAATTCCCAAGTCACCTTGAATTTCCTTGAAATCTCCGACGCGAGCGCCTTCACACCAAACGTCTCCGTCGCGTAATGGCCCACGTAGAAAACATTCAGCCCAAGTTCTTCCGCCAACGCATAAGTCCAGTGCGGGCCTTCGCCGGTAATGAAAGTGTCCACGCCCTCAACCGAGGCGAGTTTCAAATCACCTCCTGCACCACCGGTCACGACACCGATACGCTCGCAGATGTCTTTGCCGCCTGGAATGATTTTTGGTTTTGCGCCGGTCGCGCGCTCCAGCTCGACCGCCAGTTCCGCACGGGAAATTTTGGCGTGCGATTGAAAGCCGATGGTTTGTCCATGGGTTTCAAAAAACGGCTTCAGCTTTTTCAATCCGAGCGCGGCGCAAAGTTGCGCGTTGTTTCCGAGTTTGGGATGCGCGTCGAGAGGCAGGTGTGAGCTGTAAACCGCCAAATTATTTTCTATCAGCAATTTTAACAGTTCGTAATTTTTCCCCGTCCACGGCTGTCGCGGACTCCAGAATAATCCGTGATGCACAATCAACAAATCCGCCTTCGCAGCAACCGCCAGTTTTGCCGTGGCAAGACTTGCGTCCACGGCGGCGGCGATTTTTTCGACCGCGCCGGAATTCTCCACCTGCAATCCGTTCGCTGAGCCATCGTAATCGTCGAATCCACGCGTGTGAAGAATTTTGTCGCAATGGACGACGATATTTTGGAGCGAAGCGTTCGGCATGGCGCGATGAAAACAAATTTTTTATAAACTGCAAAGCCTGAAGCGCGTGAAAAATTTTCATCCCGCTTGTTGCTTTCTGCGTGTGGAGTTTTATAGTTCGCTCGTTTGAACCATTGAGATGAGCAATCCGAACAATGACGCGCCTGCATGGAGCATCGAATCCGCCCGCGCGCTTTACAACATAACCCGCTGGGGTGCGAAGTATTTTGACATCAACGACACCGGCCATGTCGTCGCCAAACCGTTGCAGGACGCCGGCGCGACCGTGGACCTCACCGACGTGATTGAGGAGGCGAAAGGCCGCGGGTTGAAATTTCCTTTGCTGATCCGTTTTCAAGACATTTTGCGGCATCGCGTCGAGGCCATCAACAAGGCATTTCAAAATTCCATCGCGGAGTTTAATTATCAGGGAAAATATCGCGGCGTGTTTCCGATCAAGGTGAACCAGTTGCGCGAAGTCGTGGAGGAAATTTTGGACGCGGGCAAGCCGTTTGAGTTCGGCCTCGAAGTCGGCAGCAAGCCGGAATTGTTCGCCGGCCTCGCGCTGCAAAACCAGCAGGGCTGCCTCATCGTTTGCAACGGCTACAAGGATTCCGAGTTCATCAAGATGGCGCTGCTCGGCATCAAGCTCGGCAAAAAAGTCATCATGATCGTCGAGAAACTCGAGGAATTGAAACAGATCATTTCCGTTTCGCGGCAGCTTGGCGTCGAGCCGCTCATCGGCATCCGCGCGCGGTTGTTGAGCAAGGGCGCGGGCAAATGGGCCGAGAGCGGCGGTGAAAACGCGAAGTTCGGCTTGAGCACCGTCGAGCTTTTGACGGCGACGGAATTGTTGAAGGCGGAAAATCTTGGCCATTGCCTGAAACTGCTGCACTTTCACATCGGCTCACAGGTGCCGGACATTTTGACCGTAAAAAAAGCGGTTCAGGAAGCTGCGCGTTTTTACGCGAAGCTGAACAAGATGGGTTTCCCGATTGAGTTTGTGGACGTCGGCGGCGGACTCGGCGTGGATTACGACGGCTCGCGCAGCGCGTTTGATTCTTCGACAAACTACACTTTGCAGGAATACACGAACGACATCGTTTATTACATCGCCGACGTTTGCAACGCCGAGAAAGTGCCGCACCCGACCATCATCAGCGAAAGCGGACGCGCCATCGTCGCGCATCACAGCGTGCTGATCGTGGAAGTTTTTGGCGCGATTGAAAAAATCCGTCCGGGCGACGCCTTCAAATATGGCGACAGCGAACACGCGCTCGTGAAGGAACTGCTCGACATCAAAAAAAATCTCTCGAAGGCGAACAAGCTTGAGGCGTTTCACGACGCGCAGGAACGCAAGGAAGACGCGCAGCAGATGTTTGCGCTCGGCATGCTCGATTTGCCGGACAAGGCGCGCATCGAAAATCTTTATTGGGAGATCAGCCAGGAAGTCGTCACAAGCTTTCGCGGCCAAGCGTATGTGCCGGAGGAAATCCGCAAGCTCGAAGACACTCTCGCCGACCAATACCTTTGCAATTTTTCCGTATTCCAGTCGCTCCTCGATCACTGGGCGCTGGGACAATTATTTCCCATCATGCCGGTCTCGCGCTTGAACGAACGCCCGACGCGCGAGGCGACGTTGGTGGACATCACCTGCGATTCGGACGGACAGGTCAACAAATTCATTGACCTGCGAGACGTGCGCGACACTTTGCCGCTGCACGAACTGGTTGCTAATGGCA
>Ga0302319_10015367_pt1 | contig 14187 bp, 8 predicted proteins | sample Bog_T0_2_FD_203319 | JGI IMG/M metagenome (GOLD analysis project Ga0302319, IMG submission 203319) | Peat permafrost microbial communities from Stordalen Mire near Abisko, Sweden - Bog_T0_2 | ecosystem: Environmental > Terrestrial > Soil > Wetlands > Peat | place: Sweden: Abisko, Stordalen Mire... | reverse complement strand
GGAAACCGGCGCCGCTCGATATTCTCGTCGACGTGCCGCGGCTGGTCACCGCCTATTACGCGCTGCGCCCCGATCCCTCGGTGCGCGAACAACGTGTGAGCTTCGGCACTTCCGGCCATCGCGGATCATCGTTCGATGCGACCTTCAACGAGGCCCATGTGCTCGCGATCACCCAGGCGATTTGCGTTTGGCGCAAGCAGCATACGATCGATGGTCCGCTGTTTCTCGGTTTCGACACCCATGCGCTGTCGGCTCCGGCGTTCGCGACCGCGCTCGAGGTGCTCGCGGGCAACGGCGTCGTCGTCATGATCGCCGCGGGCGATGAATACACGCCGACGCCCGCGATCTCGCATGCGATCCTGAACTACAACCGCGACCGCCAGGCGGGGCTCGCCGACGGCATCGTGATCACACCCTCGCACAACCCGCCCGATAGCGGCGGCTTCAAGTACAACCCCCCGAACGGCGGACCGGCCGACACGGCGATCACCGGCTGGATCGAGGCGCACGCGAACGAGGCGCTGGAAAAGGGGCTGGGCGAGGTGCTGCGCATCGGCTACGCCGCAGCCCGGCGCGCGGATACGACGCACTCCTACGATTATATCGGCACGTATATCGCCGAACTCGGTGAGATCATCGACATGGCGGCGATCCGCGGCTCCAAGCTGCGCCTCGGCGTCGATCCGCTCGGCGGCGCCGGCGTGCATTATTGGGGGCGCATCGCGGATGCGTACCGGCTGAACCTCGACGTGGTCAGCGTCGACGTGGATCCGACTTTTCGCTTCATGAGCGTCGATTGGGACGGTCGCATCCGGATGGACCCCTCCTCGCCCTACGCGATGCAGCGCCTCATCGGACTTCAGGGCCGTTATGACGTCGCCTTCGCCTGCGACACCGACCACGACCGGCACGGTATCGTGGCCGCGTCCACCGGACTCCTGCCCCCCAACCAATATCTTTCGGTGGCGATCGATTATCTCTTTCAACACCGCGGCGCGTGGCGGCCGAAAACCGGCGTCGGCAAGACGCTGGTGAGTACCGCGATGATCGACCGGGTTGCGGCGCGCTGTGCGCGTCCGCTCTACGAGGTGCCGGTCGGATTCAAGTGGTTCGTGGAAGGCTTGCTCGACGGTTCACTGGGGTTCGGCGGCGAGGAGAGCGCGGGCGCGTCCTTCAGCCGCATCGATGGACGAGTCTGGACGACCGACAAGGACGGACTCGTGCCCGCACTGCTCTCGGCGGAGATCGCGGCCCGCACGGGACGCGACCCCGGGGAACGCTATCGGGCCCTCACCGCGGAATTCGGCGCCGTGTTCGCCGACCGCGTCGAGGCGGCTGCGACTCCGGCGCAAAAGCGCAAGCTCGCGAAGCTCGCGCCCGAGCAACTATCGATCGGCGAACTCGCGGGCGAGAAGATCACCTCGGTGCTCGATCGAGCCCCGGGCAACGGCGCCCCCATCGGCGGCATCAAGGTGAATTCGGCGGGCGGTTGGTTCGCGGCACGTCCGTCGGGCACCGAGGATATCTACAAGATCTACGGCGAGAGCTTCCGCGACGCCGAGCACTTGCAGCGCATTTTCCGCGAGGCCCAGGCGATCGTGGATACCGCCATCGCCGGGGCTTGATGAAACACGAACGGGCGGCAGTGCCGCCCGCGCTCGATACGCCGCCCGCGCTCCATGCACCGCCCGCCGACGACGCCATCCCCGCGTTGAGCGCAGCGGCACTGCGGCTGGTACCCTGGCTGGTCGCGGTCGCCTTCTTCATGGAGGCGCTCGATACGACGATATTGAACACGGCCGTGCCCACGATCGCCGCCGCGCTCGAGGTACCCCCGCTCAGCATGAAGGCCGTGCTCGCCTCGTACACACTGAGCCTCGCGGTATTCATTCCGATCAGCGGTTGGACGGCCAATCGCTTCGGCACGCGCCGCGTATTCGCCGCCGCGATCGGTACGTTCACCGCGGGATCCTTCCTCTGCGGTCTTTCGAGCAACATCCATCTGCTCGTGGCGTTCCGGGTGCTGCAGGGTCTCGGGGGAGCGATGATGCTGCCCGTCGGGCGCCTCACGATGGTGCGCAGTTTCCCGAAATCCCAGTTGATACGCGCCATGGCCTTCGTCGCGATTCCGGGACTCGTCGGACCGATGTTGGGGCCCGTGATCGGCGGCATCATCATCGGCTACGTGCACTGGAGCGTCATCTTCTTCGTGAACGTGCCGATCGGGATCGTCGGATTGTGGATGGTGTACCGTCACCTCCCGGATTTTCGCGAGGAGGTCCATCTGCCGCTCGATTTCGTCGGCTTCGTGCTGTTCGGCTCAGGGGTTGCGCTGCTCTCCTACGTGCTGGAAGTCTTCGGCGATCACGCGCTCAGCGTCCGCGAGATCACCGGCCTGCTCGCGATCGCCGCGGCTCTGCTCGCCGCCTATGCCGTCAATACGTCGCGCACGCAGCATCCGCTGCTGCGCCTCGGTCTGCTCGGCATCCGCACGTTCCGCACGTCGGTGCTCGGCAGTTTTCTGACGCGGCTCGGACTCGGGGGCATGCCGTTCCTGCTGCCGCTGCTCTACCAGATCGGCTTCGGCTACACGCCGATCGAATCGGGCCTCTTGATCATGCCGCAGGCGGTGGCGGCGATGAGCTTGAAACTCTCGATGCCGCGTCTGCTGCGTGCATTCGGATACCGGCGCGTCTTGATCGTCAACACGCTCGGCATCGGCGGGATGATCCTGCTGTTTTGCACCCTGCAGATCACGACGCCGATCTGGGTGCTCGTGCCGATGTTGTTTCTGTTCGGATTTCTGCAGTCCCTGCAGTACACGAGCATGAACACGCTGGCCTATTCGGACATCGACGAAGAGCAGGCGAGCTATGCGAGTACGCTCGCCAGCACGATGCAGCAGATGTCGCTGAGCTTTGCGGTCGCTGCGGCCTCACTCGCGACCGAAATGTTCGTGCCGGTCGGGCGCAGCGCGAATGCGCAGCAGATGATTCACGGGCTGCACCTCGCGTTCCTATTGCTGGGAGGCTGGACGATCCTCTCGACACTCACGTTCACGGCACTCGAGGAGCGCGACGGCGAGGCGGTGAGCCGCCATCGTGTCACTCGGCCTTGATCGCGTGTCCGCCGAATTGATTGCGCATTGCGGCGAGCAGTTTGTCGGAGAAGGAATCCTTGTCGCGCGAGCGGAGGCGCTCGAGCAGCGAGGCCGTGATCACGATCGCGGGCACCCCGAGTTCTATCGCTTCGGCCACCGTCCAGCGGCCTTCGCCCGAATCGGCGACGAAGGGCGCGATGCCGTGCAGAGTCGGATTCTTCTCGAGCGCGTTCGCGGTCAGATCGAGCAGCCACGAGCGCACGACGCTGCCGTAGCGCCAGATCTCGGCGATCTTGTGCAGGTCGAGTTCGAACTCCTGCTTGTGCTGCAGGATCGAAAACCCTTCGGCGTACGCCTGCATGAGCCCGTATTCGATGCCGTTGTGGATCATCTTCGTATAGTGTCCCGATCCCACGGGGCCGACATGCCCCCAACCGCGGTCAGCGCCCGGCGCGAGCGTCGCGAAAATCGGCCGGTGCCTCTCGACGGTCGGTCCGTCGCCGCCGATCATGAGGCTGTAGCCTTCTTCGAGGCCCCAGACTCCGCCGCTCGTACCGCAGTCGATAAAGCCGATCCCGTGGGGCGCGAGCGCCGCGGCGCGCCGTTGGCTGTCGCGGTAATTCGAATTGCCGCCGTCGATGATCGTATCGCCCGCCGCCAGCAGCGGCTGCAGCACGTTCACGGTCGAGTCCGTGACCTCACCCGCGGGCACCATGATCCAGACGGTGCGCGGGGCATCGAGCGCGGACACCGCGGCCGCCAACGTGGCGGCGGTATGCGCGCCCTTTTCCTCGAGCGCCGCACGTGCCGCATCGGCCGGATCGTAGCCGACGACACGATGGCCCCCACGCAAGAGACGTTGCGCCATATTCGCGCCCATCTTCCCCAATCCAACCATGGCGAGTTGCATAAGCGGTCGACCCGATGTGACGCGAGCTTCGCGATGGGTTCGAGTATACGACCCGGAGCGGTCCAGGTTAAGTGCGCCTTGCGGCGTCACGCGGATGCGCGCTCGAAACCCCTTCGCGGCATGACGATGACGGCGGGACTTCCGACCGCCGCGAAGCGGCCCGTGAACTGCAACCCCCCCGTGGCGGCATTGACCTTGAACGACGTGATCGAGTCGCCTTTCTGATTGCAGGCGTACAGATACGATCCGCTCGGATCGAATGCGATGCTGCGCGGATAGTCCCCATGGACCCATACATCTGCGAGCCAATGCAGGCGGCCGTCGGCAGCGATCGCGAAACTCGCGATCGCGTCGTGCAGGCGGTTTGCCGCGTATAAATACCTCCCATCGGCTCCGATCAAGATCTCGGAGGCGAGGTTGCTGCCGGCAAACCGGGGCGGAAGCGTCGCGATCGATTGCTGGAAGCGCATGGCGCCCCGCGCGCCGTCATAGGCATAGACCGCGATCACGGCATCGTGCTCGTAGAGATTGTAAAAAGTTCTTCCGTTGGGATGAAACACGAAGTGCCGCGGCGCGGAACCCGCCGGTGCGGCGAGTACCGGAACGTCGGCCGGCAGCAGCCGGCCGGCGTGCACATCGAAGCGCCAGACGAGCGTGAGATCGAGGCCCGCGTCATTCGCAATCACGAACGTTCCCGAGGGATCGGCGGCCACCATGTGGATGTGGGGTCCCTCGTGATCGCTGACGGCGAACTGGCCCGGCGGATCATCGGCAGAGTGCGCCACGTGGCGCGAGCCGACGCTGGGCCTGACATCGCTCGCCTCGCCCAGGGCGCCGTCGGCGGCAACCGGAAACACGGCGACGTTGCCGCCGCCGTAATTGGCGACGAACACGAAGCGTCCGGATGGATGGACGCTCACGTGCGCCGGAGTCGCGCCGTGCGAGTCGATGATCCCGATCCGCGTCAAACGGCTGCTCTCGGGATCGATCGCGTAGCTTGCGACCGCTCCGCCGCGTGCGCCGAGATAGTGGTCGATCTCGCTGACCGCGTAGAGCCGCGATTGGTCCGGGCTCAGCGCGAGCCAGCTCGGATTCTCGATATCGCCTTCCACTTGGAACTGGACCAGTGTTCCGTTCGCGGGATCGACGCGAAATGCATAGATGCCGCCGCCGTTCGGTGTGTAGGTGCCTACGTAGGCGACGCCCTGCGCTTTGGGGGTCGCCGCGGTGGGTTCGGCGGGAAGCGCGGGGCCGGCGAGGACGGCACCCGTGAGTTTGAGGAGATCGCGGCGTTTCAAGGGGTCCCAGGGGATCGATGGTCGCGCGTCGCGGCGACCGCTACGCAGGTCTCAATAATAGAGCAAAGAGACGTCCGAACCGTCATTTCGGCGGCCGATTTGCTAGCATGACCCGGATGACAGGCGACCTCAACCAGCAAGGCTTTCGTCCCTTGATCGTCGGGATCGGCGGCACGACCCGTTCGGGATCGACCTCCGAGCGAGCGCTGCAGTTCGCGCTCGGCAAGGCACGCGAATTGGGCGCCGACACCGAACTGCTCGCGGGACCGGAGATCGTGCTGCCGATCTACGCGCCGGAAACGCCCGAACGCAATGCGACGGCGCAGCACTTCGTGGCCGTGCTGCGCCGGGCCCACGGGATCATCGTGGCCTCACCCGGGTACCACGGCTCCCTGTCGGGCTTGATCAAGAATGCGCTCGACTATGCCGAGGACATGCGCAACGATCGACTGCCGTATTTCGAAGGGCGGGCCGTCGGCTTGATCGCCTGTGCGTTCGGTTGGCAGGCGACGGGCACCACATTGAGCGCATTGCGTTCGATCGTGCATGCCTTGCGAGGGTGGCCGACGCCGCTGGGCGTGGCGATCAATACGAGCGACAGCGGCTTCGACAAGGACAACATCGGGGCAAGTGCCGCGACCGGCGGTCAACTGACGATCCTCGCGAGGCAGGTCGTGCAGTTCGCGCAGCAGCGCGCTGCTTGGGAATCCGGTGCCTAACGGTCTGGTGGCAGGCCGGTAGACCGCGTTGGCGGGTAGAATCCGCGTCGGAGGCTAAACCGCGTCGGAGGCTAAACCGCGTCGGCGGGTTTGTTCAGCTCGCCTGCGGCCGCGGCAATCGGTTCGCCGGCTTCGGCGGGCGCATTCGGTAGCGCCGCCGCGCGCCGCTGCTGCTTTGCGTCCTGGCGCGCCTTGCGAGCGCTCTCTTTTTGTTTCTTCGCGTGTCGGTAATTCGGCTTGGCCAAGGGCATCTCCTGAATTTGCTCGTTCTTGAGCCGAGATCTTACTCCGGCTGGACTGAAACGCGAACGGATAAACGATGCCGGCCGCCGCCCCGGATGACTCCACGCAGGGGCGACACGTCGCCGAAATCGCGACCCCAAGCGACGGTGATGTGATCGGTGGATACGGCGCAATCGTTGGTCGGATCGAGGTCGACCCAGCCGAAGGGCGGGCAGAACACCGAGACCCAGGCATGCGACGCGTCGGCGCCCACCAGATCGGCTTCGACCGGGCCGGCGTCGAGCGAACCGGCTGCGACGATCGCGTCGGCCGCGTCTGCCTTCGGCAAGGGCACGGTGCGCAGGTAGCCGCTCACGTAGCGAGCCGCCAACCCGCGCGAGCGCAGGCAGGCGAGCATGATGTGGGCAAAGTCCTGGCAGACGCCGCGCCTTGCCGCGAACGCGTCCAACACCGAGGTCTGCGTGTCGGTAGTCCCGGGCGCATAGGTGAAATCGCGATTCATTTTGTGCATCAGCGCAAGCGCCGCGCTCAGGATCGGCCGGCCTGGCTCGAAACAGTCGGCACCGTAATCCGTGAAGCCGTGCTTGATGCGCACGTGACCCGACTCCATGCGGAACCGGCTCGCCTCGAGTACCTCGGCCGACGCCTGATTGGCCGGGTATTCGAGCGCCTGTCGCACCTGCTCCCAGGTGAGGGCGGCATCGGACGCCATCGGTGGCGGGGCGCGCACCTCGACGTCGACCCGCGCAAGGACCTCGAGCCGGTCGTGCGGGCGATCGTATTCGAGGCGCGTGACCGGGTTGCCGAAGGCGTCGACGTCGTCGCGCCGTGAGCTCGGGCTGGGAAGAAGTTCGAGGGAATGCCTATGCGTCGTCTGGTTCGGCGCGACCCGAGGCTCGAGGTGCAGCAGCTGGTGCGAATGCGCCACCTCCCCTCCATAGGAATACACGGTCTCGTGCCGGACGCGATAGCGGCGCGTCGTGCTCACGCCGCCACGACGCGCAAGGTCGAATCGATCAGCGAAAAGTGTTTGAGGGAAAGCCGATCGGACAGGATGCCGGCCGCCGTCGCAAGATTCGCGAGCTGGTGTGCGAGCGCAAGCCGCGCACGCTCGGCCCGGGCGCTTGCGCCGTCGAAGGCCGCGAGCTGCATCTCGGCGACGATGGCGACGACGTCGCTGAGTGCGCTGTCGGGCGTTCCGCCGAGCGACGCGGCGATGCGCAGCAGCGAATGCTCGATTTCCTGCCACTGGAACGCGAGCGCACGCGGATTGCTGTGGTCGAACACCAGCAAATCGATCGTCGACTCGAGCTGTGGCGAAGCGAGATACCGTGTGCGATAGGTGATCGTGCTGTCACCGATGTCGAGCAGCCATTCGAGTTCGGCCTGCCCCGGGATGGCTCCGGAGTCCAATCGCTCCCCGAGCAACTCAGCGAGAAATTGCAGGCGCTCGAGACGGCGCCCGAGCATCATCAAGCGCCAGCCATCGTCCTGCGTCATGTCGTCGAGCGCGAATCCGGCGAGGGCCGCAAGCGATAGGAGCATCCGATCCAAAATCTCGCGCACATCGACGCGCTTCACCGCGCCATCCTGAAACTCGCGCTGCAGGACGCCGACGGCGCGCCAATTCTCGGCCGAAAGACGGCTGCGCGCCTGCGAAGCGCACCAGACGAGGCGCTGCAAATCGGCGGGCAGCCCGAGCGGATTGGCTTCGCCCAAAGGCTCCTCCCCGTTCGAGCCCAGCACGCCGAAATGGCGGCAGGCGGCGAGCGCCTGCGGCCAGGTCGAGGCATTGCCGCGGCAGGCGAGGCTCGCCCGCAGGAGGCGCGCCTTGCCCTCGCAGCGCTCGGTGTAGCGGCCGAGCCAGAATAGACTCTCGGCGAGCGAGGACGGCAACTCGTCGTGGCGGATCTGGCTGCGTGACCGGCCCACGGCGACCCGCTGATCCTCCGCTTGTTTCAGTTCGGCGCCGGGTTCGCGATCGGGCGCGAGCACCCACACGTCCTTGCTGCCGCCGCCGCGCTGCATCGAAACGACGTCGACGGCGCCATCGCCCGCGATGCGGGCGAGTCCGCCCGGCATCACACGATAGCCGCCCTCCGTCGGAATGGCATAGACGCGGATGCCGAGAGCGCGGGCTGTGAATTCCTCGCCGGCGGCCGGCCGCCCGGCATTGGCGCGCCAGACCGGCGCCTGCGAGAAGGTGAGGCGCTCCTGAGCGACGTAGGCGTGCGGCCGGCGCCGGATGCGCTCGACGAGGCGCAGGCGCGCCGCGGGCGCCATGTCGCGGGCGAAAACCGCTTCGAAGCGTTGATTCGGATAGGTCGGTTTGATCACCAGAGCGGCGATGTTGCGCACCACGTATTCGAGCGCCGCCGGCTCGCCGCACCACCAGGTCGCGACCGACGGCAGGCGCAATTTTTCGCCGAACAAGCGTTCGGATACCGCCGGCATGAAACCCATCCATGCCGCCGATTCGAGCACGCCGCTGCCGAGCGCATTGGCCATGAGCACGCGACCGGCGCGCACGACGCCGATCAAGCCGGGTACACCGAGGGCCGAATCACCGCGCAGTTCGACCGGGTCGCAAAAGTCATCGTCGAGCCGCCGAAGCACCGCATGCACGCGCCGCAGGCCGCCGAGAGTCTTGAGGAACAGCGTATCGCCGCGCACGGTCAGATCGTGGCCCTCGACGAGGGGCAGGCCGAGCTGACGCGCGAGATAAGCGTGTTCGAAATAGGTTTCGTTGAAGGAGCCCGGGGTGAGCACGACCGCGAGCGGCGGTTCCGCGTCGGTGGCATGCGCGAGCAAATGTTCGCGCAGGGCAAGAAAGAACCCCCCGAGGGAGCGTACGCCCAAGTCCGCGACGAGATCCGGAAAGACTCGGGTCACGATCTGGCGGTTCTCGAGCGCGTACCCTTGCCCGGACGGCGTCTGCGTCCGGTCGGCGAGCGCCCACCAGCGGCCGTCGGGGGAGCGGGAAATATCGACCGCGTAGATGTGCAACCAGCGATTTCCGGCCGGATTCGAGCCGTGGCACGGCCAGAGAAAGTTCGGATGTCCGAACGGCAATTCCGGCGGTACGAAGCCCTCGGCGAGCAGGCGCTGGGGACCGTACAGGTCGGCGAGCAGGGCATCCAAGAGGCGCGCTCGTTGCGCGACCCCGAGCTCGATCTCGCGCCATTCGGCCGCCGTCAGCAGCAAAGGCAAAGGGTCGAGCACCCACGGCCGATCGCGCCCCTGAGGATCGGCGTACACGTTGTAAGTGACGCCGTTTTCCACGATGAGCCGGCGCGCAAGCTCTGCGCCGCGGCGCACCGCCTCGGCGCCGTCCGCGGCGAGACGCTCGATGAGCGGGCGCCAGTGCGGACGGACGCCGCCGGCGCCGTCGAGCAATTCATCGTAGCGCCGTTGGTCGCTCAGGTACGCAAATCCAGTGTGAAGGGGAACTCCGCGTCGATCGGCTCCGCGGCCACCGCAAATTTGCCCGGCGTATGCCCCATGCGCGAGAAGCGCGCCAGACGCCGGCTCTCCGCTTCGAAGGAATTGACGGGGAATATCTCGTGACTGAGGCCGCCGGGATTGGTCACGTGGTATTCACAACCGCCGAGGGAGCGCTGCATCCAGGTGTCGAACAGATCGAAGGTCAGGGGCGCGTGCACGCCGATCGTCGGATGCAGGGCGTTCGGCGGCTGCCAGGCGCGATAGCGCACCGCGCCTACGAATTCACCGACCCGACCCGTCGGTCGCAGGGGCACGCGCCGGCCGTTGCAGGTCACGGCATAACGGTTCGGCGCGAGTCCCGTCGCCTTGACCTGCAGGCGCTCGACGGACGAGTCCACGTAACGCACCGTGCCGCCGGGCGTCCCCTGTTCGCCCATGACGTGCCAGGGCTCGAGTGCGTGCCTGATTTCGAGTTCCACGCCGCGCACCGCGAACTCGCCATGCTTGGGAAAGCGGAACTCGAAATGCGGCGCGAACCAGGCGGGGTCGAGTGCGTAGCCGGCGGCATGCGTCTCGGCGATCACGTCGTCGAAATCCGCCTGCACGAAATACGGCAGCATGAACCGATCGTGCAATTCCGTACCCCAGCGCGCGAGACCCGCCTCATACGGCGTGCGCCAGAAGCGCGCCGTGAGCGCGCGCAGCAGCAGTTGCTGGGTGAGGCTCATGCGCGCGTGCGGCGGCATCTCGAAAGCGCGCAGCTCGAGCAGGCCGAGCCTGCCCGTCGCACCGTCGGGCGAGTAGAGTTTGTCGATGCAGAACTCCGTGCGATGCGTGTTGCCGGTGACGTCGACCAGGAGATTGCGCAGCAATCGATCGACGAGCCATGGCGGGCATGAAGCCGCGCCGTGCGCAGGTTTGGCCGGAAACTGCTTGAACGCAATCTCGAGCTCGTGCAGCGAATCGTTGCGCGCTTCGTCGACTCGCGGGGCCTGCGAGGTCGGACCGATGAACAACCCGGAGAAGAGATAGGACAGGGACGGATGATTGTGCCAATAGCCGATGAGGCTGCGCAGCAAATCGGGTCGGCGCAGGAAAGGCGAATCGTTCGTGCTGGCTCCGCCGAGCACGAAATGATTGCCGCCGCCCGTGCCGACGTGACGGCCGTCCAACATGAATTTTTCCGAGCGCAAGTGCGACTCGCGCGCCGAATCGTAGAGGTAGGTCGTCCGATCGACGAGTTCGTCCCAGGTAGCCGAAGGCTGAACGTTGACTTCGATGACGCCCGGATCCGGCGTGACGCGAAAGTTGGCGAGCCGCGGATCCGCCGGCGGCTCGTAGCCCTCGAGGATCACCGGCTGATCGAGCGCCTCGGCGGCTGCTTCGACGGCCGCCACGAGCTCCAGATAATCCTCGAGTTCCCGTACCGGCGGCATGAACACATAGAGCACGCCGTCGCGCGGTTCGGCGCACATCGAGGTGCGCGTGAGCTCGGCGGCCGACTGCTTCGGCTGCGGCGGCTCGGCCGCAACCTCAGGGGCCGGGGTCGCGTCCCGGCTTTGGATTTGGCGTCGGATCTCGGCGTGCGTCGCGAGTGTCGGAAACGAGCGCGTCGGATCCGGAGCGTGCACGAACGGATAGTCGCCGCGGGTGGCCCAGGGTTGCGAGTCGAGCGGCAGGCGATAGCCGATCGGTGAATCGCCGGGAATGAGATAGCAGCGCTCGCTGCGCAGGAACCAGGGACCCGTCTGCCAGCGGCGGCCGTCGGCGCTGCGCGCGACGGGCAGCACATGGCCGACCACACTCCCCAATCCCTGCTCGAAGACCTTGACGAGCCTGGCGCGTTCGAGCGCATCCTCGAGCCGCGAATCGAACGGATCGACGTTGACCGGCAGCCGGCGCTCACGCCACAGATAGTAGAACGCATCCTCGAAGGCCGCGAACACGTACTTGGGATCGAAACCCAACTCGGTCGCGACGCGCTCGAGAAAGCGCTTCGCGGTCGTCTCGGCCACGGCATAGTGGGTGCTCTCGTCGGCGACGAGTTTCGGATTCGCCCAGATCGGCTCTCCGTCCCTGCGCCAGTAGCAATTGAGCGACCAGCGGGGCAGCTGTTCCCCGGGGTACCACTTGCCCTGGCCGAAGTGTGCAAGACCCTGCGGCGCATAGCGTCGCTTGAGCCGGTGATAGAGTTCCGCTGCGTATCGGCGCTTCGTGGGGCCGAGCGCGGCCGTGTTCCATTCCTCGCCGTCCGGATCGTCGATCGCGACGAAGGTGGGCTCGCCGCCCATCGTCAGCCGCACATCGAGACTCCCGAGGTCGGCATCGACCGCGCGGCCGAGCGCTTCAATCGCGGTCCACTCGGCATCGCTGTAGGGTTTGGTGACCCGGGGCGCCTCCCAGATCCGCGTCACGGACATGCGGTGCTCGAACTCCGTGTTGCATTCGTCGACCGCGCCGCTCACGGGCGCGGCGGCCGAGGGGTCCGGGGTGCAGGCAAGAGGGATGTGTCCCTCGCCGGCGAGCAGTCCCGAGGTCGGATCGAGGCCGATCCATCCCGCGCCCGGTAGATACACCTCGGCCCAGGCATGCAGATCCGTGAAATCCTGGGCGGGCCCCACGGGACCCTCGAGTGCCTTGACGTCCGGCACGAGCTGAATCAAATAACCGGATACGAAGCGCGCCGCGAGTCCGAGATGCCGGAACAGGTGCACGAGCAGCGCCGCCGAATCGCGGCACGAGCCGGAGCGTTTCGCGAGCGTCTCTTCCGGGGATTGGACGCCGGGTTCGAGCCGGATCAGGTATTTGACGTCGGCAGCGAGGCGCCGGTTCAGGTCGACGAGGAAATCGATCGTCCGGCGCGGTTCGCGCGAGATGCTGCGCAGGTAGCCGGCGACGAGCGGCTCGGCCGGCGCCTTGACGAGATACGGCACGAGTTCGCGACGCTCGTTCGCCTCGTACTTGAAGGGGATTTTTTCCGCATAGGGTGCGAGGAAGAAGTCGAACGGATTGAATACGGCCATTTCCGCGACCAGGTCCACTTCGATCTTCAATTCGCGCGTCTCGTCGGGAAACACCAGCCGGGCCAGGTAATTCGCCTCGGGATCCTGCTGCCAATTGATGAAATGGTCGGACGGCGTGACACGCAACGAATAGCTCAAAATGCGGGTCCGGCAGTGTGGCGCGGGCCGAAGCCTGACGATTTGCGGGCTCAGGCCGACGAGCCGATCATAGCGGTAATGCGTGAGATGATTCAGGGCGACATGGATCGACACAGACTTTTCTCCAAACCAGATGGAACGGTCCGCACCATGTTGGTGCGTTGGACCGGGCGCGCGCCGTCGACGCGACGTCAAGGCCGCTTAGTTTATACGCGGGTGCGCGCCTTTCGGGACGAGAACACGGATTATCGGTTCAAAAGCCCCGTCGCAAGAGCCGTTTCGACCCGAAGCCGCGTCGAGCGTCAAGGTCGACCCGCAAGTACCAAGCGGCTGGCGTAGCGCTCGACCTCGCGCAGCGGCACGCCGGCGGCCGCCAAATCGTCGAAAGTCCGAGCCGGCATGATCGCGTAGGCCTCGCCTTCGGCGCTCCACGCACGCGAGAATTCCGTGAGGGTCGCAAGCCCGCGCGGCGGGTCTTGGGCGAGCCCGAACGCAAACTCATCCCGATAATCGACGAGCACGACGGTTCGGCCGAGATAGAACGGCAGGGACTGCTCGTAGGTATGCACGGAGTACACGCGGGCGCCGGGCGAAGCGACCGCATGCAACCGCAGGGCGATGTCCTTGGCGCTGAAATACTGTTCGACGGTGGTCGCGCCGAACGTGATTGCGGCCGCCGCCGTGAACCAGCCTGCGGCAAGTACCGCCAGAGCCGCGAGCCTGCGGTCGCGGCGGGCAAGCATGGCGCAGCCGAGCGCGGCCATGGCCAGCGCCAGACTCGTGCACAGGAGCGACGGGCGCAGCTCCAGCGCGAGCGCTCGTCCCTTGGCGGAACTCCAGACGGCGCTTGCATACACGAGCACACCCAGCGCGAAGGCGAACGAGGCGGCGGCGCCCGCGAACAAATGCGCGCGCTCCGCGCTGCCGGCGGCCGCGTCGCGCGGCGCCGCCGCGAGCAGCGCGAGGGCCGGGATCGCGGGCAGTATGTAGGGGATCAGTTTTGCGTTGGACGCCGAAAAGAACACGAGCACGAAGACCGACCAGATCCACAGAAGCCGGCGCGCCGCGAATCCGCCGGGCGGCGCCGAATCGCGCCATCCGGTCGCGAGCGCGCTCGCTGCCTGAGTGATCCACGGCAGTATCCCGACGATCAGCACGGGCACGAAGAACCACCACGGCTCGGTACGCATTTCGATCGGCGTCAAGAAACGCTTGAAGTGTTCGCGCACGAAAAAGAAGTACAGGAACCCGGGTTGGGCGCGCGCGGCCAGCACGAACCACGGAACTGCGAGAATCAAGAATAGCGGCAAGC
>Ga0302319_10015365_pt1 | contig 14191 bp, 9 predicted proteins | sample Bog_T0_2_FD_203319 | JGI IMG/M metagenome (GOLD analysis project Ga0302319, IMG submission 203319) | Peat permafrost microbial communities from Stordalen Mire near Abisko, Sweden - Bog_T0_2 | ecosystem: Environmental > Terrestrial > Soil > Wetlands > Peat | place: Sweden: Abisko, Stordalen Mire... | reverse complement strand
TACCGTGTCAGCTGCCGCGGGGACCACCCCCGTGGTGGGCACCGCAGCCGCCGCGTTCTGGGCGCTCAACGACGAGCCGATACCGGACAACGTGGCCGCCGCCGCAGTCAACGCTTCTGGTTGTGTAGTTACAAACGACATTTGAGTTTCTCCTCAACCCTCGGGGCTCAGTGACCTTGAAGGAATGCTTTGCTGCTGAAGCTCATTTCAGACATAGCTTGCTGGTGAGATTAATCGGATCCCGCCGGGTCGCGCCTCCTTAGCGCTAACTGTTCATTGGTGGACAACTGTTGTTCATCTTCGGCCCGGTACCGGGCAGATGACCTCATCCGGCCGACGGCGGTCGGACGAGCACACTTCGCTTGAATCCGTACTTGTTGGTAAAGGCGGTGGCGGCGCCACGCCGCCCAGCCCCGCCCATCGGCATGCCCTGCAGAATGCTGTTCCCGCCCATTCCGCCGCCTGCTCCGGTTCCTCCGAAACCCGCGGGCCGTACCGCACCGACCGTCTCGGCGTCCACCGCCTGGACGGCCGATGCCTCAAGCGTCCCGCCTGGGGAGAGCCAACTCGACGGAACGGACAACCCGCCGATCTTGGTGGACGACGCCAAAGTGGCCGACATCCCTCCGCCGGTATTGCTGCTCACGCCCAGAGCGCCCAGGTGCAGGCCGGCGAATTGCGGCGTGGGATACCAGGCACCCGAACCGGCCGTCGTGCCGATACCGTTGAACGTCTGCTGGCCGATCTGGAAGCCAAAGCTTCCGATGCCCACCCCGAAATACGCCTGCAGGGTTTGCTTGATCACGGCGGTGTACATGGTGGTGTTAATCCCGAACCAGTTTTGGGTCGGGGTTGGTAGCCCCTTGGTCAGGAGATCCTGCCATTGCGACTGGATCAGCGAGAACGGCCAGGTCTTGAGCGTCGGGAAGAGTTGTGCGGCGGAGGTCAGCTGTGAGGCTGTGGCCGACACTTCCTGCGCGGCATTGCTGGCCGGCGAGGAGGTGGCTTGGGCAACCGCGGCGAACTGTTCGGATTCTCCGTCCGGGGTGGTGGTGTTCGGCGGTGCCGTGAATCGGGTCAACTCCGAGGCGAGAGCTGACGATCCGGCGTAGCTGTACATGGCCGCCGCGTCTTGGGCCCACATTTCCACGTATTGAGCCTCGGTCGCCGCGATCGCCGGGGTGTTCTGCCCGAAGAAATTGGTGGCGGTCAGCGCCGCCAACAACACCCGGTTGGCTGCGACCACCGGCGGAGGCACCGTCATCGAAAACACGGCCTCAAAGGCGGCTGCCGCCGCCCGGGCCTGGCTGGCGGCTTCCTCAGCCTGCGCGGCCGCCGCACCGAGCCAGCTCACGTATGGCGTGACAGCAGACACCATGGCTGCCGAGGTGGGCCCTACCCAGGGTCCGCCGGTCAACTCATCGATCACCGAGTTGTAGCCGGAAGTCGCTGTGCTCAACTCCGCCGCCAGCTCGTCCCACGCCGCCGCGGCGACCATCATCGGCCCCGATCCCGGACCCGCATAAATGCGACCGGAATTGATTTCGGGCGGTAACGCCCCGAAGTCAAGCACCGTGCCCCTCCTCAGTGTTCGGCGTGGATCGCATCGCACTTAGTCAAGACTCGTCAAGACGTCGTTGACCCAGTCACGGCGCTGGCCGACTCGGTTCTTTCACCAGCAAACCCAGTCGGTGAGATATCGCACACCGTCGCACACCCCTTCACCCGGCCCGGATAGCTGGTCTACCACCAGAATTCCCGGACGTAGGGTCAGGAACGACGTGTGCAACCTGTCTCGATTATCCCGTTGTCAGCAACCGAGCGACAGCTCGTTAATGGCTGAACTGCCGCTCGCGAATGACATTAGTTGGTCATGCCGGGCGAGCCGACCGGAGAAGCCAATTGTTCATTCCTTGCCAACCACTGTTCGTCCGTAACAACTGAATGTTCATCTGCAGTTTGCTTATCAGACCGGCGCGGCGACCGCACCGTGGGCCTGGCCTGGGCCAACCGGCAGACTGGCGCCACTGGTCGTGCGCTAGGCCCGTGTTAATCCAGGTCGAGGATCAGCGCCATTTCCGGACAGGAGGCCACACCGTCGCGGGTCAATTGCTCGTCCTGGGACTTCACCTCGTGCTCTTCGACGATCGAGTACCCCGAGTCATCGATGGGGAATAGGTCTGGATCAACGGCGTAACACTGGGCATGGCCTACGCATTTGGGCTTTTCGAGACGAACCCTCACAAGGTTCCCTCCCTCGACGGCGCTGCGGGATAAGCGTGCTGGGATTGGTCAGTCAGTAAAGTCTAGAAGATGACCGCCGACTAGGGTCGGCCACACGAATCCTCGCAGTACCCCGAGTACCGGATTGGTGGTCCGCTCGTCGCGCATGCGATATTGGTGTGCCACCAGAAGCCAGTGCCGACAGGGTTTTACGGAGGGTGTACAAGAGACGACCTGGCTGCGTCGGTGACTGTCGGGGAACTAAGGGACGAAAAGCCAGACACACAAGCGGAGACCGAGCGCATGAGCACTCTTGACCAAGGCCAGTACGGCTCGTTCTATCTACCGCGGCTTGATTACGCCAAATTACCGCTGGCCCAGGACCGGGGTGTCGGATGGAAGACATTGCGGGATGCGGGACCCGTGGTCTTCATGAACGGCTACTACTACGTGACGCGTCGCGAGGACGTGCTCGCTGCGTTGCGCAACCCCAAGGTCTTCTCATCACGATTGGCGCTGCAGCCCCCTGGTAGCCCACTGCCGGTGGTGCCGTTGGCGTTCGACCCACCCGAACACACGCGCTACCGCAAGTTTTTGCAGCCGTACTTCAGTCCGCACGCGCTGAGCAAGTCCCGGCCGGTGCTGGAGCGCTACGCGGCTGACATGATCGCTGCCTTTGTCGGCCGCGGCCAGTGCGACGCGGTGGCGGACTTCGCGAAGTTGTATCCGTTCCAGGTGTTCCTCGCCCTTTATGGTCTGCCGCTGGAGGACCTTGACCGCGTGATCACCTGGAAAGACATCATTGTCGGCGACAAGCCCTTCCTCACCCAGGAGGACATGACCGAGGGATACAAGTTGCTGGATTATCTCGCGGACGCGATCCAGCAACGCCGGCAGAACCCGGGCTCGGACATGTTGTCGCAAGTGATGACCGGCGAGGGCAATTTCACTGATCTCGAACTGCTGGGCATGAGCCACCTGTTGATCCTGGCGGGTCTGGACACGGTAACCGCGGCGATCGGGTTCTCCATATTCGAATTGGCGCGCCGACCCGAGCTTCGCGCCGCGCTTCGCGACAATCCCAGGCAGATCCGGGTTTTCATCGAAGAGATCGTCCGACTCGAACCTTCGGCACCGGTGGCACCCCGGGTGACGACGCAGATCGTCGAAGTTGGGGGGATGACACTGCCCGCCGGCACAGCGGTGCGGCTGTGCATGGCCGCGATCAACCGTGACGGCAGCGACGAGATGTCCACCGACGAGCTGACGATGGATGGCAAAGTCCACCGGCACTGGGGATTCGGCGGCGGACCGCACCGCTGCCTGGGCTCTCATCTGGCGCGAATAGAACTGACTGTGATCGTCGCGGAATGGCTCAAGCAGATTCCCGATTTCGAATTGCCGGAGGACTACACCCCCGAAATCGCGTTCCCGTCCAAGACCTTCGCGCTCAAGTCGTTACCGCTGCACTGGGGCTGATACGCCACTGACGTGCCACTGACCGGGGCTGACCCAATCAAAGGCAGTCAGCCCCAGCGCAACGCTCGCACCTCTACTTACGCAGCTCCGTTGCGGCCACCTGGACGAACACGCCGGTGTCTTCGGCCATCAGCAGGCCTCGGCCACGGGGCAGCGGACCGCCCTTCATCTTGCCGCGGATGAAGCCCTCGTCCGGGTCGGCGTCCATCACCAACAACGGCGCATTCGCCTGATGCAGTGCCCGCAGCATCGGGTCGCTGCCCGCTGAAGACCAGCCACCGAACGTGCGGGTGACGATCACATGCAAACCGACGTCGGCGGCTCTGGTCACCCAGGGAGCAGCCTTGTGCAGCGGCGAGTCGAAACCCGGCGGGAGCTGCTGGATGTCGTCGACGATCAAGAAGACCTCCGAACCGCTCCACCACGACCGCGACAGCAACTCTTCGGCGGACAGGCCGGGCGGCGGTTCGCGGCCGGCCAATACCTCGGCCAGCTCACCCATCATCGCCTGCACACCGTCCAGGTTATAGGCGAACTTCTCCACGTACTCGGAGCCAAGGGTGGTCAGCAGCTGACGGCGCGGGTCGACCAGCCACACCTGCGCAGAGGGTTGTCCCGCTGGCGGTGTCGGTGCGCTGGTGGCTCCGGGTGCATACAGCCGGCCAATTTCGGACATGAGGGTGGCCACCGTCGTCGTCCGCCCACATTCGCGTCGACCCGTGACCATCAGATGCGCGTTCTCGGCGAAGTTGAGATACACCGGCTGCAGATCCAATTCCGATATCGCCCAGGCGATTCCGCCCACACCAACACCTTGACGGGTGTCCCGGGCCGCCAACTCGCGTACCTGCTCCACGCCGAACCGGGCCGGCAACCGGCGCACCGGCGGGGCCTGGCCACTCGCCAGCCGGCTGACCGCCGCGATCACACTGTCGGACTCGAAGATGTTGTCGGCGGTATCGGCCAGTGCCGGTCTGGCTATCAGCGTATGCAGGCCCGCCTGCGGATCGCTGTCCAGACGGACGTAGTTGACCGCAACCATGCCACGTCCCGGCTTGACCGGCACATCCTTTGCGAACCGGGATCGAACCAGCTTGGCGTCCTCGACCGCGGCCAACCGCAACTCGATGCGGGAACCGAAACCGCTACGCACCGGCGGGCGCAGCTCCGATTCGCGATCGGCAGTGACCACGACGTGCACCCCGAACGAGGGCCCCTGGTTGATGATCACGTTCACCTGCTCGATCAACACCTCGTTTTCCTCGGCCAGTGCCCGGTAGTTGTCGATTACCAGGAAGACATCGCCGAACCCGTCATTGGGGACGGGACCGGGCTCGCCACCGAACTTACGGCGTCGGAACACCTCCATGGACGCGATCTCGTACTCGAGGAAGGTACGTTTGCGCTCACGCACCAGCGCGAGCAGCTCAGCCACCGTTCGGCGCACACCGTAAGGATCCGTCGGACCCGCCACCTCACCCACGTGCGGGAGCCGCGCGACCGTGGTCAACGCGGTGCCGCTGTAGGCCAGACAGTAGAACTGGACCTGTTCCGGAGTGTGGGTCAATGCGGCCGAGCAGATCAGTGTCTGCAGCGCAGTTGTCTTACCCGAACCGCCGGCACCCAGAATCAGGACGTTGGCACCGGGCCCGGAGGTGTCCACCGACCACGGCGGCTGGTCATGCTTGAACGGACGGTCAATGATCCCGATCGGAAACTGCAGATCCCGGGCGGTGCCGTAGTCCTTGTTCCACGGGCGCTTGAGGAATCGGTTGACCAATTCGTCGATGGCGACCGGCTTTGTCAGCGGCGGCTGCCACAACCGGTAGGGCTCGAAGTCGATCTGGCGCAGCTGATCAATGATGACCGTGCCGACCTTCGGTGTCCTGATCCCTTCGGCTTCCTCCTCCTCGGACTCAATCACCTCGAGCGCCTCGCCATTGCCATTAGCGTGGGCGGCGAGTGCTTCGATATCCGGGCCGGCCTCACTTACCTCGAGCGGGGTAAAGGCATTGGTAAACAATTGCGGCCGAACGTAATCGATGCTGTGCACCAACGCCGGCGCTTCCACGCCATCGATGGTCATCCCGCGGGAGTAGAAGTCGCGCCACAGGAACTCGGCTTGAAACCGGATGATGTCCTCGAGACTCTTCCGGAAGTAGCCCAAGCCGGCCTGAGCCGGCAGGTTGACCGCGTTGGGAACCCCGGCCGCCTGTGCCGCGCCAGCGGTACGAGCCTTTAGCACCAACCGGTAACCCATGTTCTCCATGAGCTTTTCGGCCCGGCTCTCAATGGTCTGCGACGCCATCATCAGGTGGATCCAGTAGGCGCGGCCCTGCCGGCCGATCGAGTCCAGAACGTCGACCGCCGTCGGCATGATCCGGAACCACTCGTAGAACTCGTCGATGACCACCACGAGCATGGGCAGCGGCGGCATGTCCTGACCGCGGGCCCGCATCCTGGTCCGCACGGAGTTGTATTCCTTGGCGTCGTCGACACCGGCGTTGTCACACACCGCCTTTCGACGGGCGATTTCACCCCACAGCGCGTCCAGGAAGCGCTCCATCAGCGCCTGGTCTTCTTCGAGGTCGGTGATGATCCGCGACACGTGCGGCACGCCCGCGAAGGGCTTGACCGCAGACCCACCCTTGAGGTCGGCCAGGACGAAGTTCAGCTCCTCCGGCGGATGGCCGAGCATCAGCGATTCGATCACGGTTCGCACCAGCGTCGACTTACCCGAACCTGTTGTCCCCGACATGACTCCGTGGGGGCCATCGCCGCCCTCGTCGAGGGACTTCATGTCCAAGAACAACAGCTCACCGTTGTCGGAGCGATTGCCGAACGGCACCCGCAACCGCGACCGGCCCATCGTGTCGGTGCGGCTCCCCCACAGGTCTTCGAAGTCGATTTCCGCCGGGTTGTCGATGCCGTAGTAGGCCAAGATGTCCCGGGCGCCGATGTGCGCCACCCGTTGGCCGATCTCTTCGTAGGCCTCAGCGAGTCGCCAGTACGCCAGCTTCTGCGCGAACTCCTCTGCCTCCGCGATGCTGATCTGATCGGTGAGGGCGAAGAACCAAGGCTTGTCGTCGATAACCATCCAGGTGTCGCGGTCGCGCGGCAGCGCTTCGATAACGCCTATCTCGTCGAACCGCAACGTCCGCTCCGGGACCGATGTCCACATCGAGGCGCCGGTCATGTCGAAGAACGTCACCCCGTCGACGCCCTCCGCGCTGATCACATACTCCCACTGGGGATCAGTGACATCGGCGATGATCACGGTGTGCGGCGTTGGGGTCTGTGCCGACGAACTGGCATGCCGGGGCGTGAACGACCCACGCCCGGCGAACAATTCGGCTTGTTCCGCGGCAAATTCGCGCACCGAGCTGTAGACCATCCGCGCATTGCCCGCCGCGTCCTGACGCCGCTGATCACCGACGTGCGGGAGCCACTTCATCCAGTCCCATTGCTCCAAATCGGAGCTGACCACGATCATCTGCACGTGATCGGGCCCGTGCGAGAACGCCAACTGGCAGATGATCGCCCGCATCATCGCCAATACCTGCTCACGCTCTCCGATCAGCGCGTACCAAGGCTCTACCAGCAGGGAGATCATCTTGGGCAGGTTGTAAACGACGCTTTGGTAGCGCCCGAACTCCTGAAGAGCCTTGCCCGTCACCGGTTCCAGCTCGATGTCGGTCGGCATATTCTGCGGCTCACCCCAGGTCACCTCGGGACGGGTCATGCCGACCCCGACCCGGACGACACCAAAGTTGAGGTCTTTACCGTCGGGCTTGCGCTCCCACATCCGCGACGATCCGACGGCAGCGGCCAGCGTGGTGGGCGCGGGGTGGAACCAGCGGTAGTTGGCGTCCATGCTGTCCGCCGACTCGTTGGCGGTGTCCCGCAGCATGTCCAGCATCAACATGAACTGGGCGCGCATCGCGTCCAATTTCGGCCGGCTCATCTGCTGGTTGCCGCCGCCGAACCGGCCACCGAACATCATCATCATCATCCCGCCGACCATGAAGATCGGGAAAATCGAGCCGACGCCACCGAAGACATGTGAACCGCTGGCGAAGGTCATGGCGACCATGCCTCCCAGCAGGCCGATGACCACGACGCCAACCACAATCAGCCACCAGGGCTTGCCCTCCGGCGGCGGAATGCTCAACGGCGTCGGCAGGACGATGTTCTCCGGCTTGATGACCGGAGGCTTTTCCGCTGTGGGTCGCGCAAATCCACGTTTCACTTCGGTACCACCAACTCTGCAGGGGTCATATCCATGGGTAATGTGTCGTGTTCGACTAACGCATCCGCCCGAGAGAGCGTCGGTCCTTGTGGCAGCAGCCGAAGCGCCACCCATGGCGCCAAGCTCGGCACGGTGTTCAGACCCAATGCCTCGCGGACGTCTTTGGTGTCGTCCACCCCGAACCGGGCTCCCGCATCGGTCACCCACCACATCGACTCAGCAGTTTTCGACCCGGGATCGTTGCCGGTGACGGCCACGAAGTTCGCATAATTAGGTCCGAAGAACACCTGGTCGGCTTGGCGGCCGGTGGTGTCTGCCTTCACCAGCGTCACGACCCTGTTCAGTTCGGATGACGCGATCGGAAGGTTGGGACCGGATATCACCTGGACGCGGGCCCGATTCTCACCGGCCGTTTTCTCCCACCACCAGCAGGTTGCCGGATTCTCCCGTAGGTCCATCACGTTCAACGGGGTGTCGGGGTAAGAGGAGAGATCCAGTTTGTTGACCACGGGCATCTTTGCCAACGCGGCCGGTTCCACGGTCACCGGTTTGGCATTGCCCGGGCCCCCGGCGTTCTGCATGATCTGGGCGACCAAAGGCGGGAGCGTCTGCACACCGTCTGCCAGCACCAGCGAATACTGTTGTGGCCCGCTGATTTGCGGAGTGACGAGTACCGTCCCCACCGTCGCCCCAGCGGGCGCGCCCGCGAATGTCGCCGGGGAGCCTGCTCCCTGCACTTCTGGCACCACCAGCTCGGGCCCCACCGGCAACGCGTCGTACAGCGCCCGGCTCATCGGCTTAGCTTGGCCGACTTGTTCTGGCGTCAAGCCCAGCGGCAACAAGACCGACCGGTTCGTCGCGTCGATGCGTGACCGGCGCCCCTGCCTGATGACCCAGGCATCCCCGTCGTAGCTGAGCACCACCGCGTCGGAACCGTTCAGCACCTTCCGGTGACCGCTGAGGTCGGGGGTGCCGTCGATCACCGTGGTCGTCAGCCCCGACGGCGCCCCGACCCCGGTCGAACCGGCCACGTCGTCGCACACCAGCCATGACGCGGCGGGCGGACTCTTAGGCCCGAAATTCGACGGTGCACCCGGGATGCCCACCAGCGGTCCACGCGGCAGGGTCGCGATTTGGCTTCCCTTGACCAGGTGCGGGTTGTCTGGCCGCCCGGTGATCAGCCGTGCCGATGCCAAGTTCAACGCCGGGTACAACCTGTCACCCACCCGCACATACAGCGCGCCGGAGTCACGGTCGGCAATGATCGGCGAATCCCCCACCTGGCCGGCCGGGCTGATAAACGAGTACAGCAGCGCACCCAGGCAGGCCACCAGCGCCGCCGAGACCGACGCCACCACGGCCAGGTTCTGCCGTCGACCCGGCTCGACCTCCATGCGGACCCGCCAGCGTGTCAGCGCCATCGCCGTTCGGCGAGCAAGGAACTGATAGCCGGTAACCTGCGTCCGCGTTGACAGCCCAAGGCCGTAACCCGACCCGCGCTGTCCGCGACCTTCATCCGCCACGTTAATTCACCATCCGGTTTGTTCGATCGCCCGTTTTTTCACCGCACGAATCACATTGATAACCGTAGGGCACCCGTAGCGGCATCGCCATGTGGTGCTCTACGCGCTCTCATTCGTATCGTGCTATGTCTATGAATCCAGCGTCCCGGTTCACCCGGTTCGCGAAGGCGCCTCCAGTCGACGACTTGACTGAGCTGCTACTTTCCATATCCCCCGTTGGATACCCGCCGGATTCTTCGTGTCTCCAGATTGTCCTAAAGGGGCATGGTAGCGGCGGATCGCCACGTCGTCCTGCTGAACGGCAAATCCAGCGAATGGCTCACAGATTTGCCAAAAATGCCCGAAAATCGCCCATCGATGAATAGCCGCTGCCGGCATCCCGGGCACTTCCGGCAACGCGACCGAACAGGCCATTAAAGCCGCCCGTGTCGTGCCAGGCGGGTGCTGGACGCAAGATGGGCGACATGACAGAGCTCGCGCCCTCGTTGGTCGAACTTGCCAGGCGATTCGGCATCGCCACCTGGTACGCGGACTGGAGTGGCCGGCACGCGCCCGTTCCCGAAGCCACGCTCGTGGCCGTGCTCGCCGCTCTCGGCGTCGCCGCCGACACCGAGCAGGACCGCAACGGGGCCCTGACCGCGCATCTCAAGTCTTATTGGGCACGTCGGATGCCGGCCACCATCGTCGGGCGAACCGGCGCGCAGACGCGGTTCTGGGTGCATGTGACCCATGGCTTCCCCGCCGAAGTGTGGCTGCAGCTCGAAGACGGCACGGTGCGCGGCGGGGTGCAACAGGTCGAGAATTTCACCCCGCCGTTCGATCTGGACGGACGCCGGATCGGCGAGGCCAGCTTCGTGCTGCCCAGTGACCTGCCGCTGGGCTACCACCGCGTCCATCTGCGATCTCGCGACTTCGAGACCAGCAGTGCGCTCATCGTGACGCCGGATTGGCTCGGGTTGCCGGACCGCCTTTGCGCTCGCCGCGCCTGGGGCCTGGCCGCGCAGCTCTACAGCGTGCGGTCCGGACAATCATGGGGCGTCGGCGACCTCACCGATCTGACCGACCTAGCGGTATGGTCGGCAACCCGCCACGGCGCTGATTATGTGCTGGTCAATCCCCTGCACGCGGCCACTCCGACGATCCCGATGGAGCCGTCGCCGTATCTGCCGACATCCCGGCGCTTCGTCAACCCGCTTTATCTCCGCGTTGAGGCAATACCTGAATACGTCGATCTGGCGAAGCGAGGCCGGGTGCGGAGGCTGCGCTCGGAAGTTCAACAGCGGGCCGGCGAGATCGACGCGATCGACCGCGACAGCGCGTGGGCAGCCAAGCGGGCGGCGCTCAAGTTGGTGCACCGGGTACCGAGGTCGGTCGGCCGTGAGCTGGCCTACGCCGCGTTCCGCGAACGTGAAGGCCGCGCACTTGACGACTTCGCAATCTGGTGCGTGCTCGCCGAAAAGTACGGCGGCGACTGGCACCACTGGCCGAATTTCCTTCAGCATCCGGCGGCCGCCGGCGTTGCCCGATTCGCCGAAAAGCATGCGACCGCCATTGATTTCCATCGCTGGATGCAGTGGCAACTAGATGAGCAACTCGCGGCAGCCCAGTCGCAAGCCGTGCGGGCCGGGATGTCGTTAGGCATCATGCACGACCTGGCCGTCGGCGTGCACCCGGATGGGGCCGATGCCTGGGCGCTACAGGAAGTGCTGGCGCTGGGCGTGACCGCGGGCGCGCCGCCGGACGAGTTCAATCAGCTCGGCCAGGATTGGTCGCAGCCGCCTTGGCGACCGGACCGACTGGAAGAACACGAGTACCGGCCTTTCCGCGAACTGATCCGGTCCGTGCTGCGGCATGCCGGCGGCGTACGCATCGACCACATCATCGGGTTGTTCCGGCTGTGGTGGATTCCCGATGGGGCCGCCCCCACTGAGGGTACCTACATTCGCTATGACCACGACGCGATGGTCGGCATCGTTGCCCTGGAAGCCCACCGGGCCGGTGCCGTCGTCGTCGGCGAAGACCTCGGGACCGTTGAACCCTGGGTGCGGGACTATCTGCTGTTACGCGGCCTGCTGGGTACCTCGATCCTCTGGTTCGAACTTGATCGCGACGGAACCGGCGGTCCGTTGCCGGCTGAACGCTGGCGGGAGTACTGCCTGTCGTCGGTCACCACTCACGATCTGCCACCGACCGCCGGCTATCTGGCCGGCGACCACGTGCGGTTGCGGGAGTCCCTGGGATTGTTGACCCGGCCCCTCGCGGATGAGCTCGCGTCCGACGCGGCCGAGTTGGCGGCCTGGCTGGCCGAGTTGCGTCGGGTCGGGCTGCTCGGCGATCGTGTCGATGACCCGGAGCAGGTCGTTCTCGCCCTCTACCGGTATCTGGGCCGGACGCCATCGCGGCTATTGGGGGTAGCTCTGACCGATGCGGTCGGTGACCGTCGGACCCAAAATCAACCGGGCACTACGGATGAATACCCCAACTGGCGTGTTCCGCTGACCGGTCCGGACGGTCGGCAGATGATGCTGGAGGACGTTTTCGCCGACGACCGCGCGGCCACCCTGGCCGACGCTGTGCGCTCCCAGATCGCCCCACCGACCGGTGAAACGCCCGCCTGTTAGCTTCAGGTGCCATGAACCTCCCGCTGAAGGTCGCAGTGTTCGTTCCGATCGGCGATGGTGTCACCGCGGACCCCGACTGGATGCTGAGCTTCGCGGAACATCTCGAGCTGTGCGGTTTCGAATCGATCATCGTGGCCGAGCACACCGTCCTGCTGACCCAATACGACAGCGTCTACCCCTACGACGGTTCCGGAAGAGTTGGGCTGACCGCTGACAGCCCCATCCCGGACCCGCTCGATCTGCTGGCGTTTTTGGCCGGCTCCACCAGCCGGCTGCGGTTGGCCACCGGGGTGCTGGTGCTGCCCAACCACCATCCGGTCGTGCTCGCCAAACGTGCTGCGACCGTCGATGCGTTATCCGGCGGACGGCTTCGGCTGTGCGTGGGCGTCGGCTGGCTCCGGGAAGAGCTCGAGGCATGCGGTGTGGAATTCGACAGCCGCGGCAGGCGGGCTGATGAACAACTGGCAGTCTTGCGGACACTGTGGGCCGACCGACCCCATGGAGCGTCGTACCATGGCGAGTTCTACGACTTCGATCATGTCATGTCATATCCCAAACCAGCTGCGGGCGAGCGCCTTCCAGTGCATATCGGCGGCCACAGCAGGGCGGCCGCCCGGCGCGCCGGGCGCTTCGGCGACGGGTTCCAGCCGCTCGGCGTGACCGGCCCGAAACTCGCTGCACTGATCACGCTGATGCGCGAAGAGGCGTCGGCGGCGGGCCGCGATCCGGCGGCCCTGGAGGTGTCGCTGGGTCATCTGGTCACCAAGATCGATGCCGAGCGCGCAGCGGGCCTGATTGATCAGGGCGCCGACCGCGTTGTGTTGGCGATGCCGCCGACCACCGATATCGAACAGGCCAAAGACATCTTATCGGCGTGCGCGCAACGACTGTCATTGATCCCGTGAGTCTTTCGGTGAATGAGCGGGCCGCCCTCAGTGATTTGGTGCACCGGTATGCCGCTGGTGTCGACGACCGCCAATTCGAAGCTGTGATGCGGCTTTTCACCGCCAGTGCCGAATTGGTAGTGCCTGAACCGCCCGCCGCGCTCGAGCCTATCCATTCGCATCGAGGTCAACAGGCCATCGCCGTGGCGGTCGCGGCAGTCACCCGGACCACACGCACCGAGCACGCAATCGTCGGCGAGATCTACGACGATGACCCGCCTCGAGGCGGCGCGCGCGGGCGCATCGCGTGCATCGCCCACCACTGGAGTCGACGCGCGGAGGAATTGATTGATGTGGTGTGGCATCTGCGCTACGACGACGAGTACGACTTGACCGATTCGGGTTGGCGGATCAGCCGGCGGGCCCTGACGATCAACGCCATCGAGACCCGGCCGGTGCGCCGCCTGCTGCCGCGGGACCCCGATTAGCCGTAGAACCAAGCCTGGCTCAACGTCCTATGGCCAAGCCTCGTTCAACTTGTGGGCAACGTCAATGATTTGCGCGGCTTGCGACTGCGGCGCGTCGATTTCGTCAGCGACGTATTGGGCGATGAATCGGCGGATTTCACCGTCGACGCCGGCGAGGATGCGGAGTACCTCGCCGCGCAGCGATCTGGACGACACGTTGACGGTGATATCGGATGGCCGCGGCTTGGCGACGTCAACGATTAGCACCAGCGGCTCAGCCGCGCGCGCAGTGGCGCGTAATGCGATGTCTCCGGACACGACAAACCGCTGCTTGTCCAGCCGTAGGTCGAGGAGCAGGTCGATCGACAGCGGAATGTGGATGACGAATGTGATGGCGTCACCCAGGCGCCGCGTGACTTGCGGCTCTTCAATCTTGACATTTGCGCTGACCTTGGCGATCCCGCCGGGTCCCTGAGCGATGGGTTCCATCGCGAATTCGCTGCCCGCGATATCGGCGAACGCGGCAGCGACACGTTCCGGGGTAACGGCTACCTCGAAGAATCGGCGACCGAACTCTTCGTAGGTCAAGTAGTCGTGGTTCTGCATAGACTTCTACCGTCTCACGTCAGCTGGCCGAATAGCCGCTGATCTGCCCGCGTCGTGTGATTTCGCGCCGGATGCGGCCGGGAACGGCAGAGCGCACCCGCTGCGACTGCGGCCATCGGCGCCACAGCCAACGCTTACG
>Ga0302319_10015364_pt1 | contig 14192 bp, 10 predicted proteins | sample Bog_T0_2_FD_203319 | JGI IMG/M metagenome (GOLD analysis project Ga0302319, IMG submission 203319) | Peat permafrost microbial communities from Stordalen Mire near Abisko, Sweden - Bog_T0_2 | ecosystem: Environmental > Terrestrial > Soil > Wetlands > Peat | place: Sweden: Abisko, Stordalen Mire... | reverse complement strand
CCTTTGTCGCAGGGCTCAGACCCAGCCAGTTACCCAACCAAGCCTCCTGCCAGCTACCGGGCCAACCGACCATTGCCCGGGTGGGACTTCCACCCACAAGGTGAACGCGCCCTTCGGGGCGCACGCGGAGCGCACGAACCCCATGCCGAGCTGCGCGTCCGGCAATTCGTCCTCGATGAACAGAATGCGGGGCCGCGCGCACAGGCGAAGCCGCGCCGCTTCGACCGCGCCATCCGAATGCGGGTGGCACTGCGCCAGGTAGGCACGATGCTTTGCCGCGAAGTAGCGCTGGTTGCGCTGCATCAGCGCAATCGCCTCTTCGGGGACATGCCAGATTCTGCTTTAGCTTTAGCCCGCCCGGCACCCCCGCCCTTTCAGCCCCCCGTCCCTCGGCTGCAAGGCCCACGACAGGCACAGGAAAGTCCGAGCCGTGACCAGACCCCCTGGGCAAGTTTGCCGCTGCCCTATATGACCCGGTGTGACATCGTTGTTGCCGTTATCGGACATTTGTCGTGAATTCTCCGCTAAATGTTGGGGATCGCGGCAAGCTGCATTTGTTGGATCGTTGGCTGTCCCTTGTCGCAGCGGATGCGTGCGGTACCTAGCGTGCGGTACCTGGGTGACGGCACACCACGTTTCATGCTGCTGAGACGCATGTTCGTGGTTGCAAAGCCGCGGACCCGAGGGTAAATGTTGGGAAACGGCAAGGTGGATTGGATCAGGGTGTGGGGCGGGCCTGCTGAGTGCGGCATCTCCGGTGGATTTTCGGCAGGCGCTTTCGAATCGACCCGCGGTGCGGCTATTCTGGTCCGAACCGAAGTCAAGTGAGGGAGCGTCACGGGCAGCCATAGTATTGAGGCGTCTGGCGTTTTCCGTGCGCGCATCATGGCGACAACGCAGATATACTTGATAGCTGACTTAACTGTTCTGGGACAAGCCATGGACACCAAGATGCTTTACGATACCACCTAGATGGCATATTCCCTCTCTGCGCGGCGCAAGCCATTTGCCTTGAGCGTCCCTTTTTTACATCCAGCGCAATGCGGACGGAGATCTGTATCCGTTCCGGTACTACCTGGAGAGCTGTTTTCGGCCGATGCAGCGCCGATAGTGCGTTTAGGCTCATGGGGGCGGACGGGACCCGGCCCCCGCGGTGGGACGGTATCGAGAGCGAGGTGCGGACCGCCCGGGATTACCGGCCGGACGTGGCTCGGGGCACACGCATCGAACTTCAGACCTGCCCCGGACTTAACGAGCCTTCTCATAAGCTGCTATTATGCCCATCCTGTCGAAAGGCACAGAGCATGCATGTCGATCAATTGAGCCGTGTTGGACCACGGGAATACCACATCCGCTTCGGTCTCGGGCAGGACGGCAACCAGTATCTTGGGTCGGGTTGGTGCGAACCAGAAGACGGTTTCGTCTGGAGCGCGGGAGACTCAGCTGAAATCCTGCTGCCGGCCGTGGGGCCGATGGCGAGGCTCAGCGTTGGCCTGTGGGGTTATGTTCCTCCGAAGGCTGGCCCCCAGAAGTTGCTTATTTTCGCAAACGGCTTGCTGCTATCAATCCTCTCCGTGACCGAGAAAGTGCTGCTCAGCTACACGGTTCCGGTGGCGAGCCCAAATGACCGCTTTCGACTGACGTTCTATCTGCCATCGGCGATCTCACCTGCGGCGGTGGGACAAGGCACCGACGAGCGGCGGCTCGGAATCGCTCTGGCAAGCCTGATAATACAAGGCACAGTTTGATATTTTCTTGTTCGCAACAGAAGCGGGATTCCCCGATATGGATAGAAAGTCGGTGCTGCGGTGATTCCACTGGAGAATTCTGCCGCGGGGCAGAATGCCAGGCGACCGTGGCTGTCCCTGGACCCCTCGTACTACATCCGCGAATGCATGCTGCGCGGCATCGCCGTGGCGAGCCGGAAGCCGGAATATCTTATCCGGCACTACATGGATAACGCTGGGAAGTGCGTGCTGAGCCCTAACCCGCTCTTTGACGAAAGTTATTACAGAGACCGTTATCCCGAAATACGTCACGATATAGCGCGTGGCCGTTTCCACTCCGGTTTCGATCACTTTGTTCGGGTCGGGGCGCAGGCGGGCTTAAGCCCGGCTTGGTTCTTCAGCGGTGCCTGGTATGCAGCGTCAAACGTGGGACTTGACGAACAGTCGCTCCGGGTGAAAGGCATTCCTGATTCATATAGCGAATACCTCACCGACGGGCTGAAAAACGATCGGGGAGGCATTTGGCTGACCGCACAGGTCGCCTACAACGGCTCCGTCGACGGACTGGCCGCCAAGCGCCCGCTTAATCTGGAGGAGCTTCTCGCCACGCTATCGGACGAGCGCCGCTTGGCGGGTTGGTTGCTGCCGTTGTTCGATGCCGCCTGGTTCGCCACCAAATACAACACGGGCGGACGCGTCCGTGAAGACATTGTCAGGTACCTGACGACGACAGGCGCATCAGCGTTGTCGCCGGCCGCGACGTTTGACGAAGCCTATTACGTCCGCGAAAATCCGGATGTGGCTGCCGCTCTCGCTTCCGGAACGTTCCCATGCGGCTTCCAGCATTTTCTACAGTTCGGCATGCATGAAAACCGCCGTCCGTTCGAATCGTTTGATACGGCGCACTATCTGACGGCAAATCCGGGGGTTTCGGAGGAGTGCGATAAGCGGGGCATCCCGGCCTACCTGCACTTCCTCAATCTCCGACGCGGCCGCATGCTGGAACTGGCGCCGCCCTTTGGCACGCGGGACATCCCTGAAGCGGCCGGCAAGGGCGTCTATGAACGGCGGGCACAGTTGGTCGCGGCCATGGTGCCATGCGACCTGCGCCTATCCACGCCGCCGGTGGTCAGCGTCATCGTCATCGCGCGAAATAAATTCGCTGAAACGTTCGCCTGCATTCAAAGCGTAAAGGCAGGAACGTCGCTGCCGCTGGAGATAATATTATACGACAATGGCTCAATCGACGAAATAAAAGACATTGAAGATATCGTACCGGGCATCCGCTGCGTCCGTGCAACCTCCAACCAGGGATTCACGATCCCGGTGAACGAAGCCGCGGAACTGGCGCGCGGCCGCTATATCCTGCTGGTCAACAATGACACCGAGATTGTCCCCCACGCGGTCGACCGCGCCATAGAGGTGCTGGAAAACGACCCGTCGATCGGCATCGTTGGCGGCCGGATCATCCGCACACACGGCCTGCTTCAGGAGGCCGGCTCAATCGTCTGGCGCGACGGAAGCTGCCGGGGCTATGGCCGCGATCTCGATCCGTTCGACGGCCGGGTGAGCTTCGCCTACGACGTCGACTACTGCTCCGGCTGCTTCCTGGCGATCAGCACCGAGGACTGGCGAACGCTGGGCGGCTTCGATCCGGCCTATGCGCCGGCCTATTACGAAGAAGTCGACCTCTGCCTGCGCGTGTGGGAAATGGGCAAGCGGGTCGTCTATGACCCGACCATAACGCTCTGGCATTTCGAGTATGGGTCCTCGACCATTCCCGAAGAGGCGATTGCGCTGATGCGGCGCAACCAGCGCTACTTCGCTGCAAAGCATCATGCCTACCTGGCGCAGTGCCACCCGCCTTCGGATGGCGCGGTCGAAGCGGCGCGCCTGCGCCTGTGTGCGCGGCCCCGCATCCTGTTCATCGAGGACGAACTGCCCGACGCGCAGCTTGGCATGGGGTTCGTGCGCTCCGCCAAGATCGCGTCGCTGCTGCAGGATTTGGCCGGCCACCTGACCATCGTTGGCGTGAACCCCTCGCGGACCAAGCGGCGAAAGTGGGATCGCTGCGGCTGGGGCCCGCACACCCAAGTGCTGCCCGACGTGGACCGAACCAACTTTGTGCAATTCCTGCGGGAGCGCGTCGGCGTCTATGATATTCTGTGGCTGTCGCGGACGCACAACCTGCGGCTGCTGCGGGAATGGCGCAACGCGGCGCCCGAGTTCTTCAAGGACGTTCGCATCGTCCTGGACACCGAGGCGATCGCGTCTGCCAGGATGATCTACCAGGCCCAGATGCTCGGCGAGGCGCCTGACATCGATGAGTTGCTGGCGGATGAGCTGCTCGGCGCGGAGAGCGCCACCGCCATTTGCGCCGTGAACGACCTCGACCGCGCCCTGATCCAGCGGGATGCCATCGCGCGGGGCACGCGGCCAGCGCTGCACATTGTGGGATATGCCGTGACGCCGGCGGAGGAGGTTGCGCCGTTCGGCGAGACCGCGGGCATCTATCTGACGGGATCGTTCGGCTACAAATACAGTCCCAACACCGACGCCATGCGCTGGTTCGATGCGGCGGTGCGGCCGCTGCTGCCGGCGCGCCTGGCCGGGGTGCCGATCACGATCGCGGGCTACAAGGCGAAGGAGTTCGTGGACGAGGCCGGGCTGGCGGGAGCCTATGACGTTCTGTCCGATCTGCCAGACATGGCAGTGCTGTATCGGGGCGCACGGCTGGTCATCGCGCCGACCCGGTTCGCCGGCGGCATTCCCTTGAAGGTGCTGGAGGCGGCAAGCTTCGGCGTGCCGGTGGTGATGTCGGAGTTGCTGGGCACGCAATTGGGCTGGGCAGACGACCCGGACATCGCCATGGTGCCGGGAACGACGCCGGAGGGGTTTGCGTCCCTGATCGACCGGCTGTATTTCGACGAGCAGCGGTGGACCGCCTGCCGGGATCGCCAGTTGCAGCGCGTCCAGGCGGAAGCCACGGAGCGGCGCTTTGTCGAGGCGATCACCGCGATCGTGCGGGGCGAGACAGAGTCCGAGGATCGCCCGCAGGCGCGGGCTCGGGTTGGCGGGAAACGGAAAGCGGCGGCTCGGTCCGGGGTGTAAGTGATTGGGAGAAATAGCATATCTGGCACGACCTGGCGCGGCACGGCTTGCGGACAGGGCAGGCGGAAACGGCGACGGCCTCGCTGACGCGAAACCGCAATAAGCGGAGCGCGCGGTGAGCGGGGCATTCACGGAAATCAGCGCGGCCGATCTGGCGGAACGCATGCTGGCTGCGGCCGCGGAAGGCCGCCCGGCGTCCTTCATCCGGTTCAACGACGGTGAGGCGCGGATCACCGGGCGGGAGGATTACTTTCCGGCCGACAAAATCGCCCAACAGATCAGACGATTTTTCGGCGACAATCTGCTGACCAGTGACCAGTTGCGCCAGCTTGGCGATCGCGTGTTGGACGCGGTGCGGGGCGCGGATGTCGTCGGGCTTCCCCCGGCGGACTGGCCTCGTGATTTCGCCTGCGCCCGCGACATCGTGCGGAACGCAGTCGGCGGCGCCACACTGGTGACCGCGCATGTGGACTTCCACCAGCATCTGTTTTCGAGCCGGTTTTTTGCCAAAATCTTCGCCCTCGACAAGAAGGTCGCGCTGATCACATGCCGTGACGTCGAAAGCTACGTGCGGGACGTCTACCTGGCGCGCGACCCGGGCGTCTATCTTGTGCCCGAGCAGGCAGACGGCTCCTATGATGGCGCCATCACGCCGCATTACCCGCAATATTGCGACTGGCTGTGCAGCGTGCTGTCGCGCGTCGCGCCCGGAACCGTGTGCCTTGTCGGGGCCGGGATATGCGGCAAGATATACTGTGAGGCGATACGACGCGCCGGCAGCATTGCCATCGACATCGGCAGCATCTTCGACCTGTGGGCGGGCCGGTTTTCCCGGCCATATATGGAGACGGACGGGATACGGGATTACTATTTGAGGCGCCTCGCGCGCCTGGATATTGAACCAGCCGTAATACGCGCCGCCGCGGAAATCTATAGAAAGGAAGGCGACAACCTCGCGGCGTTGAGGGTGATCAATCTCGGACGGAGAAAATATCCGCTTATTGCGGAATTCTTTCACAGATCGATTGAATTGTTGCTGCAGTTAGAGGTCGCGGAGGCTGTCGTCGCGATCAGAACCTTGCTGTTTCAATTGCGCCCGGAAGATATCTTTATATGCGCCCGGTTGACCAAGAGAAATGGCCAAGCGGAGTTGGCCGCCTCGCTTTTGTTGGCATGCTTCCGACGCCAGCCGCTGTTTCCGAAGAATCTTGCCGAATTGTGCGGATCGATGATCGCTCAGACGGCCAGTGTCAGCTCGGCGGAGCGTATGCAGATCATCGAAGCATGTCGCGTGGCCGCTGCAAGCGCCGAGCCCTATCAACCGCTGTTGTTCCAGTTCGCGCGCCTGCTCGGCAACGACGGAGACATTCAGGGCGCCGCGGCGCTGGGTACCCGGGCCATTGCACTCGACCCGCTGGACGTTGACTGCCTGGATCATCAGATCCAGTGGTTACGCGCATTGCAGCGGCATGAGGAAGCCGATGGACTGGGCCAGCGCCGTGAGCAGTTGCGAACGAGCGCCTACGCCCCCGCCAAGTGATGCCGCGCCGGATGAAGAGAACGGGCGCAACGACGTGGATGTTCATCATGCATCGTTTTTTTGCATTGGCCCTGGCACTTGGTTTTGCGATGCCCGCCGGCGCGCAACCCGCTTCCTCCGTTACCCCGGCGCAGAACTTCGCGGAAGCGAGCCCCGCCGCGGCGCCCGTGCCCGCGGGACCGGATCCAGCCCTGGTCGATCCGAGCAAACTTGGCGCCAGGGGGGACGGTGTGACGGACGACCTGCCGGCGTTTGCGGCCTCGGAGAAGGCGTCCAATCGCAGCAATGGCTTGCTTGTTTTCGTGGGTCCCGGCACCTATAAGATCGGCGCCCCCGTGCCTGATCTTGGCAAGGATACCTGGTTGATCGCGCCGGGCGCCAACTTCACCGGTCCTGGCTTCCCAGGTGCCGCGACCGATGGGTCCGCGCTGAACCACGGCCGGTCCGGCATGGCATTGATGCGATTCTCGCAGGACCGGGTTGGGAGCAATACGCTCCACGTTTCGCATCGAATCGGCCCCAGTGGTGCGCCTGGATCATACGAGAAGGAGGGGATATATGCGCGCGTGACCACCAGCGACGCCTCCGACTACAGCGACGGGTCGATGCGCGATGCGGTCGGCATGGAAAGCCAGTGCCAGTTTGCCGGATCGATCAAGACGGGACGCTGTTGGGGGTACGATACGGTCGTGACCATTCCGACCGGAACGGATGGCTACGCTGTGGGCATGGAGATCGGACTGGAAAACAACGCGGTCGATCAGCCGCACATCGACCGAGCGGATACCAAGGTTGGACTGCACCTCGTCTCCGGCGGCACCGTGCCGAGCACGGCCGCCATCGTGATCAACAAAGGACCTCGCTCCGCGCCCTGGCATGACGGCGCCGTGTTCGACGCGACGTCGATTGGGGGCAAGGCCTGGACGGTGCGGGGTCCGTCCGGTGACGTCGCCTACGCCGACGTGTCAGGAGACATTCGGGCTGTCGGCTTGTCGGCGGCCACCTTGACCGCAGGCGTGGTAGCGGTTGCTGGCAGCGCCCGAAATTCCCAGGCCGTCTCGTCCGGGTTCGCCTACTCGGTTCCGTCGACGACAGCCGTGCTTGTTCTGAGGTCCGCCACAGCGCTTGATAACGGAACGGTCACACTGCCTGCCACGCCGGTAGACGGGCAGCTCCTCCGCATCGTCGCAACGAACACGGTCGCCCACTTGGCCGTGGTTCCGAACGCGGGCCAGACGGTGAGCGGGGCACCCGCCACGATCGGACCGGCTTTTCCTGCCGGCTTTCTATGGGATTCCACCAGTTCAACCTGGCTGCGAATTCAATAGGGAGTATGCGGCAGAAACGCTCAACGAAGCGAGTCCTTAAAAAGGCCGCCGATGTGGCCTCGCCCCTGCTGTGGCACCAGATCTGGCGCATCGTTGCGGGTCTTCTGCAAAGCGGCCATACTCCGGCTAGGAAGGTCGACCAGATGTCGGGAAAGGCACTATGAAGTTTCTTCTGACGCAACATGGCACGCTGGTGCAATATGACGTCGCGAAAGAGGAATATCGGCATGCTGGTATCCTTCAGGGAACGGAGAACGTCAGTTTCTTGCCGTCCGCCGACGCGAAGCGGGGCGAACTTTTCGCTTTTCATCCCGACGGAGGGGCGAAGCTATTCGCCCGCCCCGCCACGAGCGAGGCGCTGCCAAGCGGGCAGTGCAGTCTGAGAATCGAAGACATGACGCTTGTCGCGCACCCGGACGGGCGGATTGCATTGGAGCGCGTCGAGCCGACCGCCGCGCCAGGGTTCTGGCTGCTCTCCAAGGAACAACTCGCTGGGCTAAAGTTCATAGCGAGCCACCGCTGGCTGTCCGATTCGACCTCAGACGAACCCATTCGTCCTGGATCCGTTGAGATTGGAGACAAGCTCGTTATTGGCGGTTTGGTCTATCCCATAGCGGCCGTTCTCACGCCGACTCATCTGCTAGCCGAAGCTATAGAGCGAAAATCATTTGCGATTACGTACGACGAATGGAAGATTAGCAGATTTAGGTTGTTTAATCCGATCGTCTATTATTCTGCTTTTGGTAATCCAAGTATATTTGACTGCCTAGAGTTGGCAATTCAATCACTTTTCGAGTTTGGCGCTTGGGATGGCCCGATAGCCATTATTACGGACAAGGAGCACATCGACTTTTCCCAGCGATTTGCCGAACCAATCCGGGACAAAATCCAGATCCGCGTAATGGATTGCCGGGACGTCCTTGACTATACGCTTTCCAGATATAGAATACCATTTTTGCAAGGACTTAATCAATATACGCCGCTAATATACCTTGACACAGATGTTGTCTGCAACGCACCGTTCCAGAGTCTTCCTCTTTCTCTAGTGAGAGGTCAGGACGTTCACTTTTGTGCCGAGCATCCTGTGATAGCAGACAAAGACTCCTATGGCATCAGCCTGCTCTTAGGTGATTCCTACCGCCCCCATGCAGGCGAACGTGGCTTTTCGACTGGCCTTATGGCGTTTAGGGATGTCGCCGACGTCGCCGAGTTGTTCGCACAAATCGTCGCATGCTCCTATGCCTTTGCCCGCGTCACCGATAATCGACACCACTTCGAGACATATGACCAGCCGTTCGCCAACTATGTGTTGCGCAAACTTGGCGGTTTCAATACCTCCGTCCTTACAAACTACAGTGTCACCTACGGGCCCGACCATCGAGTCGATCACACGCGCCGCTGCGGCTTTGCACATTTTGCTGGGGGTGTCGGCAGAGCCGCTCCCAAGCTACAGAGGATGCAGGACTATGTGCACCATCTTCGCGGGCAGTCAAACGTCCCATCCTCGAAGTCGCCGCGCGTCGCCGCTGTCGCCATGCTTTAGGCAAAACCCGACGACCACCGGGGGTGGAAGTTGGAGCCCCGATGCGTGTTTGATGGCGGTGGGCGCGTCCGATTGCAGTTGTGAGTCACATTGCCGTCCATGGGCGGATATGCTAACTAAGATATGATTTGGATCATGAGGGCTGTCTGGTGAGCGTTATTTTGAAGGCGTTCAAGTCTGTCCATGAGATCCCTTCGGGTGAGGTCGTCATCCGTCAGGGTCCGGCACCCCTAAACCTACCGCCGCCAGCGTTTCCAGGCCAGAGTCTGTCCGATCTCTTGAGCGGTCTCGGCACTGCATCTATCAGGCGAGGCCAGCAGCATGAGTGGATGATCCCTGGGGTCGAGCTGGAGCTGTACACCTTGGATAATGGACTGTTCTTCCTCGATCACGGGCTCGACGGCACCGTCGCAACCGAAGACGGTTACCCGGTTCATGAGAGTTCCGCCTTCCGTAGTCATCCGTCGGCAGGACGTGAAGCGGAAACGGTTATCGACGCCAATCCCATTGATCTCGGGGAGGTGTTCGTGGGTTTTGATGGCGCGTGGCGAAACTACTTCCATTGGATGTGCTTTGGGCTGGTGAAATCTTACCTCGCCCAACGACTGCTCAACAAAGCAGTTTTGATCGCGGTGCCGGACTACCGGGCAGCTTTGGAAAGCGGCCCAATCTCCTACAACGAGGCAACCTATAATCAGTCGCTTTTGTACAGCGGGCTTTCCGAGCGCGTGACCCACCTGCCGCGAGGCGTTTATCGCGCACGAAGGCTCCATTTTTTCTGGACGGACCCACCACAGCCGACGGATATTATTTACTTGCCGCAGTTCTATGAGCCATTTGATCACATTAGTCGACATGCGATTCCGGTCGACCCGTTATTTCGTGACATCTATTTGGGCCGCTCCAAGAGTGTCGCTAGTCGCATTGACAGCGGCGCCGCCCAAGCCGTGGCCGAGACCGTTGAGCGCCATAGGTTCACGACTATTGACTTCGAAGGCCTTGACCTGCTGCAGCAAATCTCAATCATGGCCGGTGCGGAGCGGGTCATTTCGCCGCACGGCGCAGGGTTAACCAATTGTCTTTTTAACCGCACGGGAATGTGCCTTCTAGAGTTGAACAAGGCGCTGGACGGCCAGTCGAGCCTGCGCCCATGGTTTTTTCTCCTGTCCCACGGCCGCGGCCATCGCTACGTCATGCTTGACACGGGGCTGCAGGATTTTTCCGCCAGTCATGTCGAGTCAGCGCTGTCCGTTCTAGATTCGTTCGGCGACAGTCCGCGCCGCTTAGCGCTTACCTGAGCGGCGAAATTCAGTTGCGAACCCGCATGTTCGCAGCCAAGGAACGATACGAAGTTCATCGAATTGGTTTTTCGTTATAGCGTCCCGCAACTAGACCTGCCCATCGCAAAAAGACCGGCTGGGCGATTCGACGGCAGCCGGCTGGAGCCAATTAAGGGGTGTTACATCATGCCCGGGGTGTGCTAAACGACCGCTGCTGACTGCACTGTGAGTAGCGGCACAAAAAGGTGCTTCGCTGGCGAGAGGCAGAGCGGGTAACAAGGTCCGGCATGAGTTCGCAAGGCAGTCGTATCGGCATCTGAGGGCGCGATGACAACATTCTGGATGACTTGGAGTGCGGAACACGGATCCATTGAACGCCTGAGAGCAAGCTTGGCGTTCATCGGTCAGGTGGGGACGGTCGATGAGGAATGGCCTATCACGGCTCAGATCCCGGTAGCGCGCGGTGATCTGGTGTTTCTTTTCAATGGGTCACTTGAACCGCGCGGACTGATCGGAGTTGGAACTGTTGAGGGAAACCCTTACACTGCTCAGATAGCGATCGCAGGCGTATCAAGGGCACAGACTATCGTAACAGTACGCTTGAGCAAGTTGGTTCACCCTACGGATTCGCCGTTGCTATCGCTACGAGAACTAAACGATGTCGTTCCAGGCCGATTGATCAATTCGCCTGCCAGCGGCTATCCTCTTCCACTCCAAGTGGCCCAGGCGCTCGCGGCACGGCTGGACCTTGATCTTCCAAAATCAGAGCCAGACGCTGGGCAGTTGGTAGCCTTTCATCTCGAGTTGAGCCAAGCCTTGGCCAAGGAGGGTCGTTTACCGGAGGCCGTGGAAGAGGCCAGTTTAGCGACCGAGGTCGATCCCAGTCATGCCGAGGCGCATGCCAATCTCGGTGATGTGCTGGCACGTATGGACAGGCTCGGAGACGCCGAAGTGGAATTCCAGCGAGCGATCCAAATTGCCCCGGAAAACCATCGTTATTTCGCTGTTCTTACCCACATATTGCGCAAACTCGACCGCCCAGACGAAGCCATTGCTGCGGCGCGCCGCGCCATTGAACTGAACCCGAAAGATTCCTTTACCACTGCTCACCTCGGCAATCTGCTGGCCGCCGTCAATCGGCTGGACGATGCAGAGGCGGAACTCCAGCGTGCGATCGAGATTTCGCCTGAAAGTTCTGCTTATTACGCAAATTTCAGTCACGTTTTATGGGCCCTCAACCGCCCGGACGAGGCGATCTCCGCGGCGCGCCGCGCCATTGAATTGAACCCGCAAGACTCTTTTACAATGGTTAATCTCGGCAATTGGCTCGCCGGCATCGGCCGGCCGGGAGAGGCTGAGCCGTTGCTTCAGCGATCTGTTCAGCTCTCACCGGAAATCGCTGGCTATCACGCCAATCTTAGTCGCGTGCTGGCTCAACTTGACCGTCAGGAAGAGGCCATTGCTGCGGCACGCCGTTCAATCGACCTGAACCCGCGAGATGCCTTCACCCAGGCTCATTTGGGACATCTACTGACCCGCGTAGGAGACATTGAGTCAGCCGCGGAGGCGTTTCGCCAAGCCAGCATCCTGGAGCCCGAGCGGCTAGCGTGGCGCGACGCCCTAGCCTCCGTCGCCGATCCCGCCTCGGCTCCTCCGACCGATCCCGAAGAACAATCGGCTGCCCAGGTTGGGGCGCCTTCGTCGGCGGCGCCCGGTCAACGAGAGAGACAATCCTCCACGGCGAAAGTTGCCCTGCCGCCCGGCGGTTCGTTCTTGCGCCGCTTGTTCGGCCGTACCAACGGTTGACTAGGCGGCGCCTGAAACAACTCCACCTGCCCGTTTCTGACGGGCCGGCCATGCCGAGCGGGCGACAATCACGTTCCGCGTCGCAAGTTCAAAAGGTTCGCGAATGGGCGAGCCACTCATCGGGTACAGCTCTGCCGGATAGTTGTCCAACGGTCACGATTGCTTCGGGTGCGGCGCTAAAAAGACCAATGGTATCCGAGAGCGCCTGTGGCGCGTCGTCCCGTACGACCGCTGCCATTCCCGATGGCGTGCACAGAAGCAGGGTGGTCGTCATCGCGTGCTCGCGCCCAACCTTTGCGATCTCGGACAGACCATGGAAGAGATCAAAATTGACTACGTCGTGAAAAAGATAGATCGCAGTTCTGCCACAGACGGAAAACGTTCCATTGAAATCGCGAACGATCTGCTCGCTTGTATGCATGCCATCGATGAGTACAAAATCAGGCGGGCAAGGGCAATATTCTTTAATGATATGGCCGTTATCTTGTGGCGAAAACCCCTTCACGACTTTACAGTTGAGGTGTTCAACAGATGCTATCCGATTGGTCAATTCTATACCTGCTTCAGGCTCTATGACGACTACAGATGCGTCAGGATTCATCATCGACATGGCGATTGCACTCCAACCTAGGCCATTTCCAATGATCAAGATAGATTTTGGTGGACTCGCCCTACAAATGCGCTCGAAAACCAATATTTCCCACAAGCTTATTCCAAGATATATGGTCAAAGGCTTACCATTTCGTATATACTGCGTGAAGGGTGCATCGCGGTAGTTCGCAAAGTGGAACGGATTGAGACCCGAGACAACCTCGATATCAGCGTGGTTCCGGTAGGCGGCTTTCAGTCGCGGAAGATAATCCATGATACGCATACCCCTTCATGGCGTCAGTTTCAATGAACAATCGGTTCAGAATTTACTTTATCGCCAAAAGCCCCGAGGCCGCAAACACAAACTTTGCCAGCAAAGCTGGTCGACCAGGTGCGGGTTAACGCCAGCGCCTGTGGCACGCCGACAATGCCGGTCCTGGGCCGGAACAACGCCGGTCTTAGTCAAGATCTGCGGGAGGTGGCGTTGACGCCGCGACCCTGGCGGGACCGTGCCGGCTTGCTGTTTGTCGGCGCGTTCGCCGCCCCGGATTCGCCCAACTACGACTCGCTCTGTTGGTTCGTGGATTCGGTGCTCCCGCTGATCGAACAGGCGCTCGGCTACGAGACACGGCTGACGATCGTGGCCTCGATGGGAGAGGGTGTGGACCTCGCGCGGTTCGCCGACCACCACAGGATCACGCTTCTCGGGGAGGTGGTTGACACGATTCCGCTCTACGATGCCCATCGGGTGTTCATCGCGCCGACCCGACTCGCTGCCGGCGTGCCTTACAAGGTGCATGAGGCGGCGTCATACGGGGTGCCGGTGGTCGCCACGACGCTGCTACGCGACCAACTGGGTTGGGAGGACGGGCAGGATCTGCTGGCGGCAGCGCCGTCCGACCCCGAAGCTTTTGCCAACCATATCATTGCGTTGTACCGGACCGAGGGGGACTGCCTCACGTTTGGGGGTGGGACCAATCGGCGATAACCTGTGGCGCTATTTTCTCAGTGGGAATGGGCGTCGATCGGAAACATCTGCTCCAGCACGTCGCGGTGTTCGGTGCCGTCCTTCAGCATGTGGTAGATGGCGGTGAGCATCGATGCGGCGACGGCGCAGACCGCTTTCTTCGGGCCGTGCTTAGGGTGAGGTGGCGGACCGACCGTCGCGCGTGCCATCATCGCGCAAGCTGTGGACAGCGCTGTTGGCGCTGGACGGCTATCTGGTCGGTCAGGCCGCGTGGACGGTGAACTATGCCGAGCGTCACC
>Ga0302319_10015363_pt1 | contig 14192 bp, 17 predicted proteins | sample Bog_T0_2_FD_203319 | JGI IMG/M metagenome (GOLD analysis project Ga0302319, IMG submission 203319) | Peat permafrost microbial communities from Stordalen Mire near Abisko, Sweden - Bog_T0_2 | ecosystem: Environmental > Terrestrial > Soil > Wetlands > Peat | place: Sweden: Abisko, Stordalen Mire... | reverse complement strand
CAAGATCCAATGGGTGAAGTACACGGCGCGCGGCTTCCGCAACAAACAGAACTTTATCAACGCGATTTACTTCCACTGCGGTGGCCTGGATCTTGCCCCGGCAGCCACTAAATAGCCGGAAGCGCCACAAAAAGGATCTCCTCAACATCTCGCTACAAGAGCGCCGCCTCAACAACCAATTAGACAAAGCCCTAACGAAGTTGGGAGCCTTGCAAAAGGAACGCAAAGAAGCCCGCATCAAGGAACTCGACCGCGCCGAAAAATCCATCAAAGCCTGCGCCCTCAACAACCTCATCCCTGATATGGAATATTTTGGCTTTGATTTTTCAATCGAAGAATTTGAGACCTACTCCGTCCGCCGCAAGACCTTCTTCACCCTCACCGGCGGCAAAACCATGAACTTCGACCAATTCCTCACCGAATTCCGCGCCGCCCAAGTCGCAGGAAGTGAGGCCCAAGCCGCCTAATGCTCTACGGGGTCGAACGACAACCTCTAGCAGTGCCACGCACGAAGTAAGTGGTTGGTCCTGCCCGTCACGCAACCCGCAGTAAGCACGCGCCAACCCCTCTTCGCCGCAAGGCGTTCGAAGCCTTGGCCACCAGATCCTTGACAACCGAATATTTTCCCCCAGGCCCGTGGTACCCGTGCGTCCGCGTAAGCGGCCCTCATTCAAACCCTCCCGGCTCATCCCCCGTATCCGCCGACAAATTCTCAAACCTCGTATACCTATTCAAAAACGCCAGCTTCATCCGCCCTGTCGGCCCATTCCTCTGCTTCGCCAAAATCAACTCCGCAATCCCTTTGAGGCTCTCCTTATCCGGCCTGTAAACCTCTTCGCGAAAAATGAACCCAACCATATCCGCATCCTGCTCAATCGATCCCGATTCGCGCAGATCACTCAAAATCGGCCGATGATCCCCCTGCCTCGTCTCTGTCGCACGGCTCAACTGCGATAACACCAGAAACGGCACCCGCAGTTCCTTCGACATCAACTTAAACCCGCGCGAGAGCGAACTGATTTCCTGCACGCGATTCTCAAACCGCCCGCGCCCTTGCATCAACTGCAAATAGTCCACCACCACCAGGCCCAGATCGTGCTCCGCCTGCAACCGCCGCAGCTTCGAATGCACATCCATCAGATTCGTGCCCGCCGTATCATCCAAAAACAACGGGCATTCCACCATCTTGTACAGCGCCGTCTGCAGCGCGCTCCGCTCATCATGATTCAAATAGCCCGCGCGGAACCTCTGCTGGTCCACTCTCGCCTCCGCGCAAATCATACGCGTCAGCAGCGACTCCTTTGACATTTCAAGCGAAAACACCGCCACCGCTTTCGGGTTCTTTGGGTTCATCGCCACATGCGACGCAATATTCAACGCCATTGCGGTCTTCCCCATCGCTGGCCGCGCCGCCAAAATAATCAGCTCGCCTTCCCGCAGACCACCCGTCATCTCATCGAACTTCAGAAACCCCGTGCTGATCCCTTTAATCCGCTTGCTCGTATCCAGAAACGCATTAATGCCGCCTTCATACTCAGTGACAATCTGCGCCGGGCTCGCCAGAGCATTCCTGCTCTGCATATCGCCCAACTTCATCAGCGCATCTTCCGCCGCGCCCAGTATCTGCGTCGGATGCTCTTCGCTCTGCACGGCCCGGTTAATCGTGTCTTGCGAAATCACGATAATGCGCCGCAGCAGCGCCTTCTCTTTCACAATCCCGACGTAGCTTTCCAGGTTGTGCAGTTGCGGCAGCCCGTCGTCAAGCGAAACCAGGTAACTCAGCCCATCCACCGATTGCAACTGCCCCTGTTTCATCAGCTCATTTGCCAGCGTCACGCGGTCAATCGTCTCGCCGCGCTCATGCAATTCGCTCATCCGCAAAAAGATGCGCTTATGCTTCTCCAGGCTGAAATCGTCCGCCGTCAGCGTCCCCGCCGCCTGCAAAAAGGCGGATTCGTCGCTCATGATTCCGCCCAGAACAAATCGTTCGGCGTCAAGATTTGCGGGAAGGGGACGGTCTATGCCGATATCGCTGGTTGCCATACAACAGACCTCGTTAATTTAGCTGAGATATTGCCGCCACTCAAGGATTAATCCTTTGGAAATCATTTCCCTCAGGCCAAACGCCGTACTTTTCCCGAAACAAACTCTTTTTTCCACAACCTTTCCTCAATACATTTCTACCTCAAATTGTTTCACAAAAGTAGCCCTGGAGTTTCTACATTTTAGTGGCTCAGCGGAGGGGTGACTTGAGTCCGCGCGGGTCTTTAGACCCGCTTTCGCGCCCGCAGGCAAGCCGCCTTTCCGGCCTTCCTGTTATACTTACCTTTCGATGATCTTCACCGCGCATCCCCGCCACCACCATCACCATCATTCGATGGTTTAACCCGGCGAGTTTGCGTTCTGATCTGCCCATTAAGATTTGCAACCGGCCCGCCCCGCAAGGCGGGCTTTTCATTTGTGTAAGGACTCAACGTTATGAGCGAAGTGCTCGATTTCGATAAGCAGAATGGCCTCATCACCGCCGTCGTACAAGACGCCAGCACGCACCGCGTCCTAATGGTCGGCTACATGAACCGCGAAGCCTTTGATAAAACTATCGCCACCGGTCACGTCACCTTCTTCAGCCGCTCTCGCCAGAAGCTCTGGATCAAAGGCGAAAGCTCCGGTCATTTCTTAATGCTCAAATCCATCTCTACGGATTGTGATGGCGACGCGCTTCTCGTCGAAGCCGAACCCATCGGCCCCGGCGTCTGCCATGAAGGCTACGAAAGCTGCTTCTTCCGCACTCTCGAGCAAGGCAACTGGCGTGTCACTGAAGAGAAAATGTACGACCCCAACGCCGTCTATGGAGCCCCCAAGTGAGTGATAAAGTGACGAGCGATAAGAAGCTCAAACTCGGCATCCCTAAAGGCAGTCTCGAAAACGCCACCATCGACCTCTTCCGCCGCGCCGGCTTCAACATCTCCACCAGCACTCGCAGCTATTACCCCTCCATTGACGATCCCGATCTCGAGTGCATGCTCATCCGCGCCCAGGAAATGGCGCGCTACGTCGAGGATGGCGTCCTCGATGCCGGTCTCACCGGCCGCGATTGGGTCGAAGAGAATGAAGCCAACGTCGAGACCGTTGCCGATCTCATCTACGCCAAGCAAAGCTTCGGCAAAGTCCGCTGGGTTCTCGCCGCGCCGGAAGCCTCTCCGTTCAAGTGCGTGCAAGATCTCGAAGGCAAGATCATCGCCACCGAATTGGTGAGCACCACCCAACGTTATCTCCAAAGCAAAGGCGTCAAAGCGCGCGTCGAATTCAGTTGGGGAGCTACTGAAGTCAAGCCGCCCGATTTAGCCGATGCCATCGTCGAGGTCACCGAAACAGGCTCCTCTTTGCGCGCCAATAAACTCCGCATCATCGAGACCGTTCTCGAATCCAACACCCAGTTGATCGCCAACGTCGAATCCTGGCAAGATCCTTGGAAACGCAAGAAACTCGAAGACGTCAAGATGCTGCTCGAAGGCGCCATCGCTGCGCTCGGTAAAGTGGGCCTCATGCTGAACGTCAAGAAAGACGACCTCAAAGCCGTCCTCGCCGTCCTGCCCGCCTTGAAGAATCCCACCATCTCTCAGTTGAGTGACGACTCGTGGGTTGCTGTAAACACCATTCTCGAAGAGACCACCGTTCGCAGCATCATTCCGCGTTTGAAAGAAGCCGGCGCGCAGGGCATTGTCGAGTATCCGTTGAACAAGATTGTGATGTAGCGGCGCCTGCATGATTCAGATCTTCAATCTCACCAAACAAAGCGACAAGCCGGGCCTGTTTGATTTCAGTGCCGGCCGCCAACGCGCGTCACTCGAAACCGAAAGTGCCGTCAAGCCCATTTTGGAAGCAATCCGGCGCGATGGTGACGAAGCGCTTGTCAGCTATGCGCGCGAACTCGATGGCCTCGGCAACCAATCGTTGCGAGTGAAGCCCGAAGATTTGGAAAAGGCCGCGTCCGCCATGAGCGCCGATATCAAAAAGGCCGTCGAAGTGGCCGTCGCCAATATCCGCCAGTTCGCCGAAGCGCAATTACCAAAAGACCGCTTCGAGGAATTTTCTCCCGGCCGCAAGCTTGGTTGGATCGTTCGTCCTCTCGATGCCGTCGGTTGCTACGTGCCGTCAGGGCGCTATCCGCTCCCGTCCACTCTGCTCATGACCGCCGTGCTCGCGCAAACCGCCGGCGTGCATCGCATCTGCGTCACGTCCCCGCGTCCCTCGCTTGAGATCTTAGGCTGCGCGCACATCCTCGGCATTCAGGAAGTCTATCGAGTCGGTGGCGCTCAGGCCATCGCCGCTATGGCTTTCGGCACGCCCACCATCAAAGCCGTCGACCGCATCGTCGGCCCCGGCAACGCCTATGTCGCCGCCGCCAAGAAACTCCTCGCCGGCGATGTCGGTATTGATTTTATCGCCGGCCCCACTGAGATCTTGATCCTCGCCAAAGAGGGCAACCCAAAATGGATCGCTGCCGATATGCTCGCTCAAGCCGAGCATGACATCTCCGCCAGCGCCATGTTGTTTACCACCTCTGAATCTCTCGCCCAAGCCGTCTCCGCCGAAATCGAACGCCAGCTCGAGTCTCTACCCACCGCTTCCGTCGCCCGCGAGTCCATCGATAAGAGCAGTGCCATCGCCATCTTCCCCAATATGGATCTCGCCGTCGCCGCCGCCAATATGCAAGCGCCGGAACATTTAAGCCTCCATCATCCGGAATTGCTCAAGAAAATCACCAACGCGGGCACTGTCTTCCTCGGCGCTCATACGCCCGAATCTGCCGGCGACTACGCTTCGGGTCCAAGCCACGTTCTTCCCACCGGCGGCGCTGCCCGCTTACGCGGCGGCCTGTCTGCCGCCGACTTTGTCAAAGTCATTGCCATCCAGGAATTATCGTCCGAGGCACTCGACGCCCTCGCGCCCACCATCACCACGTTGGCCCGTGCCGAAGGCCTGGAAGCGCATGCCCGCGCTATCGAGGTGAGAAGTTGACGGCTAACCTGACTCCTCGCAAAGCGGTGCTTGACATGGCGCCCTATCATCCACCCAGCGGCGGCCGTCGTAATAAGCTGCGTCTTGATTTCAACGAGAACACCGTTGGCGCGTCGCCGCTTGTCCTCGATTTCATCAAGCGCTATCTCACTGCGGCCGACCTCTCCATCTATCCCGAATATCAAAACGCCCTCGAAGACTTGTCTCGTCACTTTGGCGTTCAGCAAACCGAGCTAACTCTCACCAACGGCACCGACGAAGCCATCCAGCTCCTCATCAACACCTTCGTTGACGACAACGACGAAGTTCTCGTCCTGCGGCCCTCATACGCCATGTACCGCTTCTATAGCCAACTCGCCGGCGCCCGCGTCGAAGAAGTCGATTACCGGGCCGGGAAGCTCGCCTTCCCTCTCGAAGAACTGCTTGATCGCATCACCCCGCAAACGAAAGCCGTCCTGATTAGCAATCCCAACAATCCCACCGGCACCGGTACCACTGTTTCCGGTTTAGAGAAGGTCCTCCGCAAAGCCCAACACGCCGCGGTCCTTGTCGACGAAGCCTATTATGAATTCTGCGGCGTCACCATGCTCAATCGTCTGCGCGATCACGCCAATCTGTTCGTCAGCCGCACGTTCTCAAAAGTCTACGGCATGGCCGCCATGCGCTGCGGTTGTCTCTTCTCGCAAACGGCCAACATGGCTCACTTACGCAAAGCCCAATCGCCATACAGCGTGAATGCCCTCGCCGCCATGGCCGCCCGTATTGCCGTGCAAGACACCAAGTTCATTGAAGACTACGTCACTGAAGTCCTGGCCGCTCGCGAACTCCTCTACGTCGGTCTCGAACAACTGAAAATCCCCTATATCGACAGCCAAGCCAATTTCGTCCTCGGCCAAGTTGGCGACCGCGCCATTCCCATCCGCGACGAACTCCGCGAACGCGGCATTCTGGTGCGTGACCGCAGCTACGAATTGCCCGGCTACCTGCGTTTCACTGTCGGTACGCGCGATCAAATCCAGCGCTTACTCGATGAATTGGGGCGTGTTTGGTGAGTATTCAAAAACCCGATGTCCTGGTCTTCGACATGGACGGCGTCCTCGTCGAAGTGGGCCAATCCTATCGCGAATCCATCCGCGAAACGGTGCGCCATTTCACCGGCCGCGACGTCTCGCAAGACACCATTCAAGATTTCAAGAACGCCGGCGGCTGGAACAACGATTGGCAACTCTCCCATCGCCTCATCGCCGATCTCGGCAAAACCGTTCCCTATCAGGACGTCGTCGATCAGTTCAATAAAATCTTCTTCGGCAATAACGGCGACGGCCTCATTCTTAAAGAACAATGGATGCCCAAAGCTGGTCTGCTCGAAGGTCTCTCGGAGCGCGCCGCCCTCGCCATCTTCACTGGCCGCGTACGCTGGGAAGCCGATGCCACACTTGGCCGTTACGCCCCGCGCATCGCGTTCAATCCACTGATCACTGAAGAAGTCGTCACCAATCCCAAGCCCGCGCCCGATGGCTTGTACATGATTCAATCGCACTACCCCGGCAAACAAATCTGGTATCTCGGTGACACGGTCGATGACGCTCGTAGCGCCCAATCCGCCGGCGTCCCCTTCATTGGCGTTTCCACTCCCCACAACGCGCGTCATGAAGAGATCACCGAAAGCCTTCGCGCTTTAGGCGCATTCGCCGTCCTGTCCGACATTAATGAACTGGAAAACATGTTATGAGAGAGGCTAAACTCGAGCGCAATACCAAAGAAACCCAAATCCAGGGCGAGCTCCGAATCGAGGGTACGGGCACGTACGAAATCTCCACCGGCATCCGCTTCCTCGATCACATGCTGGAACTCTTCGCCAAGCACGGCGCCTTCGATCTCAAGCTCACCGCCAAAGGCGATCTCGATGTCGATCAGCACCACACCGTCGAAGATGTCGGCATCGTCCTCGGCGATCTCTTCTCGCAGGCTCTCGGTGATCGCCGAGGCATCAATCGTGCCGGCTATTTCGTCCAGACCATGGACGAATCTCTCTCGGTCGTGGCCGTCGATCTCGGCGGCCGTCCCGCCCTCGTCTACGATCAACAAGTGGACGTCGTCCATGTCGGCGATCTGCAAACCGAACTCCTGGAAGATTTTTTCGACGGCTTCTCCAATCACGTCGCCGGCAACGTCCACTGCAAAATCATGTATGGCCGCTCGAACCACCACAAAATAGAAGCCATCTTCAAAGGTTTCGCGCGCGCCATGCGCTACGCCTGCTCCACCGACGAACGCCTAAAAGATCAACTCCCATCGACGAAAGGTCTACTGTGACCACCATCGTCAACTACGGCGCCGGCAACATCCGCTCAGTCGAAAATACTCTCGCTGAACTAGGCGCGGAATACGAAGTCACCGATCAACCGTCCGTCGTCCTCCGCGCAACCAAACTCATCCTCCCCGGCGTCGGCCACTTTGGTCAAATGATGCAAGCCATTGATAGGCTAGGTCTCCGCCAACCCCTCAAAGAAAAAATCGCCTCCGGTATTCCATTCCTCGGCATCTGCGTCGGTCTGCAATGCCTTTTTGATAGCAGCGAAGAAGCCCCGGGCGAATCCGGTCTTGGCGTTCTCAGCGGCGAAGTCAAACGTTTCGTCGGCAACGTCCGCATCCCGCACATGGGCTGGAACTCGCTTGAGCAATTGCGCCCCACGCGCCTCCTCGCAGGTCTCAATGCAGATGCATACACGTATTTCGCCCACAGTTACTATGCGCCCGTCACGACCGCCACAGCCGCCACCTGTAACTATCTGCATCCATATTCCGCCGTTTTAGAACAAGCCAATTTGCATGCCGTGCAGTTCCATCCTGAAAAATCGGGTCCTGTCGGTCTTAAAGTAATGCAGAACTTCTTAGAAATCTGATGCTGGCCAAGCGAATTATTCCTTGCCTCGACGTCACCGCTGGACGCGTCGTAAAAGGCACCAACTTCGTCAATCTCCGCGACGCCGGAGATCCAGTCGAACTCGCCGAACGCTACAACGCGCAAGGCGCGGACGAGCTAGTATTCCTCGACATCACCGCCTCTAGCGATGCCCGCGAAATTATGGCAGATCTGGTAGCTCGCACCGCCCGCCGCGTCTTTATCCCTCTGACGGTCGGCGGCGGCATCCGCACCGTAGCTGATGCCCGCAAAATCATCCTCTCCGGTGCGGATAAAGTCAGCATCAACACCGCCGCCGTTCATCGCCCCGAGCTCATCAGAGAACTCAGTCTCGAATTCGGCGCTCAAGCTGTCGTCCTGGCCATCGACGCCCGCCGCGTAAGCCCTGGCCGCTGGAACGTCTTCACCAAAGGCGGCCGCCACGACGAAGGCATCGACGCTGTCGAATGGGCCGCACGCGGCGAGTCTCTAGGCGCCGGCGAAATCCTCCTCACCTCGATGGATACCGACGGTGTCCAAACCGGCTTTGACTGCCCACTCACCAAAGCCGTCGCGGACGCGACCACCATCCCTGTCATCGCCTCGGGTGGCGCGGGAACGCCCGCAGATTTTATAAAAGTCCTAACCGAGGGGTGCGCCGACGCCGCTTTGGCCGCTTCCGTTTTCCATTACGGCAAATACACCGTTGCAGACTTAAAACAAAGAATGGAGCAAGCTGGCGTCCCTGTTCGCCCACCCTCCGCATGATTATTCCCTGCATCGATTTAATGGACGGTAAAGTTGTTCAACTCGTCCAAGGCCGCGAAAAAGTACTCGAAGGAAAATCGCTCGACGAAATGCTTGAAATGTTTTCCGGCTTTCCGCAAATCCAAGTCATTGATCTCGATGCCGCTCTAGGCCGCGGTTCGAACGGTGATCTCGTCGCTTACCTCGCGCGTCATGCCGGCATCCGCGCTGGCGGTGGCGTCCGCACAGTGGAAAGAGCGCAAGAATTGCTTCATCAAGGCGCGTGGCGCGTCATCGTCGGTACCGCCGCTTTCTCAACTGATGGCCCCAATCGTCCATTCCTGGAAAGCTTGGCCGTCGCCGTTGGTCCCGAACACTTAACCATCGCGCTTGATAGCAAGCATGGCAAAATCATGGTCAAAGGCTGGCGAGAGGCCACGAACTACACCGCCATGGACATGATCCGGCAACTCGAATCCTATTGTTCCGGTTTCCTTTGCACCTACGTCGACAAAGAAGGGATGATGCAAGGCACTGATATCGAATGGTTCACAAGCTTGCGCAATGCCACCTCACGGGAGTTAATTGCCGCCGGCGGCATCACCACCATGGAAGACGTCCGCGCGCTCAATAGCCAAAACATTCATTGCGCAATCGGTATGTCGATTTATACGGGTCGGCTTGATCTGTCCGAATTGCGCCGCATCAACGAAGCCAACCAGGAGCACATCGCCCAATGACAATCTCTAAGAAATGGATCACTCTCGCCGCCTTAGCAACCGTCGCCGCCATCGCCAGCGAATCGGATGTAAAGAACGTGCTGACCGGCAGCGCGGCGTTCACCACCTATAAAACGGAAGCGCCGGGTACCTACCGCAAGATCACCGTCGATGATCTGCCGGCTCCCACCGAAGGGGTGGCCAACCCGTCGCATATCATCCCCATGCCGCCCGGTGCTTGGCCGAAAGCTCCCGAGGGATTCAAGGTGGAACGCTACGCCGAAATGACAGACGCGCCGCGCGAACTCCGCACCGCTCCCAACGGCGATCTCTTCGTTTCCGACAGCGACAAAGGCCAAGTGGAAGTCTTCCGCGGCATGACGAAGGATGGCAAGCCTGAGCGGCACGAGGTCTTCGCCACTGGCTTGAAACAGAATTTCGGCATTGCCTTCTACCCGCTGGGCAAAAATCCTGAATGGATCTACCTCGCCAATACCGATTCCGTAATCCGCTATCACTATCACCAAGGCGACCTCAAAGCCACCGGTACGCCCGAAACGCTCATTAGCGGAATCCCCACCGGGGGTCACATTACGCGCGATTTGGCTTTCTCTCCAGATGGAACGAAGTTATATGTCTCTATCGGTTCTGGCTCGAACGTCGACAACCCAGATACCCACCCCGGTGAAAAAAACCGCGCCAACATTTTGGAATATACGCCCGAAGGGAAGTTCATCAAGATCTACGCGGCTGGCATTCGCAACCCTGTCGGCATCGCCATCAACCCCACTACTGGTCAGCTCTGGTGCTCCGTCAACGAACGTGACATGCTCGGCGACAATCTGGTGCCAGACTACATTACTTCCGTTAAAGAAGACGGCTTCTATGGCTGGCCCTGGTATTACATGGGCGATCATCAGGATCCCCGGCTGCTGGGTACACATCCCGAACTCAAAGGTAAGGTGACCGTCCCCGACGTTCTGCTACAACCTCACAATGCCTCGCTCCAACTGACATTTTATAGCGGCAAACAATTTCCCAAACCAATGCGCGGCGACATTTTCGCCGCCGAACACGGCTCGTGGAACCACTCCATCCGCACGGGCTATGAAGTCATCCGCGTCCCGCTCAACGACGGTAAGTCCGACGGCGTTTACGGCGATTTTCTAACCGGCTTCGTCACCGGCGACGGCCAGGTCTGGGGGCGGCCCGTTGGCGTTGCTGTTGCTCCCGATGGCTCGCTGATGGTAAGCGACGACGGGTCTAAGTCCATCTGGCGCGTTTCATACATAGGAAAGTGAGATCCTACGGTCGATGGCCGTAGCTGAAGAAGAAATACGCACGCCGTTGCCTTCCAACGCTGGAAGAATAGCGATGCTTCGCGAACGGCTCGGCTTGTACGGGCTGTTCGGCGCGTTGGCGGCGTTCACTCTCTGCACGCTCGACGGCGGCGACCTCGCGCCCCGCATGATCTCCGCGGTATTCCTGCTTCTCGCAGCCGCCTATCTGAGCGTCCCCTTCACGCAGACGCTTTCTCTGAGTCTCCCCGCCGTTTGTCTGCTCCTCATGACGCTTTGGGGCGTCGGCCAGACTCTCCTCTCGCCGCAAAAAATCGTTGCCGACGGGTGGAGCGGCGTTTTATTCTGGTTCACCGCTGCCATGATTTCGCTCGTCGCCACGCAATTGTTCCGCTCTTTGCGCGCGGCTGCGGTATTTCGCCGCTGGTTCATGTTCTTTGCCGCCGGCGTTTGTCTGCTCGAACTGCTGGAGCAAGCTTCGCACACGAACCTCTATTATTGGGCCATTGCCAGCAAGCACCGCGCCGTCTTCGGCCCTTTCGCCTACTGGAATAATTTCGCGCAGTTTGTTGAGCTGGCGCTGCCTATTACTCTTTGGGCCGGTCTGAGTAAACGGCATTCTTCCCCTATCCCTTTCTTGTTTCTCGCCGCCTTCGAAATCGGCGCCGTCGTGGCTTCCGGATCGCGCGCGGGTACAGCGCTGGTGCTCGCGGAACTGGTTGCCGTCGTCGTCCTTGCGTATCGAAAACTTCGCGATCGCCGCTTCCTCATTGGCGCCGCTCTCGCCTTTGGCCTCAGCTTTCTCACCATCTTTGGCGCCGGAACCACCGTCCTGATTCAAAAACTGCAAGAGCACGATCAACTCGCCGTTCGTCGATCCATCAATCAGTCGTCGCTCGAAATGATTCGCGAACGCCCGCTATCTGGCTGGGGACTGAAGACGTACGTGCCTGTCTATCGCATGTTTGCCCACTACGACGACGGCACCTATGTAAATCAGGCGCACAACGATTGGTTCGAATGGGCGGCGGAAGGCGGCATCCCATTCGCTTGTTTCATGCTCGTCATTTTCGTCTGGAGCATTCGCCCCGCTCTCGATTCCATCTGGGGCGTTGGCTTGATCGCCATCTGCCTCCACGCCACTGTGGATTACCCGTTCGCGCGCCTCGGCGTCTGTAGCTGGTACTTTGCACTGGCTCCTATGTTTGCCGCTGAAATCGGCGAGCGCCGCAAACAGACCGTAACCACAGCCGCGTCCCAAACATCTTCTTCTGCAGAGTAGGAGTTAGGGGCATAAGCGCGGATGAAGGCTGCTGTTCTAGTTCTATTATTGTTACCTCACGTTGACGATGTGAACGTACCGCGTGAGTTGCATCGCATTCCCGGCAACGGCCAAGCCACTACGCTGCGCGTCGTCACCTGGAACGTTGACCACGGCGATCGTCTCGAACAAATCACTTCCTACCTTCGTCAAAGCAATCCCGATCTTTGTCTGCTGCAAGAAGTGGATTGGAACGCCGCCCGTTCCGGTCTCAAGGATGTTGGCTTCGAACTAGCGGAACGCCTGGATCTAAACGCTGCGTACGGCATCGAATTCGAGGAGCTCAGTCAGGAAAAGAACGGCGCCGCTTATATAGGGCAGGCTACTTTAACGCGCCTGCCGCTGAACAAAGCGCGCATATTGCGCTTCCAAACCCAATCTACTTTTTGGCAACCGCATGCTTGGCTGCCGAACATCCCACTGATGCAGCGGCGCTTGGGCAACCGCATCACGCTTGTCACGGAACATCAGTTTGCCGGCAAGCTGCTGGTGGTCTACAACCCGCATCTGGAAAGCCGCAGTATGGGCCGCATTCAAACGGAACAGTTGGATGAAATCCTTGCCGATCTCAAGCAAAACTACCCGCCGGATACAAACACGATCATCGCCGGCGATATTAACTCGAAATATTATCCATCCACCTTTTTACACAAGATGGAGCAAGCAGGCTTTCATAGCGCGCTCGGCAACCGCATTGAGCGAACCCATAAGATTGCGATGTCTCTCGATTGGATTTTCGTGCGTGGCCCCTTCACTTTGGAAGACGGCCATGTCGACCGGTCCGCACACGGATCAGACCACTATCCCATTTCAGTCCGCCTGCATCTCTAATAAAATCGAAAATATGCTGCAGGAGCTTCGCTCTGTCTGCCGATCGTTGGTCATCGCAGCGCGCATCGATCCGCAAGAGTCTCTGCGCAGCAAGTAGCGCTTCGTCATGAACGACATTCTCCGGCACCCGATCTTGTTCCTGCTAATCGTGGCGGCTGGCTTTCTGTTCATCATTTCCTGGGCGTTGAGTTACCACAAACTTCGCCAGCGCGGTTATCGAAGCACGTGGATCGCTCTCTTCATTGCCACAAGCTGCTTGGTTGGAATCGCGGCCGCGTTCGCAATTTCTCTCGCATGCGATCGGATCTTCTTGGTTCGAAAGCTGGGCCTATCTGATTCGAACACGGTCTTCTTCGTGCAGTTCACCATCTCCGCGCTGGCTCTTCTTCTCACCGCCGCCGCGATCCTCTATCTTCTGAATCGGATCTTGCCCATTCGAACAAATCGGCGAGAACGAGGTGGCTTTCGCAACGGCTGGCTCTGGTTCGCCCGCACTTTGATTTCGATCGGCGTTTTGCTTTTACTGTTTAGCCTTGCACTGTCGGTTCGAAATTTCCACCTCACGGAATTCGACAAAGACTATCGCCACGTCGTTCTTATGTCGATTTTCGGGACCGTTTACATCCTTCTGGGCTGGTGGTATCTACAACGTGCGCGCGTCTCCCGCAACATCGACGAAGTACTGAAATCGGATGCTCGACCTCCCGTGCTCTTCTTGCGCGCCTTCAAAGACGAAACCCGTTTCTTCGATTTTGCCTATGCCGGTCAAAGGAAGAGCCGCTCGTTGCCGCACTTGGCGGATCGCGGCTACCTGAATCTCGATCTATACCTTTCTGACGCGATTGAGAAACTGATCGGCCCTTTCATTGCACTCGGCAATCCAGACGACGTCTTTGCTCCGGCTGGCGCGGCCAGGTCCTATGCGGCGAGTGAAGACTGGCGGGAAACATTCAAGAAACTGGCTGCCAAATGCGCCGCCATACTGGTTCTGCCGGGAAACACCGGCGAACTCGCCTGGGAATTGAGCTGGCTGCTCGTCAGTGGCAACGCAGCCAAAGTCTTCCTGCTCTTTGGACGCTGGGCTTATGGCTTCCCAGAGAATCCGATTGATCGATTTCTTAAGACTTCGCCCAAGCCATTGGTGTGGAGTGAATATCGGTGCGCTATCGACGCCCTCGGCTATCAACTCCCGGCGACCGCTCCCAATTGTGGAAGGGTCATAAATTTCACAGCCAAGGGCGAAGCGCATCTCATCGACAAATCTTGTCGCTCGCCAGAAGATTATGCAGCCGCCATTCTCAGTAGGCTGAATCTTTAGACGTCGCTAAATGCGTATGTTGTTTTCGCCG
>Ga0302319_10015359_pt1 | contig 14194 bp, 7 predicted proteins | sample Bog_T0_2_FD_203319 | JGI IMG/M metagenome (GOLD analysis project Ga0302319, IMG submission 203319) | Peat permafrost microbial communities from Stordalen Mire near Abisko, Sweden - Bog_T0_2 | ecosystem: Environmental > Terrestrial > Soil > Wetlands > Peat | place: Sweden: Abisko, Stordalen Mire... | reverse complement strand
GGACCAGCGAGGGGCGGCGTTGAGCCAGGGCCCCTGCCAGTTCCGTTTCGACGCCGGGACCGGGCGATCACGCACCTGACGCGCGGGCTGGCGCTGGTGAATTTCCGCCGCGAACCGGTCTACCTGCCGGACGAATCGCTGGAGCAAGAGCCGCGGTTCCGGCGGTATGCCATCGGCTGCCGGAAACTGGCGGATTTGTGAACGCTGCGTGCCGCGTTTCGCGGTCGCGCGATTCATACGACCTTGGAGGCGTGGACCGCGCAAGTAGAGGCGGCTGGCCGGACATAAGGGGAGTGAACCGCGTGGCGCAGGCCGACCCGGTGTCGACCCGGGTTTCGAGCTCGTGGAGTTTGGGATGAGCCGTCGACCGTACGCTCCCTAACGGTCGCGGCTCTGATCGCCGAACTCCCGATGTCGTCGAACTTGTGGTGAGCCCGGCGGTGGGGCAGGCGGTGCGCGGCTGCCCTTTCGCCGCCGCGCAAGACAGATCCTGACGCCTCTTCCGCCAACGCCGCTTGACGGCCTGTCCGCGCGGTCCCACACTGTTTGTCAGGTGATCACTGTTCCGGATCCAACCATGTGTAAACAAGTCTTCTGCGCCATATTCGTCTTCGCTGCCGCCAGCAGCGCACAACCCCTGCAGCCGATGCGGCCGCCGGCCGTACCGCTCATCGCACACGATCCCTACTTCAGCATCTGGTCGAACACCGACCGCCTGAACGACGCGGGCACGGTCCACTGGACCGGCAAGCCGAACAGCCTGACAGCGCTGGCCCGGATCGATGGCGTGACGTATCAGGTGATGGGACGCGAGCGGAACGAAGCCAAATTACTGGTCCAATCGAGCGTGGAAGTGCTGCCAACACGCACCCTCTACACCTTCACCGGAGCGGGCGTTCAACTGGTTCTGACGTTTCTGACCCCCGCGCTGCCGGACAGCCTCGAGGTACTCTCGCGGCCTCTCACGTATCTGGAATGGCAACTCTCTTCGACGGACGGCGCCGAACACGACGTGGCCATCTACTTCGATGCCGGATCCGACCTGGTGGTCAACACGCCGGACCAGCCGGTTACCTGGGCCCGCTACCAACTGGACGGGCAAGCCCTGCTCCGCATGGGCTCCCGCGAGCAGGCGGTACTGGCCAAGCGCGGTGACGATCTGCGGATCGATTGGGGCTATCTGTATCTCGCCGCGGACCGTCCGGAGGGCGTTTCCTTCGCCGGCGCGATGCACTCCGACGCGGTCCGCGGCTTTCAGAGCGGCGGCAAACTACCGGACTCCGACGATTTTTCGGACCATCCGGCGCCCCGCCGGGGCACCAGCCTGGCGCTCGCCGCAAGTATCCAATTCGGCAAGGTCGGCGCCCGGCCGGTCTCCCGTTACCTGATGCTGGCATACGACGACGAGTTCGCCATCGAGTACTTCCAGCGCAAGGAAAGGGCCTGGTGGCGGCGTAACGGCGCCGATGCGGCCGACCTGGTCCGCGCCGCCCGCAAGGAACACGACTCGCTCGCGGCGCGCAGTACCGCCTTCGACACGGAGTTGATGGCCGACCTGCGCAGGGTGGGCGGCGAAAAGTACGCCCGGCTGGCGGCGCTGGCATACCGGCAGACGCTGGCAGCCCACAAACTGGTGGCCGATGTCGACGGCACGGCGATGTATTTTCCCAAAGAGAACTTCAGCAACGGCTGCATTGCCACGGTCGACGTGATCTATCCCAGTTCGCCTTTCACGCTGTTTTTCAACCCCCGTTTGCTCCAGGCGCAGCTTCAACCCGTGCTGGATTACGCGCGAATGGCGCGTTGGAAGTGGCCCTTCGCGCCGCACGACCTGGGCACCTATCCGCAAGCCAACGGACAGGTCTACGGCGGTGGAGAGCGCACGGAAGAGAACCAGATGCCGGTGGAAGAGAGCGGCAATATGCTGATCATGCTGGCGGCGCTGGCCCGCGTGGAAGGCAAAGCCGATTATGCGGAAAAGTATTGGCCGCAGATTACCAAATGGGCCGAATACCTGAAGGAAAAGGGCCTCGACCCCGCCAACCAGCTTTCCACGGACGATTTCGCCGGACACCTGGCACACAACGCCAACCTGTCCATCAAGGCGATTCTCGCGCTGGGCTCCTACGGCCTTCTCTGCGAGATGACCGGGCGAAAGGCCGACGCCGCGGTCTACCGCAAAACCGCGCACGACTTCGCCGGGAAGTGGATCGGGCTCGCCTCCGAAGGCGACCACTACAAGCTGGCCTTCGATCAGGCCGGTACGTGGAGCCAGACTTACAACCTGGTATGGGACAAGCTACTGGGCCTCAATCTGTTTCCGCCCGAAGTGGCGCGAAAAGAGATCGCGTTCACTAAGACCAAGTTGAATGCCTACGGCCTGCCGCTGGACAATCGCAAGGCTTACACCAAGCTCGACTGGGTGCTCTGGACCGCGACGCTCGCCGAAGATTCGGCCGGCTTCGAGGCGCTGGTGGCGCCGTCCTACCAGTTCGCCAACGACTCGGCAAGCCGGGTCCCGCTGACTGACTGGTACGACACCATCACGGCAAAACAGCAGGGTTTCCAGGCGAGGTCGGTGGTTGGCGGACTCTTCGTGAAAATGCTGGCGGACCCGGCGACCTGGAAGCGATACGCGGCCCGCGGACTGGCTGGGGAATAGAGAAGGCCGGCCGGCGCTGCCGGGGTGTGGACCTGTTGAGTCTCGCTGAATACAACGACAGTCCCTAAGTCCAGAACTCCTGACGTCGTGGAATTTGGGATGAGCCCGTTTTCGTGGCGCAGGCACTCCTGCCTGCTGGGTCGAGACTCATCTCGACCCTCTTCGCGAGCGGCGTCCACCGTTTCGGAGCGCCGAGAAGAGTCTCTGGCAGGAGTTCTGAAGTGGAACAACTCCGCCGCGGGTGGGGCAACCAGCGCCGTCCCTGCTTACCGGAGACGGTATACGTCAACGTAATCCAAACCGTTATTCTTCACGAAGCGGGCCTCGAGTCTGACTCCGGGATCCCGTTTCAACACGGCGGCCGGCTTGTTGTAGTTCGTGTCGGTGACATAGTAGACCCTTGTAAGGCGGGAAAAATCTACGGCTCCCGCGGAGACCCGTTCATATTGCGATTTCATTACCTCCGTGAGGCCCGCCGGGAGGATCGGTTGGCGAGCGGACAATTGCAGCCACCAGGCATCGTAAACGCGATCACCGCGCCACAGATTCAGATAGGCGTGGATGGCATCCGCCGGGGTTCCGAAGAGCGGATCGGTGAGGACCGTGACCGGCATTGCGCCGCTCTCTTTCTTCAGGTACGCCACTGCCTCCGCAATCCCGTAACCCGAATATGGCCCGGAACTGAGGAACTCGTCCACTTCGATGGCGTGCAGTTGATTACGCGGGTTCCGCAGCATGACGCACGACGCCATCAACGCCGGCGCCGCGATTGCGGCAGTCAGCGCCAGCGCGACCGAGCGGCGCCGGAGATCCCCCAGAGCCAGAGCGGTCAGCGCAACAATCGGCCACACGAAAGCAAAGACGTACCGGCTGTGAAGGAACCACAGGAGAAGGATCTCGGTCAGCAGTGGGACCGCAATCGCGAGCGAAAGCAGCATGGCCTCACGCCGGCGGCGCGCCACAAGGTAAATTGCGGACACCATCCCGGCGCAGGCCACTGGCAGCGTCACGTAGCAGTTCGCATACTGCCACACAAGGCGCCCGTTCTCGGGAAAGTTAACGAATGGATGAGCCAGAAGAAAGGCCGCCGGAGGAAAGAAATTAGTATGGTGCACCAGCAGGTTGTTTACCTGGAACATGGGTGCGTTGGGAACACAGAGAAAAGAAAGAGCGGGCAGAATCACGGCTGTTCCATAAATCTGCAGCAGCCGGATCACCGTAAGGCGGCGGCGATGCCGGCCGAGAAGAACAGCAGCCAGCAGGGGAACCCACAGAAGCAGCGCAAAGGTCGATTTGACGCTGAAACCGGCGCCCAGCAGCAGTCCCAGCTGCAGGGCGCCGCCGGTTCCCGGCGAGGATGCCGCGAAGTATTCCATCGAAGCCACCGTAGTGGCGATGCCGCAAAGGTTCACCAAAGCATCGGTGTAGGCGAGCCGATCGTACAGAACGCCAAAGGGCATCACCGCGTATAGAAATGCGGCGATGAACCCGGCGATCTCGCCCGAGAACCGCCGCCCGAGCCGGAACAGCAGGGCGGTACTGCCCAGACCCGCGCACACCGATACCAGTCTGGGCCCGAGGAGCGGATCCATTCCCGGCGCAGCCATTCGGACCAACGCGTAGATCCAGTAACTCAGAGGTTGTTTGGCGTCCAGCAGCGAGACAAACCATTGACCCTGGTGAACGATGATCTCCGTCCATCGAAGATAAATGCTTTCATCGATCAGGATCGGGAACAGCGACATGATATGGAACAGGCGCAGGAACGCCGCCACCGCGAGGATCGCCGCCAGACCGATGAATGGCCACCGGTTTCTCCTTGCGGGCGAAGCCTTGGTGGCCACGGCGGCGCGCGGCAGATCAGGGAGCGCCGGCATTTTCCATAAACCTCAGGTAGATGGTGTACCACCAGGCCCGGTAAGGATCGAAGTAGGAACGGTACGGATTGGAGTACTCACCGTACAAAGAGGAAAATGGCTGATAATTGCTTGCGACTTTTTCCAGTTCGGACGCCGGGATGACGCACCGGAAGCCAATTCTCGGATCCATGGTATTGAATGGCTGATCGTCGATGACGTCCAGGCGCAGTCCCCGATTGGAACTGTCGTACGATCCGCCCCGGAGCGGCATGGCCCAAATGCCGACTCCCGGATACCACCGGTAATAAGGGTTGGCAGGCGACCCGCGGAGGGAGAGAACCATCAGCGGATTGTTGTGAGGGTCTTTCGCCGGGGTGCCGTCGGAGTTGTAGTACGGAACGTCGTCCGACCACTCCTCAACATTGCCGCTCATATCGAACAAGCCGAAACGGTTCGGAGGAAAGCTTCCTACCGGATGTAGCGTGTCGACGCCGATTTCATCCCGCCGCAGGCTGTTTCCCGTAGCGTACAACTGCCCGGAGACACCGGCGCGAGCGGCGTACTCCCATTCCGCGAGCGACGGCAAACGTCCGCCGGCCCAGGCGCAGTACTCCACGGCGTCCGGCCAGGCCACGTTGTTGACGGGATCGCGGTCGGGTTGAGTCCGCGCGGCCAATTGATCCGGATGCCGGGCCCGGAGATAACTGCGATAGGCCGAATTGGTCGCCTCCGTTTGTCCCATCCAGAATCCCGACGTCAGCGTGACATGTGTCTGAGGCCGGCAATCGTATGAGTTAGGCATGTCCGAAGGACAACCCATATCAAAACTGCCGGCCTTGATCCATACATACTGCTGTCCGTCGACAGGACCCAACTTAGTCTGAACCGAGTGCAGGATCGTGAACCGGCTGATCCGGGGCCACGCATAGCCCTGAATCAGGTAGGCGAGGACGGCCATAGCGGCGAGAATCTCAGCCCCGCGAACCAGCCATCGACGTGCTGTCGCGCGCTGGCGGCTTTCCTTCAGGAACAACTGAGCCAGGGGTGTGATCAGCTCGGTGTCGGGCTTGAACCACGCACTATCGGGCATCTCGCGGGTGCCGAGCAGCAGATCTCCGGGTCTGCCCGCGGCATCCCACTTCGACGCGCGCCGCTCGATGTCGTCGCACAATAGCAACTGGCCGCGATACTCCTCAATCCATCCTCGAAGGGCGGGCCATGACTCGATCAGGCGATCGTCCGCAATAGAGACGTAGTCGGTGTCCTCGCCCTCCGCCAGCTTGCGATTGAGAAGTCCTTCGTCCACCAAACGGTTGACGATAGAGCGATGTCTTTCGGAGAAGACGTCGGTGGCCATCGCTTTGCGGAACGCCGTCCCGCCTGGCCCGGCCGATATCAGACGGAGCAGAATAATGCGCGCGGTCTCCTCGTCCTGCGCTCCCAGACGCCGGAACACAGCCGCCGCATGGGTGGCCGGATCGGACTGAACCGCCGCCCGGCGCTCGTAGGCGGCCAGAATCTCCTCCCGGCGGGCCGCCTGCAGGGGCTTCATGCTCTTGACCTTGTCGAGAGTAAGGCGGGCAGTAAGCCGCTCTATCGAGGCCAGGAGTGAACTAATGGCGCCCGGCTTGTCGGCGAACGCCGCCAATACCTCCTCGTAGGCGTAGAACGGCTCATAAAACATCTCCACCTCTCCCCAGTAGCGGTCCCGGTCCATGGGGCTGAGTTGGGTGAGGAATGTGTCGAACTTGGCGCGCGCCGCGTTCCGCGCCAGGTCCAGTTTCTGCTTCTCGGCCTTTTCGAGGCGGGTGGGCACGGGCATGATGCGGAAAGACCCGTCCGCATACTCTTTGGCCCTCTGCTCCACCACCGATAAGGCGACTTCGCCGGCCCCTTCGATGCTCTGCGCATTCAGGGTAAAACAGACCACCAGGGTATCCGGCATCTGAACGGTGGAGATGCCCGATGTATCGCTGACACCCGTTCGGCTGTCCACCAAAACATAGTCGTATTCTTTGGCGAATCGCCGCTTCATGGCTTCAAATAATTCGAATCCACCCAGGTTCTCGTAAAGCTGACTCCAATTGAAGGTGTTCACCCGCTTTCCGTAGTCGGAGTTTTGCCTTCCGGCCGGCAGCAAATGCAGTTCGCCAAATCCCGGCTGCGGCCACACCAGCTCCGTAATATAAGGAAAGATGTTGACGTGCTCGTCGTACCATTCGGCCGGAAGCCGGCGGGCGCCTTCACTTTCAGGGAGCGCCAGGACGGTACGCTGATAGTCGAAGACAAGGTCTATCATGCCCCGCGTATCCGACAGCGTCTTATCGGTCAGAAAGGGATGGAAATACCGATGCAGGCCGGGCGCCTCCAGGTCCCAGTCCACCATCAGCACGCGGTAGCCATTGCTGGCGAGCACCCAGGCTGTATTGGCGAGCGCCATGGTGCGGCCCGTGCCTCCTTTGTAGGAGTAATAAGTAATGATCCTGCCTGCCGGGTTATCCACGGACGCCGTCCCGTGCGGAGCGCACCGTCGGCGCGGGTCCGGTGGGCTCGATCAACGGGCGTTGCGCGGCCCGGTATGTCTCGATTCCGATGCGAATCATCTCTACGAGCGCCGGTACGGTATTCCGGAACTCTTCGAGAGTGGTCACGCGCGGCTTGAAGAACGGCAGCGGCTGATTGCCCGCATACTTGGATCGGAACAGCGTGCGCAGGTTGTTTTCCAGTTCGGTCCTGAGCTCCATCGCGTCCGGGTCCGCTTCGTTCCAGGGGACCAGTACCGCCGCGGCGTTGCCGGGCACGGCGCGGTCGAATTTTCGCAGCAGGTCTTCATAGGGCTGGAGATAGCCGGCCCAGGCATCCACGATCACCAGAATGATCTGATCGTTGGCCGCCGCCCGCTCGAGCCTTTCAATGATCTTGTCGGCGCTCCACGCCGCGCCGTCCTCGTCGTCCAGGAGCACTTCCCGATACGGCAGATCGATGACGAGTTGCTGCACGATGCTGCCGACCGCGACGTCAGCCAGGGGGTGGTAGGGCTGCCAGTGCCACCCGTCTTCGGTGCTGTAGCCGTTCGTGTTGGTCCGCAGGGGCCGGACTTTCCCACTCACGGTAACCTGGCGGGTTTTCAGTTCCTCGACCTCCGCGCCCTTGGGTACAACGTACAGGCAGCGCACGCCCATTTTCCGCTCGGCAGGCGCCGGCGCCGGGGGAAGCTTTTCGCGGCCTTTCGGCTGGTCCTGCCGGAACGCATTGGGAACGGCCTGGATCGCAGTGTAACTATCGCCGCGCGGCAACGGATCGCCGGCGGACGACTGGATGATTCGGGCGGCGAGCCTCTCAACGACCGTGCGGTAAGCCGTCTTGTCCCGTTGTTTGGCCAGCGATTCCAGGCCGCGTTCGGCATACTCGCCGGGCAGTGTATCGTTCTCGAGTACGGTATGCGACAGGACGCCCGGCAGCGCGGCGGGCTGGACGGGAACCCAGATGACGGGCAGGAGGAGCAGCGGGAGTTGGGCGCCGGGATTCAGATTCTGTAGTTTAGCGATGCGATCCAGAAAGGCCTGAAGTTCCTGGCCGCAATAATCGCTCAAAATGTAATCGGGGGAAGTCAGGAACACTAATACCTGGCTCGTAATCAGAGCGTCGAAAAGATCCTGGGACCAGTCCGCTCCCGGAGCAAGTGTCAGGCGGTCGCGGAAGGCCACTTCTTCGACCGGACCTCCCTTGAGTTTTCTTACCTCCTCGGCGAGGTCGTGAAAAAAGCGCTCCAGGGGTCGTCCCCGGTTCCTCCACGCGTAGCTAAAGAAGAAAAGAAACGGCCGGATCATTTGGGTTCGGCGATTCGGTTAATATCTGTCAATTGCAGCCAACGGCTTTTTGAGAGTATACGCGATATTGACGGCCGCTGCAATGAATGGTGCGCGCGGGTCAAGTTGACCCGAATGGGGCTTACGACGGCTGATTTCCCGGAAGGCCGTACAGGGACCCCTAGGTTGCCGCCGGGCAAGGAGCCGTAGTTCCCCAGGTTTTCGCGAACAGTGGGCCGGCCGCGGGCAGCCGTTCGCCGCGAGTCTCGTGAGGTACGAACCGAAAGGGATGCACGACTTCGTGGTGGAGTCGCGAGAGGGGCACTCCGGCGTAGTACGAGAACCCTGCCCTGACGATGATCACGAATTCGTCAAATCGCCGGTTCAGCTAATCCCGCTAAGTCAGGCCAATAGGGCAATGGCGCGGTCACGTGAACTCCGCGCTAGCTCCACACCTCTCATGAAATGCTGGTCTACCTGCTGCTCCTGCGCGGCGTCGCCGCCTGCTTGGATGTATCCATTAAAAAGCGTGGCGTAAAGTCCCTTGATGGCATCTGCGTAAGCTGACTGGATGAGTGTCTGATCAGGATTCATAGCACATCATTATATTCCCTCCGGCTCGGGGGGAATATTCCGAATTGGGCAAAACTGAGGTCGCCCGCGGAAGTTTCCGCGCTCCCCCTCCGATCATGATGAACGCATCACCCGACCTTGTATCTCTTGATTTCGGCTTCGGACACTTCGCTGCCCATACCCGGTTCTTCGGGCGCGGCCACCTCGCCATCGGTCATTTTTTGCGCGCCGCTGGTTTCCATGTAGATTGCGTTCGGCATGGCCAGCGCCAGGTTTAGAACAGGCGCCCCACCGCCGTGGCTGGCAAGTTCCAGGCCGGCGGCATCCGCGATGGCCGCGATCTCCATCCACTCGCTCACGCCGCCGGCGCGGCGGTTGTCAGGCTGTACCACGTCCACGGCGTGGCGCTCGATCAGATCGTGGAACGCGTATTTCGTGTTGAGGTTCTCGCCGGTGGCAATGCGCATGTCCAACTGCTCGGCGAGGAGCGCGAACCCTTCCATATCCTGCGGAGGCAGAGGCTCTTCGTACCAGAAGCAGCCCATTTCCTGATAGACGCGTCCCCGCCGCAACGCTTCGTTGCGATTGAACGCCTGGTTGGCATCCACCATCACACGTTTTCCCTTGCCCGCGACATCCATGGCCAGCCGGATGCGGCGCACATCGTCCTCCTGCGAGTGGCGGCCCACCTTGATCTTGACCGCCGAATAGCCCTGCTCCATCGCGGTCACGATCTGGCGCTTGAATTTCGAGAGGTCATCATCGGAGTCGTAATACCAGCCGCACATTGAATAGACGGGGATGCGCTCGCGGTAGGCGCCCAACATCTTGTAGACTGGCAGTCCCGCGGCCTTGCCGAGGATGTCCCAGACGGCGATATCGGCGGCGGAAATGGCGAATTGCGCGATGCCGCCCACACCTTCGTACTCCAAGGCCTTCCACAGGTCCGCGCGGACGCGGCGCGGAAAACTCGGGTCCTTGCCGATCAGCAACGGCTTGATCTGCTCTTCAAGGATGGCCTGCAAGGCGCGCGAGCCGCTGCCGCCGGTGCCGAAGGTGCTGTGCGCCCACCCAGTGATGCCAGCGTCGGTACGGATGCGCAACACCACCGAGCCGGCGTCGATGCCAAACGTGTGAATGGCGTCGTAGTATGGTGTGCCCGGAGGCTGCCGCAGAAGATCTGTCTCAATCCCCGTAATCCTCATCTGTTTCTACTGCGTTGCAGCCGCCGAAGAGGCCGCCATGGCGGGCAATGCCGCCGCCGAGTAGAGGAGTTGCCGCCGGTTCATATATGGTAGTCCGCCAAAATAGATGGTAACGCCGATTGCGGAGGGTGGGGGTTGAACGAGTGGTGCTTAAACGGTTTCGGGAGGCACGTCTCTGAACGACCGCTCCCTCGCGGTCGCGGCTCTGTAAACACTTACAAACATTGAGACGCCATTCTGAGCCGCGCGCGCCAGCAAGCGGTTCTTAACCAAAATCCCGAAACTGTTTAAGCACCCTTGAACGTGGGATTCAGCGGATGGCCAACGGTTCTAACATTCGGCCGGATCTTCGAGTCTGGAAAGGCGTTATTTCGTATTATCGGAAGGCGAATCGGCTAGGGCAGACGCGGAACAACTGCTCGCGGGGGGATCTGATCTCCAAAGCGCGCGATCTGCAGGTGCGGTTTCAGGCCAGCCCTTTCTGTTCGCGGTCGCCCTTATCGAGGCTAACGCCGTCGGCGCGGAGCTTGTCCTGAATCGCCCCAACCCTCAGGTCTCGCGGCGGGATGCCGGCTTTGGCCGACAGGGCCGCAGCCAACCCCGCGGCGTGGCCCGTGGCCATGCAGTTCCCCATGCTCTTGCCCGCGGCCGCGCCCATGTGAGTGGCGGAAATGCAGCGCCCGGCCACCAGCAGGCCGTCCAGTTTCAGCGGCAGAATCGAGCGGTACGGCACGTCGTGAATCTTCATCTTGGTATACACGCCGCCTTTCTGCCCGCCGGTATCGAGGAAGCCGCTGCGCCAGGCAATCGCATCCTCGAACGTGCGGCCCGTCATGGCGTCTTCCTCCGTGAGGACATACGTTCCTTTCACGCGGCGCGTCTCGCGGACGCTGACCTGCGGCCCGCCGGCTGCCCATTCGATCTGGCGCAGGCTGTCGTTGTCGGATTCGCGGATGGCCTGGATCATCTGCAGGGCCTGCCGGCGGCTGGCGCACTCGGCCTTGGTTCGTTCCACCGGATCGGTGGCGTCGAGGCGCCCCATGTCGGCCGTTCCCGCATGGTTGATGTACCAACTCCGACTGTGCGCGATTTGGCGAATCTCGAAGAATCCGGAGGGGATCAGCGGATGCTTCGCCCTGCCGCTGCGTAGCGCACGCTCCACGTCGGCGGGCTGGGTCTTGGACTGATCGATATTCGTCAAAGACGTAGCGAGAGTCATGGGCATCAAATCACCAACCTCGGTCATGGTCTCTGCACCCGCGTAGAACGCCACGTCGGCGTCGCCCGTGCAGTCCACCACGACCTTGGCCCGGATCGACATCAGGCCGCGCTTGGTAGCGACGATCACAGCGGTGACGCGGTTCCGCTCCAGGATCGCATCCACCGCGCGAATGTGGACCAGGTAACGCACGCCGGATTCATCCAGGGCATCGAGGATCGCCACCTTGAGGTATTCGACGTTGGTCCACACCTCGTGCGTGCCGAACCTCGCGGCCTGGTCGCCGTAGGCCGAGAGCTTGCCGAGCAAGAGTTCGTGGACCGCGGAGCGAGGCTTGCCCCCGGGGCGCATCTGGTTCATCTGCATGCCCAGCGCCCACGCCGCCACGCCGCCAAAGAACGAATGATTTTCCACCAACAGGGTTTTGGCGCCCGCGCGCGCCGCGCCGATGGCCGCACCGATGCCCGCCGGTCCGCCCCCGGCCACGAGCACATCCACGGTGTCTAGAACCGGAAACTGTGCCGGCCGACCCTGCGCCGGCGCATTTCCGGCAAGCGCGGCGGCTCCGGCGCCCACTATACTCGCCGGGAAGAACTTGCGGCGGGATACGCCCTGCTGATTTTTCAACACGCTCTGCCTCCGATGTTCTTATAGCACCCAGCGCCCACGACCGCACCCTTCACGTTGTTCCCCGCATGCCAGGCGCCACTCCGTGGGCAATCGACACGATTCGAGCGCGACAGCGGGGTGAGAGTATAGCGGCGTCGGTGGCTTCAGCCCGCCCTCCTGCCAACAATGTGAGACCTGCGGCGGGCGGACTGAAGTCCGCCGCAGGCTGAAGCCTGGCCCCACCCCCCGGTTCAGTCTAATTCCATGAGATCAGGAGTCCAGAGGCTACGCCCATCTCCTAAACGGGATGAGATTTGCGGTGTTGTTCTGAGGGTTGTAGTCCAGGTTCATATTGGCCTGTTGCGGCTATGCAAGAATCGGCCCGGCCAGCAACGCGGTGGCTAGATGGACCGCCGTCGCTGCCGAAGCATGCATCTGTTTGACCTTTCCGGCACCTGTATGGGCTCGGAGGGCTCGGAGAACTCCTTTGACAGGGAATTCTCATTCATGGTATACCGGCTTCGGATCTGATACTTGAGGATGCCGATCTCTCTGGAGACGGCAATGCGGCCCCCACCGCCGCCAGCCGCCTCCCCATATGGAGGTTTCATGAGATTTCCGTTGATTCTAGCCGCGCTCAGTTGCGCGGTGTGCTGGGGGCAGGCGCCGACCGACTGCAAACCCAACCCGTTGAATATTCCGGAGGCCAAGTATCCCTGCATTTTTCCCGACGGCCGCGCGATGTTTCGCGTGAATGCGCCGAACGCGCAGACCGTACGGGTTTCTCTTGGAGGATTGAATCTGACGAAGGGCCCGGATAACATCTGGAGCGGCGCCACAGCGCAGCCGCTCGTGGAGGGTTTCCACTACTACAATCTTGTGATCGATGGCGCCAGCGTCGCGGACCCATCGACGCACACCTATTTCGGTTCCGGTTGGCAGAACAGCGGAATTGAAATCCCCGCGCCGGACCAGGAGTTTTACCAGCCGAAAGACGTTCCGCGCGGCCGCGTGAGCGAGCAATGGTATTTCTCGACGGTCACGCAGAAGTGGCGCCGGTGCTTCGTCTACACGCCGCCGGGCTATGACGGGGGGAAGGCGAAGTATCCGGTGCTATACCTCTTGCACGGGTGGGGCGAAGACGAGACCGGCTGGTACACGCAGGGCCATGTGGATTACATCATGGACAACCTGGTCGCGGAAAAGAAAGCGAAACCGATGATCATCGTGATGGACAACCTGAACGCGGTCAAGCCCGGTGAGAGCGCGACGACGTTCGCGGCGCGCGGGTTGGTTCCGGATCCGAGCGACCACCCGGCCCCGCCGCCCGCGGCGAGGGGCGGAGCGGGCGGGCCTGGACGCGGCGCGGGTGCAGCGCCGGGCGCGGCGCCCACAGGTCAGGCGGGTCGCGGCGCCGCTGGAGCAGGCGGCCGTGGAATGATGGGCAACTCGGCCTTTGCCGATATGATGCTCACGGACTTGATCCCGATGATCGAGAAGACCTACCGCGCGCTTCCCGGACGCCAGAACCGTGCGATGGCCGGACTCTCGATGGGCGGGATGCAGACCCATACGACCACTATGGCCCACCTCGATAAGTTCTCCTACATCGGCCTGCTGAGCGGAGGCAGCATCGCCATGTCGGAGGTCAACGACCACCCCGATTTCAAGAAGCAGGTCAAGGTGGTGTTCTTCAGCAGCGGAAGCGTCGAGAACGGCGCCGCCAGCAAAGCGAACGCGGAGGACCTGAAGAAAGCTGGCATCAATGCCGTGTTTTATGAATCCCCGCGGACCGCTCACGAGTGGCTGACCTGGCGGCGGAGCCTGGACGAGTTCGCGCCGCTGCTGTTCCAGTAACGTCGTCTCCTGTACGGCGGGCGCAGATCCCTGGGGGGGAGCCGTTCCGCCCCGCTCGGGTGTGCGCCCGCTGAGAGCTGCCGGCAAACGCACACCGATGCGAAGCGCGTGGCGACACGCCCGCCAGAGGCCGCAGGTGATGCCTTGCCTCCGCTTGTCTGGCGCGATTTCGAGAAGGCCCCCGCCCTGCTGGTTGCCCGGCTACTCCACCGGCTCCCAGGAATGGTCCGGGTCGAAGCGGGTGATCGTCAACGGCGCCTTGCCTGGAACCGGCGCGATATCTTTTTGATAAACCATGCCGTCCTGATTCACCATGAACGTGCGAATTCCAGTCACTCCATATTCGGCGGGCCACGCCACCAGACCGAATCCGCCAATAAGCTTACCTTTGACGAGGTAAT
>Ga0302319_10015355_pt1 | contig 14195 bp, 17 predicted proteins | sample Bog_T0_2_FD_203319 | JGI IMG/M metagenome (GOLD analysis project Ga0302319, IMG submission 203319) | Peat permafrost microbial communities from Stordalen Mire near Abisko, Sweden - Bog_T0_2 | ecosystem: Environmental > Terrestrial > Soil > Wetlands > Peat | place: Sweden: Abisko, Stordalen Mire... | reverse complement strand
TCCGAACTCCGTCGCGAGGCCGCGCATGGCGTTGACCAGCATCGTCCGTTGCTTGACCAGCAGCGTCCTTGCCGAATGGAGCGCAAGCGTAGCCTGCTGCTCGCGGCTCTTGACCGGCACGAACTTCACGTCATGCCTCGACGCCGCGAGGATTGCCGCCGCGTCCGCGGCATCGTTCTTCCTGCCCTTCTTGACGAACGGGCGTGTCGCCTCCGGAGGCACCAGCCTCACCTCATGGCCGAGCGCGATCAGCGCGCGACCCCAGTGATGCGACGCACCGCATGCCTCCATCACCACCACGCAGTGTTCCTGCTTCTCAAAGAACGGCAACAGCTCGTCCCGGCGCAGTCCGCGCTTGAGCATCGGCGTGCCCGCGGCGTCAACGCCGTGCAGTTGGAAGACCGAATTTGCGGTGTCTATGGCGATTGTGGTAATGCTCATCACGGACGGTCCTTCTGCTTGGTTTAACCGCCGCAGACTATGGCACACTGATGCCGGGGGCCGTCCACCCCATCTTCGGGCCGGGTCTTCCCGGCCTGGACGCGCTGGCGGGTTGAGGCCCGCACTTGTCACATCGCGCCAGGGCCGGGCACTGGCCGCGTGACCTCGGCCGAGCCGATGGCACGGACAACCTCGTCATGGCCGTAGCCGAAGCGCAGCCCGCGGATGACGGCGTGCTTCTCCCCGTCCGTCCGCATCCTCTCCGGGATGAGCAGGCGCACGGTGATGCTGCCGTCGGCTTCGACACTCGCGGTGGAGGTCTTGTTCCCGCCGACCTCTGCGGGCACGGGTCAGCAGGCCCGCCATGGCGATGTGCCGGCGCCGAACTCGTCATCGGAAGGCCCGCCGGAGAACAGGGCCTCAAAGGCATCAAGATCGATCGCTCCGTGCTGTCCAATCCTGCCGGCTTCCGGCAGAGGCTGGAGATCCGACCACCCGTCCTGCACGTGGAGCTTTCCCAAGTCCAGCTCGCCGTCATAGATGGACATGATGTCGGTTGTTCTGGGCATGCCCTGTCGGGCTTTGTAGATCGCCTCGGCGCTTTCTGCCTTTACGACGCAAATGCGCGTCGCAATTCCCCGCGACGGCGAACCCTGCATTATGAATACGGTGAACGGGCGCATTGCTCTTCAACCCCCAACAGCCAGCCGGACGCATGTGCCTGCCGGCACCAGCATAAGCGCCGTCGCCGGCAACCCACAAGCCGCACCGCGGACCGCCACTGGCTCCTGCAAGGATTCATCTGGCAACCGCCGGACTGTTGACAAAACTCACGCACGGCGCTAGATTTCCGGCCCGTCCAGTGGAGTCCGGCATTGCCTGATCTTTCCGAGACTTCCCCTTCATACCGGGCTGGCGCTGGCATCTACGACCTGTTCAGCCGATGCGAGGACGCCCCGGGAATGGTGGCGGCGGCTCTGCTGCCGATGGCCAGCGGACGGAGCGTGCTGGACCTCGGGTGCGGAACCGGCAAGTACTGCGCCGCGCTCGCGCCCGTCCCCCGCAGTGTGGTCGGGCTCGACCAGTCGCCGGATCAGCTGCGGCTGGCCAGAGCCGGGTGCAGGACGGCCGGGAACGTCTGCTTCGCCGCCGCTGACGCCTGCCGGACCCCCATCGCCCCGGTTTCGGTTGACCTCGCCGTCGCCTGCTGGGTGCTCGGCACCATCCTGGACACGGACAGGCGGCAGGCGGCCCTGGACGGGATGGCGGCCGCCGTCAGGCCCGGCGGACGCCTGGTGCTGGTGGAAAACGGGGAGGGCGGCGAGTTCGAGGATCTGCGGGGCAGGGCAGGCGGAACCGATGGGCCGACCCGGCGCTACAACGCCTGGGTCGAAGCGGCCGGGTTCCGGCCGGCGGCCGTCTTTGACTCGTGGTTCGCATTCGAAAGCGCGGCGCAGTCCCGGGCGGTCTTCACCGCAATCTGGGGAGAGCAGCTTCGGGGCATGCCTGCCGGTGCCCGTGTTGACCACCGCATCGTGTTGTATGTTATGGATCTGCCGCATGCCCGCGGCGCGGTTTGAGGCTGGCATCCCGGCTGGCCAGACTGCGCCGTCGGCCCTTCCGCGGAACCGGGGCAGGCAGCCCCGTGCCGCCAGTATCGCCTAACATGCCGCAGCGCGGCGAAGGAGGAGCCCATGTCAGAGGACGGCGAAAGCCCGAGCGATAGCAATTCCAGGAATTGCAATGCTTACGGCGACGGGCGGCCGCATGTCTCCAGCAGATCCGCGCCGGGAGACTTCGCCGGGCGGGATCGGACAGAATCCTCGACACTCAGTTTTGAGCTCGATTCCGTCATGAAGGTGGCCTTCCTGGAGATCGCGAACCAGATGGGCACGTCATCCGGCAACTTGCTGCGTGATTTTGTGCGAGGCTTTTCGCTGGGGAACATCCGGCGCACTTTCCGGCCCGGTCCCGAGCGCCGCTCTCTGGTGTCTGTGCCGGCATGGGGAACTGCGACACTCAGTTTTGATATCGATGCGGCCATGAAGGCGGTCTTCCTGGAGGTTGTCGGCCAGCAGGGCATGTCATCTGGCCACGTGCTGCATGAATTTGTGGCCAGCACCGTGCTGCGCCGCCTGCAGCGCGGTTAGGTGGCAGGCGATGCTGTCCGGCAGCGGTTTGCCCCTCCTGCACACCAACCAGCGCCTGGTCGTCCGCGAGCTTCAGCGCCGGGGCGCCGAAATCAGTGTCATCGATCTCGGCGCCGAGCTGCTTGAGGTGAGGATGGGCGGACGGTCAGATCTCCTGCTCGACCGTTTTTCCTCCATGGCGCCGTTCCACGTGGTGAAGCTCAGCGCCGACAAGCACCTGTGCAAGCACCTGCTGCGCAGGAAGGGCATCGAAGTCCCTGACGGCGGCCGTTTCACGGGCCGCACCGTCGATGACGCCATGGATGCCGCGGAGGCGATCGGATATCCGGTTGTGGTCAAGCCGAACAGGGGGTCCCATGGCGACGGTGTGCGTGTGGGGCTCCGCACCCCGGACAGGCTGGAAGCCTGCCTCTGGGAATTCGCAGCCCTGCGCGGTCCGGATGAGCCGTTCATCGTCGAGAGCTTCCACCCGTGGCCGGAGCACCGCGTCTTCGCGTCCAGGTCCGGCGGCTTTGCGGCGGTCCGCCGGGTTCCGGCGCACGTGGTCGGGGACGGAACCAGCACCGTGCAGGAGCTCGCTGGGCTGGAGTCGGCCCGCCGCGAGGAAATCCGGGCCGTGCGCGAGACATCGCTTTGCCCCCTCGTGCTTGACCGGGAGGCCGCCAGCCATCTGCGTGCCCAAGGATTCTCCGGGTTCAGCCATGTGCCCGCCGCGGGCGAGGAAGTGTTCCTGCGGCAGCAGTCGAACCTCGCAAAGGGCGGCGTCGCGGTCGGCGTGACAGCGAAGGCGCATCCTTCGGTGCGCGCCATGGCGGCCCGTGTGCTCGACGCGCTGCCCGGAATGCCTTGCGTCGGCATCGACCTGCTGTGCGCCGACATTTCTGCGGACCTGGTGCCGGGGGGCTACGCCGTCATCGAGGTCAACTCGAACCCGGGCCTGGCCATGCACGCCTTCCCGGGCGAAGGCGAGGCCATTGACGTGGCCGCCATGGTTGTGGATGCGATGTTCCCTTGGCTGGCCGCGGTGTGAGGCGCCGGCAAGACGCGCCTACCGCCGGAATACGACCGTCTTGCCGCCATTGGGCAGCACCCGGTCCTGCGTGTGGTAATCCACCGCGCGGCACAGCACGACGCTCTCGATGTCGCGGCCGATATGGGCCAGGTCATCCGCCGAGTGGCTGTGGTCAACCCGCTCCACGCCCTGCTCGATGATCGGTCCCTCATCCAGGTCTGTGGTCACGTAGTGCGCGGTGGCGCCGATGATTTTGACGCCGCGCGCATGGGCCTGGCGGTATGGCAGGGCGCCCTTGAAGCTCGGCAGGAACGAGTGGTGGATGTTGATGCAGCGCCAGGACAGCGCGCGGCACATCTCCGGCGACAGAACCTGCATGTAGCGGGCGAGCACAACCAGGTCGATGCCAAGGCGCCCGGCCATCGCGAGGATGTCCGCCTCCTGCGCGGCCCGGCTCTCATTGGTCACCGGCAGGTGGTGGAACGGGATTCCATGCCACTCCACGACGCTGCGCAGGTCGGGATGGTTCGACACCACCGCGGGAATGTCGACACGCAGGGTGCCGCTCCGGTAGCGGGCCAGCAGTCCGTTCAGGCAATGGTCGAAGCGCGACACCAGAACGAGCAGCCGCGGCTTCACGGAGTGGTCGCGGATACGCCATTCCATCTGAAACCGCTGTCCGACATCGGCGAAGGCAGCGTTCAGATCGGCCAGCGGCGGCATGCCGGGGCGGTCGCGGAACACCACGCGCATGAAGAACCGGCCCGTGACAGGGTCGCCGAAATGCGCCGTGTCGGTGATGAACAGCCGCTCGCGGGACAGGAACCCGGCCACCGCGGCAACGATGTCGATGGTGTCGGGACAGGTGACCGTCAGCACGTAGTGCCTGGCAAGATGGTTCATCGGCTTGAATGGGATCCTTGGGCGGCGGCAATGCGGCCAGGCGTGTTTGGGGCCGGTAAGCCCAGGGCCGCAACTTCCAGCCGGCGGCAGCCGGCCCGGCGCGGCTAACCTTCGCAGAACGCGTTTTCGTCCACCCGGATGTGCAGCAGGTCGCTGAGCATCTTCCGGTTCGCCACGACATCGGCCAGCGTGTATCCTTCCAGCACGCCGACAAATGCGGCGGACGCCTTGTTAAGCGCCTCGGCGAGCAGGCATCCCTCGCTGATGACACAGCTGTCCTTGCCGCAGAAGCACGTGGCCCCTGACAGGTTTGGCTCGGTCCGGCGCACCACGGCGCCGATATTGATGTGCTCGGGCCGCCGCGCCAGCCTGATGCCGCCGCCCTGGCCGCGCGCCGTCCTGACGTCGCCATGCTCGCCAAGCTGCTGCACCACCTTCATCAGATGGTTGGCTGAAATCCCATATGCTTCGGCGATTTCCGCGACGGTGACCATGCGGCTCGGCTGCAGCGCGACGTAAACCAGCGTGCGCAGCGTGTAATCCGTGAAGGCGGTCAGATACATTTCGTGCCCCCATGCCGTCACGGCCCATCCGCAAGGCCATTCACCGACACCTGGGGCGGCAACTCCAAAAAAGATACTAGGCGCGCGCCGCGCGACAAGTCAATGAGCCATAACCCGCAGTCGCCAGCAACTTGCGATTGTGCTTGCGTCAGCGTCGGTTGCCAGCTCCGGCCCGGGCTGACAGGGCAGCCTTGCGCCTGGCCTGAATGTCGCTGACGGCCCGGAAGCGCGCGTCCGACCGCTGCTTCAAGCTTTCCAGGTCCTCGATGGAGCAGGGCAGGGAGCCATTGCCCAGCCATTCCGCGGTCGGGCGAAGGTCATCGCCGACGCGCATGCAATGGGGCGCCAGCGCAAACAGCCTGGAGACGAGCGGCCGGCTGTGGCTCACCACAATGAGCCCGGACGCCAGTTCCGGAAGGTCCGCCGCATAGGCGGCCAGAGCCTCGCCGACGGCGGCCTGGTACGATTCGCTCAACCCGGTGTCGGGCTCATCAAGACAAACCGCATGCGCACGCCCGCGCTCCCTGGAGTTCCGGATGGCGCCAAGCACGGAATGCGCGGTCAGCTCGCCCGTGGACTGCCAGCTTTCATCCCCAAAGACAAAGACGCACGCCATGCCGCCCTTGCTGCGCATCTCCATTCCGATGCGCATGAATTCGAGCGCTTCCCCGGCGGCCTTGGCGTCACGCAGCATCACCTGGCCGATGAACCGGCATACGAGACTCTTGCCGCCGGCATTCTCGCCCGTGACCAGCAGGACGCGCGAACCGGCGCCACCCTCCTCATAGCGCACGGGACAGGCGCCGGCCGCTCCGAACATCTCGCCGTCGCCGAGAACGGCGTTGACGGCATCCATGAGAAGTCCTGTCATCTGTGGCCGTCCTTTCCCGACTCAAGCGCGGTGTCCCGCATGGCGTCAGGAAGCCGCGATGCCCCTTGCGACGGACACAACCAGCCAGGCGATGGGACCAAACGTGACGGTCACAGCCAGCAGCCAGACGACCGCGTCGTATACCGGCTCACGTCGCTGCTGTGTCATCGGGCTTCTCCTGGGCGGCCGCATTCTAATCCTTGCGTGCGCAAAGCGGCAAGCAATGCTTTGCGGGGGAACGCGGCACCGATCCAGCGCGGGCACGCGCCATGGTGGCGGATTGCCTGGCGCGGAGCGGGCGCTTTGGCGGACCGCGGGGACGCGCTGACCCAACCCCGGGCCAGCCGATGCCATGCCATGCTGCCCATAGCCAGATCGGCGACAGGCCGTCGCGTGGCACATCACCGCGGAATGTACCGGGTGTGCCGTCCAATGGCGATCACGCTCTCTTGAGCCTGCTTGCGGCTGATCGGCAAACCGTTAAGACTCTGTTGACGTTGGTAAGTCAAAACGACACCGGACGGGATGACATGGTTGCGGGATGTGCCGTGACGTTGGCTGTGATGGCTCCGAACGCTGTCCCGCACCGTTCGGGTGCCGGTCGCCGTCTTGATATCGGCCAGCGAAACCGGAGGTGTGCCCCGACATGAGTGACCTGCACCTGGAAACCGAACCGGCCAGCAGCGCATACCAGACGCCACAACAGCCGGCGGGCAGGATCCAGGCCGCGGCCAGGCTGGCGCATCCTGCCGTTCCGGCATGGGACCTGCTCCGGGTCGGCGGCGCCGCACTGTTCCTCTCCCCAGGGCATCTCTCCGCACTGGAATCGCTGATGGCAAGCCTGCTGGGTGGGGTGCCCCTGGTGGCGCTCACCGGGCCCGCCGGGGTCGGGAAGACGACCCTGGTCGAGGCGGCCATTCCCCTGCTGACCGAACGCTCGCTGCACGTGGTCCGGATTGGGCATCCCGGCGACGGAAATCTGTCGCTGGATCGGCTGCTCGGCGCCGTCCTGGGCCTGCCCGCTGACGCCGTCCTGTCGGAAGATGACGCCGCACGCGCGTGCGAGGCCCTGCTTTCCCCGCCGGACGGCAAGCGCGCGACCGTGGCGGTGATCGACAACGCGCACATGCTGCAACCGGACGCAGCCGGCATGCTTGCCATGCTCTCCGACCAGGCCGATCTCACCGGGCAGACCTTGCAGATACTGTTCGTTGCACGGAATGAGCTGTTCGGCGCGCTGCGCGACGACGCGCCGGGTGATTGGCTCCGGCGGATCACGACAAGGCTTGTGATGGAGCCCTATTCCGAGCAGGACGCACGCGGGTTCATCGAGCGCAGGCTCGCGTCGCCCGCGGCCGTCAACGGCAGCGGAAATGGCGGCGCGGCCGGGCCCGTTCTCTCTGACAGCGCGCTGCGCGATATCCTGCAGCGGGGCGACGGTTTGCCTGGCCGTCTTGTCGCCAGCCTCGACCCCGTAATCGGTTTGGCGCGCCAGCGGGGCCGACGTCGCGTGTCAGCGCGGATGGTGCGCGGCGCCCTTGCGACACCGGCGAAGGTTGGCCCGTCCCGCCGGCGGCTGGGGGTTGGGCTGGCACGTGTGGGGGCAGTCCTGGCGCTGGGCGCGGTGGCGGTTGGCGGCTGGGCCGGCGTGTCGCGCCACGCGGGGCGCAATCCGGCCGCTGACATCGAAAAAATGCCGGTCAATACGGCAAGCGCCTCCGGTCACGCAGCGACGGCTGCGGTGCCGGCCGCCGGGCCGCCGGGCGGTATCGTGGCTTCAAAGCAGCCTGGCGCGGGCGAGCCGCCGGCGCCGGTTGCAATCGCCGCCATCGCTGTGCCGGCCGTAGGCAAGGCGGCGTCACCGGCAGCAACGGGCGCCGACACCGGCGAGCGGCTTCCGCCCGCCCCTGCTGGCGCGCCTGAACCCTCCGTTCCGCTTCAGCCGGCCGCCGCGGCCATGGCCGGCGAGCCTCTCCCCGAGCCTGTGCGAACGGCGTTGCGGCAGCGCGGCGATGCCCTGCTGGCCGTCGGTGACGTATCCGCTGCCAGACGGCTTTACGAGCGGGCGGCGGCGGCGGGGAGCGGCGAGGCCGCCGCCGCCGCCGGCAAGACCTATGATCCGAACATCCTCGCGCTGATCGGCGCGGTCGGCATGAGGCCAGACCCCGAAGAAGCCGCAAGCTGGTACCGCCGGGCCGTCGCGCTGGGCGATCAGGACGCGGCGCGGTGGCTGAAGGGGCTTGGCGCCCAGGCGCGCTGATCCCGGCCCCCAAAATCCGCAGGGCCGCCGGGCGGTCGGCGGACAGCCAGGACGGCTTTTTGCCGCGCAGGCCGCCAGCCGCTGCCCGTCACGTCACGGGCAGCCAGGTGCAGACACCGGACAGGCGTGCCCGGGCGGGACATCCCAGGGTCCATCGCCCGGACGCGACGAACACGGTCGGGTGACGGAACGGGCGGGCGGAGATGGCCATGGCCAGCGTGGCGAACCGCTGCCAGTCCGAAGCCGGGTCGAGGTCCATCACCGTCGCCATGGACGCCAGGCTTTCCTTGAGGTCCTGGAGGCAGACCGCCCGGGCATAGGCGCCGTCCGCCGTTGCCACAAGCACGCCGCCATGGCCCGACGCGGCCCACCGCTGCACCGCTGGCACAGGCCACCCGCCGCCTTCTGCCGTCCGCATCGCCATCTCCATCGAATCCTTTATGACAAAGGAAACTTCAGTGGGTCCTGATGTCAAATCCAAACTCCTGTGGGTGGGGCGCCCCTACGAGTCCTTCGGATGATCGGGCTGAATGCGTGGACTTCCATGGCTCGCAAGGATAAAGTCTGCACTCCCGAACCCGAGAGGCGATCATGATCTATGCCGCGATTTGTCTTCTGATGGCCGGTATCGCCGGTGCCTGCCTTCTCAGCGCGAAACGCAAGGACGCAAGCGCCCCGGCCATCCTGGGCGGCGCCCTTGCCGCGCTCGCCCTTGTCACGCTTGCGTTTTCCTGGACGCCAATCCCGTCGGCCAAGGTCGGTGTGGTGACGGTGTTCGGAAAGGTGCAGCCTGGCGTGCTGGGCGAGGGCCAGAACTGGACCGCGCCCTGGGCGCGCGTCGTGGAGTGTGACCTCACGCTTGGCCTGATCGACATCCAGTCCACCGATGCCGCCAACGCGGTCGTGGCCGTGACCAAGGATCGGGTCGGCCTGCCAACCCTGAGCGTGGGATTCCTCTACCAGCCGAACGCGCTGCTGCAGGCCAAGCTGTACGAACGTTTCCGCGGCAACCTGCTGCGCACCGTGCTGGAGCCGGCGGCGCACAACGCGATCCGGGAGGCCACCGCCCAGATGACCTGGGAGGAGGCCGTCGTCGACAAGCGCGACGTCCTCATCCAGCGCATGCAGGAAGAATTCGCGAAATTCGTCACGGAGTCCCTGGTTTCGGCAGGGCTCACCAGGGAGGAGGCAAAGGCCGCATTCACCTTCCCTGCCGTGCAGCTCCGCTCCGTGCTCCCGCCGAAGCGCATTCTCGACGCGAATGCCGAGCTTCAGGCCGCATCGATCGACCTGCAGCGCCAGGCAATCCTGACGCAGATCGCCGGGCAGGTGGCGGAACGGCAGAGAAACCAGGGCACGGGCATCAAGAACATGTTCGAACAGCTGCCCGCAGGCTATGCGTCCGAGGACGTCTACCGCGTCATGTCGGCCGTCGCACTCAAGGAGCAGGCGGACGCGCTGACCCGCGCCGTCGAGGAAGGCAAGATCCAGATGATGGTCGTGCCTTACCAGGGCGCTGTTGCCTCGATGCTGCCTGAAATGCCCGCCGCGAGGCCGGCGGCACGCCAGTAGGGCGTGCCGCCGGGCGTCCGGTCACCCATGCGCGCGGGTGACCGGACGCCCTGGCCCGTATCCGTCGCCAGCGGCGGCCACGCCCCGCTCGCGGCGCCCATCGCCAGGGTGGCGTTCACCATTTCCCTGGCCATGTCCGCGAAAACCGCCACGGCATCACTGCCGGATGCCCGCGTCTCCCTAGGTCCGTCCCCTTCGGTCGTGCACCGGATTTTGCCGTGGCTGCCGTGGAGGACGATGGATTCCAAGCTGCCGCTCAACTGACGTGATCAAAGCCGATCACGTCCACCCGCGAGCAAGATGCGGGCCGCCTCCGAGCAGCAGTGGGGACGGCTTTTGCTGGAAGCTGGATGAGGTCGGCGATGGCCGTCATCGGAGTGCCTCATTGCCTGGACGCCGGACAGGCATCCGGAGGTGGCCGGGGTTGCCAGGAGCGCGCTCTGTCCCCGCGGCAAAGATACCCGCAGCGCCCGCAAGGAAGCCCGATCACCGGGCATTTGGTCCTGGCGCAGGCACTGCCGCCAGGACAGGAAGGAGGCTCCTCCCGGTGGGCGGAGCCACCGCCGGCGGCAACCATCAGCGCATGCGCGGACCGTCCGACTCGTCCGTGGCGGCCAGCGCCAAAGTGGTGTTCACCAGCTCCCGCGCCAGGCGGGAGAATACCGGAACAGCTTCGCTGCCCGCTGCCTGCACCTCCGGATCGCCGTCCCCGACGGTTTGGCATTCCATGTCGCTGCAGCGCCAACCGCTCACAAGGGCGACACATGCGGTGTTGCCGCGGTTCGTCAGGACAAGCGCGTCGCTCTCAATTGGCCAGGCAGAGGGGGCGGTTTCCCGCTCGATGGCCGACATGAATTCGGCGGTAGCCTCTTCCGCGCCGCCAAACCGCGTGGATACCCCGCCGCCGCCTTGCCGCTGCGCAACGATAAACGACCCGTCGTCGGCCTGCAGCAAGACGGCCTTGGTGCTCTGGGACCGGGACAGCCGCAGCAGCATCTCCTGTTCGCGGAACCGGAGGGTTTGGGCGGACAAACTGACTTCCGCGGCTCCGCCGAAGTCGAGCAGGGCGCCCGCCTCCGCCTGCGCAGAGGCAGCGGCAAGGCCATTCGGCTCAAGCTCGCGCCGGATGGCGCTGACAAGGCGCTCGGCCGCGTCGGCGTCGGTCAGGCAGACTTCCATGCGGATGGTCGGCCGCTGGTGGCGGCCGCCGAACTGCAGCAGCGCAAGCGGGCGGCCTTCAAAGCTGAGGCGCCCGAGAAAATAGGTGACGCCGTCATACTTATTGGTGCCAGCCATGAGAACGTCACAGCCGACATGCTGCATGAAGCAGCAGCGGCCGAGCGCCTCGCCATCCATCGTCTCGGCCAGCGCCGTGTTGTAGCGGTCCAGGAACGCCATGAGCGGAAGCGCCACTTCTGCGGGCTTCAGGACGGATTTTGCGGGCAGGCGGAGGAGTTCGGTGACGGTCGTCATGGGAGGCCTCGTTCACTGGATGCCGGACATGGATCTGGCGGCTGGCCGGGGCTGCCAGGAGCGCGCTCCGTCCATGCGGCAAAGATACCCGCAGCGCCGGCAAGAAAGCCCGACCGGCTGTGCGCTGCCCGCCGGCCGCGGCATGCCCTTACGGTTTCGGTCCGGGCGGCGCCGCTGCCCAGGAACGCCATGAGCGGAAGATCGCGTTCGCCCGGCTTCAGGCTGGCTTTTGCGGGAAGCTGCAGGAGGCCGCCGATGGCCGTCATTGGGGTGCCTGTTTGCCTGGATGCCGGACAGGAGTCCGGCGGCTGACCGGAGCAGCTCCGAGCACGCTCCGGTCCACGCGGCAGCCATCAGCGCGTGCATGGACCGCCCGGCTCGTTCGTGGCCGCCAGCGCCAAAGTGGTGTTCACCAGTTCCTGCGCCAGGCGCGAGAATACCGGAACCGCGTCGCTGCCAACTGCCTGCAGCACAGGGTCGCCGTCCCCGACGGTTTCGCACCACATGTCGCCGCCCTGCTTGCTGAGTAGGGCGACAGATGCCTTGTTGCCGCGGTTGGCCAGGACGAGCGCGTTGCTCTCAAATGGCCAGGCTTGAGGGTCTGTTTCCCGCTCGATGGCCGAGATGAATGCAGCGGCAGCCGTTTCCGGCCTGTCAAACAGCGTCGGGGCGCAGCCCCGCCGCTGCAAAACGGCAGACGGCCCGTCGTCGAGATCCAACAGGATGGCCCCGGCGCCGTTGGTCCCTGAAAGCCGCAGCAATGCCTTCTGCTCGCGGAACCGCAGGGTTTGGCGAGCCAGGCTGACTTCCGCCGCAGCGCCGAAGTCGAGCAGTCCGGCCGCGTCCTCCCGGGGACAGGCCACAGCCAGGCCCTGCGGTTCGATGTCGCGGCGGATGGCGCGGACGAGGCGCTCGGCCACGTCAGCATCCGTCAGGCGGACTCGCATTTCGACGGTTGGCCGCTGGTGGCGGCCGCAGAACTGCAGCAGCGCAAGCGGGCGGCCCTCGAAGCTGAGGCGACCGAGAAAATAGGTGGCGCCGTCGTAATCATTGGCGCCCGCCATGAGGACGTCGCAGCCAACATGCCGCATGAAGAGGCGGTGGCCGGGTGCCGCGTCCTCCACCGCCTCGGCCAGGGCCGTGTTGTGGTGACACAGGAACGCCATGAGCGGGAGGTCGGCTTCGCCGGGTGTCAGGACCGCTTTCGCGGGAAGCTGGACGTGATCAGCTTTGATCACGTCAGTTGAGCGGCCTCAGTTCACTGGATGCCGCGCCCGGGAGGGCGCTCCGGCCACATGGCAAACATGCAGGCGCCGCCCGCAAGGAAGCCGGATCATCGGCGCGTCCCACGCCGGCCGAGGTCTGCCCTTACGGTTTTGGCCCGGGCTGCAGCGCGTCCGCGCCAAGTCCAAGGGCGTCGATCAGGTGCCCCCGGACCATGCCGAGGAACGCGGGGACCGCGGCGCCGCCCTCGGCCTGGACTGTCTGGGTCTTGCCAGCGCCGAGACTGGCGCACCTCACACCTTCGCCGGTAAGGAAAAGCCCGACGCCGACGCCGACGCCGTCCCCGCAGTGCACGATGGCCGGTCTGGTGTGCCAGCCGCCTGCGACCCGGCCGGCATGGATCTCCACCGCCGCCATGAACAATGCCGCCGCATCTTCGCCATCACCGAACCCGCGGCGGACCTCGGTGCGGTCATCCATCTGCTCATCCACGACCAGTGACCCGTCCTCGACACGCAGCAGGACGGCCACCGGCTCGCCGCAGCTCATCATCATCAGCCGCTTCTCGCTGAGGAACCGCATGGCACGAGCCTGCAGATCGATGTCGGCCGTCGGGCCGAAGTCGAGCAGATCACCCGCCGTCTCGTCTCCGGCGGACTCGGCCAGGCGCTCGGCCTTGAGCTCCGCATACATGGCATCGGCCATGCGGTCAGCGGCTGCCCTGCAGGTCAGCCGCACGGCTGCCGGCTCACGGTCGCAGGAGTCCTTGCGCTCGTCATGCGTGCAGCGGAGCAGCGCGACGGGCTGCCCATCGAACGCCAGGCGCACCAGGGAATACTGGCAGCCGTACTGGTCGCCAGCCTCCAGCAGCACGTCACAGGAGACCCGCGCCATGAAGGCTTCCCCACAAAAACCCTCAAATTCCATCGCCGAGGCCAGCGCAGCGTCAAAGCGCGCGACGAAATCGCCGAAAGCGGTTTCGAGCGTCTGCCGATCAGCGGCGCGGAGGCTCGGCAGGGCCAGGAGGTCCGCTACAGTCGCCTCCGTTTGCGGAACAGGCTTGTCAGTCCGCATTGTTTTTCTCCGTCCGGTGGCTGGGTTTGGCACGGTCATGGCCAAGGAATTCTCATACGGCATCGCCACAGCCTCCGCAAGCCTGGCGAATCTTGCGCCGCGCAACGATTCGAGGTAGGGTGCCTGCACGGCTTTGGCCGCCCGCCCCGCAGGGGGCCGTTCCTCCGGGAGCATCCCGCCACCACGCCGCAAGGCGCTCAGGGGTCCGCAATGGCCCCTTTCCCGGCCTCAGCGCCGAAGACACGAAAGGTGACGGCCATGCCAGACGGCGCCGACGCGCGTGAGGCCCTTTGCCAGAGTTTCCGCAGGCTGATCGATAAGGGTTACATCCGGGATCTGGACCCGGATTCGGACAGCATCCCCGTCGCCGTGGATCGCGGGGAGGCGGTTCCCGTCCGCAATGTCCTCATTGCGATGGGCCGCACGGTGAGCCGCAAAGAAATCGACAGGCGCTTCGCGCGGTAGCCGGAAGCCAATTTCCTGCCATAGAATCCTTGCAATGCGGGACAGTACCCGCCAAATTCCTTTTGACCTAACAATGACCGCAAGCTCGGCCCTTCAGGGCCGAGTCAGGTCATTGGCCGATGGCGTCCATCGCCACCAAAGATTCGCCTGTTGACATGGATCGCCAAACACGTTACGGAAATGAATG
>Ga0302319_10015352_pt1 | contig 14199 bp, 10 predicted proteins | sample Bog_T0_2_FD_203319 | JGI IMG/M metagenome (GOLD analysis project Ga0302319, IMG submission 203319) | Peat permafrost microbial communities from Stordalen Mire near Abisko, Sweden - Bog_T0_2 | ecosystem: Environmental > Terrestrial > Soil > Wetlands > Peat | place: Sweden: Abisko, Stordalen Mire... | reverse complement strand
CTCGGTGGATGCAGGGGTGCGGCAGGCGGAACTGACCTGCGATGGGGTGCTGATTTCCACGCCCGCGGGGTCGAGCGCATACAACCTGTCGGCGCATGGTCCGATCGTGCCGCTTTCCGCAAATTTGCTGCCGCTGACGCCGATCAGTGCGTTCCGGCCGCGGCGCTGGCGCGGGGCGTTGTTGCCGAGTTCGGCGGATGTGCTGTTCGAGGTGCTGGATACGGACAAGCGGCCGACGGCGGCGGTGGCGGATTTTACCGAGGTTCGGGACGTGATGTCGGTGGCGGTGAGCGAGGACCGGAGCGTGACCGTGCCGGTGCTGTTTGATCCGGGTCAGGGGCTGTCGGAGCGGATTATCGCGGAGCAGTTCACGGTGTGAAGGGGGTTGGAGACCGGTCGCGGGGGTAGCCTGGATGAGGTGAAGGAAGCCGGCGCGGGCGATGCAACGCCGGACGACGTTGTGTTGCGGTATCGTCAGGCGTTCCATGAGTTCGGGGCCGCCATCTCTCGATCGATGCTCCGCGTCGACAGCCCGTCATCCAGCCGGCAATTGCGCCACGCCGCCGAACGACCGGATCGAATGATCTGCGGTCAGCAGGACAAGACCCAGCCGCATCGCCTGCGCTACCAGCAGCCGGTCGAACGGATCGCTGTGTTGCCACGCAAGGCCGCCCGCGCCCTCGGCATCGAGTGACACGATTGGCAATTCATGAAAACCGTTGGCACCAATGGCGGCGGATGCCGAGCCGTGAAACACCAGTTTGCCGAGCCGCCGCTTGATGGCGATCTCCCACACGGATGCCGCGCTGATGAACACGCTGTTTCGTTGATCCTCGATGGCCTTGCGGGCATCTTCGGCCAGGGCAGCATCCTGGCGATCCCACCAAAGGAAGACGTGGGTATCCAGCAGAAGGTTCAAGCGATTTCGCCACCGAACATTTGATCGATGCTTGGATCCGGCGCATCGAAGTCGGCAGCGACGTGTTCGATGCGCATCGCATTGGCGGGCTTCCGACATTCCCCAAGCTGTGCGATCGGCACCAGCCGCGCGCGGGGTATGCCGTTCTTGGCGATGACGATCTCCTCACCGGCAGCAGCCCGGTCCACTAACGCCGAGAGGTGGGTTTTGGCATCATACAGGCTGACAAACTGCGCCATTACACACCTTGACCAAGCTGACCAATTGATAGGCTTGAAAGGGGCTGGGGTCAAGCCAGCGTTCTCATCGGCGCTATCGTCCGTCCTGCCCGCTTTCCTCGAGATGCGCGCGCGCCTCGGCGGCTGATTCGTAGATGTGCGGGGCGAGTTGGCGGCGGCCGAGGGCGTCGCCTAGCTTGACGCGGAGGAAGCCGCTGGTGGTATAGCGGGTGACTCGGGCATAGAAATGATCGGTCAAATCCTGCACCATGGCGCTGTAAGCATCCAGCAGTTCGGGCAGAATACTGAAGCGATCGTAGTTGACGATGGCATAGACTTTGCGCCCCAACGGCAGGAGACGTTCGGAGACGAGGTGGCGGATGCGGGCGATGTCGGCGGGATCGCGGATCGAGAGGCCTTCGAAATTCACGAAGAACAGGCCCTCGGCCGGATTATAGGAGAATCGTTGTTCCAGCGGAATGCCGAGCAGTGTTTCGCGCAGGCCGATCGGCTCGTGGCGGAAGATGCGTTCGTCCATCAGGCGCGGGGTTTCGCGGATGAGAGGGGCGAAATCCATGCGTGCGAGGATGTCATGCTCCAGATCGACGCCTGGGGCGATTTCGGTCAGTTCCAGGCCTTCCGTTGTCAGCGAGAAGACGCAGCGTTCGGTGATGTAAAGCACTGACTGGCCGCGCCTGGCGGCATACTCGCCGCTGAAGGTGCGGTGTTCCACCTCCTTGACGAACTTGCTGCCGTCGCCGTGGCCGCGGATGACGAGGCGGCCGTGCTCGACCGTGGGTTTACGGCCGCCGGCTTCAAAGGTGCCGACGAACACGACCTTTTTCGCGTTCTGGCTGATGTTGATGAAGCCGCCGGCGCCGGAGAGTTTTGGGCCGAATTTGCTGACGTTGACGTTGCCGACGGTGTCCGCCTGGGCGAGGCCGAGGAAGGCGAGGTCGAGGCCGCCGCCGTCGTAAAAATCGAACTGGTACGGCTGATCGATCACCGCCTGGCTGTTGACCGAGGCGCCGAAATCGAGGCCTCCGGCCGGGACGCCGCCGATCGACCCGGGTTCGGTGGTCAGGGTAATGAGATCGATGACGTGTTCCTCGTTGGCCACGCCGGCGATGCCCTCGGGCATGCCGATGCCAAGATTGACGACGCTGTTCGGCAGCAGTTCCAGGGCGGCGCGGCGGGCGATGATCTTGCGCTCGCTCATTGGCATCGGCGCCAGGGACCCCATCGGGGCGCGGGTTTCGCCGGTGTAGGCGGGGTTGTACATGGTCAGGAAGGTCTGGCCGTGATGTTCAGGTTTCTCAGCGACGACCACGCAATCCACCAGAATTCCGGGAATTTTGACCTGGCGCGGATGCAGGCTGCCGGCCTCGGCGAGGCGCTCGACCTGAACGATGACCACACCGCCGGAATTGTGGGCGGCCATGGCGATCGCCAGGGCCTCCAGTGTCAGGGCCTCACGCTCCATGGTGATGTTGCCGAGCGTGTCGGCGGTGGTGCCGCGAATGATGCCGACGTCGATGGGGAAGCATTTGTAGAGCAGCGCGTCCTGGCCGTTGACGGTGATCAGTTCGACCAGATCCTCCGTGGTACATTCGTTGATCTTGCCGCCGCCGTTGCGCGGGTCGACGAAGGTGCCGAGGCCGACGGTCGTCAGATGAGCGGGGCGATGCGCGGCGATGTCGCGGAACAGATGGGTGATGACGCCCTGGGGCAGGTTGTAGGCCTCGATCTTGTTGGCGACCGCCAGTACCTGGAGTTTGGGTGCGAGGCCCCAATGGCCGCCGATGACGCGGCGGACGAGGCCCTCGTGACCGAAATGGTTCAGGCCGCGGTCTTTGCCGTCACCCTGGCCGCCCGCATAGACGAGCGTGAGGTTGCGTGGCTTGCCGGAGGCGTGGAAGTGGGACTCGTCGGGATCGAGATAGAGTTCTTCGAGGGCGACGGCGACGCCTTCGGCGAATCCGGTGCCGATGAAGCCGCCGGTCGCGACAGTGTCCCCGTCGCCGATCAGGCGCACCGCATCGCGGGCGGGCACGACTTTGCCGCTGTGAGCCGTTCGTAACGACTGCAGAAAGGGGTGTGCTGCGCGATGGGGCATGTTCGGCCTCCGCTTAGACGATGCCGGTCAGGTAGTAGACCGCGATCACGACGAAGACGGCGGACGTCTTGATACAGGTCAGCGCGAAAATGTCCTTGTAGGACTGCCGGTGTGTCAAGCCGGTGACCGCGAGCAGGGTTATGACGGCGCCGTTGTGGGGCAACGTGTCCATGCCGCCCGAGGCCATTGCGGCGACGCGGTGGAGGACATCCAGCGGAATGTGCGCGGCGTTGGCGGCGGCGATGAACTGGGTGGACATCGCGGCTAGCGCGATGGAGAGGCCGCCGGATGCGGAGCCGGTGACGCCGGCCAGGGTGGTGACGCTGATCGCCTCATTCAGCAGTGGATTGGGGATCGCGCTGAGCGCATCGCGGATGGCGATGAAGCCGGGCAGCGCGGCGATGACGGAGCCGAAGCCGTATTCGGTGGCGGTGTTCATGGACGCGAGCAAGGCTCCGGCGACCGCGGCCTTGCTGCCGATGGCGAAGCGGTCGGTGACGGGGCGGAAGGCGGTGACGAAGACGGTGAGGATGCCGGAGAGCAGGGCCAGTTCCACGGCCCAGATCGCCACGTTCGCGGGCACCGGTCCGGTCAGCGGATGGTCGAGGCCGGCGAGGGCGACGGCGTATGTTGAGCCGTAAAGAGCCGGCAGTGCGTAGGTGAAGACCAGGTTCATGACGCCGACCATGACCAGGGGCAGCACGGCGATCAGCGGGTTCGGCAGATCCTGCTCGTCTGCGGTTTCCGGTTCCTGGGTATGGCCGCCGCCGTAGCCTTCACCGGCCGCCGCTGCCTGGCGCAGGCGCCAGGTCAGGTAGGCGAGGCCGAGGGCGGCGATGTAGCAGGCGCCGATCAGGCCGAGCCAGGGGGCGGACCAGGAGTTGGTTTTGAAGAACGCGGCGGGGATGATGTTCTGGATCTGCGGGGTGCCGGGCAGGCTGTCCATGGTGAAGGTGAAGGCGCCGAGGGCGATGGTTCCCGGGATCAGCCGTTTCGGCAGGGCGCCGATGCGGAAGGCTTCGGCGGCGAAGGGATAGACGGCGAAGACCACGACGAAGAGTGAGACGCCGCCATAGGTCAGCAAGGCGCAGACGATGACGATGGCGAGGACCGCGCGCTCGCGGCCGACCAGCCGGATCGTTGCGGCAACGATGGAGCGCGAGAAGCCGGACAACTCGATGACTTTGCCGAAGATGGCACCGAGCAGGAAGACGGGGAAGTATAGTTTGACGAAGATGACCATCTTGTCCATGAACAGTCCACTATAAACTGGCAGGACGTCGGATGGTTCGGTAATCAGAACGGCGAGCAAGGCGGCGATGGGGGCGAACAGGATGACGCTGAAGCCACGGTAGGCGGCGAGCATGAGAAAGCAGAGTGCTGCGATACAGACGATGAAACTCATGCGACGGTCCCCCGTTAAGGCCTGATTGTTGCTGCGGCGGTAAGCTCATGCCGGCAGACGGCACGCATTGATTCACATCAAGAGATTTGATGAAAGGCAGTTGGATGGAAAGCGTGTATTTTCATGTATTGCAACCGATGCGAGTATCGGCCTGATGACACGACAGGTGGCGGTGTTGCAGGTGCGACTGCGAAATATTTTCGCGGCAGACGGATACCTGACTCGGGTATCGATCCCATGTTATAGTTGTTATTCGCTGACGAGAGTTTTTCATGGCACCGCATGACCTGATCGCCGACCTCAAATCGTATGAGTCTGAACTGATCGAAATCCGCCGCGACATCCATCGCCACCCCGAGGTGGGGTTCGAGGAAACCCGCACTGCGGCCCTGGTTGCGGATCGCCTACGCGGCTGGGGGCTGGCGGTCACGGAGGGGCTTGGCCGGACCGGCGTGGTCGGGACGTTGACGGGGCGCCTGCCGGGGCAACGCGCGATCGGACTGCGGGCGGATCTGGACGCGCTGTATATCCAGGAAGTTCCGGACCGGCCGCATGGCTCGACCGTGCCGGGCAAGATGCACGCCTGCGGGCATGACGGTCACACGGCGATGCTGTTGGGGGCGGCGCGCTATCTGGCGGAGCATCCGGATGAGTTCGGCGGCACCGTCGCGTTCATTTTTCAGCCGGCCGAAGAAGGTCTGGGCGGCGGGCGGGAGATGGTCGAGGACGGGTTGTTCGACCGCTTCCCGGTGGACAGTGTTTACGGCATGCACAACATGCCGGGAATCCCGAAGGGCGAGTTCCGCACCCGCACCGGAGCGTTTCTTGCCGCGAGCGACACATGGTCGGTGGTGTTCAGGGGTACCGGCGGGCATGGCGGGGCCGGCGCGCATCTTTCCACCGACGCGACTTTGCCGCTGGCGCATTTCATCATGGCGTTACAAACGATCGTCAGCCGCAATGTTCCGGCGACCGACACCGCCGTGGTCAGCATCGGATCGATCGAAGGCGGTAATCCGGGATCGCCGAACATCATCCCGGCCAAGGTGACGATCACCGGGACGGCGCGATCCTACAAGCCGAAGGTTCGCGACCTGATGGAAAGGCGCCTGAAAGAACTGGCGCATGCCCAGGCCGCCGCGTTCGGCTGTTCCGCCGAGGTGATCTATGACCGGCGTTATCCGCCGCTGATCACGCATGCCGAACAGACCGCGGTCTCGGTGGCCGCTGCGTCGGCGCTGGTGGGCGCGGAAAATGTTGACACGGACTGCCCGCCGTTCACCGGTTCGGAGGATTTTTCATTCATGCTGCAGGCGCGTCCCGGCGGTTTCATCATGATCGGCAACGGCACCGCAGCAGACGGGTCGGTTCACCATGTCCATACGCCGGGTTACGACTTCAACGACGAAATCCTGACGCTGGGCGTGGCGTACTGGGTCCAGCTCGTGCGGACCGAACTGGGCGCGGGGTAGTCAGGCGGCCAACGGGCGCCCGAGGCGGGCGGGGATTGACTGGAATCTGGCTGCGTCGCTGCTGTCCAGGGTGAAGGCGACGTTCAGCAAGTCGCTCTCGGCGCGGATCACACGGAAGGGCAGCGGGAAGCCGACGCCGCTGAGTTCGAGGCTTCCGGTGGTTCCCGAGGGCACCGCGGGGGCGCCGCGCAGGCTCGCACCGCCCTCAGACAGATCGATGACCCGCGCGTCGCAACGGCCTCGGTCGGGGAGAGTGATGTGGCACGGGGCGTGGACCGCGAAGCGCGGCGCCTGGCGTCGATTGACCTCCGGCGTCGCGGTACGGACCACGCGAATGACCGCCTGCCGCAATCCGCCGATCGACGCGCGCAACGCAACGGTCTGATCCAGCACCTGGGAGGCCTGTTGACCGGTGCGGCCCGCCTCGTCGGACACGTCGGTGATGCGCGTGGTGATTTCCGTTGCGGCCTTTGCGGTTTCGGCGACGCTGCGGGCGATTTCGGCGGTTGTTGCGCCCTGTTGCTCGACTGCGGCGGCGATCGAGCCGGCGATGGCGCTGATTTCGCCGATTGTGTCGTCGATCCGTGTCACGGCGGCGACGGAGGCGCCGGTTGCCGCGCGCACGGCGCTGATATGGCGGGCGATCTCGGCGGTGGACATGGCGGTCTGGTTGGCAAGCTGCTTGACCTCTGCGGCCACCACGGCGAAGCCCTTGCCCGCTTCCCCGGCCCGAGCGGCCTCGATCGTGGCATTCAGGGCCAGCAGGTTGGTCTGAGCGGCGATGCCGGCGATCATGTCGGTGACGCGGCCGATCTGGGCGACCTGGCTGTTCAGCGTCTCGATCGTCGCTCTGGTCTCCTGCCCGGCGGTCACCGCCTGGCTGACGGCCCGGGTGGACTGGGCGACCTGATGGCTGATTTCCTGAATGGCGCCGGAGAGTTGATCGGCGGCGCCGGCCACGGCGTCCACATTGGTCCGCGCCGCGGTGGCGGCCCGGGTTGCCGTGCGGGCCGATTCACCGGTATGGGCCGCCGAGAGATTCATCTGCTCCGCCACGCTCGCCATGGCGTCGGCGCACAGGGTGACCTGCTCCAATGACGAGCGGGTATCGGTTTCGATTGTGGCCGCCATCGCTTCGAGAGCGGCATTCTTCTCGGCGGTCGAACGTTCCCGGGCCTGCTCCCGCTGATCCGCAAGGGTTCGTGCTTCGTTGGTGTGGCCGCGCAGGGCCTCGATGGCGGCGGCCAGTGCGTGCAGTTCGTCCTGATTGGCTGGCATGGTGACGGCGGTATCGAAGTCGCCGGCGTTGAGCCGGGCGATATCGATGCCGAGGGCGCGCAGCGGCAAGGCGAGGCGCCGGCGCATCAGCCAGGCGATCGTTGCCGCCAGGGCGACCGCGGCGGCAACGATCGCGATTGCCGAAACAAGATGCCGGACGGCGAGCGCCTGTTCGGCATCGGCCGCGGCGACTTCGTCATCGAGTGCCATGGTGACGACCTTGATCGACGGCGCGAACGGCGCGTCGCAGGTATGGGTCCAATCGGCCGGTGACAGAACGGGTTTGCCGCTGTCGTCGAGCCTGCCGATCACCTGATCGATGCCGCGGTTGGCGTCGGCCACGGCCGCGACGGCGCTGATCGCCTGGCTTGCGGGGCCGGGTTCCGTGGCGGGATTGGCGGCGAGCGCGGTCAGTCGTTCGGCGGCGGCTGAGGCTGCCCCGCGCAGGCGGCCGAGTTCCTGCATGGCCTTGCCGTCCATCCGGGCGCCGCGGGCAACGAGCGGGCGCAGCAACGAGCATTGCTGGCCGTAGGCAGAGCGCATCGCCCAGGCCTGGATGCGGAGTTCGACGAGGTCGGCAAGTTGAGAGCTGCCCATCCGCAGCCGGTTGCCGATCGCTGTGGAAGCGCGTTCGAACACCGCGCCGGCGGTGTGGCTGGCGTCGAGGTTCGGCTGCACCGCTTCGAGTCGCCGCGCGGCGACCGGCTTGCCCGCCTCGGCATCGACCAATGTGAAGCTTTGATCCACCTGGGCCACCGAGGCGGCCAGTTCAGGCGCGAGATTCATCGCTTCCGGAAACCCAAGGGCGGTGAGCTTCGCTTCGGCGGGACGAACCTGGCTGTCGATCTGCGCCCGCGCGGCGGCGATCTGCGGCCTTGGGTCGGCTTCCACCTGCAAGGCGGTCTGTACAGGCCCGCCCAGCGCGCGGAGCGCGATCAGTGCCTGCAACAGGGCGCGATCGACCTCGGCCACCGCGAGGACACCGTTGGCGGCGCGCAGCGTGTGGACAGAGTCCAGAGCCTGCATGCCGCCACCCGCCAGCAGGGCGAGCAGCGGCACAACGAGGAGGCCGGCGAACAGCCGGATGATGGAACTGCGTCGTCGCATGCGGTCCTCCTCGTGTCCGGAAGCTGCGGTCCACCGCATGCGGCGAACGTCGGGAGCCGGAAATAGGTCTTTAGTTTCAGGGCCTGCCCCGAAGTTCGCCGGATGTGGGGAACTTCGGGGGCAGGACACTGGCGCATGGGAAGAATAGGCAGACGCAGCTTAATGAAAGGTAAAGGGTCCTTCGTCCTGGGCCGGTGCGCGGGGCGCGGGGTTAGACGGTTTGCAGGATCATCTCGGTCCGCATTTCAGGTGTGACCTCCCGCCGCCAGTCGGCGCCGGCGGGAAGGACCTGTTCATGGGCATACAGGTCGTAATAGCTGGTGCCGGTTCCATCCGGCGTGCCGCCGGCCTGGACGGTTTTCACCGCCTGACGCAGCAGCTTGCGGGCCTGGATGATTGCCTTGTCGGCTGGCCCGAGGTGCTCCTTCGAACGATCGACGATGGGTCCCATGCTTTCCTGGATGGCGCGATCCTGCACGTTGATGCCGTCGATACCGGTGTAGCTCTCCTGGCGCTGGACGGTGCGGTCGAGGAGGTAGTTGTTGCTGCGGTTCGCGTGCGAGCGGAAGGTATTCGGGTCCACGTGCACGGGGCCGTTGCCGAGGCCGCGCTCCAGCCGGTCGGTTTCCGTCAGCGGGCCGGTTGGGCTGTAGGCCCAGTTGAAGACCATGGTCGATTGGTCATCGATCGGGACCCAGGAATGGCCGGCGATCAGCGGCAAACCGCTCTCGGCCCGTGACGGACGGATCTGATGGAACGGCAGGACGAAATGGTAGGTGCGGATGTGCATCTCGGCGTCACCAAGCGGGCGGATGCCGGCGTACTGGTAGCCGTAGTCGGTGATGTCGACGACGAGTTTGGGCGCCTTGCCGCGGACGAACGGGTTTGACGGCTTGAAGCCGCCGCGGGTGGAGTTTTCGGTCAGCAGGCGGTGCATGATCGGAGCGTGGGAGGTGTCGATGCCGCCCTCCAGGCCTTGGAGCCAGTTGCATTCCTGGATCACTTTGGTGACGTGGAGGTGCGATTCCAGTGCCGCGGTCCAGGCGAATTTCGGTGGCGGAGGAAGCTGATCGGCGGGGCCCAGATAGGCCCAGACGATGCCGCCGAGTTCGCAGGTCGGGTAGGCTGCGAGGTGCACCTTGTGCCTGAAGTCGTTCTCCTCGGGCTCGTTCATCATGTCGGTGCAGGCGCCGGAGACGTCGAATTTCCAGCCATGGTAAACGCAGCGCAGGCCGCACTCCTCATTTCGGCCGAAAAACAGCGAGGCGCGGCGATGCGGGCAGTATTCGTCCACCAGGCCGATGCGGCCGGCGGTGTCGCGAAACGCCAGCAGATCTTCCCCCAGCAGGCGCACGCGCACCGGCGCACTGTCGGGTTCGGCGATTTCGCTGGCCAGCAGCGCCGGCATCCAGTAGCGCCGCATGGTGTCGCCCATGGGGGTTCCGGGCGTGACCCGGGTGATCAGTTCGTTCTCCTCACGTGAAAGCATGGCTGTGTCTCCTGCTTTGTTATTTCGTTGCGCAGAGCGGCGGCCGTGGTTCGCCATCGCACAAACGGCGCGATGCAGGTACGGCCCCTGATATTGGCCAGGGACGATCCGGTTTCAGCCGGACGTCACGGCGGCGGAGGTCAGTCCTCGAGCTTGAAGCCGGCTTTGAGTGTCACCTGATAGGAGGCGACGTCGCCGCCCTTGATCTGGCCGCGGATCTGGGTGACTTCGAACCAGCCCAGATGCCGCAGCGTCGAGCCGGCTTTGGCGATCGCGGTCTTGATTGCTATGCTGATGCTCTCATCGGATGTTCCGACCAGTTCCACCACTTTGAATACGCCGTCAGACATGGTTACTCCTCCGATACATTGATTTTTGCTGTAGTGACCACCGGGCGTTGCAGGGTCGTGATGCGAGGCGTTGCGGTGGCAGGGTATGCTAAACGCCACCCGGTTGGTTTGACCAGCTTGCGCGATCCGAGCTGCGTGGCCGGGCACGCCTTGATCCCGCCGGGTTTCCGGCGATACTGCCGGCCGCAGCGAGAAGGACCGTCCCGATGACCGAACCCCTGCCGATCGCGAAACCCGAAGAAATCGGCCTCAGCCGGACGGGGCTTGACCGTCTGTCGGCGGCGCTGAACGAGCGCGTTGCCCGTGGCCACATTCCGGGTGCGGTGGCGCTGGTCGCCCGGCACGGCAAGGTCGGGTATTTCGAGAGCTTTGGCCGGCAGGACCCGACCCTCGACAAGCCGATGGGCACGGATGCGATCTTCCGCCTCTATTCGATGACAAAGGCGATCGTGTCGGTCGCGGTCATGATGCTGTGGGAGGACGGGCGGCTGTTGCTGGGCGACCCGATCGGAAAGTTCATCCCGGCGTTCAACGACACCATGGTCGGGGTGATCTCGGGCGGCTTCTACGGCTTAACCGATGCCGACAGGCCGATCACGATCCAGGACCTGCTGCGCCATACCTCTGGCCTGACTTATGAATTCCGCGGCGACACACCCATTCATGCAGCCTACGGCAAAGCCCGCGTGGCGCGGCTGAAGCAGAGCAATGCCGATCAGGCCGAGGAACTGGCCGCGCTGCCGCTGCTGCACCAACCAGGCACGACATGGGAATACAGTCGCTCGACCGACGTGCTGGGCCGCCTGGTCGAGGTGATTTCCGGCCAGACCCTCGGCCGCTTTCTGAACGAACGCATCCTGACGCCGCTCGGCATGACGGACAGCGGCTTTTCGGTTCCTGCCGCCGAACAGTCGCGCATCGCGGAACCCTTTGCCAAGGACCCGGAGGGGGGACTGGACGTGGCGCTGCTGGATATCCGCCGCACCGCGCTGTTCGAGTCGGGCGGCGGCGGCATGGTCGGCACCGCGATGGACTATGCCCGCTTCCTGGGGATGCTGCACGGCAACGGCCGGCTTGGTTCGACCCGGCTGCTTGGCCGCAAGACGGTCGAATTCATGACGTCGGATCATCTGGGCAGCATCACGGGTCCGGCGGACCTGCTGCCGCCGGGCCATGGCTTCGGGCTGGGCTTCGCGGTGCGCACCCAGGCCGGCCTGGCGCCGTTCCCGGGGTCTGTGGGCAGCTATTACTGGGGCGGCGCGGCGGGCACGACGTTCTGGGTGGATCCGGTGGAGCGGCTGTTTGCGGTGCTGATGCTTCAGGCGCCGCAGCAACGGGAGCACTACCGGGTGCTGTTCCGCGACATGGTGTATGCGGCCGTCGCCGATTGACGGCGCGCGTCTGGTTCGCGCAATCGTGACGCCGGCTGATCCGGGGTGATTGCTGCCGATCAGGCGGCTTGTCAGGGTTCGCCAAGGCGCGCCGGTTCGGGACTGCGGTATCGCGGTTCGCGCACGGGCTGTAGAAGGCCGTCGCGAATCGAGGCGGCCCGGCTAGAACCGCCGCCCGGAACCTGATTGGAGATGCTCCATGAAACATTGGACGATTGCCTGCCTTGCCGGCGTGGCGCTGCTTGCCGCCTGCTCGTCTTCCGACGATTCAAAGAATGCGAACGGTGCGGGCGGCGCGTCGGCCTACGGGGCGACTGGTGCGGGCGGCGGCGTGGGTGCGGGCGGGGCCGGTCCGGCGGCGCCCGGCAGCGAGGAAGACCTGGTTCAATCGGCCGGCGATCGCATATTTTTCGACACGGACCGCAACTCGCTCAGTCCGCAAGCGACGGCCACGCTGGACCGCCAGGCGGCGTGGCTCCAGCAATACCAACAGGTCAATGTCTGGGTTGCAGGCAATTGTGACGAACGCGGCACGGAAGAGTACAATCTGGCGCTGGGCCAGCGACGTGCCAACGCCGACCGCGACTATCTGGTTGCGCACGGCATCCAGAGAAGCCGCATCGAGACGATCAGCTATGGCAAATCACGCCCGATCGATGCGGCCTCGACACAAGAAGCCTGGGCACAGAATCGCAATGCGATCACGTCGGTGCGTTGACGGGATCATCCCGGCGGTCGGCGTTTTGCCGCCACAAGGCGTCGGGATTCCGGGTCTGTGTTAACCAAGTGATAACTGTTTGTCGTCCATGATCCCCGCACCACAGTTGGGGATCAAACATGCTCCGGGTCGTCGGACGCATCTTGCGGGATTACGACCTGGGGCTCGCCGCACTTGCATTATTGCTGTGCGCGCTGGCGGCGGCGACAAGCGTGCGGCTTTTGATCCCGCTGGACGAGGGCGGGCAGAGGCGCAGCGCGGTGCGCCTTGGTGCTGCCATTCTGGCCTTCGGCACCGGCGCCTGGGCGGCGGATTTCATCGGATTTATGGCGTTCCGGCCCGGCGTGCCGGTCGACTTCGACGTGGTGCTTTGCCTGCTGTCGCTCACCGTGTCGGTCGGCGCCACGGCTGCCGCGTTCACCGTCAGGACCCGCCATCGAGCAATCATGGCACGCGGGGTTATCCTCGCGGCGGGACTCGGCGCGATGCACGTCCTGGGGATGCGCTCGATGCGTATCGCGGGGACGGTCCAGTACGATCCCGGTCTGGTTGTCGCCTCGCTTGCCGGTGGCGCGGTCTGTGTGCTCGCCGGCGTGTGGATGCTGGAACGGCGCCGCGTGGTGTGGGCGGCGGGGTTGCTGACACTGGCGGTCGAATCTACGCACTTCATTGCAATGGGATCGCTAACGCTGACTGCGCACGGCGTGGGGGACGGCGGCGGCGCTCTGGTTCCAAGATCGGCGCTGTTCACCGCGACGGGCGGCGCGGGCTGCCTGATTCTGATGCTGAGCCTGATCGCATCGATTCTGGACCGGCATTTCACGCGCCGGGTGGCCGACGAAGCGCAGCGGTTTCGCGTGCTGGCCGACGCGACATTTGAAGGCCTGATCTTCGAGCGGCGCGGGCGCATTGTCGATACCAACCGTGCGATGGGTGAGTTGGCGGGCACCGCTGCCGCGGGGCTGATCGGGCGGACGCTGTCCGACCTGATCGCTGATATCGACCTGCAACCGGTGCTGGTCGGGATTCCGACCGAACATACGCTGCGTATGGCGGACGGGCGGACAACGCCGGTGGAAGTGCTTTGGCGCAGCGGGACCGACCGCGGCGAGCGCGTGCTGGCGGTCCGGGACCTTGCGCGGGAGAAAGCCGCCGAAGAGCCGGTCGAGCGGATGGCACGCCATGATCCGCTGACCGGCCTGGCGAACCGGGCACTGGTTGAACAGCAGTTGCATCGGGCGCTTGCCTTGTCGGATCGGACGACGGTGGGGGCGGCGCTGTTGTATATCGACCTGGACCGGTTCGAGACTGTCAGCGAATCCTTTGGGCCCCATGCGGGAGAGCAGATTCTGATCCAGACCGCGCGGCGGCTTTGCGGGACGGTGCGCGAGACAGATATCGTGGCCCGCGTCGGTCGGGATGAGTTTGTGATCATCCAGGCGCTGAATGAGCAACAGGCGGACACGACGTCTTTGGCGGACCGGATCGTCATCGAGATGGCCCTGCCGTTCTCGGTGGACGATCAGCCGGTCGCCATTTCCGCGAGTATTGGCGTCGCCTTGTATCCCAGTGACGGAGCGAGTGCGCAGGATCTGATCAAGAACGCCGCGCTGGCGATGCGTCAGGCGAAGACGGACGGTCGCGGACGCTGGCGCTATTTCGAGCCCGGGATGGACCTGCTGCTTCGCACCAGACGGTCACTGGAACAGGACCTGCGGATTGCGTTGAGGGAAAAC
>Ga0302319_10015351_pt1 | contig 14199 bp, 18 predicted proteins | sample Bog_T0_2_FD_203319 | JGI IMG/M metagenome (GOLD analysis project Ga0302319, IMG submission 203319) | Peat permafrost microbial communities from Stordalen Mire near Abisko, Sweden - Bog_T0_2 | ecosystem: Environmental > Terrestrial > Soil > Wetlands > Peat | place: Sweden: Abisko, Stordalen Mire... | reverse complement strand
ATGAGGGTCCCGATGAGGACGCGAAGGTCATCGTGCGCTCGAACGGAACGGTGACGTACGTTGGCAAGGACATCGCCTATCACCTCTGGAAGTTTGGTTTGCTCGGCCGCGACTTTGCGTACCGGCTCTTCTTTGCTTATGCCGATCGCGACTGCTGGATTTCGGCGGAGACCGGGGAGAAGGATCACCCGCATTTTGGGGGCGCGCAGGCTGTCTACAACGTGATCGACGCGCGGCAGTCCGATCCCCAGGCCAATGTAATTGAGGCGCTGCGCGGGTTGGGCTACACAGAGCAGGCAGCGCACTACACGCATTTTTCTTACGAGATGGTGGCGTTGACTCCCCGCTGCGCGCTCGAGCTCGGCTACGAAGTATCGGAGGAAGATCGCGCGCGCCCTTACATCGAGGTCTCCGGGCGCAAGGGCTTTGGCGTGAAAGCCGATGATTTGATCGACAAGCTGATCGTCGCAACGCGGGCGGAGGTCGACAATCGTCATCCGGAGTTGACTGACGTCGACCGCGAGGCGACGGCGAAGGCCATTGCGGTCGGCGCATTGCGTTACTTCATGCTGCGCTTCACGCGGAATTCCGTGATTGCTTTCGACTTCAAAGATGCGCTCAGCTTTGAGGGCGAGACGGGACCCTATCTGCAATACGCCGTCGTGCGGACGCGCAGCATCTTCCGTAAGGCCGGAACAACTCCGGACGAGTCGCTGGCCGGCCTGAGCAGCGTCGATGTCGCGCCGTACCTCAGCGGAGAGGGCAGTGCCGGCATCTGGGAAGTATGGCTGCGCGCGGCGAAGACAACGCTGCTGCTCGAACAATGCATCGCGACCGCCGAGCCGGCCTATCTGGCGAAGCATGCGTTCCAACTGGCGCAGGACTTCAGCAATTTCTACCGGCTTCATCACATTCTGAGCGAAGAGGATCCGGCCCGGAAAGCGTTGCTGCTGGCGACCGCTGCCGTGACGCAGCGGGAGCTGGTGCGATCGCTCGCGTGGCTGGGCATCAGCGCGCCCGAGGTGATGTGAGGTGAGGCGAGGGTTCAGCGTTCGGCGTTCAGCGTTCAGCGTGCAACGATGAGCCGGGGGGTACTGTGTGCGTTGCTCGCGATGGTGTGTGTGCGCGCGTATCCTGCGACGCACGTGGCCATCGCGCCCATTCCCGCTGAAGTGCAGACAGATTATTTTGTTGTCACGATCAATGGGCACGAGACGCCCGTCGTGCATGCCGCGAGCAGCTACTACCTCCTGAATTTCGATCTGGATGGGCCGGCGACGATCTCGATTCGCGCGGCGGACGCGCACTACTGGGATCGCGGCGTTGAGGTACAGCCGATGCGGTATGGCATCCGGCCGCGGCGCCTGAGCGCAACCATCACCTTTCGTATCCCCGGCCCGGTGAAACTCTCGGTGTCGCGGCCGGGTGATCATTTTGCCGACGCCGACATGCTCTTTCTTCTCGGCAGCCCGCCAGATCAATCGGGGGTCACAGCAAAGACCGAAGGCGTTCGCTACTACGGGCCAGGCGTACATCGGGAAGATATAGAGGCAAACTCGGGCGATCGAATTTACCTTGCGCCGGGCGCTGTGGTCTTTGGCTCGCTGAGCCTGTGGCAGGTACACGATGTGCGTGTCCAGGGGCGCGGCATGATCATGTACGACGGGCCGCAGGATCCCGCGGACGACGAGGGATGGATGCAGAAGCGCGCGTGGCACTGCATCGTGATGGATCAGACGCGCAACGTCGAGATCGACGGCATCACCTGCGTGGTGCGCAGCCGGACGTGGCAGGTTCAGATGCGCGACGCCCGTGAAACAGGCTTTTACAACGTCAACGTGATCGGGGGCTTTCCACGCGACGCCAACCAGGACGGGATGGACTGGCTGGGCGGCGGCGATACGACGGTGCGCAACTGCTTCTTTCGCGCTTCGGACGATGTGTTTGCGCTGCAGGGCAACTGGGATGGCTACAGCGAGGCCGATATGCGCGTGCCGGGGCATGACGTCACGAATGTCACGGTGGAAGACTCGGTGGCTTCGACGAGCATCTCGAACACGATCCGCGTGGCATGGCCGAAGAAGACGTTTCGCAGCGCGCACGTCGTGATGCGAAATCTGGATGTGATTCACAGCGGATTCGGTAGTTGCGTGGTGCCGTTTGCGTTCTTTGAATTGTGGGCTGACCCGGACGGGCAGGGCGAGCATACGGACTTTCAGTTCAGCGATATCCGTCTCGAAGATTTCTATTCGCTGCTGGAGATTCGGCAAAAGAACCCCGGTGTCAGCGGCGTGATCTTCTCGAACATCGCTGCGCTGGATGGGGTTGGCATGGTCCCGTCCGTGATCCAGGGCGACGTGAACGGCGTGGTCTTCGATGGTGTGCGGATGGCGGGCAAAGGAGCAATGCACGATGCGGATATCCCCCTCGAAGTGGAAGGTGGCGCGGCGGAGCCGATCTACAAGCCTGGCGCGACCGACGCTTCGTTCGACTACCGTCCTGGCCTGATTCGGCCAGGAGAACCGGTGACCTTTCGGGTGTTGACGCCAGATCCGGGTTGGCATTATGAGTGGTTGTTTGGCGATGGAACGACGGGTGAGGGAAGCATGGTTCGTCATGTTTTTCCTGACGCTAAGGGCACGCTGCTCGACGGTTCGGGGCGGTTTCGCGTTTTGCTGCGGGCGTCGCGGCATCCTGACGACGAGGTGTGGGTTGCACGCGGGGTCGTGGTGGCGGCCCATGCCGTGCCGGCAGTTGTGGCCGCTGCTGCAGTGGAGAACAAGATCGGTCCGAAGCCGCCGGTTGCCGGCTGGGATGGATGGCTGGCGATTCCCGCCGACGGAGGGTACACCATCACGCTCCTCACGAGCCGGCGGGCGACGCTCACGCTCGATGATCTGCCGGCTGCGCGAAGTCCTGAACTGCGCGCTCAGGTGTGCGGATCGCTCGGCGACGCGGTGCAGCCGGTGCGTCTAAGCGCAGTGTTGCGAGCGGGGCTGCACCGGATCCGCATCGAGCTGGAACCGGGGATTGAGAACGAGCCGGCTGCCGCATCGGGTGGTCCGGCGCTCTACTGGGAAGGTCCGCAGATCGGGGCGGAGCCGATCCCGGCGTCGGCGCAGTTTCACGTGAAGCCGCAGTATTTCATCAGCCCCGGCGTCCACTAAGGTGGCTATTGGCGGATGAACCGATCCTTCGGCTGCTCGCGCGGCGCCATGGGACGGCCTTTTTCGGAGCCCGGGCTCTTACGGGCTCCGCCGTCATTCATCGGCTGAAGGCCGTCGGGACCTGCCGCGGTGGGCGAGCCCGGGACGGGCGGAATGCCGGTTGCGACCGACGCGTATTTGGCGTCGGGATGGGGCGTGGTAGTCAAGTCGGAGATCACTTCAAACGAGGCATGCAGCTTGTTACTGCGCGTGGTTTCGCATCCGGCGATGCACATACACACGCAGGCGATGAGGGCGGATGACAGGACGACGGGGACGGATCTCATAATCCTCCGGAAGCAGGTCTTGGTGGTTGCGATGCGCGAGCGCGCCTGCCCGTTGATTTTACCCGCATCTGCCCGACACCGGGGCAGATACGGGCCAGCCACGTCACTTCTCCATGCAAGCGCGGATGGCGGAGAGGTACGGCTCGGGCAGAGGGCATTTCTGCATATTGCGATCGACGGAAACGTGGACGGTTTCGGCGTCCGCCAGAAGCAGAGGCTGCGGCTCGCCCGGCCGCGCGCTGAAGAGGCGGTAGGAAAACTTAATGACCGAGGTGCGCAAGCCTGAGATGCGGGTCTCAATCGTGATGAGGTCGTCGTAACGAGCCGGCGATTTGTAACGGCAGGTGGCTTCGACGACGGGGAGATGGCAGTTGTGCTCCAGCTCCATCTGTTTGTACTCGAGGCCGAGTTGCCGAAGCAGCTCGACGCGGCCGATTTCACACCAGATGAAGTAGTTTGCGTAGTAAGCGACGGCCATCTGATCGGTTTCGGCGTAGCGAACGCGCAGTGTCGTGGTGGAAGGCACCATGAAAAGCAGCCTACAGCGGCGGCCGTCCCGGGGTACAGGTGGTCCGGTCCTGGGGGTACCCCCCTGGGGGTGTGCTACGGGCTGGTCATTGATTCTGCATGGGTTCTTCCGTGATGTCGAACTCGACAACAGGGAAGTTCAGGAAGAATCGCCGGGTCCCAGGTCCTTCATTCGGTGTTGCATGGGTTTTCCAGCAAGCAAAAAGCCTCGCTTTTGGCGAGGCTTGAAGAATGCAATTTGTAAGAAGTATGAAAGATTTCTTTTTTACTCTATAGGTTCAGAATAGCAGATGGACAGCGGAAATCTGTCAGCTTTCCTGGTGTGGAAGAGCTGCAGGATCAACGTTGGTTACTTCGGGGACGCGGTGGAAACTTGACAAGAGCAGCCTGTAGCCCGTAGCCAGGTGCGCGAGCGCAACGGCGTGGCTTTGGGATCTCAGGCGTGGTTGACCCGCGACGGGTCCGGAAGTCCGCTTACGGTTGCGCGGGAGCGGTAACTTCGAGCGGGCGCGTGTCAGCTTCTGCCGCGTTCTTATGAAGCTGGTGATGCAGGCAGTAGAGAGCCAGTTCGAGACGATCCGAGACGCCGAGCTTGTCGTAAATCTTCCGCAGGTAATTCTTCACGACCTGCTCAGTGGTGCCCAGCTGGTACGCGATTTCCTTGTTGCGCTTGCCCTGCGTGATGCCTGCGATGATGAGCATCTCTTTCTGGTTGAGGCGGGGCTGATTGCGCGGATTGGACAGGTTGCCGGCCTGGGAGCGATAGGCTTCGATGACCCAGGTCACCGACTGATTGTCGATCCAGGTTTCGCCGGCCGCGATCTTGCGCACGCATTTGATCAGCAAGTCGGGCGAGATAGACCGGGGAATAATGCCGCGCACGCCGCGCCGGTAAAGGTCCACGGTGTGAGACTCGTCATTCGACGCGGACTGCACGATGATTTTAAGGTCGGGAGCCAGACGGACAACGGCGGGAACGGCGTTCGCGGTGCCGGTGATCATGGCTCCTTCGAGAAGGAGCACATCGGCGGGGGTGCGCTGAACGGTGTCCTGCAGAGACTGGAGGTTGTCGGCCTCGGCGACGACGGACACGCCGGAATCCGGTCCGAAGACCTTGCGCATGCCGACTCGATAGATTGCCTGCGAGTCCGCGAGAATGACCCGAACCTCCGCGAGCGGCTGAGCCGCCTGAGGAGATACACCGCTGCCGTTACCGTTGATGTGCGTCATAAGAAATCTGGACCGAACCTACTGGAACCTGTACTCGTCGATAACTGCCGCGGCGAAGGGCTGACCCTCATTCCAATAAGAACGGACAATTCTTCCGGAGCAGTGCACCGCCGCAGTCACAGAAAACTCCAGCGTTCCGGCTGGAATCTCCACAAGAAAATCAATCTGCTGCCCTTCCTGAAGAGGCTCCCGCAGGCGTAAGAGAACTCCGCTTGCGGACAGGCTCTCAGTGAGCGCTTCATATTCGTGGCCACCGGCGAGAACCGTTACCCGCAATTGCAGCGGATAGCGAACTGCGCCACGGGAGGGATCCCAATCGTGGGTGTCAGGAGAAGAACATAGAGCCGATTGCATAGTGGTCTCCTCATTCTGTCCCTACAGTACCCGCAAACCCCCGTAATGGCCAATTACCAAAGTTTACAACTTCGACTCCATTTGTAAACGAGGAAGCGGGGGCAAGCAATGACCAAAATGGGGCAGGATGCGCTTCTTCTGTGGGAAGCTGATGATTCTTGTGGATTTCGAGGTGGAAAACCCCGTTACCGAAGATCAGGAGGGAAAAAAGGCGGCAGAAGCCCCCACCCAGGTTTGACCCTGGTTATGGTCAACCCCCATCATAGTGCCCCGGCCGAGGCGGACGAGGGAGAGCAGGGGGGTTAAATCGCCAAGGTCGGGCCAGACATAAAGGATACGAATTTCGGCCTGGGTCGGTCCGGCGGGGGTGTCGATGACGGGTACGAAGGTGACCCGCTCCTGCAGAAGGTAATCGGCGCGGCGCTCCAAAGGAATCGCCGCAAGCTGCTCATCGGTGGGGGCAAATTGGATGCCTTGGCCGGCAAAAGAGAAGAGGGGCTTCAGAATCCAGCGGTTACGGTCGGCGGGGAGACGGTCGCGAACGCCTGGGTTTCCGAACCAGTCGTCCAGAAATACGGCGGGCGGGACCGCCGGATGCCGGAGCCAGGGAAGGGAAAACTTGCTGATGTGGAAGTACCAGTTGGGATGGCCGGCCCACTCGACGTCGTAGGGTTCGCGGTAGTCGAAGTGGAGGGCGATTCGCTTGCGGACGAGCTCGTCGACGATGGCGCGGTTGTAGATGCGGCGGATCGGGATGAGTCGGCCGTTGCTTCGGTAACCGAGGCGCCTGATCTGCCCGGGCGCGCTCGTTGGCGGTTCGACAGGTTCGATCTGAGCGATGTCGGCGATGCCAATGCCCAGGCGATCGGCCGTGATGTGGAAGTCCGGCAAGGTCTTTTGGTGGGCTGGATCGACATCGATGAGCACCACGGTTTCGGGATCGTGGCCCGCGACGATGGTGCGGTCGAGGAGCTTCCAGAAGCCGGGCTCGTCCAGGCCACCGAACAGGTAGTGCAGGGTCGGCGACATGGTGAAGGTGGAACGGTAGGCTTCGCTGAGCGCCCACTGAAATCCAAAGACGGAAGGAAAGGCCTGCATTTCGACGAGGCGGGGGGCTAAGCGTCCGTCGGGCTCGCGGACGAGGGAGAAGTCAGCGGTCAGGAAATGGGGGTGCGCGGTTTGGGAGGCTGCTCGCCACGGTTCGGGGATGGCGGCAAGGGATTGAGCAAGGTAGGCGGGGTCGCCGACCAGGCGGAGGGTGAGGTCGATGCCGATGGCGGCGATTTCGTCGAGCAGGGATTGCGGGAAGAAACAGGGGGTTTCCGCGATGGGGAAGGCGATGTGGGTGTGAGCCATGGTGTCCAGCCCACGAAGCAGTGAGCGAAAGGCCTCGGGACGGAAGCGCGCGTTGAAGTCCTGGCGAAGCTCGGGGATCACACCGGAGAGGGTAACACCGTGCGAGGCAGGCAGGAGCTGGGAGCGAGCCGGTAGCCGGTGGCGGATGAGGTCGCGAGCGGTCAGCGAAGAAACCGGCGGCGAGATGCGGCTAGCGGGCTGCGGTCTTCTTTGCGGTGGCCTTGGCTGCCGGCGCCTTCGTCGTCGTGGAGACTGCCTTGACGCGGGCGTTGAGGCGGCTCTTATAACGCGACGCCGTGTTGGCGTGAAGGACGCCCTTTTGCACGCTCTTGTCGATGGCGGAGACGGTGGTGCGGTACTGCTCCGAGGCGGCCTTGGGGTCGCCGGCCTGGATGGCCTCGCGGAGAGCGCGGAGGCTGGAGCGGAAGCTGGTCCGGTTGGAGCGGTTCACTGCAGTTTTTTTGGTGGTCTGACGGGCGCGCTTGAGCGCGGAAACATGGTTCGCCATGGATGAATCGAATCTCGCTTTCGGAAGTGAATGCGGGCAGAGGAGACAGATGCCGCGCATCCGCCGCAAAGGCCCAGTTTACGGGGTTCGGAGGAGGGGGTCAACAAGCGAGCGGGTAGGGGATGAGCCGACCTCAGCCGGGCACTCCTCGCTCATGCCCCTCTCAGGCCTTCTTACGGACCTGGCCTGCTTTCTTTCCAGCGGTCGCAACGACCTTCTCAATTTTCTTGCCCTTCTGCTGGGAACGGTTGTACGCGATGGCGGTCTTCACAAGGCGGCTGAGCTTTGATTCGTCGAGCCGGTCCTTCTCGAAGATGTCGATCGCCCGCCATTCCTTCCCCTCGAGTCCCGCGTTGAACAGGTGGCCGGTGTCGGCGAAGTGGGCGCCCTTCGCGAAGGTGACCTTCACCTTTCCCTCGTGGGGATTGGCTACGGCGATCATCCCGTCGCAATACCAAACGGGCGATCCCATCCACTTCCAGTCCTCCGTGACCGCCGGGTCTGCCTCCAGCATGATGCGCCGGATGATGGCGAGCACCTTGCCTCGCCAGTCGGGGATGCCCGCGATGTGCAGATCGATCCGCTCGGAAGGCGTCAGGCCAGGAGCCTCCGGCACTTTCTTTTTGGCGTTTTTTGTAACCATCACGTGTCTCTCCTGTTCGTCAATGATCGCGGTTCTCGCGTTACGTGGCCCCGCCAATCTGTGCCGGTATGAGGACGCCGATGGTGCGGCTTGGCGGCCGCAGCGCCCACGATGCCATCGCCAGCACACAAATCAGGAGAGGCGCGATCACGTGAAAGCCATAAGCGCCGTAGCCACCGACCCACGCGCAGGATGCGGCGGCGCCCGTCAGATCAAAGAAGATCCCGGCGTACGCCCATTCCTTGAGCCGCGGAAAACGCGGCACGAGGATGGTAATCGCTCCAGCCGCCTTCCAGAATCCAAGAATGGCGAAGAAGTAGGTTGGGTAGCGCAGCACCGGCACAAAGCCATGCGGGTTGGCCAGATACTGCACAATCTGCCCGACGCCGCCGCTCCCGATCGGCAACGCCACGAGTATGGTGGTCACCCAATAAGCAATTGATTTTGCTTTCATGGTCAGTCCAACTCCCCGAGGACGCGCTCCAGGTTGCCGATGAACTTCTGCCATCCGTAATGGGCGCCCTGATAGGCGGCCTTCTGATCGGGACCGAAGCCCGACTGCTCCATGCGCACGTGCGTGCCGCCCTCCGCTGGAGTCAGCGTCCAGAGCACCACCCATTGCAGCCCGGTTTCGGCTCCCCCGACGCCCCAGTTGTAGGACAGGCGTCGCAGTGGGTCGACGATCAGCACCTCGCAGTCGACAATGCCGTTCCAGTTCGGCATAGGGTCGGCCCGGAACTGGAACTTCCGCCCCGGCACCGGCTCGAAGTCGTTGTTCATCATCCATTGCGTGAGGAGCGGGCTCTCGGTGAGCGCTCGCCACAGCTTCTCCGGCGGATGCGGGAACACCCTCTCGACCACAAGGGTGCGGGGGCTTTCGGCTGGATTGCTCCGTGAATCTGTCATCGGTCCATCCTTTCCAATAGAGCTTCAAGACGGTCAAACCGTTCGCGCCAGAAGGCGCCGTAGTGATCGAGCCAGTCCACCATCGGCGCGAGCGCGTCGGGCTGCGCGCGATAGTGCGTTTCGCGCCCTTCGCGGCGATGCCGCACCAGCCGTGCCCGTTTGAGCACCGTGAGGTGCTTGGAGACAGCTGGCTGGGAGACCCCCGCATAGCGGGTCAATGCGTGCACGGTCTGCTCGCCCTGGCGTGTCAGCTCCTCGAAAATGGCTCTGCGCGTCGGGTCGGCGAGCGCGCGAAACACATAGTTGGCATGGGCTGCCGTCACTCGCAAACCATAACCGAACGGTTATGGTTTGTCAAGATGGCCACGTGAGGAAGTAGATGGTGATGGTGCCGTTGTCAGCGTTGGCGGTAATGATTTGGGCGCGCGGATCGTCGGTGAGGCGGGCGATCGCGACGGAGCCCCACCCGCCGGCGATGGGGATGGAAGATGGGCTGAATCGTCCATCTGCGCCGCGCTGGTAGAGCATGAGGGTTCTGCTTTCGGCGCAGGAGACGGCGATGGCTTGACGGCCGTTGCCGCTGAGGTCGCCGGCGGCGACACTGTTCGGACCGCTGCACCCTTCAAGAGACAACGGTGAGCCGGGCATGGGATGGAAGGCGCCGTGTCCGTCGCCGCGGAGGACGGTGACGGCGTTCTCCGCGGGGCTGGCGATGTCGCGCTGGTAGGGAATGACGATCAAGTCAGCGTTGCCGTCGCCGTCGATGTCGTCGATGGCGACCTGCCAGGGCTTAGCGCCTGCAGGGAAGGGCGAGCCGGGTGGGTTGTGAAAACCGGCCTTGCCGTCGCCGAGAAAAATCGAGACGGTGTTGTCATCGAGGTTGGTGGTGACGATGTCGGGGAAGCCGTCGTGATTGAAGTCGGCGGAGCGCAGGCGCTCGTAGGGGCGATCGCCGGTGAGGAAGAGCGAGCCTGGAGTGAGGAGGCGGCCGGTCCCGTCGCCGAGGAGCAGTTCGATCTTGTTGTTGCCCCAGCTGTCGGTGACGATGTCGGGCTTGCCGTCGGCGTTGAAGTCGGCGGCGACGAGGCCGTGGGGGTGGGGGTTGGAGTGTACGTCGACGGGAGAATCGGGGCCGAGGCGGAAGCCACCGCGGCCGTCGCCGAGGAAAACGCGGAGATAGGGCGACTGATGATTCGCGACGATGAGGTCGAGGTTGCCGTCGTTGTTCATGTCGGCAACGGCGATGTCGTTGGGGAGATGGCCCGCGGGAAAGGGTGAGCTGGGTGCTGGATGGAATGCGCCACGACCGTCGCCGAGAAGGACGGCGATGGTGCCGTCATCGACGCGGTCAGCGCCGGCATTGGCGACGATGAGGTCGAGGTAGTGGTCGCGATTCACGTCAGCAACGGCGATCCAGCGGGGGCTGGGGCCGGTGGGGATGGTGAGCTGCCGGAAACGGGGCGTTTGCACGTTGAGTGCAGGTGTGAAGAAAGCGAACGCGATGAAAAGGGCAGCACGCATGCATGGTCCGCTGGAGACGCACCTGGAGAGTAGCGGATGGATGGCGGGAATGCCAACGATGGGCGACAGTTTTTTACAATCGGCAGTTCGGCGGGATCGACGACAATTGGGTGCCATGGAGGGGGTGCGCGATGGGGAATGGCTCGGCGAATGGTTTGCCGGCGGGAACGGTAAAGCGAATGCATTGGGTTCGGGTTTTGATTGGCGGATTTCTGGCGGAGACGTTGCTGATTTTGATCGTCATCCCCATCAGCATGAAGTTTGGGCAGACGCCGTTGTTGTATGTGGCGCCCGTGGGGTCGCTGCTCACGTGTTTCCTGTTCGCATGGTGGGTTGGCGGCCGGATCGAGTCGCGCTTTGTTCTGCACGGCGTGCTGGTGGGCGTGGTGGCGGCGCTGATCTATGTCGCGCTGACACGGGCGCGGCCCGAGCCCTTAGCCTATGTAGTTGCTCACGTGCTGAAGCTCGTGGGCGGTGCTGTCGGTGGTCTATTGGCGGGACGGAGCAGGAGAGGCGACGGCCAGGGTTTGCTCAAAAGGTCTTAGGGCGAGCCGGTCAGAACATCGTCGAAGAAGCGGCGGAGGGTGGGGCCCAGAGCGGCGTTCGGAGTTGCGCCGGCCGAGCCTCGCAGGTCGAAGTACTGCTTCGGGTAGGAAGAGGCATTGAATAGCTGGCGGGTACGGGCGGAGTCCCCGTGAAGGTCGAGGAAGAGCAGTGGCGCGTGGGAACGAGCGAGGTCGGGACCTGCGTCGAGGCTCTCATTTTGTAACAGCCACAGTGGCAAAATGCGGGCGCGGGCGTCCTGGGCGAAGATCTGGCGGGCGGGCGGATTGGGGTCTTCGAGGATGACGCCGGCGGGGGCGAACTGCGCGGCGAGATGGGCAGCGAAGGCGGCTCCCACGCCGTCGCCGAAGACGACAAGGGTGCGTGCGGGAATCTGGCGAGTGTCGGTTAGATACGTCCAGGCGGCGATGGAGTCGTCGTTGGCGAGATGCTCGGTGGGATGGGCGCCGGCGCTCTTGCCAAAGCCGCGGTAGTCGAAGGCGAAGATGTTGATGCCGTTGTTGTGGAGGCTGGCGAGGCCGGGCACGCAGTCGGATAGGGATCCGCGCGCGTCGTGAAGATAGAGAACCGTCGCGGTTACGTATTTCGATTGCGGATCGGCCGGAATCCACCAGCCGTCGAGCTGGGGCTGGCCCGCATCGGTGACGTCGAAGTGAATTTCCTGATAAGCGGACTGGGGCGTCGCGGCGATGGTGCGGGAGGGATGAAAGAGGAGCTGCCACTGGCCCTGGTAGAAAAGCAGGCAGAGGGCAGCGTATCCGCAGAGGGCGGCGATCAGAATGGTAAGGGCAAGAGCAGTGAGGAGCCAGCGCGGGCTGATGAGGTCCGGACTGGGGGATGCGGTCGACGGTGGGGAGGAAGTGTGCCGGGCTTTCATGCGGAGGCGCCGGTCCAGGGGTTAAGGAGAGGCACGCCCGTTCCCTCGAAGTCGGCAACGTTGCGTGTGACGACGATCATGCGATGAACCAGGGCGGTGGCAGCGATGAGTGCGTCGCGATCGGAGGAGGGATCGGGGACATGGAGGCGAGCGCAGCGGCGCGCGACGGCGGTGTCGATGGGCAGGATGCGGTCCTCAAAGGCGGTGAGGACACGCTGTTCCAGCCAGGCGCGAAGGAGGGTTCCCTGCGCTCGGTCGCGCCGTTCGACGCGAAGGATGCCGATTTCGAGTTCAAGGACGGAGATGACCGAAAGGTACAGTGCCGCGGGTGAAACCGGCGCGGCCCAATGGCGGACTTGAGCGTCTGCCTTCCCCGCTTTGCGCAGCTCCGAAACGACGTTGGTATCGAGGAGAAACATCAGGGTCGGGATCAGGAGAGATCGGGAGGCCGGTGCAGGCGGGTCAAACGCGCGGGCTCGAAGTCGATGTCGGCGGTCGGTGGAGCGGCCAGCAGGTCGACAATGCTCTCGTGTTTGCCGGTAATTTGTCTGTATTCCTCAATCGAGAGGAGGACGTGGGCGGGGCGGCCGCGGTCGGTGATAAAGACGGGGCCTTTGCCGGCAGCCTTCTTGGCGCGGCTGACGTCCTGATTGAATTCGCGGCTGGTGACGGTGGTGATGGCCATGGTGGCTCCAATGTAGATATGTTACTACAATCGGGCAGGGAAGTTGAAAATTAGACTGAGACCCGCCTCAGTCTAAAATTGCGGTATGGCCCAGCACCTATCCGATGTATTGAAACAGGCGATGGCTCTTCCGAGTGATGCGCGAGCAGCGTTGGCGGGTGCACTGCTGGAGAGCCTGGATGAGCCAGGCGATGCGTCGGCGGAGGATGGGTGGGATCGAGAGATCGCGCGGCGGATCGCGGACCTGGACTCAGGACGGGTGCGGACGATTGCGTGGGCTGCGGCGCGTCGCGAGATAGCGGCCACCTTCGCGAATTAAGTCTGCTCCCGAGGGAGTTTGTTCCGTGGTGGAGAGTCGGGTGACGGCCAATACCGAAACACGAACAAAGAAGCCGGTCAGCCTTGCCGCCGGGATTTTCGGCGTTCCTGTGGGCTTTTTTTTTGGTTTGGGGATCGGGCTCTGCGTGAGATCTGGCATCTTTCTTTCTTCGCTTCGCTGATGATTTGGGGCGGTGTGCTGGGGACCTTGCTGATTGGCGGCGTGATTTGGGCGCATCTTCGCGACGGATAAGGGCAGCGTATTGCGGCAGCCTCGGGCGGAATCGGCGGATTTCCTGTAAACTGAAGATTCTGCGATTTTCCCTTCAGGAACGAGAGATATGTCGATACATCCAGTCATGCAGCGTCTTGCCGATAAGCTGAACCGCACCGATCTGCCCCCTTTTGGGCCGGGTGACACCATTCGCGTGCAGGTGAAGATCAAGGAAGGCGACAAGGAACGTCTCCAGGCCTTTGAGGGCGTGGTGATCGCGAAGAAGAACGGCGCGCAGGGCAGCTTCACCGTGCGCAAGATGAGCTTCGGCCAGGGAGTCGAGCGCATTTTCCCGTTTAACAGCAAAGTGATCGACAAGATCGAGAAGGTGCGGTCGGCGAAGGTGCGCCGGGCGCGGCTGTTCTACCTGCGCGGACTGCGCGGCAAGGCAGCTCGGCTGAAGGAAGTGGATACAAGATAGGGCCCAGAGCACAGAGCGCAGCAAGTAAGGCGCCCCGGTCGAATCGGCTGGGGCGTCGGTGTGTTTGGGCACCACTTTTCCACGAGCATCCGCAGAGGTTGGGGCGATAGACTCCACCCATGGGAACCCTGCAGGGCGAGCTGATTCCAAGGCGCGGCCGCAAACGGCTGCCGGATGAGGAAGTATCGGCGGCCACGCGGAAGATGCGGATGCTCCGCTCCCTCGCCTGCGGGAACAAATTCGAAAAATTGGCGCGGGCCCAGGGCGCGACTGCGATTGCCGGCGTCGACGAAGTGGGCCGCGGCGCTTTATTTGGGCCGGTGGTCGCGGCGGCCGTGATTCTTCCGCCCGATACGCGGATACGCGGTCTCAGAGACTCGAAACAGCTTCTGCCCGAGGACCGCGAGCGCCTGGATGCCATCGTCCGCGCGCGGGCGATTGCCATTGCCATCGAGGAAGTCGACGCGGAGACGATCGACCGCGTGAACATCTATCAGGCAAGCCGGATGGCGATGTCCGCC
>Ga0302319_10015350_pt1 | contig 14200 bp, 5 predicted proteins | sample Bog_T0_2_FD_203319 | JGI IMG/M metagenome (GOLD analysis project Ga0302319, IMG submission 203319) | Peat permafrost microbial communities from Stordalen Mire near Abisko, Sweden - Bog_T0_2 | ecosystem: Environmental > Terrestrial > Soil > Wetlands > Peat | place: Sweden: Abisko, Stordalen Mire... | reverse complement strand
CCTGCCGTATCGCAACCCCTGAGCCGTTCCGTCAAGGCTAAATCCATGGCTTTCTTCTTCCAGCATGGCGGTGCGAATACAAGGCCTGAAAGGCCGCCACAGGACAGCCCAGGGCAACGCCCTGGGTGTTGATGCCATAATTGCCATCAAGCGCTGTAAGCGCGCAACAATTCTTCTGCTGACTCAGCGGCATTCCAACGTCGTAGCGCAGGTTTCCAAACCTGCGTGCCGTGTCGTTTCAACCACGCCTTCGCACGTGTTTGTGCCCCTCTGTTCATAGCGTTTTTCGCGACTCTTTCCCAAATGGCTATGAAATATCCAGGCTAGCCTTGATGGGCGAGCGGCAGCAGCCTATGCATCTGCGGCGGGCCTATAGAACCGGCAGTTTTCGCGACAATCTTGTGGGCCGTTTGCCCGCCGGGTGCCCCCACCTGGCAGCTCCAGCATAAGCCTTTCACTTTGTGAACTTTGCGTCCTTTGCGGTCAAATTTGCCCGCCCCAAATTCGCGGAAATTCGCGGAAATTCGCGTCAAAACTTTTGGGGTTGGTTTTTCCGGTTTTCACCTTAAAACCCCTGTGTTTTTCGATAAAGTTCCCGGCTCAAACTTCCAACGCTTGCGCAACCCGTTACCCATCCGCACGTTGCAACCTGAAACCTGAAACCTTCAACCTTGACCCTTTCCCAATGTTAGCCGCTAACGCATTTTTGAAAATAAATGCCGAAAAAGTGCGCAATGCGTTAGCCGCTAACAACCCGGTTTTCCGGATTCCTGCCATACTCCTCCTGGAATGATGAACGGCCACGACATCCAGCGTCTGGCGGGAGTGGTTGCGCCGCGAACCTCCCATGGTGGACGGAGTCGCGCTGCGACTCCGTTTGCCTGCGGAGCAGGCACTTTGAGGCGCGGCCCCGCCGATGGCTTGCGCATGACGCTATTGCCATCCAAACAACCCAGCTTTCCCAAGGCTTCACTCAACTGAACGCTTGATCGCTTTTAAGAAACTCAATATGCAAGTACCTGTTTTTACAATATGTTATACCGTTGCCAACGTCTCCAATCCAGCTGGCCACGTCGCCACTGGCTTCCCTCTCCCCTCAACGGGGCCTCAACGGGGAGAGGGATTGAGGGTGAGGGGTGGTCATATCCAGAGCCGCCTCCCGTCCGTTTCTTCCTGTATCAGCCCCATCCGGGGTCCCGGCTGAACACTGAACACTTTTTTGCGGAATCCCCCGTAATATCACTTTTTACAACTTGAAACATCCCATCCTGAAACCTGAAACCTTGCCCCTGAAACCTTCAAGACGCAGCCCGGCTTTTCGGCTCTCACGGTCCCAATCCCGTGTCAGTCCCGTTACGAACCGGTGAAATTCCATGCCCAGACCACTTCCTCCTTGCACCCGGTTTGCAGGAATGAAAATCTTGGCCCGCTTTAAGGGCAAAATCACAGGTTATCAGAAGGCCTTGGGTCGGGAATCGTTGGCGTGCTCTGGCATGAGTTCTCATGTTGGCGGTCGCCCGGTCGGTCCATCCCCAAAGAATGATTTGATCCCCGGCAAATGAAACGATTAATGAACATCATCCGCTATCCCCTCTTGTTGGGGTTGGGCTTGGCCATCCTGAACGCCGCCGCTGGCACGCCCAATATCACCCTCACCACGCCCGCCAGCCAGTTGAATGTCTCGGCGAACGAGCTGTTTACTTTTTCCTGGCAGACCACCGCCCCATCCCCCGGGGCCTCGATTTCCCTCTATTTGGACGCCAATAACAATCCCGCCACCGGTTTGATCCCCCTCGCCAGCGGACTCCAAAGTGGCAGTGGCACTTCCTACGTCTGGCAGGCCATTTCCGCCCTGGCGGGCACCAATTACTACGTGTATGCCACCCTCACGGATGGCACGGTGGCGGCGAGTTTTGCCCCCGGCCGGTTGCAAATTGATCCCGTGGGCGCCTTCCAGCTTCTCTCCAGCATCGTGGCCACCAACGCCAGTTACGTCCGGCAATATGCCTACTACGGCACCAACTACACCGGCACCAACCAGCTTGCCCTCGGGGCCAACGTCATTTCCGTCACCAACGGCGCGTCCGTCTATCGATTCATCGTCACCCGCGTGCCCTCGCTGGCGCAGGTGGAGGCGGTGCAATACAACCCGTTGAACCAGGTCTCCAGCCTAACCAACGGCAACGGCATTGTCACCACCCTGACCTACGACCCGCTGGGCCGGTTGGTGCAGCGCCAGTCCAGCAACGGCGCATTGGTTACGTACGGCTACGATGTGCTGGGTAATCGCACGAACATGACGGATTCCACCGGTGCCACCTTCTACGGCTATGACGGCCTCAGCCGGTTGACGAACATCATCACCTCCGCGAGTGGCGTCAAGGGGGCGAGCGACAACCTCGCTTTGAGCTACGAATACGATCTGGCCAGCCGGGAAACCGCCATGGTTTATCCCGGCGGGGAGCGCATTCAATACACGTATGACAACGCCGGACGCCTCAGCACTGTCAACAACGTCACCCGCAGCCTGCTGTTCCAATACACCTACAACCCCGTCAGCGGCCAATTGACCCGGCTGACCCGGCCCAACGGCATTGAGACGGATTATGCCTACGACGGCATGGGGCGCGTGACCAATATTCTGCATCAGTTCACCAGCACCCGCGCGCTCGTGGCCCAATACGGTTACACCCTTGATGCCATCGGCAAGGCGACGCTGCTCACCACCACCTTGCCAGGCGGGGTGATCAAGCTGGAGCAATACGGCTACGACTACTTTGACCGGTTGACCAATGTGATTTACGGTGACAGCGGCGTGATCAATGCCACCGCCCTGAGCGTGGGCTACGCCTACGACGGCAATGGCAACCGCCTGACCATGACCACCAAAACCAACAATGCGATCACGGAAATCCGCTCCTACACCTATGGCGTGGAAAACCGGCTGCTGACCGTGACCAATCAAAACGGCCTGCTGCTGAACGCCTATTTTTATGATCCGGCGGGCAACCGCATCCAGAAAACCGCCACCAACTACACTGCCCTTTACGCTTACGACGAGCGCAACCTGATGACCCATTACGGCGACACCACCAATCAAATTACCTACACCTACAATGGCGACGCCCAGCGCGTCAGCGAGACGCTGAACGGAATGCAGACCAAGTACATTGACGACGTCAACCGCAGCCTGTATCAGGTGGTGCAGGAACGGAATAATTCAGGAACAATCTCGGCAAGCTATACGCATGGGCTGACCCTGCTGGCAACTTGGAATGGCAACACGGTGTCGTTTGAACTGAATGACCGGCTTGGCGCTGCGCGGTTCGTGGTGGATGCTAGCGGGAATGTAATGCTAATTATAAGCTATGACGTGTTCGGAGGAGTGAGGTGATATGAAAAAAAATGCCACTATAACCATATTAAGTGCGGCATCAGTCATAATTTGCTTGTCATTATTTATTACTCAGAGGCAAGAGACCGACCCTTTTCAGACCTGCATAAACAAACTTACTAAACGAGAAAGCCCACAAGACATAAGGGACGCAGAGACCGGTATTGTTAATATGGGGCAAGCAATCGTTCCTCGTTTGCTTTCGGAACTTGATAATTTAAAAAGCACATTAACCCGAGATGAAATTTACAGCATGAGTTCCGGGAAATCCATTCAGCATGACGCGCGATTAACATTGGCCCGCGGGAATATTTATAGTTTAATCTCGATACTAGATGTAAATACCTACAGTCGCATTGTCACGGATTCATGCAGATCAAATAATCCGGAGATATTTTTAATTTTATCTGGAGCAGATTGTCAAAACATCCTTGCCTTACCCAAAGAGCAGTTGTCCATATTCACGAATACGCTCTCTAAAACTCTGACAAGTGTCGAAACGGATGCCGGAAATAAAGCGATTATCGAAACATTTTTTACACGACTAGCGTTTCAAAAGCACCTGACGGATTCCTATCAAATGTCTTTACGCACAATCGGCAACCAACTCCAAGACAAGACAAATGAATAATTGCGTTCAACAATTCGCCATGGTGTTGATTCTGTTTTTAGGATCCAATTCGGTCCTGAATGCGGCGTCTGGCTTTGCAGGCCAGGATAGCGACTCCTATGCGGGCCAAACATTTCTGCGCTCTCGATATTATGATCCAGAAACAGGAACATTTTCGACAAAAGACCCTCTTGGATTATCCGGTGGTCTTAATAATTATGTCTATTGCTCTGACAACCCTGTCAGTTATGTTGATCCCGACGGGACACGGACATATTTGGTATTTTATGGTGAAGAGTATTCAGGATATTCGGGCATATTTCTAAACGCAGCCATGCAACAAGTGCAAGCACTGAAAACTGGCCATCCTTCTGACACCATCTTACCAGTCTATACGCCTAATGCACCAGCCATGGCGCAAGCATTGCAAAACAATTCGGATATAGCGGGAATGTATTATTTCGGGCACGGAATAGCAGGGGCATTGACTTTAGGTGCCGCCGCTGTCCCAGATGCAAATTTATCAGTCAACGGCGGAGTAGTGATTGCTGGTGGAAATAGTCTCAATGGAGGGTCAACACCATTGAGCGCATTGCCTAGTCAGAATGTTGCTTCCGACGCTTACATGTGTTTATATTGCTGCAATGCCACTATAAGTTACACTGGTGGATCATCGCAAAACGCATTTACCTCGATAGCTCAAGGACTGGCTGACTATTTTAATATTCCTGTAACAGGGGCTGGTAGCGGTGTTAATTACGGTCCATCAGGACCTAGTATTAGTAATTTTTCATTGCACGGTGACGGCGTTAGCCAGACTCTGCTAATGAGTTTCATAACAACGCTAACTTCTCAGCTTGGCGGCTATGAAATGAGTGGAGCCGGTGGTTTTGATACAGTGAATCCGACAACATATGGCCTCACTCCATGGGGCACCTTACTTATTAATGGCTTTGATCCATCAACCGATATTTTATTTATTCCGCCTATGCCTACTTTGCAAGTCGGCGGCGTTCTCCTGAACACCGCCGCGACGCTGGTCGGGGCGAATTTGAGCGACATCAGTGGGGCGATGTATGACCCGGTGAGCGGGCAGTTTGTGTTTTTGGGCACGAACCGCCCCACGCCGGTCAAGAACATCAATCTGGATTATCTCACCACCGCGTTGCAAGCCGTCTATGGCAGCGCCGTGCCCCCCTTCGTCACCCTCGTCCCCTCGGCGGAAATCACGTCGTCGGCCACGGAAACAGTCAATATGTCTCTCACAATCTATCCAAGCGGGACATATAACGGAGGCCTGTCTGGAGGGACCACCTACACGTTAAGTGGAACCTTTACGTCGCCATTTTTGGACCAAACCCCAAACCCCTATTATGGCTCGGGCGAATCGGTGGTTATCTTTCCCGGCGACTGGGCGAATGCGACCATGACTTATAACCCCGTCTGGCCGGGGGTGGACACCACGGTGGACGTGGAGTTCCGGGGCACGGACTATGGCACGGACTTGAATCAAGCGGTGGAGTTTTGTTGGGACGCACGATTCAATTGTGTCGGCGGCAACTTGGTGTTTAGCGAATGGATTTCCGACGCGCATCACACGTGGCCCCCCTACGATGTCACTTTGGCTTATGCCACCCCTGGCTATTCGACCCCCGAGAGCCCTTGGAATCTTTCATTGCAAAACGGCGGATTCTGGACGGCCCACTACATTATCATCAACAGCGCCAGTGCTATTCCGGCTGTGCAGCAACGGCAGTTTGGTGGGCGCGTCGAGAACACCGAGGTGGGCTGGATCATGGAGGAGGCGGACCGGGTGATGAAATGCCTGTGTATCGGCACGGATAATCTGACGGGCGCGCCATACAACAGTTCCACCATCCCAGTGCCAGGATATGAAAACCTGGTCGAACTTTACGCCAATTCCAATCCATCAGGCAATGTCAGTACCCGGCAATGGTTCACCCCCCAATTGATGAAGCTGGCCCAATACATTGACCCGAACACCGGCCGGGCCAGTATTGTGTTCAGCACGGCCACCGTCCTTTGCCAGACGGAAAATGAATTGACTGGCGGCACGTCCCCGCCGCAGGAACAAGCTTTCTGCAACAACATGACGGCGAACTACGACAAGTTCGCCGCGCTGAAATTCCCGTGCTATGACCCGACCGACCCGACGGGCACGCGCATCATTCAAACAAATATCTTCGGGATGTTGAAAGATGTCATGAAGGCCGTGTCGCTGGCGCGGTTTTTCCGCGATAACAATATTCCCGTGGATATGTGGTGGCTCAATTCTTGGCAACCACCCATTGCCTATGTTCCCAAAAGCGTGCCGACCATAGTGAATTATTCGGCTAATAATACTTACACGGTTTCCGGCGGCGTGCAGATTCAATTGCCCAATGCGTATGTTGCCTCGGTCACCGCCAGTAATGTGGCCATGGTGGTGCAGTCCTCCCGGCCTGCCGTGGCGGGCAATGCCAGTGGCGATATTCAACAACAGGTCTGGACCAACACCACCGCCGTAGGCGGTTTGACGGCCGTGGCGGTCCATACCGCCGCCGAGCCGCAGGATGGCAACGTGAATCTGGCCGAGACGGATTTGAGCTTTGCCTCGCCTGGTTCCATGGCCTTGCAATTCACCCGCTATTACCAGAGCTCCTGGCTGGGTGGTGATGCGATGGGACCGGGCTGGGTTTACACGCCCTATGTGCTCCAGTTCTCGCGTCCCTCCTGGTATGATGATTATGGCTGGATGACGGATAATGATGGCTACGCGTTGCCGGTTTTTCCGGGCACGTTTGATACCGGCCTGCGCTCCGACGACCTGCGGGTGGTGAACACGGGCAGTGGCGCGACGCTGGACTTTGTCTCTTCGCTGGTGCTGGGCTACGGGGTGAACGCCAATAACCAACCTTACATCGTGTTGGATGGCCTGAACAATGACGGCGTGCCCGATTTCACTCCCGGCCTGCGGCAGAATGGCTCGCTATTAATCCAATCGCCCGGCCAGCGAGAATATCAACTTTTCATGCCCGATGGTTCCTTGCTCGCGTTTGATTCCAATGGCAAATTGCTCTATATGCAGGACCACAACGGCTGGGAACAAGATTATAATTACGACAGCGCCGGGCATTTGCTGAGTGTCACGGATGACGCGCGGCAGTCGCTGGTATTTGCCTACGATGCCCAAATCAATGATCTGTTGTCCGTGGTCGGCCCCAACGGCGAGCAGGTGAATTACACCTACACCAACGGTTGTCTGGCCACCGCCACTCATCTGCGCAGCGGCGCGTCGGTGAGCTATCAATACAACCCCAACAATCAGTTGGTGGCCAAAACCATTTTCAACGGATTGAACGTCCTGCAAACCCAGCCGGACCTGAAAGGCCGGGCCAATACCAATCTGAACGTGCGGGGCAACTCGGTGCTCAAAACCTTCACTCAGGGCAGCAGCGGCACCGTGAGAACGAACGAAATCCGGGACCCGCAAAACACCGATCCGCGGTTTGTATCGCAACGGCTGCAACGGGATCGTTCCGGTCGTTTGCTGGCTTCCCGGACGGTGACAGGAGCGGAGACCACCTTCGGCTACAACACCAATTCGCTATGGGCCAACACCGTGGCGTTGCCCATTGCCGGCCGGCCGCCGATCTCGATTCAACGCGATCATTATGGCCGGGCCACGCGCATTTCGGACCCGGGCAACACCAATGCCTTGGATGTGACGTCCACGTACGATCCCCAAACGACTCTTTTGCAACAGGTCACGGATGAAGCGGGGCGGGCCACGCAATTGCAGTATGACGGAAACAACAACCTGTCAGGGGTGCAAACGGCCCTGGGGACGCAGAGCGTCAATGTGAATTTTGGCTACAGCCTGTCCGGGGCCTTGTCCAGCGTGACCAATCCCTTGGGCATAACTGTGGTCAATATGAAGCGGGACAATCTGAACCGGGTGACCAATGTGGTGGATGCCACCGGGGTCTCGATTGCCTATCAATATGATTCGCTGGGCCGGTTATGGCAGTTGATTGATCCGCAACTGGCTTCGCCGGTGGTCTATGTCTATGACAACTTCGACCGGGTCATTGCCATCCAGCTGCCCGCCGGCACGAATTATTACAGTTATGATCCCAAAATGGGCTGGCTCATCAGCCAGACGGACATGCTCGGGCGCACGACCCGCTATGACCGCGACCCCCGAAACGGGGATGTCCTGCAAACCGTCCAAATTGTTCCCGGCGGCGCGAACCTGACCACCGTGATGAGCTACGACCGCCTCGGTAATCTGGCCAGCATCACGCCCCCGCAATCCTCCACCATCACGTATGATTACGATGCCAGCGGACGGCAAATCGGCAACATTTATTCCGGGGTCAACATTCCAAGCGCGCCCGCCGCTCTGGTGTGCAACTACGCCACGAATGGCTTGCCCACCACGATTACCAATCTGATATTTTCCTGGCAACCCCCGGCCAGCAGCGCCGGGTTGAACGGCTACAGCTACGGCTTTGACTCCATGCCCGGCAATTTCGTGAACACGGTTGGCACCAATGCCGCCATCAACGGCGTCACCATCGGCACCCATCTTTTCCAAGTGAAGGCGCAGGACACCAACGGCAATTGGGGACCGACGGCAGATTTCCAATTGGTGGTGACCAACGTGACCGGAGCCACCCCTCCCGCCGCGCCACCCGGCCTGATTTGTGACCATGCCTCCAATGGGGTGCCAACCACCTATACGGCGGGCTTCACGTTTTCGTGGTCCGTTCCCGCCAGCCAGAACGGCATTGCGGGCTACCGTTATGCTTTGGATCAAGCGCCGTCTGGCGTGGCCACCATTGGGACCACGGCCACGTTCCACAATCTGGCCGTCGGCACGCATCTGTTCCATGTGCAAGCCCTGGGGGCCAATGGCGTTTGGGGGCCAACCTCAGACTTCGTATTAATGATTGCGCCCTTGCTGGCCACGATCACTCCTGACGCGCCTCCCGGCCTGATGTGCGATCACGCGACCAACGGCATGGTGACGTATGATACAAACCTCCTGTTTTCGTGGTCCGTTCCCAACAGTCAAAATGGCATTGCGGGTTACAGCTATGCCTTGGATCAAACCCCTGCGAACACCGTATTGACCACGGCAACCAATGTGGCGATCACAAAAGTGTCGGCTGGAACGCACCTGTTCCAAGTGCAGGCCGTGGATGGCAGCGGCAACTGGGGGCCGCCCGCCGACTTTTTGTTAATGGTGATCAGCCCCCCGGGCGCGCCTATCGGGCTCGTTTGCAACCATGCGATCAATGGCCAGCCGACAACGATTACCAACTTGATCTTTTCCTGGCAACCACCGGTCACCAGTGCCGGGATCAACGGCTACAGTTATGGCTTTGACCAGTCGCCGGGCAATGTGACGAACACTGTCGGCACCAATGCCATCATCAACAACGTGACCCTTGGCACCCACCTGTTCCAAGTGCAAGCGCAAGACACCAATGGCATTTGGGGACCGGCCACCAATTTTCAATTTTCGGTTTGGGCTCCGGGCAAGGAACCGCCCTCTGCGCCAACGGGGGTCATTTGCTTCTTATTGGCTGGAGGTCAGATTCTCAATTCGGTTCCGGTTTATGTACACGATGGTGAAACCTCGATCACGAACGTTGGCTTTTCCTGGAATGTACCCAGCAGCGAAACCGGTGTGGCTGGTTACAACTGCACCTTGAATGCAACACCCACCAACGTCGTGAACCCATATTTGAATATATACGCCAATCAAGTGATTATTTCCCACCTTGGGATCGGCACAAATTACTTTCAAGTCATGGCCTTAGGTAACAATGGGGTCTGGGGCGCGACCGCCAGTTTGCAGTTGATTGTCTTACCGCCGCCACCGCCGCCACCGGGGCCTGAAGGTCCGCTGCCCCCATGGAGCATCATGATGATGACGGCGGGATTTTTTGCGGTGGGGGTCTGGTTCAGCCGGAAAACAGGGGAACGGGGCAAAGGTGGGAAATCCAAAGCATAGCAAAGACATGAGAGGAAAGAATCATCTGCCTGACCAGGCGGCTCTGAACTCTGCCAGAGTGGCACGGGCCACTGGCCCGTCCTGCCGGGCTACCAGCCCGGCTGAGCGGAGCGGGGCGGACTGCGGGGATACGCTGTCTGCTTGCAAAAAGATCGCCTCACCCATTCCATCCGGCGGGTCGCCGGATGGCAGGGGCCAGTGTCCGTACCACCCTGGTTTGACACACAAATTTAACAATCGGAAAATCGCCTTTCGCCGGGGCGGCTGCTACAAGGAGTGTTTGTGAAATGTGAATGTTCACGGTGCGTGTTGGAATTATGAAATTCAATCGTCTGGTGCGGATACAGATTGCCTTTTGCTGGGTTTTGGCCCTCTTTGCCGGAAGGGTTGCCGCGCAATCGTGGACGCCGGGCAATCTTTACAATCATTGGACCTCGGTGGTCATGTCTGCCGATGGCAGCAAAATCGCTGCGGATGCATTCCTTGGCGGATTTTCCACCTCCACCAATGGCGGGACGAATTGGCTGAATTCGACATCGCCCGACGCCTCCCACTGGTCCGTTCTGGCCACCTCCACCAACGGGGGCAATTTGCTCGCGGCATTCAAAGGCGGCGGCATTTATGTTTCGAGCAACTGGGCGGGAAGCTGGACACCGTCGCACGCGCCGGTGGACCCGTGGAATTGCGCGGCTTTGTCGGCGGACGGTTCCCGGGCGGTGGCCGGAACCAGTCCGGGCGTGATTTACACTTCCAAAGATTCGGGGGCCACGTTCACCAGCCGTCTGCCGCAGGCCAGCTGGCAGGCGTTCGCCGGTTCGCTGGACGGCCACAATTTGGTGGCGGCGGTTAATGGCGGGGGAATTTACCGGTCCACGGACCTGGGCGAGACTTGGGCGGTGACCCCGGCCCCGGCCACCTATTGGTTTGCCCTGGCCGCATCCGCCAATGGCACTAATCTGGCGGCGGTGGTTCAAAATGGCGGCATTTACACCTCCACCGATGCCGGCAACACTTGGACGCTCACCAGTGCGATCACCACCAACTGGTCCGCCATTGCCTCCTCCGCCGATGGCAGCAAGTTGGTGGCGGCAGTCAACGGTGGATGGTTTGAGCTTGTGCTCACAAACATCTCCACCATTGTGACTTATACCACCAATGCTCAAGCCCAAGTCACCACCAACGTGACTTATCTCACAAGTGTAAGCACCAATGCAACTTACCTCGGCGCCCAGATCTATGCTTCAACGGATTCGGGCGCTCATTGGTCGGCCACCAGCGCGCCCAGTAATTATTGGTCGGCAGTTTATTCATCGCCGGATGGCAGCCGGTTGGCGGCGGCGGCCAATGGCGGCGTTCTTGGCAGCGGGGGTTCGATTTACTTTTCCACCAATTCTGGAGCCAGCTGGACCAACGCCAGCGCGCCCCGCGCCGATTGGTCCGCGATCTCCGCCCCGGCCGATGGCAGTCAATGGCTGGCCACCGTCAATGGCGGCTTGATCTACCGCTCCACCGATGGGGGAGCCTCCTGGACCAACTATAACGGCCTGCCCGGTCTGGTCAGCATCACTTACCAGACGAATATTTTGGGGCAAGGCTGGACAAACATTTCCACGACCACCAATTCCGTCCCCACCAGCCCCAGCCAGTACTGGTCCGGTGTGGCCGCCTCGGCCGATGGCTCCCGGGTGGTGGCCATCGCGAACAACAGCATCTTCACCGCTTTCAATTCCGGAACCGCGTGGCAAACCAACGTCACACCCTGGCAGGTGGCGGATGGCGAGCTTTACTACACCAGCCCTCCCACGGCTTCCAATCGCCTGGTTTGGGCGGCGTCAGGCTATCTTTGGGTCTCCAACAATTTACCCTATGAAAATTGGTCGTCCATCTATTCCTCGCCGGACGGCAACACGCTGCTGGCGCTGGCCCGGGATGGCTGGTCCTGCAAATCCACCAATGGCGGCGCAACGTGGACCACCTTGAGCACGCCCTATAATTATTGGCAGAGCCTGGCCACCTCGGCGGATGGCAGCCGGTTGCTGGCCGCTTCTGCCGGCTACCTGTATCAGTCCACCGATGCGGGAATGACCTGGTGCGGGCTCATCATGACAACCAACGTCAACTTCAACGTGATCTGCTCCAATACGCTCACCTTGAGCGGCAATTCCTTTTACACAAACTATTACGGAAGCATCGTCACCAATCCGGCGGTCGTCGTCACCAACCCAGTCTCGGGCATGACGGTCACGAATCCAGCGATAGTAACCACGAATTATCCAGTCATAACGTATCCTTTGTCCGACACCAATCCGATCCTGATGGCGTCCAATTTTTTCACTCCCGGCAAGGTCCTGAATATCACGAACTCCATCGGGGTTGATTTGTTTGGCTCGGCGGTAAGCAGCATAACCAACACGTATGCCACCAACACCTCTGGCGGAGTGACCACCATAACCACCAATACCTACCCCATCTTTTCCACCAACGTGGTCAATATCCTGTTCGACGATAGCATTCAAGGCAGCAATGGGTTCTGCCGCCTGGCCGACATAAAGACCAATTTTTTCGGCGTCGGCGCCCTTGGCACCAACTTCGTCGTTGCTGCCAACAGCTTCACCATCGGCACCAAAGTCATCGCCGTTGGTACCAACGCGATGACCATCAGTACCAATGCCATCTTGGTTGGCCCCAGCGCCATCACGATCGGCACCAATGTCATCGGGATCGGCACCAACACCATCACCATCGGCACTAATGTCATTACCATCGGCACCAACGCCATCGTCATTGACACTAACGCCATTGTCATCGGCACCAACGTCATTAGCATCGGCACCAATGTCGTCAGTGCCAAAACCGTCTATTCGAAAGCGACGGTGGTCATGAACGATTCAGCAATCATGAATGATTTGGTTGGCGGCCTGGTCATTCCCGATGTCAGTGGGATGACCGCTTCCAATGGCGTCGTTCTCGCCACCAGTTTTGTCAATGTGCTTAGCACCAACGTGTGGATTGGCACCAACTCCGGCGTCAACCTGCTCGTCACCAATGTGCTTAACGTCACGGTTGTCATTACGAATGTGATTCAGAACTGGTCCGCCACGGCTTCCTCCGCCGATGGCAGTCATCTTGCGGCGGCGGTCAATGGCGGACTGATCTATCTGTCCACCAACTCCGGGACCACCTGGTTCAACCCGGACGTGCCCAGCACCAACTGGAGTGCGTTAGCCATGTCGGCGGATGGCAGCGAGTTGACCGCCGTGGTCAGTGGCGGCTTGATTTATTCCTCCACGAATTTCGGAACCACGTGGGTGGCGGACAATGTGCCCTCCGCCAACTGGCGGGCGGTGGCCGTTTCGGCCAGCGGCGCGGATCTGGTGGCGGTGATTTATGGCGGGGTCTTTTATACCGGGCAGTCACCCGTGGCGGCCCAGTCCGCCGCGGTCGTGGTTCCGGCGCTGCAAATCCAACTGGCCGGCGGAAACGTGGTGTTGTCCTGGCCGGCCGCCGCGACCAATGTGGTCTTGCAGCAAAGTGCGGATCTCACGGGCGGCAGTTGGTCGGATTCGCCAGTGGTGCCGGTGGTTTCCAATGGGCAAAACCAGGTATCCCTGCCCCTTTCCACCATCCATTCCATGTTCCGCCTCAGACAGCCGTGACGGGACCATGGGGCCGGGGTGGCACCGGCCTGTCGCCCAATATTCATGCCGCATTCAGCAATTGGCAATTTGGCAATTGGCAATCCAAAATCCCGCATTGTGGTTGCCGGGCCTTCCCCCTTACCTTGGTGCCGCTGATTATGAGTGATGTGACGATTGATTTGCACAGCGATGACTATTTCATGGGCGAAGCCCTGCGGCAGGCGGCCAAGGCCTACGAATTGGGCGAGGTGCCTGTGGGGGCCGTGGTGGTGCGCGCCGGACGCATCCTCGCCCGGGCGAGCAACCAGGTCGAACTGCTGAAGGATGCCACCGCCCATGCGGAGATGCTGGCATTGACGCAGGCGGAGAGCGCCGTGGGCGACTGGCGGCTCACCGATTGCACCTTGTATGTCACCAAGGAGCCGTGCCCCATGTGCGCCGGCGCGGTGGTCCACACGCGGCTGGCCCGTGTGGTCTTTGGGGCCAGCGATCCCAAAGGCGGTGCGGCTGGCGGGGCGATGAATCTGCTGCAA
>Ga0302319_10015349_pt1 | contig 14200 bp, 13 predicted proteins | sample Bog_T0_2_FD_203319 | JGI IMG/M metagenome (GOLD analysis project Ga0302319, IMG submission 203319) | Peat permafrost microbial communities from Stordalen Mire near Abisko, Sweden - Bog_T0_2 | ecosystem: Environmental > Terrestrial > Soil > Wetlands > Peat | place: Sweden: Abisko, Stordalen Mire... | reverse complement strand
AGCAAAGCATCCTGCCGCGCTATTTGAAGGATCTGTGCCTGCCGGATGGCTGGCCCTGGAAGGTGCAGTTCCAGCACCGAGCGATGATCGTTCCGGGTGATACCATTACGGTCTGGGCCACGGTGACAGGCAAGCGCGAAGCCGAGGGTCTCGGGTTGGTCGAAATGGATGTCGGGATGCGGCTGCAATACGACGCCGAATCGTGTCCGGGCACGGCGACCATCGTGTTGCCGATCCGGGGCGGCCGACCGGTTCCCTATCCCTTCGTGGCTCCGAAAGGGGCGTAACAGCAGCACCGTCCGGCGGGACGGTCGAGGACATGCCAGTCGGCAAAGGAGACGATATGGGACGCTGGATCGCGATCGGCAAAGTGCCAGGGTGGGACGACCTGGCAACATTCACGAATGAGTTGAAGACGACGGCGAAATGGCGGCTCGACCCGCGGACCACGATCACCGAGGTGATCGCGCTGGCGGATGGCCGCTTGCTGGCGGAATGCCATGCCAACAAGCAGGAAGATTTCGACGCCTGGCTGCAAAAGACGGGTTGGCAGGTGGAAAGCGTGACCCCGATCAAGCACGTGGCGCGGACTGGGGAGATTTGGAAGGTCGGCTAGGCGCCGGCCCGAGAACGACTGCCACAAGTATCTTCGAGCATCTTCCCCCTCCCCTTGAGGGAGGGGGTCAGGGGGAGGGGGCCCCGCAAGTTGAAGCTCCGGGGTCCGCGGCATACTCCCGCCGCCCCCTCCCGTCAGTCCCGGATCCCCAGCCGTTCCTTGTAGTCCGGGTCCCAGGACTCCAGCCGTCCACGCGCAACGCGTTCATCCATGCTCATGCGCAGCACCGGGCGCGGGTGCGTGGGCCGTGTGCCGACGATGCCGGACTGTTCCATCGCCGCGTAACGCGCATCGTCGTAACCAAGAAGGCCCTGCAGCACGGCGCGGTTGTGCTCCCCCAGCATCGGCGCGGGGCCGCGCACGTGAAGCGGCGTCTGGCTCAGGCGCCACGGCCGGCCGATCATCGCACGCTTGCCGATTCCGCGTTCCGGCGGGAATTGCATGGTTTCCAGCAGGCCTCGCGCCTTGGCGTGCGGATCCAGGTGCATATCCCGGGCATTGAATACGGCACCGGCACGAACGCCGGCGGCCTGAAGCCGGTCCATCGCCTCGGTCTTCGAAAAACCCGCGGTCCACGCGGCGATGATCGGATCAATATCATCATGGTTCAGCCTGCGCGCGCTGTTCGACGCGAAACGCGCATCCTGCGCCAGCTCGGGGTGGCCGATCACACCGCATAGCGCCGCCCATTCCGCATCGTCGTGCACCGAAACGACGCACCACTGATCGTCGCCGGCACACGCGTAGCAGCCTTGCGGCGCCAGCCACGGATGACGGTTGCCGATCCGCTCGCCAAGCCGTTTGTTGGCTTCCCAATCCAAAATCCGGTCCGCCACCATGGTGCAGCCAAGCTGGTACATCGCGACGTCGACCCACAGCCCCTTGCCGAACCGATTCCGGTACCGCAACCCCAGCGTCGTGCCCATGACCAGCGCCCACGTGGCGAGGAAATCCACGAAGGACTGCCCGGCCTTGGACGGCACGTCGCCGCGATAGCCGGTGACGTGTGCCAGCCCGTGCGTCGCTTCCTGCGTGGTGGCCTGAGCCGGATATTGCGAATACGGCCCATGTGGACCGTAACCGCTGCAGGACACCATGATCACGTTGGGATTGAGTTTCTGCGCGTGCGGATAATCCAGCTCCCACCCCCGCATCACCCGCGGGGTAAAATTTTCCATCAGCACGTCGCTGACCCGGATCAGGTCCCGCAGCACCTCCCGTCCCTCGTGCCGGCGCAGATCCAGCGCGAGCGATTTTTTGCCGCGGTTCAGCAGATTGAAGGTGCTGGTGCGGTTCCATGGATCGTCACCGGGATCGTTGTCCGGATACACGCCGGAAAACGCCCCGCCGCGCGAAACATCCAGCCGCCCCGGCCCTTCGACCTTGATGACCTCGGCGCCCATATCCGCCAGCAGGCCGGCGGCATAAGGCAGCGAGAAGACGTTGCTGATATCGATGACCCGCAATCCGGCCAAGGGAAGCGACGTCTCCGGTTCCTGCTGTTCAATCCCCATGCGGTGCCACTGCCTCAGATAATGCCACGGTCACGCAACAAATCGATTTCCTCATCGGAATATCCAAACCCCGCAAATACGTCCGCGTTGTGTTGGCCAAGCAGTGGAGCAGGCCGGCGGCACGACGCCCCACCGGCGCTCATGTTCCACAGCCGGAAGGGCACCCGAAGCCGACCGATCACCGGATGTTCCACCTCCTGATAATACGATCGGGCATCGAGTTGCGGGCAATTCGCCAGGTCTTCCGGCGTTTGCACGATGCCGAACAGCATCCGAAATTGCTCCGATGCCGTCTTGAACATCTCGGCCATCGTGCGGTCCTTGGTTGCATCCTGAATGATCGCGTCCATCGCCGGACCGTTGACCAGGCGTTGCGCCGGATCGGCAAAGCGGGGCTCCTTCAGTTCCGCGCGGCCAAAGAAATCCGCGATGGTGTCCCAGGTGGCGCTGCCGCCCTCCTGGCTCACGAAATAGCCGTCCTGGCACGGCATGATGTGACCGAACGAACTCCCTTCCGGGTGCCGCCGGCCCTGCACGCCGCCGGCAAAGCTGTAATAGGGCTGGTTGATCACCAACGATGAGGTCACCACCTCCTGCATCGACACATCGACATGCTGCCCGGTCCCGGTCAGATCGCGCGTCAACAACGCAACGTTCGTCGCCAGCATGCCGTTCATCGCGGCCTCGTACTGCGCCGGAAACCCGCCATGCTGCAACGGCTCGCGGTCCGACGTGCCGCTGATCGCCATGATGCCGCTGGTTGCGTACGCAACGATTTCGTTGCCCTTGTACTGGCTGTACGGCCCGGTCTGCCCGAACGGGGTGATGGAGGTCATCACCAGTCCCGGATTGTCCTGCGCCAATGACGCGTGATCGAGTCCGAGTGCGGCCAGATAACCCGGGGTGAAGCTTTCGACGATCACATCGGCGGTGCGCGCCAGCTTACGGAAGACGGCGGCACCCTCCGGCTGCGCCAGATCCAGGGTGATGCCGCGCTTGTTCAGGTTGGTCAGCAGGAAGAACAGGCTCTTTTCCGGATCCGGATCGTCGTGGAAGAACGGCGGCATGCGCCGGCCGCACTCCCCACCGGGCGGCTCGATTTTGATGACATCGGCCCCGTAATCCCCCAGCAGCCGAGCACAGAGCGGCCCGGCGATGCCCTGGCTGAGGTCCAGGACCAGAAGGTCGTCAAGTATCGCCGGCAGCATCACCGTTCCGCCTAGGACGCTCGGGTATATTGTTCCGGGCTGATCAGGAACTTGCTGCGGCATTCAAGACTGTCGAAATAGACCCATTTGCCGTCGTGGAATTGCCTTGTTCCCTTGGTCGGATCCGTTTCGGATGCGCCGTGCGCGGTGAATCCCGTCGTCTGTCGTGCCGCGACCTCGTCAACGGTTCGGCCACATACCGGACATTGAGCCATGCCCTATTCTCCTTCTGCTGATAAAATTCTTCAAGCCTCGGCCTCGACCGGCACCGGCCTGCCCAGAATGACCTCACCGGGGCAGTCCAACAGCGCTCTGGCGACTTTGGCGCGGTGTTCATAGGCGGTGCCGAGCCGCATGGTCCAGGCGCAGACGCGCCGGTACCAAAGCTGCAGGTCGAATTCCATCATGAACCCGATACCGCCATGGATGCCCTGGCAGATACGCACGCAGGCCTCGCATTTTTCGTTGCAGAAGGCTTTCGCCTGCGAGGCTTCGACACCGGCGGGCAGGCCCTGGTCCATTTTCCACAACGCTTCATAGGTCAGCAGGTTGCCGCCATCGATCCACATCAGCATGTCGGCGCACATATGCTGGATGGACTGGAACGCGCCGATGGGCTGGCCGAAGGCCTTGCGGTATTTGGACCACTCGATGGCCATCTCGGCGTCTTTGCGCGTCGCCCCCAGCATCTGGGCGCACAACAGCGCGGTGCCCTGTTCCAGCATCTGCTCCGCAACCGGCCAGCCCTCGTTTAGCGCACCGACCAGGTTGCCTTTGGGCACCCTGACATTGCGGAACGTGACCTCGCTCATGCGGTCTTTGGCAAGTGAGATCAGCGGCACCTGCGACAGGCCCGCGCTGCTGGTGTCCACCAGGAACAGCGACAGGCCGGCATTGGCGGCCGACGCCGGAGCGGTGCGACACACCACCAGGCAGTGATCGGCGGCGACAAAATTATCGACGAACATCTTGGTGCCGTTGAGGACGAAGTCGTCGCCGTCCGCAACCGCCGCGCACTGCACCGCCTCCGGCACCAGTTGCGGGTTCTGTTCGTGGAAGGCCCAGGTCAACACGGCATCCCCCGTGACCACCGCCGGCAGCACCGCCGCGCGCACATCTTCCTGCGCGTCACGGGCGAGCGCCAGCGCGGCCACCACCGTGCTGTGCAGCGGCAGCGGGGCCAGCGCACGCCCCACCTCCTCCAGCACGAGGCCCAGATAGGTCATCGGCATTTCGCTGCCGCCGTATTTCTCCGGCAGCGCCAGCCCCTGCCAGCCGAGATCGGCCGCCTGCTTCCAAAGGGCCGGCGGATACCCTTTGGGGTCCTTCTCCATCTCGCGCACCAGCCGCGTAGGGCACTCGGTCTCCAGGAATTTGCGGGCGGTTTCCCGGATCAGCACTTCTTCTTCGCTTAGCGTCGTATCCATTGTTAGTCCTCCGTCGTCATTTCCGGGGCATATCGAGGCCGCGGCGAGCGACCTGGTCGCGCATCACCTGCGTGCTGCCGTGATTGATGCCAGACTGAAACGCACCCATCAGGTTGTGTGCGAACACCCCACGCTCGACCGCGTGCGGCGAACCGTTCAGCAACTGGCCATAGGGTCCGAGCATCTGGCTGATCGCTTCGGTGGTGCGCACGCCATGCTCCGGCGCCCAGACTTTTTCTGCCGAACCCTCATAGGTGAAGTTGCCGCCATGCTCGACGATGGACATGCTGCGCATCGTCATCAGCCGGCAAACCTGTGCCTCGATCCACAGGTCGGCGATCTTGTCGCGGATGGCCGGGTCGCGCGCCGGGGCATAGCCGTCGAACGTGTTCCGCTTGACGAAGTTCACGATGTCCTCGTCGCGGCGCACCGAGATCAAATAGCGGGCGGCCCCGACGCGATCGAGATTCAGCCCCATCGCGCCGACGCGCCAACCCTCATTCTCCTTCCCCAGCATGCAACTGGCGGGGATGCGCACGTCGTCGAAGAAGGTCTCGTTGGTCCGCGGCGTGCCGTAGGTGGTGCCGATCGGTGCCGGCGGGTCGTTCTGGATGCTCCAGAGCGGGCGGACGGTGATGCCCGGCGTGTCCATCGGGAACAAAAAGATCGAGATGCCGCGGTGTTTCGGCAGATTGGGATTGGTCCGCGCCATCAAATAGATGTGCGTCGCCGTGTGCGCCGACGAGGTGTACATCTTCTGTCCGTTGACGACGTACTCATCGCCATCGCGAACCGCTCGGCATTGCAACGAAGCCAGATCGGCGCCGGCATGCGGTTCGGTGAAGCCCAGCGCGAAGGAATACTCGCCGCTGATCAGTTTCGGAATGAAATGGCGCTTCTGCGCCTCGGTGCCCGCGGCCAGGATCGCCGGTGCGCCGCTGCCGCCCAGCCCCAGGGCAATGTTGACGCGGGCGAACTCCTCCTCGACGATATATTGCGTCATGCGGTCGCCATCGTGACCGCCGTACTCCCTGGGATAGCTGATCCCCAGCCAGCCGCGCTCGCCGATCTTCCGGAACAGATCGTTGATCAGGCTGCCGCTATGGCGACCGGGACTCACACCGAAGCCCTCGCTCAGGTCGGCCATCTCGGCGCGGACCGCGTCGGTCATGGTCTCGGCGATGAAGGCGCGGACGTCGCGTCGCAGCGCCTCCTGTTCGGCCGAATATCCGAAATCCATCGCGTTTCATCTCCCTCGTCTGCTAGCGGATGCGGCCGATCTCGTGCCGGGTCGCATCGATCAGAGACGCAGCCTGTCCATACGACGGGACATCACGGCACGCAACTTGTCCACCCGCCCGCCGCCGATCATTCTGCCGTGCGAAGTCATGTTCATGGCGTGTCCCAGGCATGCGGCATTATCAAGGCGCCGGGGCCATTCCCGCATCAGGCCATCATAATTCCGTATGAAATGAAAATATCTGGTCAATTGCGCTGAACTCCCGATTGAGGCACCGCGGCAAACGGACATCGATCAAGCGATGGCGTTCGGGACGCCGCCGGTGCGGTTGCTTGACGATCCAGACAACCCGCGCCTAATGGCGAACCCAGGCTGTGTGGCCGGCCATCAGTTCGATGGACGGTTCAACGCGATCCACCGCGCAGCAGGACGAAACATCATTCCGGACAACCGGAACAGAAGCAGAGGAAACACCATGACCAGCGCCCCAGGCAGTATCGGCGCAAGACTCGAGCGACTGCCCATGACCTCGGTGCACCACACGGTCTTCCTGGCCCTGGCCTTCGCCTATTTCTTCGAGCTTGGCGACCTCAACACCTTTGCCTACGCGGCACCCGCCGTCATCAAGGACTGGGGCATTTCCGTCGATACCGTCGCGCTGATCACCTCGGCGAGTTTCGGCGGCATGTTCCTGGGGGCGGTGTTCGGCGGCGTGGTGGCCGACCGGATCGGACGCAAGCGCGGGATGATCTGGTCGCTGCTGCTCTATGCCGGATTTTCCCTGATCAATGCGCTGGCGTGGGACGTCTTTTCGCTGTCCGCCACGCGCTTCATCACCGGCATCGGTCTGTCCAGCATGACGGTGATCGCCAACACCTACATCACCGAGTTCTTTCCCGCGGCCCGGCGTGGCCGCTACATGGGACTCGTGATGACCGTCGGCCTGCTCGGCATTCCGGCGACCGCGTGGGTGTCGCGCTTTGTCGTGCCGCTGGCGCCCTGGGGCTGGCGGCTGATCTTCGTCTGGGGCGGCCTTGGCATCCTGGCGCTGGTCTATGCCCTGCGCATCCCGGAATCGCCGCGCTGGCTGCGCAGCCATCATCGCACCGCCGAAGCAAACGCCGTGCTCGACGCGCTCGAACGCATCGCTGTGGCCCAGGGCGCAATCCTGCCGGAACTGGAGTCCGTCGCCGAACCGCCCCGGCACACCCGAACCGGCTACAGCGGGCTGCTGCGCGAGCGCTATTTCAGCCGGACCATTCTGCTGGGAATCGTATCGATCCTCGGCACGGTGGGTTTCTACGGCTTCTTCTCCTGGGTGCCGACATTGCTGTTCCAACACGGCGTCACCGTCGTCAAGTCGCTGACCTACACGAGCGTCATGGCGTTGTGCAATCCGATCGGTGCGTTGATCGCGGCCGATCTGGTGGAACGCTTCGAACGCAGATGGTTCAACGTCGGCATTTCGATGTTCGTTGCAGTTTGCGGTGTCCTGTTCGGCCTCAGCGACAATCCGATCCTGATCATGCTGCTTGGCTCGCTGGTGGTGATGGGACTGCAGGCCGCCACGGTGAGCAGCTACACGTACGCCTCGGAACTGTATCCGACGGAGCTGCGCTCACAGGGCAATGGGATCACCTACGGCATAGGCCGGGTCGCCAATGTCGGCGGGCCGTTCATCATTGCTGCGGTATTCTCACAGGTGGGTTATGCGGCGGTCTTCGCGTTCATCGCCGGTTGCTACGTGCTGCGCGGTCTTGTTTACGCGCTTGGTCCGGCCACCACGGGGCGGTCGATCGAGGTGGTGAGCCCCTCGCTCACCACCGCTCCGGTTCGCGGCCAGCCCGTTGGCTGACCGCCTGCGACGCATGACGCCGGCCGCCGTTGTTATGACATCAGACCAGTCCGATATCACAATGTTGTGAACCCTGGAAGCGTCGTCCCGGCCGTTCGTGCCTTCTATCGCCTTCCCACGGGTACCGGGATGCCGGGGATCTTCACCCTGACCGATCCCAACTCACCGCGCGTGGTGAAAAACAGCGTCTTCCAGTCGTCGCCGCCAAAAGCCAGGTTGGTGGTGGCGGCAGCCCCGTGTACAATGCGGCCGAGTTTCTTGCCGTTCGGGTCGATGATCCATAAACCGCCGGAGCCGCCGCAATAGACGTTGCCTTCGGTGTCCACTTTCATGCCGTCGGGAACACCCGGTTCGTCACCGCGCAAATCGACGAAGACGCGGTCGGTGTGTTTTGCCAGCGTGCCGTTGGGCGCCAGATCGAAGGCCCTGATGTGCCCTCGGCGCGAGTCGTTGATGTACAGCACGCTTTCATCGGGCGAGAAGGCCAGACCGTTGGGCAATGCGAAGTCGCTGACCAGCAAGGTCCGGGTGCCGAGGTCGGGTGTCACCCGGTACACGCCGGACTCGGTCAGATCCCACTCCTGCGGCGCCGCCGAACCCGTCCAGGGGTCGGTGAAATAAATACAGCCGTCCGATCTGACGACGACATCGTTGGGCCGGTAGATCCGTTTCCCCTGAAAGCTGTTCATGACGACGGTCGCGCTGCCATCGTGCTCCAACCGGACGACCCGCCGCGCATCGTTCTCGCAGGCAATCAATCTCCCCTGCTGGTCCCGGGTCAGGCCGTTGGCGCGGTTGGTCGGTTCCTTGAACACGGACACGCCAGCACCCGGCGTGTACTTCATGCGTTTGTCGTTGTGGATATCACTGAACAGCAGATAGCCGCCCTCGTGCCACCAGACCGGCCCCTCCGCGGGACCCCGAGGTCCGCCAAAGCCGCTTGCCAGTTCCTGGATCGGTTCCGAGACAGAGATGATCCGATCCAGTTCCGGTGCGAATTGTTCGATCCGCTTTTGCATAGCAACCTCCCCATGCGGACTGGTATCAATCCTCCGCCGGCACGCTCAGGCTGGGAACGATGCAAGCCCCGGCGCCCACCGCCGTGACATCACCCTTCTGGTTGGTGCCGGTGACCTCCACCGCGACGCGGCCGCCATTCGTCACCTTGGTGATGCCGGTCACCTTGCCCGTAAAGGTGACGGTGTCGCCGGGACGGACCGGCCGCAGGAAGCGCAACTCCACCATGCCCCCGCGGTTGTAAACATCGGCCCCGAAATAGCGCCGCAGCAGCTCCGTGCCAAACGTCAACGACATCCGCCCCGAGGCAACGGTGCCGCGCGTGCCCAGCACGCCACGCGCGGTTTCCTCGTCGGTGAACTGGCTCGGGCCCGTCTTGCCGCCGCTTTTTTCAAACAGGTTGATCGCCGCTTGCGTCATGGTTTTGCTCAGCGGCGGCACCAGATCGCCGACATTGAACATGCGCGTCACTGCCATTTCTTGCCGACCTCCGAGGGCTGCTTGAGTTCATGCGTGATCACACGGTCCAGCAGCCGGCCGTCCTCGTCAACCGAGACCGCTTCGGTGACGATATAGTTCTTGCCACGGCGGGCGTACTTGTCGGCAATCCACGCCTGGACCGTAATGCGTTTCCCCGCAACCGGCGGATTGTAGCAGTAGAAGGCGCAACGCGCGTTCACCGAACCATCGTCGTGATAGACCATGTGGTAGGCGTTCACGTCCACCTTATGCGAGATGGTTGGGAACGCCGCCTCCGGGTCCATGACCCCCTCGCGGTATTCATCCATCATCTGCTGCGTCAGGACATAGGAGAACGAAGGCAGCTTTTCGCCGACTTCCAGCGTCTCCCAGTCCAGCAGCGTGCGTGGGTCGTCTGCTTGCACCTGCGCCATGCTGGTTTCCTCTCAGTGCGCGATCTGACCGTCGGTGTCCGTGTTCCAGCGCGCTGCTCGATTAGAGCACCCTTTACCGCGCCAGTCCAACCGGCCTTGCTACGCTTTCTCGACCCCCCAGAACACCGGCGCCGATCCCTGCAGCAACCCGGTCACGTTCGATCGCCATGCCGCTTGCGGCAGATACTGCCCCAGCGGAATGGTCGGCACCGAGTTGAACGCCGCCGCCTGGTACTCGCGCTCCAGCGCGCGCCGTTCGGTGTCGGCGGTGGCATCGATCCAGGCCTCGTACACCGCTTCCAGATGCGGATCGTCCGGCCAGCCGACCCAGGCCTGGGCACCGTTGCTGCGGACGATGCCCTCGATCAACGGATCCACCAGGTCGCCGCCCGGCGCGCCGCCCGGGAACATCGACCAGCCGCCTTTGTCCAGCGGGGCCTTGGAATTGCGGCGCTGCAAGATCGTGCCCCAGTCCACCAGTTGGTCGTCGATGTTCAGTCCGACCTTGCGAAACGAATCGACCGCCACGGTGGACAGCGCATTATACGCGAGCTGGTCGGTCGGATGCAGGAACACGATGCGTTCGGCGGCGTAACCTGCCTGGTCCAGCATCGCCTTGATCTCATCCGCGCTGCGCCGCCTTGTCACCGCTTCCATCCCGGCCGCGTTGGCGGATTTCGATCTTGGAACGAAATAACCCATCGGCACGCGCCACATCGCCGGGTCCTCGCCCATCGTGGCGATCATCTCGTCCTGCTGGTTGATCGCCGCCACCATCGCCCGCCGTACACCCGCGTTGGCGGTCGGCCCCTGGATGTGGTTCGGCCGCAAGTGCCCCACGGTGCCGTAGATATCCAGCAGCCCCGTGTTCACGCCGGACTGGCGTTTCAGCATCGGCACCAGGTCGGGCTGCGGCAGTTCCAGCCAGTCCACCTCGCCCGTGGTCAATGCGTTCGCCGCCGTTGCCGGATCGGGGATAATCCGCCATTCGACGCGATCCAGCTTCACATGGTGGCCGCCGGCGGCATAGGACGGCGGCTCCTGCCTTGGTGCATAGCGCTCGAACCGCGCGAAGGCGGCGTGGCTGCCGGAGACGTACTCGTCCGCCATAAAACGGAACGGTCCGCATCCGACGATCTCGGTCAACTGGGTATAGGGATCGGTGGCGGCCAGACGAGCCGGCACGATCACGGGTTGCGGCTGAGCCTTCGACAGAAACGCAGGCAACGTGGGGAAGGGCTTGTGCAGGCGCCACACCAGAGTGCGGTCGTCCGGCGCCTCGATCGCGGCGACCCGGGGGGCGAAGATCGTGGCGGCCTGGTCGCGTTTCAGCCAGCGCTGCAACGATGCGACGCAGTCCCGAGCGAGGACTGGCGTGCCGTCGTGAAACAGCAGGCCGTCGCGCAGCCGCATGGTCCAGCGCTTGCCGTCATCGTCGATGACGTGTCCTTCCACCATCTGTGGCTGCGGCACGTAGTTGATGTCGCGGCCATACAGCGTCTCGTAGACCATCAGCGCGAAATTTCGGCTGACGGTAGCGGCGGTCCAGACCGGATCGAGGCTGGTCAGGTTCGCCTGCGGCACGAACTGCAGCGACGTGGTGCCGCCGGCGATCGCCGGACGGGCAAGCGCGGTTGCAGCGGCACCCGCAATGAAGGCGCGTCGTTTCACTGTTTCCTCCGACGGTCCGGGATGGTCCCGACGACCGGTGCTGTTGGCCGATCGGGAGAAATCATAGCTGATTACCGCAGCATCCGAAAGTTGGGCGATTCGCTGACCCCGGCCGGACTTTCGGGGATCGCGTCGTTCTGCATGGCTGATCTGCGCCTTTGGCGCGTTTCGCCAACCCGCACCCGGCGTCCGGCTCCCAGGTCAACATTGCGCCAAACCCCGCCAGCGTGCAGATTTACCGCATTGGGCCAACCGACCCGTATCGCCACTTCCGAGGAGACGACAGCCATGGACTTCGGGTACACCCCAGAGCAGGAGGCCTTGCGGCACGAGGTCCGCGCCTTCATCGCCAAGAACGTGACGGATGAGGTCCTGGCCGCACGCGGATCGTCGGAATCGAACTCCGCCGCCGGTCGCGGCCCCGGCGCCAGCGACGCCATGAAGGACCTCTACGAAAAAATCTACGACCGCGGCTGGCTCGGCATTACGTATCCGAAAGCATATGGCGGCCAGGGCGGCGACCGCATGTCGCAGTACATCGTCGAGGAAGAGTTCACCCGCGTCGACATTCCCGTCGGCATGGGCGGGTCAGGCGCTCCGGCGATCATGGCGGCGGGCACCGAGGAACAGAAGCAGTACTACATCCCCCGCCTGATCAAACGCGAGATCTCCTTCGCGCTGGGCTTCACCGAACCGCACGCCGGCGCCGACCTGGCATCGTTGCAGTGCAGAGCAGTGCGCGATGGCGATGAGTATGTGATCAATGGGCAGAAGATGTACACGTCTTCGGCGCATGTCTCGACGCACATCTATCTGATGGCTCGGACCAATCCGAACCTGCCGAAACACCGGGGCATCTCGATCTTCCTGTTCCCGATGGACACGCCCGGCATCACCGTCCGGCCGCTGTGGACGATCCAGAACGATCCGGGCGCGCCGGTGGGCACCACCTATGGCCACAACCGCACCAATGAAACCTTCTTCGACGATGTGCGGATTCCCGCGTCCAGCCTGCTGGGCAAGGAGAACGAGGGCTGGCGAGTCGGCTCCATGGGCCTGAACCTCGACCGGGTCGGCGCGTCCCGCTATTTGATCTCGGTCCGCCGCGACGAGGACATCGTCAATTTCGTCAAGTCGAACAGTTTCGACGGCTATGCCCCGGCAAAAAACCCCGCCATTCGTGACAAGATCGCCGAACTGTGGATCGAGGCGCAGGTCTGCCGCCTGATGACGATGCGCAGCATGTCGATCGTGGAGCATGGCGGCAACTTCACCTATGAGGGCTCGGCGGAAAAAGTCTGGGCCCCCGAACATGGCGTGCGCACCACCGAAGCGATCAGCCAGATGCTGGGCCCGTACGGCCAGTTGCTGAACGGCTCGCCGCACGCGGTCGAAAGTGGCGTGTTCGCACACAACCTGATGGGCGCGTTCCAGTCCGGCATCAATCACGGCAGCACACAGGTCATGCGCGACCAGGTGGCACGCCGCGGCCTCGACATGCCGCGGAAGTAAGCGACCCGGCTGGCGACACCCATGCAGATCGGCGCATCCCTGCCCGTCGGCGATATCGGCCCCGGCCCGGCCGTCCTCCGCGACTACGGACAGACGGTCGAGGGCTTGGGTTTCGACTACCTCATCACCGGCGACCATGTGATGGGGGCCAACCCAGCAAAGCCCAACCCCACAGGCGTCCGTGTCGGCACCAACGAACATCCCGTGCACGACCCCTTCGTGGTGCTGAGCTTCCTCGCTGGCTGCACAACCCGTCTCGGCTTCGCCACCGGCGTGCTGATCCTGCCGCAGCGGCAGACCGTTCTGGTGGCCAAACAGGCCGCCGGCCTCGACCGGCTGTGCGACGGCCGATTCCGGCTGGGTGTCGGCGTCGGCTGGAACGAGATCGAATACGACGGCCTGAACGAGGATTTTCACAACCGCGGCCGCCGCTCTGAAGAGCAGGTGGCGGTGATGCGCGCGCTGTGGGCGCAGCCGCATGTGACATTCAAGGGGCGCTACCACACGATCGACGACGCCGGCATCAACCCGCGCCCGGCCTCCGGTCACATCCCGATCTGGTGGGGTGGCCACGCCGACGCGATCCTGCAACGGATTGCTCGGATCGGCGATGGCTGGATGCCGTTGGCTTACTCGGCCGGCGACCGGGCGTTGGCGAAGTTCGAGCAATTGCGGGCCTGGACGAAGCAAGCGGGGCGCGATCCGTCCGCGGTGGGGCTGGAAGTGTGGATCTCGCTGGGCGTTGGCACCCCGGACGACTGGCGACGGGATTTCGCGTTCTGGAAGAACGCGGGGGTCAGCCATATCGCCGCGCACACCACCTACAACGCTGGTCGCCACAAGCGCATCCAGGGGCGACGGTTGGCGGACCACGTGGCGGCGGTGCGGTCGTTCATGGCGGCGGTGGGAGATCTGAGGTAGCGGGCGCGAAGGAGCGGGTGGGGGCCGCGGTTGGTAGGGCGGCATGAATGTCAGATCTCGATCCGAAGCGGAATCTCGCCCCGGATTTTGAACCGATGCGGCGGAGGCGTTCGCACCAAGCGCCAGCAAATGTTGAGCTGCTGATTTCATGAGAGTCGCGCGGCTCCGTGTTTCTTTCATTTTTTTCTTGTGGTTTGTGGTGAGCGCATTAATAAGGGATAATGAATCTATCCGAGTGGGTGGCCTTGTAGATGGATTTCACCATGCGTATTGTCGGTAAGTTCGTCGAGAAACCGGGGAGTGTAGTCGGCACGACGCTCCGAGCC
>Ga0302319_10015348_pt1 | contig 14200 bp, 9 predicted proteins | sample Bog_T0_2_FD_203319 | JGI IMG/M metagenome (GOLD analysis project Ga0302319, IMG submission 203319) | Peat permafrost microbial communities from Stordalen Mire near Abisko, Sweden - Bog_T0_2 | ecosystem: Environmental > Terrestrial > Soil > Wetlands > Peat | place: Sweden: Abisko, Stordalen Mire... | reverse complement strand
GTTTGCCTGGTTCATTGACCACAATGCGGTTGAAGCGGTATTCGCCGAGCATTTGTTGCAAATGGCTGAGCGCGTAATACGAGGGCTTTGGCTGGAAATAGCGCGTAATGCCCGAGCTGCCATGCACCTGCGGCGTATCATTGTCGTTGAAGAAATAGATATACGCGCGCTCCACCGGCATTGCCGAAAAAACCAGCAGCGATCGCACGAGCCATTGCGCCTGCTGCTCATCGGTGACGCCCACCCATTTTGCAAAATCCCCCTTTGGCGCGGGCGGCACCGTGCAACTGTCGTAGCCGAATTCCGTGACCCACACCGGCTTGCCCGGCGCATGCGCGTCGCGCCATTTGCAGAGCGCGTCGATGTCGCCGGTGTATTTCGTAAGGCGCGGATCTTCCGGAAAACTGCGCTTCCATGTAGGCCAGCCCTCAAGTTGCGCGTAGGAATGCACATTCAGCACGTCATAAAGGGCGGGAAATTTCTCGATGCATGTGACGCTCTTGTCGTATTTCCCGCTTTTGCCCGTGGTGAGGTTGCAGGTCGCGATCTTCATGGCCGGATCACCGTCGCGTATTCCCGCAGCCATGGCCTGGAAAAGCTGGCTGTAATCCGCATCGCTCCATTGTCCCGGTTCATTCCCGATTTCAACGGAATCCACCAGCTTGCGCGGACCGGAGACGCCGAACTCCTTTGCAAAGGAGTGCCCGTAATCGCGCGCATTGTCAGCGATGTTTTTCCAGTCGGCGCGCGGGACGGACTCGAACATCAGGCAGGCGTCGATGTTCCAGTTCTTCGCGCGCCACGAGCCATAGATATGGCTCCAGTCCACACGATTTTTCGCGAGCGGGAAGGAAGGAAGCTCCGATGTATCCTTCCCGAGATCCCACTCGACCGGATGATAATCCCGCACGAGACCGCCGACGGACCGGTAAAGCTCGGGCTTGAATTGCACGGTATGCCCGTTGATGCCGATGAAATCACGCATCAACGGATGCGCCTCCTGGCCCTCGCAGACTAGGATTACCGCGGACAAAAGAATCCAAATTCCAAGCCGGACTGAATTCGTTGGGAGGACGCGGCGTTTACGAGACAGCATTCTTCAGTATTACCGATGGCGGATATGGAAAGCAACCAACTCCTGCATCCTGGATGTTATTGCAAAAACGGGGCCATTTTGTTATACAGGAACGCAGGCTGCGCAACCCCGCCGGAACAATCAGGACAAACTGGCGGCAAGATGTGCGATGGAATGAAGTCGCGGCACGCATTCCCATGCAACCCATGAACAAGATCCGGCGCGCACGAAAAGAGGGGCGCGATGTGGCTTTTTTCCCATTGTTGCGGGGAACGGTGCTGGTCCTTGCAACCTTCCTCGTCAACGCCGGCTTGATCGCGCTTCTGCCGCTCGCTTCACAGGGCGCGGAATATCCACCGGAAGCGGGGCGGGTGCCTCCGCTGGTTTTTCTCGGCGACAAGGATTATCCGCCCATAGCCTATCTCGATGACGGAGTGGCGAAGGGGATGGATGTGGACATGGCAAAGGCCCTCGCGGGGGCGATGAAGCGGGAGGTCCGCATTGAGCTCATGGACTGGGATCTCGCCCAGGAAAAGGTATTGAATGGCGGGGCCGATGTATTGCTCGGTTTGTCCATTTCCGACGAGCGCAGGAAATTGTACGACTTTTCCGACCCGACCTTTACGCGGGAGTTTGTGATCGTGGTGCGGAGCGGGGAGATGGTGATCCGCGGCGTGGACGATCTCAATGCGAAGAACGTGGGCATGACACCCGGTGGATTTCCGAGGAAGTTTCTGGAAGGGCAGACGGGCATCCATGTGGTGCTGGTCGATAACTATCGTGACGGCCTCGCCCGCCTGCAGGCGGGAAGGATTGATGCGCTGGCTGCCGACCGGTGGGTTGTGGCCTACTTGATTGAAAAGGGCGGCATCCACGACGTAACCATCGTGGAAAAGCCATTTGCCACTGCGCAAAGTGCCATTGCGGTGAGGAAGGGAAATGCAGCCCTGCTGAACGAAATCAACGGCGCACTCCAGACGCTGAAGGCCGGGGGGAAGATTGCTGCGATACAGGATTCCTGGCATCCGCAGGAGATCCTGTTCATCTCGCGCGGGCAGATGAGAAATGCGATCACAGCCGCCGTTGTTTTTTTTCTGGTGACCGTGCTCGGGGGGATGGGGATATGGATTGTCACCTTGAAGCGGCAGGTGCGCGACCGCCGGAAGGCGGAATCAGCCGCGCGTGAAAGCGAGACCCGGCTTCGCGCGCTGGCGGACGCTTCCTTTGAGGGCATCGGTGTATGCAGGGATGGCATCATGGTGGACATCAACGACCAGATGCTGAAAATGTTCGGGTACACCCGGCAGGAAGTTCTGGGCATGCCCATCATTGATCTTGTCGCGCCGGAATCGCGTGAACTCGTGCGGCAGATGATCGAGTACACCGAGCCGTACGAGCATCTGGCGATCCGCAAAAACGGCACGCGGTTCCCTGTCGAAGTCTGCCACCGGATCATGGCAAGGAAACCGCACCTCATGCGCTTCACGGCCGTTCGTGAACTCACAGGCCGCAAGCGGACGGAGGCGGAATTGATCTGGAAGACAGCTTTCCTTGAGGCGCAACTGGACTCCGCCCTGGATGCCATTCTGGTCGTGGACGACCGGACAAAAAGGATTTTTCAAAACCAGCGGTTGCTCGATCTGTTCAATGTCCCGGACCATATTGCCCGCGACAACGACGATTCCAAACTCCTCCGGCTTGTGGCGGACCAGGTGAAGAATCCAGCACAATTCGTCGAGCGGGTTGCATACCTCTATGCAAATCCGGGCGAGACTGGCCGCGACGAAATCGAACTGGTCGATGGAAGGCTTCTGGACCGCTATTCAGCGCCTGTCCGCGACAGGGAGGGGAAATATTACGGCAGAATCTGGACTTTTCGTGACATCACCGCGCAGCGAAAACTCGAGGAACAATTTCGCCAGTCGCAGAAGATGGAGGCCATCGGCCAGCTCGCCAGCGGCGTGGCTCACGATTTCAACAACATCCTGGCGGTGATCTCCATGCAGGCCGGTCTGCTTGGCTCCGAGAAAGGTGCTTCGCCGGAGCAATCCGAGCTTGTCGGCGAAATCGAATCAGCCATCCAGCGCGCCGCCAATCTCACCAGGCAACTCCTCCTCTTCAGCCGGAAGCAGGCCATGCAGTTGCGCGACGTGGATATGAACGACATCGTCGTCAACATCACCAGGATGATCCAGCGCGTTCTGGGCGAGGATATCCGGATGCAATTCAAGTATGAGCCGCATCCCCTGTTTATTCGCGCGGATGCGGGCATGATTGACCAGGTGCTGATGAACCTCACGCTGAATGCCCGCGACGCCATGCCCAAAGGTGGACATCTATTCATTGAAACTTCCTGCGTGGATTTCGATGAGCTGGCGGCGGCGCAATCCCCCCAGTCGCGCCCCGGCTCCTTCGCCTGTTTGTGCGTGAGCGACACCGGCAGCGGCATTCCGCCGGAAATCCTGCCCGAGATTTTTAATCCGTTCTTTTCCACCAAGGATGTCGGCAAAGGCACCGGACTCGGCCTGGCCACCGTTTTCGGCATCGTGCAACAGCATCAAGGCTGGATCGATGTTTACAGCAAAGTGGGCCATGGAACTACCTTCCGGATCTATATACCATGGATCGCCGTTGAGGCGGGTCAAAAAACCCCCGGAAAAACGCGGGTGCCAGCGCCCGGCGGCCACGAAACCATCCTGCTGGTCGAGGACGATTTGTCATTGCGCATTTCCACGCAAAAAATGCTGCAAAAACTCGGTTACCACGTTCTCGAGGCCTACACCGGCTTCAGCGCCTTGGAAGTATGGAGACATAAGCGCGATGAAATTAATCTCCTCCTTACGGATCTGATGATGCCTGACGGCATGACCGGAAAGGAACTTTCCCAACGGCTGCTTCAGGAGAAACCCGCACTGAAAGTGATCTACATCAGCGGTTACAGCGCGGAAATCGCCGGGAGGGACTTTCCCCTCGAGGAAGGCGTCAACTTTCTCGCCAAACCGTTTGAAATCGAAAAGCTGGCCCGCATCATCCGTAACTCCCTGGACTCTGATCCGGCACCACAAGTCTGAGAAACTGTGAAAGAAGTCCGAAAACGCGCCATCCTCGTCATTCCGAACGCAGTGAGGAATCCCGCAAATTACGCCGTGAGTGGCATGGGAGATTCCTCGTTGCACTCGGAATGACCATGTGACGAAGACTTATTTTCACAGCTTCTGAGCGACGCTCAGATCGGCTCGTACGGCTTCGACAGCGCCTTTGCGACGGTTTCCTGCACGATTCTACCTTCGCACACATTCAGCCCGAGCTTGAGTTCCGGCAATTCGCGGCAAGCCCCTTCCCAGCCTAGGTTGGCCAGCTTGATTGCGTAGGGGGTGGTGACGTTCGTCAACGCCTGCGTTGCAGTACGGGCATAGGCGCCCGGCATGTTCGTGACGCAGTAATGGAGGATGCCCTCCTCCTCAAATACCGGGTCCGAGTGCGAAGTCGGGCGGGAGGTTTCCGCGCATCCCCCCTGGTCGATTGCGATGTCCACGAACACCGACCCCGGCTTCATCTTCCGGAGCATGTCGCGGTGGATCAATTTCGGAGCGCGCGCTCCGGGGAGGAGCACTGCGCCGATGAGCAGGTCCACATGCGGCATCTCCTCCATCAGGTTCTGCTCGTTGGAATAGAGGGTATGGGCGTTTGAGTGCAGGGCGATATCCAGGAAGCGCATTTTCTCAAGGTCCACCTCCAGGATGGTGACCTCCGCCCCGAGTCCCATCGCCATGCGGCCGGCATTGATTCCCGAGGTGCCTCCGCCGAGCACGAGCACCCTGCCGGGAAGAACACCGGGAACGCCCCCGAGCAAGGTCCCTTTTCCGCCTTGTGTCTTGGCAAGAAAATAAGAGCCGACGACGATCGACATTCGCCCGGCGATTTCACTCATCGGTTCCAGCAGCGGAAGCCGTTGGCCGATCTGGACAGTCTCGTAGGCAAAAGCCACCACCCCGCGTTCCACCAGGGCGGCGGCCAGCTCCGGTGCCGCCGCAAGATGAAGGTAGGTGAACAGGATCTGTCCCTTGCGCAGCAGCGCAAACTCGGATGGCAGCGGCTCCTTTACCTTCAGGATCATTTCCGATTCCGCGAAGACATCCGTGGCGTTGGCGCGGATGATTGCGCCTGCCTCCTCGTAAGCCGCGTCGGGAAACCCGCTGCCCAGCCCCGCTGCGGTTTCGACGGCGACTGCATGCCCGTTCTTAATCAGCATCCGCACCCCACCCGGTGTGCAGGCCACCCGGTTTTCGTTGTTCTTGATCTCCTTGGGAATGCCGATTTTCATGGGTCAATCCCGCTTTCGTTCGGGGTCACGGATGGTTTGGACCAGGTTCTTCGAATCCATATAAAATCTCCCGTATTATTTGCAGGCTTTTACACGGATGTCGATACATCCGGCAAGACTGGTCAATGCGAGCCTCCGGATCGGTGGATTGCGTCCCCAATCCACGCCTGATAGGCATTTACCCATGGCCAATGACCACCCATCCCGGATCGTATGTCTCAGCGCCGAGGCAGTAGAAATCCTTTACGGAATCGGCTGTGGGGAACGCATCGTAGGCGTGACTGGCTACGCTACGCACCCGCCCCAGGCCGGAACCCTGCCTCGAGTAAGCGGCTTCTCCGAGATAAACCACGAAAAAGTTGATGCCCTGCGCCCCGATCTCGTGATCACCTTTTCCGACGTGCAGGCGAAGTGCGCAAGCGAGTTGATCCGTCGGGGCCACACAATACTCGCCACCAACCAGCGCTCTCTGGAAGATGTCTTCCAGACGATCCTGCTGATCGGTCGAGTGGTCGGACGCGAGCCTGAAGCGCAAAAACTGGCCGATGAAATGCGCGCCGGGATTTTCGGAAAATCCACATCGGAGCCACCGGCGGAACGCCCGGCGGTTTATTTTGAAGAATGGGATGACCCCATGATCAGCGGCATTGGCTGGGTCGGCGAACTGATCGAGGCTGCAGGCGGACGTGACATTTTCGCCGACAGGCGGGAAAACCCCCGCGCGAATGACAGGGCCGTTACATCCGGAGAAATCATCCACCGCCAGCCCGAAATCATCATAGCAAGCTGGTGCGGAAAAAAAGCTCGCCTCGACGCAATCCGCCGGCGCGAAGGGTGGGGGAGCATCCCCGCAGTGCGCAACAGCCATCTCTACGAAATCGCTTCCACCGATATCCTGCAGCCCGGCCCCGGACTCCTGCGTGGGCTCGATCGATTACGAAAGATCATTTCTCTTGTTTCATCTTCCGCAGCGGTAACAAATCACTTGACTCACATGAGGGTCAAGGGGCAGAAGACCTCTGCCGTGACAGGGCAGCGAATAAAGAACGTCTAGCTGATAATTGGAGGCGACTCGAAAAACTCACTGTAGAACTCGATTCGGCTCATATTCCTGAGAGTTTCAATTGGAAACTCTTTTTCCGCACGTGGGATAAAGTCTGCGTCAAAGTATTGCGCGTTGTTAATCGAAAAATGAAAGGAGTAAAGAGCCATTAGGTGAGTATGAACGCCATACAGTTTTTTGTAACAGTCGCTCGCGCTATAGATGAAAAAATCCGGCGTTTCTGCCGGAAAGTGAAAAGTATCTTCAGGGTCATCTTTTGCATGCTTGAAGAAGTTTTCAGCCTTACGAAGCACGCTTCGCGCTGCTTTTCCCATTCCTTTTTTCCAGATTCCATCAAAGAAAATATCGGATTTACCAGCCTTCCAGTCTTGATGCCGGGAAACATCATGAAGGACGCCCGTTGCAGCAGCAACCAGTGTTTGAGTGGAAACGGGGTCGAGGGAATGAAACCACAAGTAAATTGCTGTGTCGATTTGACGCCTCGCCACATCCTGCTTTGTCAGCGGGATTTTATCGCTATCCATGCTTGCGCTTATCGCGCTGTTTCTTGGCTTCGACGGCTCGCCTGTCAATTTCCGCTTTCGGAACGCTCATCACTCGACGTGCCAGGGTTTGCATTTTCTCAAACGGGCTTGGCTCTGCTTTCGGTTGCGATTCCATAATGAAATGTTGCCACAATGACGCCTAATAGTAAAGACAAGCCCGCTGGGATTAAGATGATCCTGATTGATTGGGAGGCTGCCAGAACCCTGTGCCGAAACGCTCCTGCGCTTCCAGCAGGTATTTCAGGTAAAAATCTTCAACCATCTTCTTCACATCCCCACTCGCCTTTTCTGGAGGCTCTTGAACCTGCGAAAGAAGACTTGGCTGGCATGACATCACCGCCTCACCACTCGATTGAATCTGGCAAGATTTCTCAATGAGAAAACACATCATTTCTTCAAGCCTTTTGAGTCTGGCTAAAATCTCCGAGGATTCGTCAGAATGTCCGTTGTTCATGGCTTTCTATCCTTCGCGTATTTCAAAGCCTTGTCGAGACGGTATAAACATCGTCTCCGCGCTTGCTCGTCTTTTCCTACGCCGCGCATTTGCCTATGCTGGAAGTGCGCCAGCTTGGAGATTCTTGCCCGTAAGCTCATTCCAAGTCAGCCCCTTGCCGAATATTCCCTTGATCGCCGTGATGAACCGTCCCTTGTCGCCGTCTTCATGCTTGCGCTCATTGAACCGGAACGCTTGCTCGTCCAGATACCGGAACAAATGAAAAGGTTCAACATTCACATACGTCCCGCGAATTGAACGCTTGAGCAGGCTCCAGAAGTTCTCCAGCCCGTTTGTATGCACATGGCCGTTGGCGTATGCCTTGGCATGATCTACAAACTCACGGGTAAAGCCGTCCTCTTCAAGACCGTTATACGAAGGCAGCGCATCCGTGATTATATTCGCGCCACGAAGCACGTATTTCCGCACCTTCTTCTGCAAATCTTTCTTCGTCCGGCTCGCCACCACTTCAACCTTGATGCGCGATGCCTTGTCACGAATCCCGCGCTCCAGCAGTCCGATCACGGGCGTCATGTGGGCATATCCACCGTTCTTGATTCTCCGCTCTTTCTTGACCTTGTGATGCATGTTCCGCGCCTTCGCTCCAATGAACGTCTCATCAACTTCGACTTGTCCACCAAGTTTGACAATAGACCCATTCTGCATTGCCAAGCGAATGCGCTGCAACATGAACCAGCCCGTTCGTTGAGTGACGCCCAAAGAACGCCCTATCTCATACGAGCTAATCCCGTTCTTTGCATTGGCAATGAGCCAGAAAGCGCAAAGCCATTTGTCAAACGTGATTGCGCTATCTTCAAGCACCGTGCCGACCTTGATTGTGAATTGCTTTTTTGTAACACAGTATTTGCAAGTCCACAATTTGCGAGTGGAAATAAACGAGACTTCCGCGCTATTGCAACGAGGGCATTTCACAACGCCATCAGGCCAGCGCAACGTCTTCATAAATTCAAACGCTCGCTCCCCATCTCCAAAATATTTCATCGCCTCTTGCAACGTCTCAGGGAACTGGATTTCACTCGTGTTTTCCGTCTTCATATGAACAATCTAACCTACTCTGTCTTGTGAGTCAAGTGATTTATTGCCTCCGCAGCAGGATTACATAAAACTAATAATTAGCTTGCATTCACAAACAGCTTTTGGAATAATAGAGCAATGACCGCAATCTGTACAAACACCGCGCCCCCAGAATCAGCACGCTCTCTCTCTGGTGTCATCCTGAGCGAAGCGGAGGCTTTGCGGAGCAGAGTCGAACGGATCTCTAACTATTTCCGGGCGTCTAGCGCATCGCCATATCCAAGATATCCGAACCCATTGGAATTCCTGCCAGAGGCTTTGTCTGAAAAACATCTTTTTTCCAAACGAACCCATTTTTACTCTGGAGAGGCCAAAAAAACGAACCCAAACGAACCCAAAAAATCTGTGGACGACTTTCTGCCCAATCCAGCTTCGATCCAAGCTCGGTTCATCAGTGTAATCCAATCAAATCCAATCAAATCCAAGATGAAAAATAAAACAATCCAAGCACCCGCTTCATTCAACATTGGACGTTGGGCGTTCAATGTTGGAAGTTAGCTCTCCAAAAATCTGTCCAGCCCAGTCCAACCCGGTAAAGCCTCGCCAGAGTAAAACCCAGCGAATTTGCAAAAAACTTTGAACCCTGAACCAGGAACTTAAAAATCCCATGAAAACCCTCAATCAAAGCTACCGTAATCTCCCTTCCGTCGCCGGAGTCTGCCCGCTTGAGGAGGCAATGCGCCCCGGCCTTTCCGTGGAACACTGCGTTGCCCGTCTCAAGCGCTACCATTACTCGTTCAAACGGCTTCACGGCATTTTCACTGCCCGCATCACCGCCGAGCCGATCTACGAACTGAAAACGGCATTCAGCCTGCACGCCTATATCTGTTCCGAGCATGTGGCTGACCTCCGCAAGCGCGTAGGTGAGATGCGCGAGCCTCCCTTGGGGCTGGACGCTGTGCCGGATGCAAATCTGGAAATCTTCTTCGATGAAATCCTTGGCGCGCCATCCACGGAGGAACTGGTGCTGGGCCTTTACGAAAAAGCCATCCCCGCGCTTCAGAAAGCACTGGAGCAACACCTCAAGGATACCAACTGGCTGGCCGATCATCCCTCGGTCCGTCTCTGCCGGCTCGCCTTGTTTGAATTGAAGGACATTGCGGAATTTGGCGAAAAGACCGTGGTCAGTCTCGTCGATGCCGCGTCTCACCAGCAACATGCCGCCTGGTTGGGGCTGCTTGATGATTACCTGGCCGCAGCGGGCCGACTCGATGGGGCGGGTGAACCGGTTGCAAAATCGATCACAAGAAAGCATTCCGCAACGCCCTATACGTACGATGGGGTGCCAAAACGCGACGAGCGTTTCCACGACTCCTACAACATGGGGGTGAACGCCGAAGCGTTTTTATACAATCCCGATTACCCGCTTAACGCCAAGACGTTAATGATGTTTTACAAGAGAATACGTGAAATTGATGTTCCTGAAATGATGGCCAGTATTCTCACGGAAACGAAGGGCAAGCCGTGGAACTATTACCGCGACATGAGCCGTCAGCTTTGGGATGAGGCGCGCCATGCCATGATGGGCGAAGTCGGGTTCGCAAGCCTCGGGATCGATTGGACCCAGGTGATGATCAACTTCACCTGGTCGCTCGGCTTGAACACCCAATTAAAACCTTGGGAACGCCATGCGGTGCTTTATTATATCGAGCAGGGCCTCATGCCCAAAACCGGCAAACGCTACGAATGGGAAGTCGGTGTTGCTTCGCAAAATCCGCTCTCCGGCTTGTTCCAGGATTACGATTGGGCCGACGAAGTCCTTCACGCCCGCATTGGTCGCGACTGGTACGTGTCGGAATTCAAGAACGCGGCGGAGGCGGTCAAATTCGGCGATGAATCCTGGTCAAAGGTGTTGATGGATTGGAATTCCTACCGGACGCGCGGCCTCACGCAGCATCGCAACTGGTGGCCGGAAATCTACCAGGCCGGCTGCAAGCACTGGGGCATAGAGCCCGACCCGGAAGTGCTCGCTTATTCCACCACCTACGAAAAACAACGCGCGGATTTGAAGGAACTCCCCGTATCAGCTTGAGTGCTGTGAAACGATGAGCCGCATCCACCTCCTCCCTGAAGACGTAGCCTCGCAAGTCGCCGCAGGCGAAGTGATCGAGCGCCCTGCTTCCGTGGTGAAGGAACTGGTGGAGAACAGCATCGACGCCGGCTCGAAAAAGATCGAGGTGATGATCCGCCGTGGCGGTGTTTCCTCGATCCTTGTGGTGGACGACGGCATCGGCATGGATCGCGACGATGCGCTGCTCTGCCTGGAACGCCACGCCACGAGCAAGATCCGTTCGGGAAACGACCTGGCATCGATCTCGACGCTGGGCTTCCGGGGAGAGGCATTGCCGAGCATCGCCAGCATTTCGCGTTTTCGTCTCGCCACGCGGGAGCGCGACGCCCTCGCTGGCACCGAGGTGGTGGTGAATGGAGGCAAAATCGAGACGGTGCGCGATGGCGGCGAGGCTCCCGGCACGCAGATCGAGGTGCGCTCGCTTTTTTACAATCTCCCGGCGCGCCGCAAGTTCCTCCGTTCCGAAAACACGGAGTCAAGCCACGTGGAGCAGCAGTTGCATCTGCAGGCGATCGGGCATCCGCATATCGGGTTTGTCTATGTGAACGACGAGCGGGCTGTCTATCAATTGCCGGCTGCGACCAATCTGATCGACCGTATCCGCGATCTTTCCGGAGCGGATCTCGCGGAGCAATTGCTCGAAATCCCAGAGGGCAGCGGCGACGGCATTTCGGTGAGGGGATTCATTGGCAAACCGGGGGTAAGCCGTTCCACGCGGACGCAGCAGATCGTCTTCGTGAACGGGCGGGCTGTGGAAAACACCACGATCCACTACGCATTGCGGGAGGGGTATCATACCGCGCTGATGAAAGGGCAGTATCCCGTGACATTTTTGTTCATCGAGATGGACCCGGCCTTCGTGGATGTGAATGTCCATCCGGCCAAGCGCGAAGTGCGTTTCCGCGATCCCGCTGCAGTGCGCGAAGTCGTGGTGGAAAACATCCGCAAGACGATTGAATCAGGCAGGGAGAACTGGTCGAAGACATTCAGCAACGCACCCGCATCTCTCGCCGTTGCACCGCCGCCTCTGCCCGTCGCCGAAACGCTGCCGCTCATCGAGCCTCGTGAGCAGGTGGTGCTGCGCCGCGACTGGTCGTCACTGCCGTTACAAGGCAGCACGAGTGCTGTAGTTGAACAGCAGGCGTTGCGCGTTCCGCTTGCACCTTCGCTGGTGTCGCCTGCGGTGCCTGCGCGGCCTGAAAAAGAGACGCAAAATTTCCGTATCCTCGGCGTACTCGGAAAATTATACGTGCTCATGGAAAACGAGACGGGCCTCGTGCTGGTGGACCAGCATGCGGCGCACGAAAGGATTTTGTTCGAGGAGTTGCGCCGCCGGATGGAAGACCAGGGCGTTCCGTGCCAGCGGTTGCTGATGCCGCTCACCATCCAGATGAATCCGCGCGACCAGGACTGGATTCTGCAAAACATCCCCACGCTCAACAAAATGGGAATCGCCATCGAGCAGTTCGGCGCTGGCACTTTCAAGATCGACGCCCTTCCGCAATTCGTCAAGACAGGCGATCCGCAACAACTTGTGCGGGACATCATCGACGAACTCCGCCAGACCAGCGCCCAGACGTCGAAGCTCCGCCTTGGCGAGGACGTGATCGCCACCACCGTTTGCCGCCATGCCGTGAAGGCAAACGACTACCTCCGCGAGCCTGAACTGGTGCGGCTCGTGCAGGATTTGCTCGCCTGCGAAATGCCCTACTGCTGCCCGCACGGACGCCCGACTATGATCCAGATGTCCTATCTGGAACTGGAAAAAAAGTTCGGGCGCAAGGCGTAGGCGGACGGATTTTCAGAGGTCGTATCCCACGGTAGATTGCCGTAACACAACTGTAACATTTCCGTAACCGGAATTTTACAATCCGGCGGTTGCTTGCGGATTGGGTGTCGGCTATCCCGTGTGGCGTCGATGCAGTTCACCAACAATAATACACATCAATAAATTTATGATTCATCTCGCAATCGCTTCGCCGGATTTTTTTACGGGATTTTTCTTGGTTGTTGCCATTGGGCTCGCCCTGGCCTTCGAGTTTGTCAACGGATTCCACGACACGGCAAACGCCGTGGCTACTGTGATTTACACGAACACTCTCAAGCCAAATATCGCCGTGATATGGTCCGGTATCTGGAACCTCCTTGGCGTGTTGACTTCAAAGGGATTGGTGGCTTTCAGTATCGTCGCGCTGCTGCCTGTGGAACTGGTGCTTCATGTCGGATCGGGGGCTGGTTTCGCGATGGTTTTCTCGCTGCTGGTTTCCGCCATCGTCTGGAACCTCGGCACCTGGTATCTCGGGTTGCCGGCCTCCAGCTCGCACACGCTTATTGGTTCGATCATTGGCGTCGGCGTTGCAAACGCGGCCATGTCCGGGCATAAGCTCAGCGAAGGCGTGAACTGGAGCAAAGTTCAGGAAGTTGGACTGACGCTTCTCGCATCGCCAATCTTTGGCTTTTTCTGCGCGGCGATTTTGCTCTACGTGCTTAAGGCGGTCGTAAAGAACCGCCAGCTCTTCGATGCGCCGGAGAAAGGCAAGGCTCCCCCAATGTGGATCCGCTGCATCCTTTTCCTGACCTGCACCGGCGTGAGCTTCTTTCACGGATCGAATGACGGACAAAAAGGCCAGGGACTGATGGTGCTGATTCTGGTCGGCATCCTGCCCGGCATGTATGCGCTGAAGATGGATGAGAATCCCGAAAAAGTTCAGAAGATTGTCGCCGAGGCAAAGGCGGCGTCCGACATTTTCGCGAAGCATGCTGAAGGCGCGGTAGTCGATGCAAAGGATATTGAAAAGGAACTGGCCTCGTTCGTTAAAAGCGGCAAAGCCACCGGCCAGACCTATGCCGCTCTCGCTGCTGCTTCCACCGACGCGAATCAAAAGCTTTCCACGGTCAGCACATTCAGCGACCTATCCGAGGCGGATCGCGTTTCACTGCGCTCAGACCTTTATCTCAGTGCAGCGGCAATCGGCAAACTCGACAAGAGCAACCTGATCACGGATTCCGCGGAGCAAGCGCCGCTCAAGGATTACGCCGGGAATTTGAATAGCGTTACCAAGTACATCCCGCTCTGGGTCAAATGCGCGGTGGCTCTCGCGCTTGGCCTGGGCACAATGATCGGCTGGAAGCGCATTGTCGTGACCGTGGGTGAGAAGATCGGCAAATCCCATCTCAATTATGCACAGGGTGCTTGCGCCGAGATTGTCGCCATGTCCACCATCGGTCTTGCAGACGGCTTGGGGCTTCCTGTGAGCACCACACACGTCCTTTCGTCGGGCGTGGCCGGTGCGATGTTTGCGAACAAGTCCGGTCTCCAGATGGAAACATTGCGCAATCTGCTCCTGGCATGGGTGCTCACACTGCCGGTATGCGTGTTTCTAGGCTCAATGCTTTTCGCATTCGGAAACCTGCTCGTGCTTAACCACTACTTCGGGCTGAAATAGGCTGGCTAACTTCAACGAGACTGCGTCCCTGACCTTCGGGGGGGGGGGGGGGGGCCGTATTTTTCTTAAACTTAGTCTAGATTAAAGA
>Ga0302319_10015347_pt1 | contig 14201 bp, 10 predicted proteins | sample Bog_T0_2_FD_203319 | JGI IMG/M metagenome (GOLD analysis project Ga0302319, IMG submission 203319) | Peat permafrost microbial communities from Stordalen Mire near Abisko, Sweden - Bog_T0_2 | ecosystem: Environmental > Terrestrial > Soil > Wetlands > Peat | place: Sweden: Abisko, Stordalen Mire... | reverse complement strand
GTCTCTGACCCCGGTCGGTTTCTTCACCCCCAACATGCCGATGGCCAACGACGCCGGCATGGCCGCCCTCACCGCCCCGCGCGACCTCGCCCGCAGCCGCGCAAAAGTCGCCGAGAGCGGCTATAACGGCGAACCCGCCCTGGTCATGGGCGCCGCCGACAGCCCCGTCACCCAGGCCATGGCCCAGGTCGCCGCCGATCTGTTCCGCCAACTCGGCCTGAATGTCGATTATGTCAGCATGGACCTCGGCACCCTCGTGCAACGCCGCGCCAACCAGGAAACCCCCGACAAAGGCGGCTGGAGCGCCTTCACCACCACCTACGAGGGCCTCACCATGGCCGACCCCGCCACCAATGTCGGCCTGCGCGGCAACGGCACCGGCGCCTGGTTTGGCTGGCCCACCAGCCCCATGCTCGAATCCCTGCGCGAGCAATGGCTCGACACCCCCGACCTGCCCACCCAACAATCCATTGCCGCCAAAATCCAGGCCACCGCCCTGCAGGAGGTCCCCTTCATCCCGCTCGGCCAGATCTTCTACCCCACCGCGATCCGCACCGGCATCGAGGGCATCATCCCCTCGCCCTTCCCGATCTTCTGGAACGCCCGCAAAACCTGACACCAGACTCCTTCGCCTCACGCTTTCCCCGGATCGTCCAGCCCGATCGCCCGCAGCCGCGCACCTTCCTCGTCCCAGCCCTTCCGCTCCTTGACGTTCAGGAACAGATGCACCGGCCGGTCCAGCAGCCCCGCCAGGTCGTGCCGCGCCCGCGCGCCGATCGACTTGATCTTCCCCCCCTTGTCGCCGATCAGGATCGCTTTGTGGCCCGGCCGCGAGACATAGATCGTCACCTCGATCCGCACCGACCCGTCCTTGCGATCCTTGAACGACTCAGTCTCCACCGTCGCCCCGTACGGCACCTCCTCATGTGTCTGCATGAAGATCTGCTCGCGCACCGTCTCCGCCGCCAGCAGCCGGTCCGGCAGGTCCGTCAGGTCGTCCTCCGGATACAGCCACGGTCCTTCCGGCACCACCGCCGCCAGCGCATCCGCCAGCCGCCGCACCCCGTCCCCGGTCTGCGCGCTGACCATGAACGTCTCCTCAAACGCCGCCAGCGCCCCCAGCGCCGCGATCAGCGGCAGCAGCGCAGGCGGCTCCACCAGGTCGATCTTGTTCAGCACCAGCCAGCACCGCCGCCCGGAGGCCCCCAGTTGCTGCGCGATCGCCCGCACATCCTCGCGCAGCCCCGACCGGGCATCCACCAGCAGCATCGCCACATCGGCGTCCGCCGCGCCGCTCCACGCCGCCGCCACCATTGCCCGGTCCAGCTTGCGTTTCGGCCGGAAAATGCCCGGCGTGTCCACCAGCAGCACTTGCGACTCCGCCCGCATCAGGATGCCCAGCACCCGAAACCGGGTCGTCTGCGCCTTCGGCGACACGATCGACAGTTTCGCCCCGGTCAGCCGGTTCATCAGCGTCGACTTGCCCGCATTCGGCGCCCCGACGATCGCGACGAACCCGCATCGCGCTGGAGGCGCGTTCATGCCAACAACATCGTCGCCGGAGGCGCGTTCATGCGAACAACATCGTCGCCGGAGGCGCGTTCATGCCAACAACATCGTCGGCGGCGGCGCTTTCATGCGAACACCCCCGTCGGCGGCGGATTGCTCATGTCGCCACCCTCACCAGCAGCGCTTCTGCCGCGAGTTGCTCCGCCGCCCGCTTGCTGCCCGCCGAACCCGACCCGTCGGCATCGCCCACATACACGGTCACGGTGAACTGCGGCGCATGCTCCGGCCCCGACCGAGCGGTCACCTCATACAACGGCAGCCCCAGCCCGCGCGCCAGCGCCCAGTGCTGCAACGCCGTCTTCGCATCCTTCGGCGGTTCCACCTGCCCCACCATCGCGTCGTTCCACGCCCGGCGCACGAACCCCCGCGCGACCTCCAGCCCGCCATCCAGGTACAACGCACCCAGCGACGCCTCCAGCGCGTCGGCCAGCACCGTCGCCCGCTTCGCCAGCCCGGACTTCACCTCGCCGCGCCCGACCGACAGCGCATCCGCCAGCCCGACCGTCTCCGCCACCTTGGCCAGCACCGGCTGCGACACCAGATGCGCAAGCCGAGGCCCCAGTTCGCCCTCTTGCTCACGCGGGAATCGCTCGATCAGCCACTCCGCCATCACCAGCCCCAGCACGCGGTCGCCGATGAACTCCAGCCGCTCGTTCGAGCCTTGCCTGCGCCCCTGCCGGTGCACCAGTGAACTGTGCGTCAGCGCCTCCTTCAACAGCGCCGGACGCTGAAACGTATGACCCAGGATCGCTTCGAACGAGTCACTCATTCAGACCGGGACGGTCAGTGCACGGGCTTGAGCAGGCGGCTCCAGCGGATTTCGAACGGCCACTCCCAGACCTCCCACCACGGGTATTCCGCGTCGATCGAGAAGAACAGGATCTCCGCCCGTCCCACCAGATTCTCCATCGGCACGTAGCCGACCCCGTCCATGAAGCGGCTGTCGGCGCTGTTGTCGCGGTTGTCCCCCATCGCGAACACGTGACCCGGCGGCACCACATACACTTGCGTGTTGTTCACCCAGCCGTCGTCGCGCTCCTTCAGAATCTCGTGCTTCACCCCGTTCGGCAGCGTCTCCACATACAGCTTGCGCATCATCTTGATGCCGTCGTCATCGGCCAGATAATCGCCCTTCGCCTCCCGCGGGCACAGTTCGTCGTTGATATACAATTGCCCCTGCTTCACCTGGATGTGGTCCCCCGGCAGCCCGACGATCCGCTTGATGTAATCCACCGACGTGTCGTGCGGATACTTGAACACCACCACATCGCCGCGCTGCGGCAGCGCGCCGAAAATCCGCCCCGAGAACAGGTCGGGCGAGAACGGCAGCGAATACGTCGAATAGCCATAGCTGTATTTCGCCACGAACAGATAATCGCCCACCAGCAGCGTCGGGATCATGCTGCCCGAGGGGATATTGAACGGTTCGAACAGCACCGTGCGCACCCCGACCGCGATCAGGGCGGCATAGACGATGGTCTTGATGTTCTCGACCCAGGCGTTCGCCTGTCGCCGGGGTTTGGCCTTGGTGGTCGCCATGGGGGCAACGGACTTTCACTGGGCGAGTGGTGGAACGCGCGGCCGGGTCTGCCGGCGCCACGCAACTTGGTATGCGGGCGGATGAAGCGCATGGGCCGCCCCCCTGTCAAGGAACTGCGTCACCCGAGGCCGGCACATCGCCAAAGCCGGCCCCCGTTAACCATTTCGTATGCAGGCTGTGCTAGCTTTCCGCCATCCCGCCGATGACGGACCAGGAGCTACCGCTTTCATGTTGCAGCAACAGCGCCAGGACAGCGGGACGCCCCAGCCGGTGCCGCCGCCGTCGGTTCCGGACCTGTTCGCCAGCGCCGTTCGCCATCATCTGGCCGGCCAGTTGCCCGAAGCCGAACAACTCTACCGCCACATCCTCACCCTCGACCCCCGCCACCCCGACAGCCTCCATCTGCTCGGCGTCGCCGCCTATCAGACCGGACGTCTCACCGCGGCCGTCGGTCTGATCGGCCAGGCGATCGCCAGCAACGCCACCGTCGCCGCCTACCACTCCAATCTGGGCAATGCGCTGCGGGACCTGGGGCGGCTCAATGAGGCGGCTGCCAGCTTCCGCCAGGCTCTCGCCCTGAATCCCAACCTCGCCGAGGCCCACACCAACCTTGGCGGCCTTCTCGCCGCGCTGGGGCGCCCCGAGGAGGCGATCGCCTGCCACCGCAAAGCCCTCGCCCTCAGTCCCCACCTCGCCGCCGCGCACGCCAACCTCGGCAAGGTCCTGCAGGAACTGGGGCGGCTGGATCAGGCCGTTCCCTGCTTCCGCACCGCCCTCGACCTCCAGCCGGATCATCCGCCGGCCCACTTCAACCTCGCCGCAGCGTTCGCCGGCCAGGGCCGGTTTACCGAGGCCGAGGCCTGCTACCATGCCGCGATCCAACTGATGTCAGCCTTTCCCGAAGCCCATTACAATCTCGGCAACGTGCTGCGCGAACAAGGGCGCCCCGACGAGGCCGCCGCATGCTATCGCCGGGTCATCGAGCTCAGCCCGGACTTCTCGCCGGCCTGGAACAATCTGGGCCACGTGCTCTGGGATCAGGACCGTCTGGAGCCGGCCGCCCTGGCCTTCCGCCGCGCCCTCGACACCAAGCCCGATTCGCTGGAGGCACACAACAACCTGGCCAACACGCTGCAGCAGCAGGGGCGGCTGGATGAGGCGGTCGCCCTCTACCGCGCCGCCCTGGCCATCGACCCGCATTGCCCGGAATCCCACATGTATCTGGGAATCGCCTTGCTGGCGCAGGGCGACCTGACGGCCGGCTGGCGGGAATACGAGTGGCGCACCAAAACCGCGGAAGGGATCACGACCCACTGGGCGGCGCCGTTGCCGCAATGGCGAGGTCATCCGGCGGCAGGGCAGACCGTGCTGATCGATTCCGAGGGCGGCTTCGGCGACACGATCCATTTCTGCCGCTATGCCGCGCTGGCCGCCGCCGCCGGCCTGTGTGTGATCCTGCGGGTCCAGCCACCGCTGGTCCGCCTGCTCCAGGACCTGCCCGGCGTCCACCGCGTGATGTCGCACGATGAGAGACTGCCCGCATTCGACCTCTACTGCCCGATGCTCAGTTTGCCGCTCGCGCTGCGCACCACGCTCGCCACCATCCCCAGCGCCGAGTCTTATCTGCACGCCGACGCGGCCCAGGTCGCCGCCTGGCAAACGCGGCTCGACGCGACCGGCCATCGAGGCCGCCGCATCGGTCTCGTATGGGCAGGCGAGCCGCGCACCCATCTGCCCTGCCTGGCGGCGATCGACCGCCGCCGCTCCATGCCGCCGGAGCGCCTGCGACCGTTGTTTGCCATTCCCGGAATTTTCTTCGTCAGCCTGCAGAAGGATGGGCCGGCCGCACCCGACAACGCCCCCCTGGCCGACTTCATGCAAGAGATGCAGGATTTCGCCGACACCGCCGCCTTGATCGCCAACCTCGATCTCGTGATCTCCGTCGATACCGCCGTTGCCCATCTCGCGGCGGCACTGGGCAAGCCGGTCTGGCTGCTGAACCGCTTCGATTCGTGCTGGCGCTGGCTCACCGCCCGGCGCGACAGCCCGTGGTACCCGACGCTGCGCCTCTACCGTCAGCCAGCAGCCGGCGACTGGGACTCCGTCGTGGCCGAGGTCGCCGCCGACCTGAGCCGCCGCATCAGCCCGGAATCGCCGAGATAATCACCTGCGCGTACGCATAAGGATATTCGTCGGTCATCGTCAGGTGCACCTGCGCCGTCATGCCCGCCGGCGTGATCGCCCGCAGCCGCTCCGCCGACCCGCCGGTCATCGCCAGCGTCGGCTGCCCGCCTGGCAGGTTGACCACCCCAAGGTCGGAAAAGAACACCCCGCGCCGGAACCCCGTCCCCAGCGCCTTCGCCGCCGCTTCTTTCGCCGCGAACCGCTTGGCAAACGTCGCCGCCTGGATCGACTCGGTCCGCCGCAGTGCCTTGCCCCGCTCGGTCTCCGTAAAAATCCGCTCCAGGAACCGCGCGCCGTGCCGCTCGATCGCCTTCTCGATGCGCCGGATGTCGCAGATATCCGATCCGATCCCCAGGATCATCGTTCGCAACAGGCCCAGAATGCGGACGAATCCGCATGCGATCGCCTCACCATCGGATCAGTGCACCTGCCCGTCGTCTTGCCCCGCATGTCCGATCCCTATCCCTGCCCATCCCTCGTCAGTCGGCGTCCAGCATCAGCTTCAGGTGATTGATGCGTTCGGTTGCGACGGACCGGATTCGACTGGCCGCCGTGCGATGGCTGTCAGCGATCTCCCGCAGCCGTTGGCCCTCGATTCGCGGACGAGCAATCGCCGCGCTCGCCGCGGTGCTGAACCGCTCCACGATGGAGTCCACCACGCCCTGGAAACGATCCGCATGATCCTGAAACGAAACCCGCAATGACTCCTCAAGCGTGCGCGCCCGCTGGCGTTGATCTTGCCGGTTACGCTCGTCTGGCTGAGCATAGACCTTCCAGACGCCGGCAAGGGCGACGGCGCCCAGCACGGCCGCGCCAACCGGGGGCGCGATACTCGCAACCGCAATCAGGCCGGTCTGCACCGCAACCGCGGCACCCCCGGCCGCCGCGGCCCCGGCCACAACGGTTCGAGTCGTGGCCTGGTCAATCCCTGCCCGCATCCGCAGGTCACGGCTTGCCGACGGCGCCAAGGCGCGAAATTCCACCCGCGACATCGGCCGCAGCGCTTCGTCGCTCACTTTGGTGAAGTCGTCACATATTTCGGCGACCTCACGGTCCAGCAGATCCAGGTCTTCCTGGTACCGCCATGACAGCTTCTGGTAGCGACGTTCCAGATTCTTCGCCGCCAGACGATCGTTCAGGTCAGCGGTGTCGACTTTGCCGAACCAGCCCTTCTTCTCGGCATGCCGGCGCATATCGACTTCAAACTCTTCGGCCGCATCCGTGACAAGCTGCTCCAGGTCATCGCGCAGATGCCGTTTCAGCATGGCCGCCCGCCGCTGAATCGCCGCTTCGCGCTGCATGGCGATTTTCTCAAGCCGGTCGGCCGTTGCCGCAAGCTCCGCTGCCTGGGATTCGATCCCGATCGACAGCGTGATGTTCGACGCTTCATCCGCCACCCGCCGGATCACCCCCGACATCGCCGCCTTCAGTTCGGCAAAGTCGTGCGTGGCCTCCGCGTTCCGGATCACCGGCACCAGCGCCGTCTCGTGGAAATCCACCGCGAAATCCCGCGCCCCGGCGAGCAGCGCCGGATCGCGACGCCGGGCAATCGGACGCCACTCCGTGAGAACTTTCAGCGGATTACCCGTCTGGTTGCTTCTCGCCGGCAAGGCAACATTCAGCGTGGACGCCAGTTCGGCGGCCAGTTCACCGCCGGACAGCCGGTAATCCAGCAACAGGTCTTCCAGCTCCGTCAAAATCTCCGCGCGCTGCGACGCCGACAGATCGCCGACGCTTCGCTTCAGGCGCTTGAGAACCTCCTTGGGCTTCCCGGCTTCCGTCAATGAGCGCAGGACGAGGCATTGCACCAGGGTCGGATTACCCAGAATGGTGCCGATGCTCTTGGCGGCAGCGTCCGCGAGTTCAAGCTGTCGCGGGTTGCGAAGTCCGCCATGACTGGCAAGCGCCGCGATCAGCGCCGCGGCCTCCCGCAACACAGGTTTCGCCTGAAGTTCATCGTCTGTCGCAGTGGGAATCGGCAGAGCCATCAGCTTGGGGTCCTCATCCGGTGCAGAGATCGGAGGATTCCTGGATAAGTCCCGTCCGGTCAACAACCTGTCGCGTCAAATCGCCCGTTTACGTCGCACCCTCCGCACCAGCACACGGCTTCGTATGGTTCCTGCCCCCTGCTCATCCGCCAGTCGCCCGCTCCACGCCCTTGATCGTCTTCAACCCCCGCAGCCCGACGATCACCTTCGACAGATGCGCAATATCCCGCACATCCAGATCCACCAGCGCCTCCATGAAATCCTGCTGCCGGTTCACGATCTTCACGTTGGAGATCGCCCCCTCCTGCTTCGCCACCGCGTTCGAGATATCCGCCAGCGACCCCGGCTCGTTCGCCGCAATCACGCTGATCCGCGCCGTGTGCCCCGCCGCCTTCAAATCGCCGCCGCTCTTGCCGACCACCTCGTAATTCCAGTCGACGTCGATGAACCGCTCCGGCGTCGATGCAAACCCGGCCAGCGTCTGGCACCCCCGTCCATGGATCGTCACGCCCTTGCCGGTGGTGACAATGCCGACGATCTCGTCGCCCGGCACCGGATGGCAGCAACCCGCGAATGCAAACGCCATCCCCGGCACCAGCCCGGTCACCGGCATATCGCGGTCGTGCCGCGACGGCGGTTTGCCCCGCGGCAGCATCGGCGGCACCATCCGCGGCCCCCGCGCGGCCTGCCGCAGATCCGGGTGCGCGGCATGCACCACGTCCTTCGCCACCAGGTTGCCGTTGCCCACAGCGATATACAAATCGTCGATCGTGGCGACCTTCAGCACCTTCAGCGCCGGTTCCAGAGCCTTCTCGGACCCGTCCACCCCGGCCTGCCGGAACGCCTTGGTCAGTTCCACCCGCCCGGCATCGCGGGTCTGCTGCCGCTGCTCCTGATGGATGAACCGCCGGATCCGCGCCCGCGCCTTGCCGGTGACGACGAACCGGTCCCATTGCGGCGACGGAGTCCCGCCCCGAGCGGTCATGATCTCCACCTGGTCGCCGTTCTCCAGGTGATGGCGCAGCGGCATCAGCCGCCCGTTGACCTTCGCCCCGACGCAGGTATCGCCGACCTGGCTGTGCACCGCATAGGCAAAATCCACCGGAGTCGCGCCCCGCGGCAACTCGATCAACTGCCCCTTCGGCGTAAAGCAGAACACCTGGTCGGCGTACAGCGCCAGCTTGGTGTTATCCAGGAAATCGCTGGGTTCCGCGGAGTCCTCCAGGATATCCAGCAAATCCTGCACCCAGCGGAACCGCTGCACCTCGGTGCCATCGACCTTCTTTTCCGGCGCCTTGTAGACCCAGTGCGAGGCGACCCCGTTCTCCGCGATGTCATTCATCTCGGCGGTGCGGATTTGCACCTCGATCTTCTGGTTGCGCGGCTGGCGCAGCGTCACCCCGGTGTGCAGCGACTGATAGCCGTTCGATTTCGGCGTCGAGATATAGTCCTTGAACCGCCCCGCGATCACCGGATACGCCGAGTGGACCGCGCCCAGCGCCGCATAACAATCCGCCTTGGTCTGCACCACAATCCGGAACGCCATGATGTCCGACAGCTGCTCGAACGCCACGTTCCGCCGGTGCATCTTCTCCCAGATCGAGAACGGCGACTTCTCCCGTCCCATGATCTCGATCGGCTCGACACCCGCCTCCCGGCACACCGCGATCAACTCGCGCCGGACATCGTCGATGACATCCGCACCCTGCCCGCGCAGGAAGTTCAGCCGCGCCTGGATGGTCGCGAACGCTTCGGGTTCGATCTGGGTGAAGGAAAGTGTCTGCAACTCCGTCTTGATCGCGTCCATGCCGATCCGTTCGGCCAGCGGCGCGTAGATCTCCATCGTCTCCCGCGACACCCGCTTCCGCTTTTCCGGATCGCGCACGAAATGCAGCGTCCGCATGTTGTGCAGCCGGTCCGCCAGCTTGACCAGCAGCACCCTGATGTCCCGGCTCATCGCCAGCACCAGCTTGCGGAAATTCTCCGCCTGCTTGGTGCGGTCCGATTGCAATTCCAGCCGGGTCAGCTTGGTCACGCCATCGACCAACCCGGCAATCTCTTTGCCGAACCGCGCCTCGATCTCAGGAAGCTTGTGCGTCGTGTCCTCGACCACATCGTGCAGCAGCGCCGTCGCGATCGAGGCAACATCCAGCCGGTACCCGGCCAGAATAGATGCCACGGCCACCGGGTGGCTGAAATACGGATCGCCGTTTTCCCGCCGCTGCGTGGCGTGAGCTTTCTCGGCCAAATCATAGGCCGCATCGATCAGGCTGGTATCAGCCTTCGGATCGTATTCAAGAATTCTGGCCGTCAGCTCGTTCGGACGGATGATGTCGGGCCCGGGCGGCTTCGGCAGCTCAGCCAGATCGCCGAGCATGATGGTGGGGTTGGTCAGCCGGACGGGGATCGGCGCGGACCGGTTCATCTCGCCGCCGAAGCCCCCATCCTTCATGGGCAATCACCCCTTCATCAGTGTTTACCGCGGCGCTCGCCCGCCAAGTTCGGCCTCGATCGCCGCTTCCAGGTCTTCCGGCGACATCTCCTCGCCGCCCTCGGATGGCAGAGTGGCAGATTCTTCGTCCGCCGCCACGTCCTGCAACCCGAAAATGTTCTGATCGGTCGGGATCAGGTCCAGCACCTCCTCGTCCGCCGGCTCCGGTTCCGGCGAGCGCGACAGCGACTTGATCAGATCCTGCTCGATCCGCGGCAGTTCGATCGTCTCATCGGCGATCTCGCGCAGGGCGACGACCGGGTTCTTGTCATTGTCGCGATCCACGGTCAGTTCCTCGCCGCGGCTGATATTCCGCGCGCGCTGTGCGGCGAGCAGAACCAGCTCAAACCGATTCGGGACTTTCTGAACGCAATCTTCGACGGTGACGCGTGCCATGCGCTCGGACTCCGGGGTAGAATGACGGGAAACCGCCCATTTAAGGGACCCGCGCTACCATTGCAAGCCATAACGCTGCAATGCAGCGGCGCGCACACACATGCGCTCCAGCGAATCCGGGGTCACCGGGTCCTTGCGGTCGCAACTGCCTCCCCTCGACGCACCGTGCGATAGGCGCGGCAGGACGCTGTCCGGGCGTGCGGTATAGTGACGAAGTCGCCCGGGTCTGCATGGATAAACGGGTCAGCCTGGATAAACCTGCACGCTGTCAGCCACCGTATCCGCCACTTTGTCCTTGGTGATGATGCCGATCACCGCATCGACCCCAGTCGGATTCGGTTCGGTCACCACGCCCAGCATTGCGCCACAACGCCGCAACGCCGTAAGGACTTCGAGCATGCTCTGATCCTTGCGGACGACGACGAAATCCGGATCCGTCAGGTTGTCCATGCGCAGCACGCCGATGATGTCTTCTGCGTTGGTCAGCACCACAAACCGCAGACCGCCCTCCATCACAGCCACACGCAGCCGCGCATCGTAGTTGGTGGCACCATCGACCACCAGTACACGGCGGTCCATCAGTTGATCCGCTCTCTGGATCAGGAACATATTCGTCTGCAAAGCGCTCGGGACGGGCTCACCGCGCAGCGCCAGCTTGAGCGTGTAGATGGTGTAGGGCGTAAATAGACGCCGCGTTCCCAGCGCCACCGCCACGGCCAGGATCATCGGAAGCACGATGTTGTAGTCGCGAGTCATCTCGAAGATCATCGTCACCGCCGTCATTGCGGCGCCGGTGCTGCTGCCGACCATGGCGCCCATGCCGACAATGGCGAAGGCGGGCAGGCTGGTCGACAGACCCATGGCGCTGGCGACCGCGGAGACGGCGGCGCCGAGCGCGGCGCCCATGAACAGCGCCGGCGAGAACACGCCACCGGAGGAGCCCGAACCGAGGCTCAGATTGAACGCCAGCAATTTGGCGGCGAACAGCATCAGCAGGAAACCCACGCCCTGAATGTGGCCCTGCAACAGCGACTGGATCATCGCGTAGCCAACGCCCTCGACATAGTAATGGCCGGTCCAGCGCACCATCCCATAGATCAGCAGCCCCACCAGCAGCATTCCGATGGCGTGCCGCAGATACGGGTTGGGGATGCGATTGAACAATGTTGTCATGCCCTCCAGCCCCAGGATGAAGGCGGCAGCGGCAACGCCCAGCAACGCCCCGATGATTGCGTACAGCAGCAACGTAAGGAGCGGGGTGGGGCCGGCCATCGAGGCGCCGAGCGCGGCGGGGATGGCGAAGGCCGGCTCCATGCCGAAGAACAGGTGGCCGACATAGGCGGCGGTGCTGGTCGCGATCGCAACCGGCAGAAACGTGTCGACGCTGATCTCCGGCAACATCAGTTCGACGGCGAACAGCACCCCACCGATCGGTGTGTTGAAGGTTGCGGCGATGCCGGCCCCGGCGCCGGCGGCGACCAGCGTGACCCGCTGGCCGGTCTGCATGCGGAACAACTGGCCCAGCGTGGAGCCGAAGCTTGCGCCGATTTGAATGATCGGTCCCTCGCGCCCCACGGCAGCGCCGGTGCCGATGGCCAGCGCGGAAGCCAGCGCTTTCACCGCCCCGACGACCGGCCGGATGATTCCGCGATTGTAGTAGATCGCATCGATAACCTCCGGCACACCGTGGCCCTTGGCTTCCGGCGCGAAGTTGACCACGAGAAAGGTGACGCAGAGTGACCCAACCACGGGCACAACAATGATCCATGCCCCCCAGGGGCTGAGCGCGGTAAACACGCTTGCGTCGTACAGCGTCGATAGCTGACCCAGAAACGCCACATTATGCACGAGGCCGATCAGGTGGCGGAATATGACGGCTCCGAGGCCGCCGATAATGCCGACCGCCAGGCCAAGCCCGCACAGCGGCAACAGGCCGATCCGTCTGCCCGCATCGTCGCCGGGCGTCACCGCAGTCTTGGACTGTGCGCCGGGTGGCGAGGATAGGTCCGCGTGCTGCTTCATTCGCCCGACTCTCCAGCAGGGTGCCCAATGTTGCTTCGTCCCGTGCGACGTGCCGGCGGGTCAGGTTGAACTCAGGTCTTCGCCCAGGGGCCACAGCAGCATGACCGGCCGGATTGGGCCGTGCGATGACCATCGTCGAAAGCGGGTGCGTGCCCGATTCGGGCGGGAGGCGGCGATGTTCAACTCAGGGTGGGAGGAAATTGCGTCGGAAGGGCGTTCGTTGGTTAAGGTTGCACCGATGCGCCTGCTGCCCCCAGCATCGGAATCTACTTACCCGGGAAGCCCCAATCGCGCCTTCCCAGACCGGTCGTGTCCCACCAAGTGGTGTAGGAGCTGTGGATAAGTGACCCGTCGCCGCGACCGCCCAGAGTCACAGGCGGCGGCGGGTCAAGCCTCACATGCACATCCCCGCCCAGCGAGTCTTACAAAGGCGCCACATCACAACCAACAGCACATCCGGCCGCACCGGTTGCTGCAGGGGCCCGGTCAGCGTCCGCTCCGCATCCAGCACCTGGATGAGGTCAGCCAGCCCGTGCGTGTAGCTGTCCCGCGCCAGATACAGCGTCGTCTCCCCCGACCGCACCGACGGGGCCGCACACTTCCGGGATCGGTCGGAGGGTGTCCTGCTCTCATCAATGACAACAGAATATCTCGTTCCTGCCGACTTGCGTGATCTGTATCATGTCCGCGAGTGGCGGAATTATGCTGGGGTACTCTCGACCGCTTGCCCCGAGGAATGGGACGACATTATCCAGGTTTTGCGCGGATTTCGGCTATTGCGTTCTGACGTCCTTACCGCCGGCGGAGGGCTGTCGCCGATATCGCAACAGGTGAACGGCGCCTTCGACAGACGCGGATGGAAGGAAAAGAAATTCACCACCTTGATCAAAGTGGATGACGCGGAATACTCAAGCCCCACTCATGCGGTTGATTGTTTCAAGGGGCGTGTTGCGCTTGAGCTTGAGTGGAACAACAAGGATCCATTTTTCGACCGGGATCTAAACAACTTCCGGCTCTTGTTCGACTTAAGGGCGATCGACGTAGGCGTGATCCTCACCCGTGCCTCCGAACTTCAAGCCATCTTCGATCTATTCGGGAAGGGTGCCAGCTATGGCAATAGCACTACTCATCACGGGAAGCTTTGGCCACGCCTCGACGGCGGAGGTGGCGGAGGATGTCCGGTCCTAACCTTCGCCATAACGCCTAAGCTGTACGTTGACGATGGGCCAGAGGCATTGGAATCAGCGCGCAATGCAAAAGCAAATCGAGACGGAAAAAGGAAGCCGCGGGAAAGAAAGGAAGGCGTATCTCCGGTCGCAGGTTCAGACCCAGACCTAGACAAATCCTAACCGACCAGCTACTCAGCCGGAATCATCCGTCGCTCGGACGCCGAGTTGTGTCGATAGGTTTTCCAGGTTGGCTCATATGCTTCGTCCGCCTCGTTACCCCACACCGTCCATCCTGGACGTGTCCCACGCGCGAATAATTCGATTCGTGGTCCTGGGCTACATGCCTCAATAATAGGGTAAATTTCATCTGGCTTGCGTGAATGCTCACGCTTACGGGTTTCCAAATAGTTAACCTGCGTCCTGCCCGGTTGCAGCGTCCGAGCATTCTTACCGCGCACACCGAACAGAACAACTTCGGTCACGTTACGAAAATAGAATCCAACGCCCCGCCCATCGCTGCCGCCATCCTTCCGAATCTTGCGCCAGATTATATTGGATTTGTAATGGAATCCCCACTCTTTCATGACATTCAATCCCTCCGGCAATAATGCGTTCGGAACCCAAAGATAAAGATGCGCTATCGGGGCCGAAATTTCCGCAACCGGTAGGGATGAAATGACGTCGGCAGCCATAGTACCATAACGGGATAAACGCCGATGTTCCGGCGCAACCTTGCCAGTTCGATTGATGAATTGCCAAGGGGGATCGGCGAGAATGCAGCCGAATGACTGTCCTCGCGCTGCCTCAAGGAGGTCCCTGCCCGGAACAGAGGTGCATCTCAT
>Ga0302319_10015346_pt1 | contig 14201 bp, 12 predicted proteins | sample Bog_T0_2_FD_203319 | JGI IMG/M metagenome (GOLD analysis project Ga0302319, IMG submission 203319) | Peat permafrost microbial communities from Stordalen Mire near Abisko, Sweden - Bog_T0_2 | ecosystem: Environmental > Terrestrial > Soil > Wetlands > Peat | place: Sweden: Abisko, Stordalen Mire... | reverse complement strand
GACAAGATCGAACAGCGGTTATATCACCGTCGGGGGTGCCGACGAGGCGACCGACTACGTCGCGCAGTGCGGGGCAGTCTGGAAGCGCACGCCAGGCGCTGTGGAATGGCTAGCAAGCGCGGCGCTGTCGTCAGCCCAACAGCGCAGAGCTTCGAGCAAGACAAAATAGATAACGGCGCAGGAGGAGATATGAAGCGACGCACCGCCCGAACTGAAATCGGCCTTGGCTGGTACCGCCGCGAAGATTGGGACCGTCTACTCGAGATCGAAAAATTTGTAAAACGCGAGGGGAACATCACCAAACGTATCATTGTCGATCCCGACGAACTTGCTGCCCGGTGTGCGATGCGCGGCAGGGAGCCGATCGCCTCAGCGCGTGCTGAGTATATCTGCGAAAAAATGACGCAGGCCGCCGCGCCGACGGCTAGCCGATAAACAAGCCATGACCGACGCACATCAGTTCATTACTCGTTCCAGGCCGGCGGCTTAGCGTGCAGTTTTGGACAAATCGTGCGGCGACCCCCGGGAGGAATTTCATCGGAGGAAAATCGTGACCTGCGCGCAAGAGATGCAGGCGAAGGATGGTAAGTGGCTGGAGACAGCGGGCATCGTCCTGGTGCGGCAGAAGCCGGTTTCGCCAAAGGCGTGATGTTCATCACCATCGAGGATGAGACCGGTGTCGCCAATCTTGTGATCTGGCCAAGCCTCTATGAAAAACTGCGCCGCGTCATTCTCTCCGCCGGCATGATGGCCGTCCATGGCCGTATTCAGCGGGAAGGGGAGGTGGTGCATTTGATCGCGTACCGGCTCACCGATTTGTCTCCTGAACTTGCACGTATCGGGGACCGTGATGGGACGTTTCCCGTGCCGCGGGGGCGCGGCGACGAGGCGAAGTCCGGCGGCGGCCCGGACCCGCGCGACACGCTCGGCCGCAAGGCGAGAGACATCTTGGCCCCTGACCTCCATATCGATCGGATCAAGGTGAAGACGAGGGCTTTCCGATAGTGCCGAGGCTCCTGCTGCCAATATGAGATCGAAACCACTTGGATAATGCGCGAGTGCGATCGTTTCAGGCGAGACGGGCAAAGTTTAATAGAAGCGAAAACTGTCCCTCCGGCAATGCCGCAGTGCATCGCTCGCAATGTCGAAATGTCCATCAACTCCGGCACTACGCTGGCTCTGCGATGTCGGCCCAACAAAACTACCGCGCCGGGCCCGGTAGCAACGGAACACTCATGGAAATCTTCCCATAACGGCTCCGTTGATACCGGACCCCCCATTTGGTAGCGATGGCCCCGGGGAGCAAAAACATGGACAACGCCGGCGAGCGCGTTCTGATCACGGGTGGCGCGGCCGGCATCGGCGCCGCGATCGCGGCACGTTGCCGCGCCGATGGAATTTTGCCGGTCGTCATCGACCGGACCGGCGACGGCATCCTGGCCGATCTTTCGAACCCGGCTGAAACCGCGCGGGCGCTGGATGAGGCGCTCTCCGGGGGACCGATCACCCGACTGGTCAACAATGTTGGCATTGTCTGCCCTGCCACCGCGGATGAGCAGAGCTTCGAGGAACTCGAATTGGCCTGGTCACTCAACGTTCGCTGCGCCCTGCAATGCATGCAGGCCCTGCTGCCCGGGATGCGCGATGCCGGGTTCGGGCGGATTATCAACATGTCTTCGCGCGCGGCGCTCGGCAAGGAACTGCGCACGGCCTACGCCGCCACCAAAGCCGGGCTTATCGGCATGACGCGTGTCTGGGCGCTCGAATTCGGCGGCCTCGGTATTACCGTCAACGCCATCGGTCCTGGACCGATCCGCACCGAACTCTTCGACCGGGCCAATCCCCACAACCATCCTCGGACTCGGGCGATCATCGATGCTGTGCCAGTCAAACGTATCGGCACCCCCGAAGACGTGGCGCAAGCGGCCTCATACTTGCTGGACGCCCGGAGCGGCTTCGTGACAGGCCAGGTATTATATGTCTGCGGCGGTATGACAGTTGGCGTTGCCGGGATTTAGGGGATTTGCTGGAAATGATCCGCGAAGCAAAAGCACAAAAATCCTAGGTTTTCAGAAATATTCGTTTGCGAACTGATCGCCGAAATGAATGCTGATATCGGTTTTGGTCATCCGGCGGGCAACGAGCCAAGTGGGCTCCTGCAGACGGTAATACGTAACTTTCTGGTTTTTTGAGAGGCTAATTTCCACTTTGCTAGTAGAAGATTTATAATGCTCCTAATAGGAGATTTCTTTAACGCATTGAAAACGAACATTTATTCCGGGCATCTTGGGGTGGCAAACGGGCTCTCGGTACCAGCCGGGTGGTCAACACCCTTGGTCCTCGACCTCACGATGTCCAGGCGATACTTTAGGCCGGGGCACGGTACCATCCGCGTGGTGGGACTTTAGCCCTTTATCTTTCAGAAAGTGGCGCAATTTCTGATCAGATTCCGTCTTGTATCTGTTCCAGTCCTCGGCCAAGCCGATCCCGCGAACAATGGCGCTGAGCAAGGTTATTGACTCGGGTTTTTCCGGCCCCTTGAGAATAGAAAGGATCGCTTTGCTCTTCGCCTTGATTACTTCTGGATTTAAGCTCTCAAGCCCCTCAACTGGATAGACGATACGAACCGATTTCGCAACGGCGATCGCGAATTTGGCGCCAGGGAAGTGGCCTGCGACTGGGGACTCAGGCAATGATCGAACCGGATATACTACCGTAATCCCTGCATGAATCGCAAAGCGAAATTGCCAATTTTGTGACATTTAAGACATCCCAATATCTGCACCCACTCCGCATGGGTAATGCTGCACGATATAATCTCGGGACGGGTGGCCACAGCGCTACGACGGTCAGGTCCGGCGGAGAAGGCGCAATCACGACACGCGTGGCTAGATTTTAGTTAACATTGCTTCCGCGGCAAAATAAGTAAATTTTCTCCCGTGCGTCAAAACTATTTCTTTCTTGGCGTCCAAGCTGAAATCTGTGGAATCATCCCAGCCCGCCCGATCCGGTAAAGTGCCGCTGGCCGATGCGCGCCACCTTTCGAACTTTCACCCGTCTCAACAATCAGGCCACCATCCACCATTCGCTTGCGGAATAACGTCCGCCCGATCTCTTCACCCATCACCTTTTCATAAACATCCTGCAGCTCGGCCAGCGTAAAACGCGGCGGCATCAGATGCAGCGGCAATTCCGAATACGCCGCCTTACTCCGCAGCCGCGCCAAAGCCGCCGCGGCGATCTCGTTATGGTCAAATGGCAGGCGAGGCAGGGCTTTCACGTTCACCATCTGCGCCGCCGCTTCCCCCAGCCCATCCCATGGTACTAGGGCATAATACGCAATCGAGACCGACCACCCCCGCGGATCCCGCGCCGGGCCCGCGAATGTGGCAAGCTGCTCCAGATATGGCGACTGAACCCCAGCCTTCACCGCCAGCGCCCGCCTGGCCGCGGCCTCCGCGTCCGCATCGCCATCATTCACATACACCCCCGGCAAGGCCGGCAGCCGCGCGAAGGGCTCCGCCAGCCGGGGCGGCAGCAGCAGCCGCAAATCCCCCGCAGGGGCAATGGAAAACATCGCCACATCCACCGTCACGATGATGTTCTGCACGAACTCATTCATGTTCGTCTTATTAGAGACAAAGATTTTCCAGGACAACCTTTGTTAGCGTTGACACTGACGTTAGTTTGTCGTATTTAAGACAAACCAAGCGGCGAGCGCCGCGTAGGAGCAAATCGATGATCGGATACAAATTCGTCAAAGCCGGCCCTACCATACACGTGATTCAATACCGCAACGGCAAAATCGTCCGGGAAGGCTCCGGCCTCGCCTTCTGGTACTTCGCCCCAACCTCCACCCTGGTCTCCATCCCACTGGAAACCACCGACGTGCCCTTCATGTTCCGTGAGGTCACCGCTGACTTCCAGGACATCACAGTCCAGGGCCAGGTGGCCTTCCGCGTCGCTGACCCGCGGCACCTCGCCGGACTGATGAACTTCACCGTCAAACCTAACGGCACCTACGCCGCCGAGGACCCAGCCAAACTCCCCCAACGCGTGGTGAACGCCGTCCAAGTGCAATTGCGCTCTGTCCTGCAAAGCCAAACCCTGGAAGCCTTGCTGCACGGCTCTGACGATCTGGTGCAGGTGGTCAGCGCCGGCTTGCGCCGCCCGGAAGGGCTGCCCCGCCTCGGCCTGGAACTCGTCAACCTCGCCATCCTGGCGGTCAAACCAAACCCCGAAACCGCCCGCGCGCTGGAGGCGCAAGTGCGCGAGCAAATCCTCAAACAGGCTGACGACGCCACCTATCTCCGCCGCAACGCCGCCATCGAGCAGGAACGCGCCGTCAAGGAAAACGAGCTGAACACCGAAATCGCCGTCGAGACCAAAAAGCGGCAGATCAAGGAAACCCAGCTCGAAGCCGAGCGCGCCGTCCTCACCCGCCGGCAGGAAATCCAGACGCAGGAATTCACCGGCCGCATCGCACTTGAGGAAAAAAACAAACAGCTCACCGGGCTGCGCGCCGCCAACGCGCAAGTTGATGCCGACGCCAAAGCCTATGCCGTCAGCGCGGTGATGAAGGCCGTGCAGGGTGTCGATACCGGCGTGCTGCAGGCGCTGATGGTCGGCCAGGCCGACCCCGGTGTGCTCATCGCCCAAGCCTTCCAGGGTCTGGCCGAAAACGCCCAGCGCATCGGCGAACTCAACATCTCCCCCGACCTGCTCCAGCAGCTCACCCAGCGCCGCCAGCCCGCAAAGGCGGCTTAAAACCATGGACGACCGCAACATCATCCTGGTGACGCGGCACACAAGGCTGGAGGACCTGCTCGTCCGCTACAACACAGCCGAGCAGGCCCGCTTCAACATCGAGCACCAGGGCGCCGACTTTGCCGACTACGAAGCCGAGCACCGCATCTACCAGCGAGCCGTTGAAACGGCGGAAACCACACTCCGCCGCTTCGGCCGCCTGCATCGGCTGGACCGGCAATTTCTGCCGAACTACCTGTTCGCGCCAGACGCCCTCATCGTCGCCCTCGGCCAGGACGGACTGGTGGCCAATACGCTGAAATACCTTAAATCCGCGCAACCAGTCATCGGCGTCAACCCAGACCCCACACGCTGGGACGGCGTGTTATTGCCGTTTCTGCTAAAAGACCTGCCCACGATCATTCCCGAAACACTCGCCGCCAAACGCCCTTTCCGACGCGTCACCATGGCCCGCGCCACGTTAAGCGACGGCCAGGAACTCCACGCCGTGAACGACCTGTTCATCGGCCCCCGCTCCCACACCTCCGCCCGCTACCTCATCCGCCGGGGCGAGCAGGCCGAGGCGCAATCCTCAAGCGGCATCATCGTCTCAACCGGCCTCGGCTCAACCGGCTGGTTCCAAAGCCTGCTCGCCGGTGCCGCCGGCATCGCCGCCCAGCATAGGCTGGAAGGTGCGGCTCAGACCATGCGCGGCCACGGCTTCGATTGGGATGCCGACCACCTGCAATACGTCGTCCGCGAACCCTTCCCCAGCCGCTCAACCCAGGCCGAAATGGTATTCGGCGAAATCACCAACCACGCGCAGCTCAGCATCGTCTCACAGATGCCCGGCTATGGCGTGATATTCTCCGATGGCATCGAATCCGACTACCTGGAATTCAACGCCGGCGTCACCGCGACGATCGGCGTAGCCGAGCGGTTCGGGCAACTGGTTATATAAGCCAGTTCTCACCAATTTCAGCCAAAATGGAACCATGCAAATAATATACAATGGAACTCGACGTCATGAACGGCCCTGATGATCTATCGGCAAAATCTGAACTGGGTAACACCCACCCAAAATCAGCCCGATCCATTCAAGAATTCTGGATCGATTTTCTGTTGGAAGAAGAGTTTCGGGTCGATCCTGGATTTGTTGCATCGTTTATAGCCAATGTAATTCCAGGTACAACATCTCGAAAAGTCGAAAAAGTCGTCCATTCGATGACTGACAAATATGGGGAGGCTGACCTTGCCGTGTTCTTGAAGGAAGCTACGACGCCCTCGTTCCCCGGGCGGCACCTGATCATTGATCACGTTTCGAGGTACCCAAAAGGCAGTGGGTTTAGATGTTCGTAATGGAGAGGGTTTCGGCTCATCTGGAATGAGCTGGAGCTCGAAGGAGGCGTCTCGTCTCTGACTGACTAATTACGATATCGTAACAAAATGATTTAAGGAGTACACCACCTACTGCGCTCAATGCACTAGTTAAGGCAAAACTGCACTTAATTAAGCAAATCGACAGCGGCTGCACGTCACAGTGCCGACGGCCTCACATCATCTGGCCATCCTTCGAAGGCTCGGTCTGGTTCGTTTGAGAGCCGACCGTAACACCCCTTGGTATGCCCTCGATCCGGATGCTTTGACGCTTCTTGCACGATCTGCGTTGCGCCGTGAACAGGTCGCGGCCCTGGCGCCCGTAGGCCATGATGAGGCCGAGACCTTTCAAGTGCTGCGAAATTTCATCTCCGTTGATGGGCAAATCACGCAGACTCCGGCAAGCCGAAATAAAATGATGACACGGAATCAGGGGGCATACCGACGGCTTGCGGAAACCGATTGGCAGGCTGACTGAAAATATCGACGCGGTCGCTGCCGACCGGTCGAATGGCGGTTGTCGGTAAGGCGAATTTTGCCGCTCAACGGCGGGGTTGAGGCGCATAGCGCAAACCTCCACTCACCTAGGTCCCACTCCTAACGAGCCTCACCACGAGCGGCAGCATCCTCTTCACCTCTACGTCCACCCCGGCGGCATTGGGATGAATCCCATCCGCCTGCAGCAGCGCCGGATGCTCCGCCACTCCCACTAAGAAGAAAGGATCATAAATCACTCCCTTTCGCCGGCCGAGCCGCGTGAAAACCGCCCTGAAACGGTCGCCATAATCGGTGCCCATAGCTGGTGGCGCCAGCATGCCCGACAGCAGCACCGGAATATGCCGCGCCGCCAGAACATCCAGAATATGCGTCAGATTGCGCTGCATCGCATCGGGGTCCAGCCCGCGCAGCCCATCATTTCCGCCCAGTTCCACCAACGCCGCGTCAACGCCGCCGCCAGCCAGCACCCAGTCCAAGCGCGCCGCCGCATCTGCCGATGTGTCGCCCGAAACCGCGCCATCCACCAGCGTCACATCCTCCCGTTTCACCGCGAGCGCCGCCGCCAGCTTCGCCTGAAACCCCTCCGCAACAGGCAGTCCATACCCGGCGGTTAGCGAATCTCCCAAAATCAACAGCCGCACCGGCACCGCCCCCCGCGCCGCCGCGCCGCACCAAACGCAAGCCATCACCAGCACAGCGAGAGCCTGGCCACACCGCCCAGCTCCCCCATATATGCCGCTCATGACCCCGCCCCCCGCACCGCCCGACCCCATGATCCGGCTCGAAAACCTCCGCCTCACCATCAAGGCCGCCGCCGGCCCCGTCAACATCCTCCGCGGCATCGACCTGGTGGTCCCAGCCGGCCAAACCCTCGGCCTCCTCGGCCCCTCCGGTTCCGGCAAAACCAGCCTGCTCATGCTTATCGCCGGCCTGGATCGCGCCACCGCGGGCACCATCCACGTCGCCGGCCAAAACCTCGCCGCCCTGGACGAAGACGCCCGCGCCCGCTTCCGCCTGCAGAACCTTGGCATCGTCTTCCAGTCCTTCCACCTCATCCCCACCATGACCGCCCAGCAAAACGTCGCCGTCCCGCTCGAACTCGCAGGCCACCGCGACGCGTCATCCCGCGCCAAAACCGCGCTCGAACGCGTCGGCCTCGGCCACCGCCTCACCCACCGCCCCGCCGAACTCTCGGGCGGCGAACAGCAGCGCGTCGCCCTGGCCCGCGCCTTCGCCCCCGCCCCGCGCCTGCTCCTGGCCGACGAACCCACAGGCAACCTAGACCTTGCCACCGGACGCGCCGTCATGGACCTTCTGTTTGACCTCTGCGCCACCAGCGCCACCACATTCCTCCTCGTCACCCACGACTCGGCGCTCGCCGCACGCTGCGCCCGCACCGTCACCCTCCGCGAGGGCGTCATCACCGCATGATACGCTTGGCCTGGCGCCTCGCCTGGCGCGACCTGCACGGCCGCAAAACCGGCCTGATCATCGTCATGCTCTGTCTCGCCCTCGGCGTCGCGACCATCGCCGGCATCTTTTCGCTGCGTGCCGCCCTCACCCAGGGCCTCGCCGAAAGCAGCCGCGAGATCATCGGTGGCGATCTCGAATTGGCCACCGGAATCGGCCCCTTTCCCGCCTCGGTTCCGGCCTGGTTCACCGGCCACGGCGCACGCCTCAGCCAAACCATCGACACGCGCTCCATTCTCATCGCCCCCTCAGGCCGCCGCATCCTGGTTGCCGCCCGCGCCGTCTTCCCAACCTGGCCCCTTCTCGGCCAGGTCACCACCATCCCCGCCAACCAGTTCGCCGCGCTCGCCCACGGGCCGGACGGCCAACCCGGCCTGATCCTAGATCCCAGCGCCGCCGCCAGCCTCGGCCTGCGCCCCGGTGACAAAATCACGCTTGGTGGCATTCCCCTCAGCTACCGCGGCCGTATCCTCGCCGCGCCTGATAGCCTTGGTGACAGCCAGCTTTTCGGCGCCAAAGCCTTCGTCCCGGCCGCGGCGCTCGCCGGCACGCCGCTGGTCGAACCCAGTGGCCTGGTCACCTTCACCCTCCAGGTCCTCCTCCGGCCCGGCGCATCGGTCGCCCAGACCCAAGCCGACTTCGAAAAATCCTTCCCTAACAACCCCTGGCGCCTGCGAAAAGCCGCCGACGCGGCCCCCGATCTGACCCGCTTCATCAGCCAGGCCGCGATGTTCATGACCCTGCTTGGCCTGGCCGCCCTCCTCGTCGGCGGCATCGGCGTGGCCAACGGCATCGAAGCCTGGCTCACCGCCCGCGCCCAGAGCATCGCCACCTTGCGCTGCCTGGGCGCCACGGCGCGCATGGTCAGCCTGATCTACGGCCTCCAGCTCCTCACCCTCGGCGTGCCCGGCATTGTTCTGGGTCTCGCCGCCGGCGCGGCGGCGCCCCTGGCCGTACTGCCCCTGCTGCGCGGCAAACTGCCCGTTCCGGCGCATCTCGCACTCTACCCCGCCCCCCTGGTGCTGGCCGGCCTCTCCGGCCTGGCGGTCGCGTTGGTCTTCGCCCAGCCGATTTTGCGCCGCGCCGCCGCGATTCCCGGCGCCGCCCTGTTCCGCCTGGCCGGCCTGCCCGCCCGCCTGCCGTTCTCCTGGCGCGCGGGCTCCATTCAGTCCCTCGCCAGCCTCGTCCTCATCGCGCTGACTCTGATCTCGGTCCAAAGCTCCCGCATCGCCCTCGGCTTCTGCGCCGCCGCCATCCTCACTTTGTCGCTGCTCCGCGGCATCGCCGCCTTGGTCATACGTGCACTCCCGCTGCTGCCCGCCCCGCGGGACGCCGCCCTCGCGCTTGGCCTGCGCCGCCTCCACGGCCCCGCCTCCTCGCTCCGCCTCCTCCTCCTTTCCGCCGGCACCGGGCTCACCGTCCTGGTGGCGGTGGCGGAAATCCGCGCCAACCTGCTAGCCTCATTCACCGGCGCCCTCCCCGCCACCGCCCCCAGCCTCTACTTCATCGATATCCAGCCCCCCGACCTTCCCCTGTTCGAAGCCACGCTCGCCAAAACCGGCGCCACGAGCAGCTTGCGCATCATGCCCAGCCTGCGCGCCCGCATCCTCGCCATCCGCGGCGTGCCGGTGGACCGGTTCCACCCCCCCGCCAGCAGCGACTGGCCGCTCTGCACCGACATCGGCTTCACGTTCGCCGCCGCGCCGCCGCCAGGTGCCGCCCTCGCCCGCGGCGCCTGGTGGCCCGCCGGCTATCTCGGCCCGCCGCTGGTCTCATTGGATTCCGACATCGCCCATGAATGGGGCGTGAGCATAGGCGACGCCCTGACGATTAACGTCCTCGGCCGCACATTCACTCTGCGCATCGCGAATCTGCGCAAAATCGACTGGCAATCGCTGCAGCTCAACTTCCTCATGGTCGGCACCCCCGACCCTTTCGCCGGCGCGCCCTATACAATCGTTGCCACCGTCAAAACCAGCCCCGGCCGCACCGGCGACGTCCTGGCCGCCGTCACCAGCGCGCTGCCCACTGTCACCGCCATCGACGTGGAGCAAGTCCTCGCCGCCTTCGCCGGCCTGCTCAAAGAAATCGCCACCGCCATCAGCGTCGTCGGCCTGATCGCGCTCGCCGCCGGCCTCCTGGTCCTGGTCAGCGCCGCCGCCGCCGAGCGTGAAGCCCGCATCGCCGAGGCCGTGATCCTCAAAACCCTCGGCGCCAACCGTGCCCAGATCCGGCGCGCCTGGCTCGCCGAATTCGCCGTCGCCGGCGGCATCGCGGCGATGGTCGCTGCCCTCCTCGGTACCGCCGCCGCCGGCCTGACCATCAGCCAAGTCTTCCACACCAGCTGGCACTTCCAGCCAGCCATCATGCTGCTCACGCTGGCGGCCAGCATCGGCTTCATGCTCATCTTCGGCTACGCCACCACCGCCCACGCCCTGCGCGAGCCCGCCGCCCCCCGCCTGCGACTTCAGGCTGGCAGTTAACATAATGCAAAGGACAGCCGTGGTGCCCGCGCCTGCCAGCACGACAGCTGGCCAGATCGCTTCAGCCGTCAATCAAAACAGCAAAATCCGTTTCCCGCCAACGTCCATCCGCGAAGCGCCAGGTGAATGTGACGGTGCAGCCGGGCCGCAGCACGTGCGTTGGCAGTTCGGCGGCGTAGATGCCGAGTCCGGCATCGGAAGCTGGCGTTTCCCGAAACGTTGTCCAGCCGTCAGCGCTCCAATGGAGCGTGCCGGTGGCAGGAATTTCGACCCGCAGGATCTGCCCCGCCGGTATGCTGGTGCGCCGCCACGCCTCGCGCCAGTCCCGAACGCGCGGCCGGCGTTTCTCAACCAGATAGCGTTGCACGGTCTGCGGCGGCAGGTCGAAAATCGCGCCGTCACGCAAGGAGCGCAGCAGTTTGACGTACTCGGCATGCGCCCATACGAGGGGCATGGCCGACCCGGTTGGCCGGCCGCGGACCAGTTCATGCGCGGGGATGTCATCGGCGTCCCACACCTGCTCCGGCAGCAGCCCGCCCTCGCTGGTGCAGCCTTCGATGGTTTTTCGCAGGCGCTCGACCTCGGAAAGATCACCAGCGGCGATGGCGTAATGCGCGCGCTCGCCGGTCAGCAGCGGCCAGGCGCGGCCATGGCCAGTGCCGTCAAATGGCCGCCCGTCGTGATGCTCACCATAGCCATCGTTGTTGTAGCGTCGCCAGACCGGCCCCTGCGGCAAATCCACCCGTGTGAGCTGGTCGATGACGACGACAGTATCGCGAATCCGGGCATCATCAGCCGCGCGCAGGCCAAAGCGTACCAGCGCCAGCGCATCGGCGCCGACGAGTTCATCGGTGGCAATCTCAGCCTTGCCGGCGGGCCGGTTGCGCACCGCGGTGCGGCCATGCGACGGGGCGGCGGACAGGTCATGATCCCCCTCCGGCACCAACCGCAGATAATAGCCGGTCACACCGCATTTTTGGGCCAGGTCGGTGCCGGTGACGTACAGCCAGCTTTCGATATCGGCATTCCAGGCATCCGCCGTATCGCGCAATAACGCCGCCGCTTCAGGTGCCGCCATCCGGTCCGCGAGGTCAGCCGCCGCCAGCAGGGCGGCGATCTCCGGGGCGATGGTGGCCGGTGTGTAGCCGGAATTCTCCTCCCACCGGTCCTGGCCGGTGGACGGGCCGTTATTGATGATGAACGCGCAAGCGCGCTTTACCATCGGCCAGTATTCGGCAAGTTCAGTCTCCGGTACCGCGCCATGGCGGAAGGCGAGGTCGAGGAGCAAAACCGGGAACGCGGTTTCATCCAGTTGCACGCCCCCCCAGTAGGCGGCGCCATCCAGCCACGTGTTCTGCGGCCAGTGGCCATCGGCTTCCTGGATGATGCGCAGATAATCCAGCGTGCGCCGCGCATCCTCCAGCGCGCCGCACGCCAGCAGCGCACCACCGGTTTCCGCCAGGTCGCGCGGCCAGATCAGATGATAGCCGCCCAGATCATCATCGCCCTTGCTGGCGCCCCATGGAATCGAAAGGCTGGCAATCGAGCCACCAGGAAATAGCGGGCTTTCATGGCAGCGCAGCACCGTCGTGCTGACGCGGTAATAATTATGTGGCGCGATCTGGTGCGCCGGGTCCAGCGGTTCCAGCCCCGCCTGCCAGTCGCGCCAGTTCGCCGCGTAGTTTTGCGCCGCCCGGTCGTAGCCGTGAAGCAGGCTGGCCGCCGCCTGGAACGCCGCTTCCTGCTGGCTGTGGCCGAATCCGATGGCGAGTAGGCCCGGGGCGGTGGCGTCGATTTCGGCGCAAAGCGCGATATTGCCGTTGTCGGCATGCTCATAGACCTCCGCCAGCTGCCCGTGCCGCCGCAAAATCTGCCAGCCATCAGAAGTGCCCGCGAAACCGACGCTGCGCGCCAAAAACCCGCCGGCGCAGGCCAGCGCCAGCGAGGTGCCGTCACCGGAGGCAAACAGCATGCCGGCGCCCTTGTAGCTGCCGAGCCAGCCGGTGTTATGCGCGCCGCCATTGACCAAATGCGGCGCGAGCAGCACGAACAGCCGCAGGCCGGTGACGCCTTCGGCCGGGATCAGCCGGATGTGCTGCAGCACGCAATCATGCAGCGGGTCGGCGACGATGCGCTTTTCAATGGTGAAGCGGGGGCAGGTATTCGTGATGGTGAACAGCGGCACGCCATCCGCATAGCGGCGCGTGGCGCTGATTGTGTCACGCTTCTCCTCCGCGAAAAACCCGCCTTCGGTACCGTCTGTTACGATCAGCCCACAATCGCGCGTGCCAGCCTGATCGACGCGCGGGTAGTAGATTTCGTCCAGAATCCCATGGCTGTGCGTGAACCACACGGCGCTGCGCGGCGACAGCGCCGTGCCAACCCCGTCCTTGGCGCTGGACGTCCAGCGCGGCGCGATGCCTGGAAAGCCGGGGGCACCGGTCACGGCGAAGCGGGCTCAGATAAAACGAAGGAAGCAAGCACTGCTTTTTCTGAAGACAAAGCAGCAAAAAGACTTTTGATTCGTTTTGACCGACGTCGTGTGACGTCACTTAGCCCCATGAAACAAGAGTTTTTTTGGTGCTTTTTTTGCAAAAAAAGCACTGCTTTGTTACTTCGTTTCATCAGTAAACCGATACCTCGACCGCCATGCTCAGAAAATCATCCGCGGCGCCGGCGAAACTGCCAGAGACCGGCACGGCCTGTTTGATGTCGCGCGCCACCGCGACCGGCACGACGCTGAATTCCCCAACCGTCCGGTTCGTCGGATCGAAGCTGATCCAGCCGGCGCCGGGCAGGAAAACCTCCACCCACGCATGGGTCGAGCCAGCACCATTCGACCCCACCGTCCTGGAATCGCGATTGATCAGATAACCGGAGACGATGCGCGCGCCGAACCCGAGCCACCGCACTGCCTCGATCATCAGCACCGCGATGTCCCGGCAGGACCCGCGCCGCCGGTCGAGCGTGTCGAGCGGCGGCTGCGTGCCCTCGTCGTCGCGCGCCTCATACGCGACCCAGGCCGAGATGGCGGCGTTGATATCCGTCAGCAGCGCCAAAGTGCCGGTCGGCGCGCTGCGAATAAACCCTTGCGCCCAGCGCGGCAGGCGGCCCGCCGGGTCGGCGAATTGCGGGATCAGCAGCGCGCCGAGGTCGGAGACCTCGTCCAGCGCGTAAGCGAAGGGATAACAGGCGGCACTGGCCGCGATGTCGAACACTGGCCAGGGCACCGCATGGTGCTCGAGCGTCACCCGGCTTTCGATGGTCAGCCGGTCCGTCGGCGCGGCGAATGTCGCGCTGGCGATGGCGTTGCCGAAAACATCGTTGGCCCAGGTCAATGTGCCGGGCGGCGTCATCACCACATCCATGGCGGCGACCCGGATGTCGCGGTTTTCCCGCGGGCGTAGCTGGAGCCGGTGCACACCCAGCCGCACCGTGCGCCGATACAAATAGGTAGTTGCGTGTCTGATGCTGAAAATGGCCATGCCTTGATATGGTGGCCGGGGGCATTGCTGCCAGGCCAGGCCAGGCCAGGGCAGGGCAGGGCAGGGCAGGCAAGCCGGTACTTTTTTGAAAAAAAGTAACCAAAAAACTTTTGCTCCTGGGGGCTTTTGCGAGGGGCGTGCC
>Ga0302319_10015344_pt1 | contig 14202 bp, 10 predicted proteins | sample Bog_T0_2_FD_203319 | JGI IMG/M metagenome (GOLD analysis project Ga0302319, IMG submission 203319) | Peat permafrost microbial communities from Stordalen Mire near Abisko, Sweden - Bog_T0_2 | ecosystem: Environmental > Terrestrial > Soil > Wetlands > Peat | place: Sweden: Abisko, Stordalen Mire... | reverse complement strand
GCGGACGCATCCCCGTTCGACGCCTTTTCCGCGCAGGCCGCTGAGCAGGTGCAGCGCGCCCTGTTCCCTGAGGTCATCCGCCTCATTGACCGCTACTACGGCCATGTGGACTACTCGCTCACTTCGCTGTTTACCGACGAGCAGCGCCGCATCGTGCAGTTGATTCTGAACTCCACTCTGTGGGACATCGAGAGTTCCCTCACCACCATCTACGAAGACCACGCCAGTCTGCTTCATTACCTGTCGCAGGCCGGTCTCCCCAAGCCCCCCGCCCTTACGCTGGCCGCCGGCTTTGCCATCAACGCCGGGATGCGCCGCGCCATGGAAAGCGATCCCATGGACCAGGCGCGGATTCGCTCGTTCCTCTCCCTCGCCAAGGCTGACCAGGTGCCGCTGGAAGCAGCCACGCTGAGCTACATCGCCGACCAGCGCATGAAGCGCGCCATGGTCGAGCTGCAGATGTCGTCCGGTTCGTTGGAGATGCTGGACCGCGCCTTGGCGCTGGGCCGCACGCTCATGGATCTGCCCTTCGAGCTCAACCTCTGGCAGGCGCAGAACATCTGGTATGAGATTCTGCGCACCTCCACCTATGCGCTCACCTCGCTTCCCCCGGACGAACGCCCCCATTGGGAGAAGAACTTCAGCGACCTCGGCGCCTGCCTGTCCATCGACTGCACCGCCATCAAAGCCCAGGACCCTGGAGCCGTGACCACCGGCGACTAGTCCTTCCGGCGTTCCGGAGGATTCCCCATGCACGTCCGCCCCAGCATCGAACCCGTGTCCACGCAGCCACAGGGCTGCCCGCCCCGCAGAGTTCTCCGCGTCAACTGGTGGGCCGCGGCCTGCCTCGCACTGGCAGCTTCGTCCGGTTCCGCGCAGGATGTCCTCACTCACCACTACGACAACTACCGCACCGGCGTGCAGAGCCATGAGACGCAACTCACTCCCGGCAACATCGGGCCGGCGACATTCGGCAAGCTCTTTTCCTTGCGGGTCGATGGACAGGTCTATGCCGAGCCGCTCTGGGTCGGCGCCTATAAGATGGCCGATGGCAAAACACACAACATCCTGTTTGTCGCCACGCAGCACGACAGCGTCTACGCCTTCGATGCCGACGGTAAAAACCCCGCAGCCGGCTATTACTGGCGTGTGAGCCTGCTTGGAACCGGCGAGACCACGGTGCCCTCCAGCGATGTCTATCCAGGATGGGGCTCGAACGCGGATATCGTCTCGGAGGTTGGCGTCACTGGAACCCCGGTCATCGATCGTGTTGCGGGCGCCCTCTATGTGGTGTCCAGGAGCAAGCTGGTCTCCGGCGCCAAAACGACCTACTTCCAGCGTCTGCATGCGCTCAGCCTGTCCACTGGAAAGGAAACCATGGGTGGGCCGGTGGTCATTCAGCCCACCGTCAACGGCACGGGCGACGGCTCCTCGGGCGGCAAAATCACCTTCAACGCGCTCACCCAGAACCAGCGGCCCGCATTGGCCCTGGCCGATGGCTCCGTGTGGATCGGCTGGGCCTCCCATGGCGACATCCAGCCCTATCACGGCTGGTTGATGGGCTTCAACGCGAGCAACCTCGCCAAGTCCACCGGCGTCTTCAACACCACGCCAAACGGCTCCGACGGCGGCATCTGGATGAGCGGCGGAGGCATCGGCGTCGATGGCTCCGGCAATCTCTATGCGGCCAGCGGCAACGGCTCGTTTGACGCAAACGCTGGGGGCGCAGACTACTCCACGACCGTGATGAAGTTCACCCCCGGATTGAGCGGACTTGCGCTGGTCACCTCGTTCACACCCTACAACCAGTCCAACCTGAGCGGCGAAGACCTTGACCTGGGAACCAGCGCCTGCACCCTCATCGACAATCCCGGCGGACCGTATCCGCACCTGCTGGTCACCACCGACAAGGACGGCACCATCTACCTCCTGGACCGCGACAAGATGGGCGGCTACATGCAAAACACCAACGAAGACGTGCAGGATTTCTCCGATGGCGGCTTCAACGTGCATGCCAGCCTCGCCTTCTTCAACAACCAGCTCTACCTCGCTCCCGATGGCGGCCCGCTGAGCACCTGGACCTTCAATCCCAACACCGGCCTCTTCTCCACGGTTCCGGCCACAGCCCCTGACAGCACCTTCGGCTGCGACGGTTGCGATGGCGCGGGATCCACGCCCAGCATCTCCGCCAATGGCACTGCCAACGCCATCGTGTGGGTCCTCGATTACTCCAGCTACAACAACGCGCCGGCCGTGCTGCACGCCTTCGATCCCACGCTGGTCACTGAGCTTTACTCCAGCAACATGGCAGCCAACAGCCGCGACCAGGCCGACATCGGGGTAAAGTTCACCACGCCCACCATCGCCAACGGCTATGTGTACGTGGGCGGAGGCTCCTCCGTCACCGTTTTCGGCCTGCTCAAGAATGCGCCGCCCACGGCCGTAATGCCGGTCTTTTCGCCAGCTCCCGGCCCGCAGTCCAGCTCCATCCTCGTCACCATCGGCTCCAGGACGCCCGGCGCCACCATCGACTACACGCTCGACGGAGCCATGCCCACCACGGCCTCTCTGGTCTACACCCGGCCCATCGCCCTCTCTGCAACCACCGTTCTGCAGGCCATGGCGACTGCCCCTGCGCTCGCTCCCAGCTCCATCGCGCAGGGTCTCTATCTGTTTGGATCCCCAGGCAACGTCTTCACCGCCAACTCGGGATTCAGCGCTTCAACCTTCAGCCTGAACGGCTCTGCCCAGGTCACTCAGCAGCGCCTGCGCCTCACGGACGGCGGCCAAAGCGAAGCGGGCAGCGGCTGGTGGAACACGCCGGTGCGCATCACGAACTTCACCACCAACTTCGATTTCGTCCTCACCAATCCCAACGCCGACGGCATGACCTTCGTCCTTCAAAACCAGGGCAAGACGGCTCTCGGTCCCAGCGGCGGCGGTCTCGGCTACGGCCCCGACACACCCGGCGCCGCCGCCGGCATCGCTCCAAGCGCAGCCATCAAGCTTGACCTCTATAACAACGCCGGCGAGGGCGCAGACTCCACCGGCCTTTACACCAACGGCGCTTCACCCACCGTACCCGCAGTCGACCTCTCCGCTTCCGCAATCAACCTTCACAGCGGCCACATCTTTGCCGCGTCGCTCGCCTACAACGGAGCACAGTTGACCCAAACCATCACGGACACAGTCACCCACGGCTCGTTTACCCACGCGTACGCCGTGAACCTGCCCCAGGTACTGGGAGCAAACACTGCCTTGGCTGGGTTTGCCGCGGGCACCGGAGGCCTTACCTCCACAGCCGACATCCTCAACTGGTCCTATTCCGTGCCCCCGCAAGAGAACTTCCCGGCATCCAGCCTGGGCGGCTCCGTCTCCCATTCGGCGCCCGCGCTCCAGTCTTACTCGAACGTGAGTTTTCCCAATGGCAAGGGTGTCCTCTTCCCGGCAGCGGCCGTGGGCCAGGCGGTCACCTTTACCGTGAACGCAGCCACCACCCAGACCTTCGCTGTCAGCCTCCTGGCCGACACAGGCCCCAGGCGCGGTATCGTGCAGTTGACTCTGGACGGCAAGGCCTTCGGCCCCGCCGTGGATGGCTATGCGGCCACAACCCTGCCGTTGACCTCAAACTACGGCAGCATCCTGCTCACTGCCGGCAAGCACACCTTCTCCTTCGCCATCGCCGGCAAGAACAAGGCGTCCACCGGCTACCAGGCCAGCTTCGGCCAGATCGCCCTCACGCCGTAGCGAATTCACCGATGGGTCGTCGCTTCGAAGTGCCTCAGCTTCACGCCTTGCGGAAAGGCTCTTTCGAACAGGCCAGAATCGCTGCGGCCAAAGCTCCGCAAGCCAAAAGAACTTTCGCCCGGATTTGCCGGGAATTAACCCCACTTCGCGCACAATAGGTTGATGAGAACCCACACGCCCCGCCCAGCTGCCCCCTGCAGCCAGTGGAAGTGCTGGCGCGCCAGAACCAGAAATACCCCACCCCCCCCCTTTTTTCCGTGAGACTGTGAAACTGTGACGAGAAGGGCGCCCCCCCTGCCTCCACAGACCGGCCAAAAACACCCACAGGAACCGATGATCGAAGAACGATTCACTCTCATCCTGGGACCGCATGGCAGACGCATCTTAAACAAACAAAAGAAGATCGACGACTTCTATTCGCCGGGTCGAACCTCTTCGCTGTCATCGTCCCAAGCACGAAGCCCGGAAAGAATTGCGCAGACAACAAGGTAAAAATCGGGGCATTTTGACAAGAAATCGGTCTGAATGCGCCTTTTTAGCTCCGCCAGTGCAGCTCCACCGGTCCGTCCAGCGGATGCGGGTGGCCGCTTGCCTCCAGCCGCGCCTGCTTCAGCGCGAAGTACCACTTGGCCGGCTTGTCTGCGTCGTCAATCAGCATCAGGCTCGGATTGTGGCGCAGTCCCTCGGCCTGCTGGATCATCGTCACCTGGTCCTGGCGCACAAACTTTGCGCCAAAGAACTTCGCAACCTGCTTTACCAGCGGCACGTGGTAGAAAACATTCCACGCCGCCACCACGTCAATCCGGCATGTGGATGCAGTTACCGGCGTCACCGTCGTCAGGCTGCTGAACCACTTCTCGCCGCAGCGAATCACCTCGGTCCGCCGGTTGGGCAGCACAAAATCAATCGTGGTCTCCACCGGCTGCCCATAGACACCCAGCAGCTTGTAAGGCGCGGAGTTGCCGCTGGGCGCATGGGCGCTCATCCGAAAGCCCTCGGGAATCGGCTCAAAGCGCTTGGCCTTCTCCCGGATCGAGCCCCGCGTGCGCCACCACCACGCCTGGTGAACGAACGGCCCGTGTGCCGGATCCATCAGGCCGATGATGCCGTGGTCCACGTTGCAGGGCAGGTCGGCGGACAGAAACGCAGAGCGGTACCGCGCGCTGAACTTGGCCAGCTCCGGCACCGGGCGCAGGCGCTCCGCGCTCTCGCTCTTTCGTCCAGCTCCCGGCGAAGGGATAAAGACCCACGCGTGCCCATCCCGCTCCTCGCAGGGAAAGGACGTGGCAAAGATGCGAGTCGCATCCAGATGGTCGTGGCTGCTCAGCGAAGGGATCGCCCTGCATTGTCCGCCGCAGGGCTCGAACTCCCAGCCGTGGTACTTGCAAGTCACGTGGTTGCCGTCAAACCAGCCCACGCTCAGCGGGATGCCGCGATGCGGGCAGCTGTCGCGCATCGCAAACACGCGTCCATCGGTCCGCCGGCCCAGCACCAGCGGGATATCCAGCAGCATGGCCGTAACCAGTTTGCCTGCGCGCAGCTTCGCGGTCCGCAGTGCAGGGTACCAGTCGTCGAAGACAAGCGTGGCCGTGGGCCCGGGAATGCGGGCGCCGGTTTCGGAGGTGGCCAGGAGTGACATATTTGCCACACCATAGCATTCAAAGTGCAGGAGGAGCCAGCAATTCAGTCTTGGTTCGGAGCCGCCATCACCTGCTCAAGCCGATCCTCGTTCAGCCCCGTGGCGATTCCCTTCGTACGCCAATGCTTCTGGCAGCCGGGAAAGTCCAGCGGGATGCACTGCGAGGGAATACGCCGGGCGCGCATCTCGTAGCCGCCAGGCAGAATATTGAGCAGGCAGGCCACGGCCAGTACCCCCGTGTCCGGTTGACGCTGCCACCGTTCAAGCCAGCGGCTGAAACCGGAGGAGTGCGGAACCAGGTAGACCGTTGCCCCCAAAAGACGCATCCGGTGCGTAATGCGGTTGATGGGGCAGCCCGCGTCGCAGCCAGCGCAGGTAATGTCCACCCCGAAGACATGTGCCCGGCACGTAGTGGCGCGCGGTCCCCTCATGCACGCCGGCACCAGAACAGCCTTGTGGGCAGTCCGATCGAACTGCGCGCGGAGTCCCTGGTTCATGACCTCGGAAGCCACCATGGCCAGGTGATATTCAGCCGGCTGCCGGCCGCAGAAGATCTGATCCTCCCTGAGGCCGCGGTGTGCATACTCCCCGGCCAGAAACGCCGGAACGCCTTGCGTGTAAGCTCCCAGCGCGGTGGCCGCCTCCCGCTCAAACCAGTCAAAGATCTCAACGGAAAGGCTCATCGCGCCGTCCGCATCCCCCGGAGCCATCGCGCCAAGGAAACTCCGCCAGTTGTTCAGGCGTCGCACCTCCTGCTCAAACTCGCCGGTGGCCTGGAGCCAGTCGATCAGCCGCGGCAGCCGGTTGAGCTGAGCCTGCCCCGTCCTTGTCCCGCGGCCCATCCTCGGCGCCAGAAAGAATCGAATCAATGCGGCTCGGCCCAGGTCTGCCAGCGACTTTGTGTGCGGAGCCTCTCTGCGCAGCCAGAAGAGCTCGTGCGCCAGGGCCACAACCCAGCCAGGCGTGGAATCTGCGGCGCCCGCATACCGCCCCAGCGCCAGGCCCAGCATCAGAAGGTCAAGGCTATACTCACCCCGGCTGCGTTCGGCCTCGCGCAACTCCGCATGTACATACTGGCCATAGCGATCGATCAGGGATGCCGCGCGGAGGTCGATCTCGGCCAGAACCCCTTCGGAAACCCAGGATACGTCGGAGTAAAACTCGTCAGAGGCCCCCCATTCAGGCGCAGATCGTAGACCAGGTCCGCGGGCGTCATCGAGGGAACAGACGTCATGCGAGGCGACGCATTCGGCGCTTCTGGCATCACTTCGGGTTCGGCGGTCACCCGCATGCTGAGACACTCTCCGTGCTTTCCCGCACCGTGAGAGAACGGCGCGGAGAACCACTCTGTATCTTACGCTGGGAGTGGGAAACAGTTCCTATAACTCCGGACTTATCCGATCGGTGTCTTGCCGGCCTTGTGCAGCTTCCCGTCCTTCAGCTCGAACCGCTCTCCCCGCCAGACGATCGTGTGTCCGGCGAACCCCGCCACCCAGACGCCCATATGCACCAGGTCGCGCAGCGGCAATAGCCACAGGCTGGGCAGTACCTGGTGGTCGCCCAACACCTGGGCGCCAACCATCATGGCCAGCGTCAAGCGCAAAAAGAAGCTCAACCCCAGCAGCCACAGGCTCACCGGGCTCAGTCCGCTGGCCAGCACATTCAGCACTGCCCATGCCAGCCCATGGGTAAACACCAGGCCGATGTAGCCCCACGGGCTGGCGTCGCGAACCGTTCGAGCCCAGCGCACCTGGTGCTCCAGGAATCCCCGCCATTTGTAAGCCGGGACGCCGGTCTCTACGGTCTCCGGCGCAAGCGCCACCAGGTAGCCTGCCCGCGCTACGCGCGCGCCGAGTTCGTAGTCGTCGGCCAGATAATCCACAATCGGCATCAGGCCACCGATCGCGTCCAGCGCCTCGCGGCTCACGGCCAGCGTGGAACCAAGCCCATAGCTCAGCCCGCCCTCCAGCATCTTTGCCAGCAGCACGCCAGCTTGAAAGTCGGTGGCAATCCCCAGCGCCTCAAGCCGCGAAGGAACCGTGCCGTGCGCCCGTCCCCGGTAGAGCGTTGTCACCATTCCCACCGGCTTTGCGGCAGAGCCCCCCCCTTGCGCCGGAGCAAAGCACGCCATCACCCGCTCAAGGTAGCGCGGCGAGACTGTGATGTCGGAGTCGTTGATCAGCAGATAGCCGTGGCGCGCATGGGGCACAAGCTGCACCAGCGTGCTTACCTTGCCATTGGTCCCCAGTCGCTCCGGGCACTCGACCAGCCTGATCGCCCGCTGCGGAAACTCGGCCTTAAGTTGCTCGACAGCCGCCACCGCGGGGTCCTCAAGCGAGGAGACGCCGAACAGCAGCTCAAACTCGCCCGTGTATGGCTGGTGACAATGGCTGCGGAAGGCATCCATCATGCCTGGGTCCAGCCCCTTGAGGGACTTGAGAAGGCTGACGCCGGGCGCAAACGCAGCCAGCGGTGCACGCCGGGCAGCAATGAACGTAAGCGCAGCCACCATGGCGGCCACAAAGTAGCCCATCCCCGCCGCGGCCAGAACCGTGGTCAAGACCTCCACGGATTGGGCCAGGACGCGGGGCATGAGACAAGTCTAAAGGAATAGGGAGAAGCACGGAGAAGGGGAGCCGGGGAACACCAAGCGCTTCTCTGTTGCCCATTCTTCGGCCCCGTTTGCGATAGCCGAAGTAAGCTCTACCCATCCGGGCCAACTACTCCCTTTTCCCTATTCCCTGCCTCACTCGTACCGCAGCGCTTCGATGGGGTCCAGGTTGGCCGCCTTCCATGCGGGGTAGATGCCGAAGATGAGGCCGATGGCGCAGGAGACGCCGAAGCCGACCAGGACCCAGGTTGTGGAGAGCGTTGCGGGCAGGCCGATGGGCAGGTAATACACGATGACGGTGATGATGGCGCCCACAATCACCCCCACCACCCCACCGACGGCGCACAAAGTAATGGCCTCGGTGGTGAACTGGGTCATGATCGTCCGCTTGGTGGCGCCGATTGCCTTGCGGATGCCGATCTCCCTTGTCCGCTCGGTCACAGAGACCAGCATGATATTCATTACCCCCACCCCACCCACCATCAGGCCAACGCTCGAGACCGCGACCATGAAGCCGAACAGCCCGCCCGTGATGTTGCCCCACAGCTTGGTCAGCGAATCAGGCCCGAAGATCTCGAAGTTGTCCGGGGCCGACACTTTGACGTGGCGGCGAATACGCAGCATCTCGCGAATCTCGTCCTCTACCAGCGCCTTGTTTTTCGGATCGTCGTACTTCACGCTGATCCACAGGTCCAGGGCCTCCGGATGCAGGTTGTGGAAGGTTCCCATGGGAAAGATGATCTCGTTGTCGTCCGGGTTCTTGCCGTTGCCAAAGGCCTGCTTCTGCTTGTCCAGTACGCCGATCACCGTGTACATGCTGGAGGCCACGCTGATCTCCTTGCCGAGGGGGTCTTCGCCGTTCACAAACAGCTGTTCCGCCGTGTCGTGGCCGATGACGCAGACCGTCGCGTGGCGCTGATCCTCATCATCGGTGAACATGCGGCCCGCGCTCAAAGTGAAATTCGATACCTCCGAGACTGCTGCGGTGTCTCCGGTAAGAATGGCGCCCGCTACCTTGCGTCCCTGGTATTTGGCGCTCACATCGCCCACGCCAAAGGTCTTCTCGTACCGCCGTCCGCCGTCCACGGCCGTCACATGCGGCAGCGTGCGCAGGGCGTAGACGTCGTCCATGGTCAGCTTCTTGCGCGTCAGCTGCTCGGTCGTCGGCCGTACCCCGATCACCTGCATATGAAACACCCAGAAGACATTCGAGCCCAGCGAGTCGGCAAAGTCCAGGACCCGGTTGTTCAATCCGTTAATGACCGACGAGATCGTGATCACCGTGGTCACACCGATCACAATGCCCAGGATGGTCAACCCCGAGCGCAGCTTGTTGGCGCGCAGCGTGTCCATTGCCATCTTGACGGATTCGCGAGCTAGTCCCTTAGCCAAGCGGTGGGTCTCCTGAGTGATTTATTCGTAGCGAAGAGCTTCAATGGGGTCCAGATTGGCGGCCTTCCATGCAGGATAGATGCCGAATACCAGCCCAATGGTGCAGGAAACGCCAAAACCGATCAGAACCCACATGGTGGACAGCGTTGCGGGAAGGCCGATGGGCATGAAATAGACGACAAACGTAATGAGAGCGCCAACAATCACGCCCACAACTCCCCCAACAGCGCACAAGCTAATTGCCTCCGTGGTGAACTGGGTCATGATCATCCTTTTTGTCGCGCCCACGGCCTTGCGCACGCCAATCTCTCGCGTCCGCTCGGTCACCGACACAAGCATGATGTTCATCACCCCCACGCCGCCCACCATCAGCCCCACGCTGGAGACCGCTACCATGAAAGCCACCAGGCCGCCGGTGAGCTGACCCCACAACTTGGCCAGCGTGTCCGGGCTCATGATCTCGAAGTTGTCGTCAGCCGTGACCTTGACCCTGCGGCGGATGCGCAACATCTCGCGAATCTCTTCTTCCACCAGCCCCTTGTTCTTCTGGTCGTCGTACTTCAAGGCGATGTACATATCCTTGAGTCCGGGATACAGATTTTGGAAAGTTCCCAGCGGAAAGTAGACGCCATTGTCAGCGGGATTCCTGCCAGTGCCAAAGGGCTGTTTGCGCTTGTCCACAATCCCGATAACCGTGTAGAGGCCGGTGGCCACGTTCACTTCCTTGCCAATCGGGTCTTCGGTTCCAAACAGAATCTGCGCGGTGTCATACCCGACCATGCAGACGTGGGCGTGGCGCTCATCCTCGTCATCGTCCCAGACGCGGCCTTGGCTGATGTTGAGATCCGAGACAGCCTCCAACTGGTTGGTGGCCCCCACCAGGAAAGCGCCGGACACTTTCTTGCCGTTGTATTTCACGCTCACATCGCCCACGCGGAACTGCTCGTTCACATGCCTCAATTCGCCATCTACAGCCACAACGTGCGGCAAGGCACGCAGCGCCAGCGCGTCCTCGAAGGTCAGTTTCTTGCGGGTCAGCATCTCCGTCGTAGGATTGATTCCAATCATGGGCATGTGGAAGATCCAGAAGACATTGGTCCCCATCGAGGTCACCCAGTCTGAGACCCGGCTGTTTAGCCCGTTGATGACTGAGGAGATGGTAATCACCGTGGCCACGCCGATCACGATGCCCAGCACCGTCAGCCCGGAGCGCAGCTTGTTGGTCCGGAGCGTGTCCAGAGCCATCTTGACGGATTCGCGAGTCTGCCCTCTTGCCATGGGAGCCAGATTTCAGTGGTCTGTGACCAGCGGCCCGTCGTCAGACGGCGCCGCTGCGAACGGTTTGATGGGTGTCGAGTTTCACGCGCCACAGGGCCCGGCCGCTACCGAAGGCCAAACCAGCGGCCGTTCCAGCCGTCCCTCATTCTTCACCACTTGCCCTACTCGTACCGCAGCGCCTCGATGGGGTCCAGGTTGGCGGCCTTCCACGCGGGATAGATCCCAAACAACAGCCCGATGGTGCAGGAGACGCCAAAGCCGATCAAGACCCAGGTTGTGGAGAGCGTGGCGGGCAGGCCGATGGGCAGGTAATAGACGATGAAGGTGATGATTGCCCCAACCAGCACGCCGACAACCCCGCCGACGGCGCACAGTGTAATGGCCTCGGTGGTGAACTGGGTCATGATGGTCCGCTTGGTGGCTCCGATCGCCTTGCGGATGCCGATCTCTCGGGTGCGCTCGGTCACCGAGACGAGCATGATGTTCATGACGCCGACGCCACCGACCATCAGCCCCACGCTCGAGACGGCGATCATGAAGCCGAAGAGTCCGCCGGTAATGTTTCCGAACAGCTTGGTCAGCGAATCGGGCCCGAAGATCTCAAAGTTATCCGGCGCCTCAATCTTCACATGGCGGCGGATACGCAGCATCTCGCGAATCTCGTCCTCGACGATGGCCTTGTTCTTGGGGTCGTCGTACTTCACGCTGACGAACAGGTCCAGAACCTCGGGATGCAGGCTGTGAAAGGTTCCCATGGGGAACGTCACCTGGTTATCCGCTGCGTTCTTACCGTTGCCAAAAGGCTGCTTCTGCTTGTCGATCACGCCGATCACGGTGTACATGCCTGTGCCAACCGTGATTTCCTTGCCAATTGGATCTTCGCCATTCACAAACAGCTGTTCCGCGGTGTCATGCCCGATGACGCACACCGCCGCATGGTTCTCGTCCTCCTGCTCGGTAAAGATGCGGCCAGCCTGCATGGTGAAGTTGGAAACATCCGCTACCTGTGCCGTGTTGCCGCTCAAAATGGCGCCCGCCACCTTGTGCCCCTCGTACTTCGCGCTGACGTCGCCCACGCCGAAGGCTTTCGAGTAGCGGTGCGCGCCATCGGCGGCTACCACATGAGGCAGCGTGCGCAGCGCATACACATCGTCCATGGTCAGCTTCTTGCGGGTCAGCTGCTCGGTGGTGGGTCGCACCCCAATCATAGGAATATGGAAAATCCAGAAGACGTTCGAGCCCAGCGAATCGGCAAAGTCCGAGACCCGGTTGTTCAGTCCGTTGATGACCGACGAGATGGTGATGACCGTCGTGACGCCGATGACGATGCCCAGAATGGTCAACCCCGAACGCAGCTTGTTCGTCCGCAACGTATCGAGCGCCATCTTGATGGATTCTCTTGTCTGACCTTGTGCCATGGTGCACCTAGCTAACAGCTAACAGTTGACAGCTAACAGTTGACGGGAATCGGCTAACAGTTGTCACTTGTGTTGCGCCTGATCCTTCAGCGATTCAAGAAATGCGTAGATCATTCTTCCCACTTCGTGCGATAAACTCGCCGCTTCATCGAGCGCCCCGGAATTCCCAAACTGAAGCAAGCGGGCGATCTCCAGTTGCGTCTGGATTTCGCACACCGAACCCCGCGCAATGCCAAGAAACTGTCGGAGCTCGTTGGGATTCGGGCTTCCCTGTCCCTCCGCGATGTTGCTCGCCACGGAAACGGCAGCGCGCCTGATTTGACTGGTCAATCCGTAAACTTCTTCGCGCGGGAACTCCCGCGTCAAGCGATAGATCGCAAGCGTCAACTCCATTGCTTTCTGCCAAACCTGCAAATCGCGAAACGATTGAGCCATGAAAAAACTCCGGTCTTCAGCGTACAGCTCAAAGCAAGAAGCCACCAACGAATCGAGGAGAGCGAACAGCCGGCAGCATTCAACTGTTAGCTGTCAGCTGTCCACTGTAAGCTGCACTCAGAGCTCCGCTCTGAGTGCCACCACCGGATCCAGCTTCGCAGCCTTGCTCGCCGGGTACACGCCAAAGAAGATGCCCGTCGCCGTCGCCATGAACAGCCCCAGCAGCACGCTCCATAACTGCACGCTGGTCGGGAAGCCGATGATCAGCGTAATCAACTTCGCCACAATCACGCCGCACAGCACACCAATAAACCCGCCCACCAGCGCCATTGTCCCGCTCTCTATGAGGAACTGCAGCAGCACATCCCGCTGCCGCGCCCCCAGCGCCTTGCGCACCCCGATCTCGCGGGTCCGCTCCGTTACGGAGACCAGCATGATGTTCATGATCACAATGCCGCCGACCACCAGCGAGATCGAAGCAATGCCGATCACCACGTCGAAAAAGATGGCCGAGATCTGCTTCCAGATATCCAGGAACGTGTCGTTGGTCTCGATCTCGAAGTCTTCTGGCTGGCCCACTGCGTTATGACGCCGGGCGCGCATCAGCGCACGCACCTCGTCCTTGGCCCGCTCCATCGCCTCGGCGTTGTTCTCGCCGGCCCTGGCGTAGATATTCACAGAGTCGTTGTAGCCGTAGATCTGCTGGTAGGTTGATACCGGAACAGCCACCCAGTTGTCCTGCGACTGGCCCAGCATCTTGCCTTGCCGGTCGCCTACGCCCACAATCGTGTACGGGATACCGCCGACGCGAATCTCCTTGCCGATCGGATCACCGTCGCCAAGCAGGTTGTCCACAATGTCGTAGCCCACGATCACGTTGTGAGTGGCCTTGCTGTCGTCGGCAGGCGTAAAGCCACGGCCCAGCGCCACATCCAGGTTATCCAGCGAGATCATCGTCCAGGTAAGGCCGCGCATGTCCGTATCGGTGCTGGAATGGCCGTTGTAGACCACGCTCACAATCTTGTCCAGCCGCACACCCACATCGCCGCAGCTGTCGCAGTTGTCCCGGATGGCCTCGTAGTCTTCAATGCGCAGGATCTTGCGCTTCTGGTACTTGAAGTACTCTTCGGCGGAAAAGATCACACCGGGCATCTGGCGCACGGTAAAGACGTCTGCGCCGTGGCTCACCAGCTTGGTGCTCACGTACGTGTTGGCGCCGTTCACCAGCGTGATGACCATGATGACCGAGGCCACGCCCATCACCACGCCAATGAGCGTGAGAAAAGTGCGCAGTTTGTTGCCCCACAAAGACTGAAGCGCGAGTTTGAAGGCCTCACTGAATAACATGGTCCTGCTTTCCTTGCCAGAGCGGATCTGGGCTCGTGGTCTCCCTTTCGGTTCGCCAAAAACCAGGCTGAAAGGATGGGCACAGCGTCAAGAAGGGAAAACCCGGCCCGGCTTCCCCAGTGTACGCAACTCTCCGGTATTCCTATTGACGGACCACAGCCCCCTCAGGCCGCGTCCGGGGACGGCAACCGGACCAATCGGAGGCGGTTTTACCCCTTTTCTGATACGCAGCAGCCCGCCAGGCGGTTCCTGGGCGTGATTTTCCGGAACTTTTCAGCCCCCGCCGGGCGTAGCATGTTGTGGCACGCCGTTTTGCTCGCGTCCTTGACCTTTAC
>Ga0302319_10015337_pt1 | contig 14205 bp, 13 predicted proteins | sample Bog_T0_2_FD_203319 | JGI IMG/M metagenome (GOLD analysis project Ga0302319, IMG submission 203319) | Peat permafrost microbial communities from Stordalen Mire near Abisko, Sweden - Bog_T0_2 | ecosystem: Environmental > Terrestrial > Soil > Wetlands > Peat | place: Sweden: Abisko, Stordalen Mire... | reverse complement strand
GAAAGGCCATGCTTCGCGCGCTTTCCGCTGAAGAACCGCCCGGAACGGCCGAATACGGATCCGGGGCATACTGCCCTTCCCCCATGAGCAACGCCACCGAAGTTCCAACCGCCGGGACCTTTGCCGGGAAATACCTCACCGTGGTGCTCGGCAATGAGACCTATGGGATCCCCGTTCTGAAGGTCCGCGAGATCATCCGGATGCAGAAGATCACTCCCGTGCCGCACATGCCGGCCTTCGTGCGCGGGGTCATCAACCTGCGCGGGCGCATGGTCCCGATCGTGGACCTGCGCCTCAAGTTCGGCCTCAAGGCCGATTTTGCCGATCGCACCTGCATCATCGTGGTCCAGGTGCGGGTCGCGGGCGGCCAGGCCGTGGCCATGGGCCTGATCGTGGACAGCGTCGAGGAGGTCACGAATCTCACCGCGGCCGACATCGACCCCCCTCCCAATTTTGGCGCCGGCACCGCCCTCGATTACCTCTTCGGCATCGCGAAGACCAAGGGCCAGGTGAAGATGCTCCTCGACATCGACCGCGTCATCGCGCCCGAGGCCGCCAAGGTCGCAGCCCCCGCAGCCCCCGCAGCCTGAGAGGCCGGCAACCGGGCGAAGCGAAAGCAGCCGGGGTATCCGCCCCCTGATGCGTGTGTTCGCCTCAAGACACGGGACCGTCGGGGCGGGGCCGTGCTTGCGCTTGCGAGGCAGGGACGGGCGGCCCGCCCGTCCGTGCCTGCGACAGACCCATTCGTAGAACTCGGACGCGCGGGCCGCGCGTCCCTACCTCTCTACCGGTCAAGCTGAGTCTTTACTTTGCCAGGCGTGGTGCACCCGCCGCGCTCTTGAAAATGTTCGCCGAAGCTTCAATCGGGCAAACGGGCGATAAGATACAACTTTGGCATTTACCTGGGAGCGGTCGGCCGCAGATCGGCCCCGCCCCGACGGTCCCGTGCCTTGGGGCGAACACACGCCCGCCAAGGAGGACACCCAGCCCCCGCACCCCTTTTTATTTACTTCGCCCCGACCTCGCTCGCCTGCGCAGGAACCGCCTGGTCCAGGCTCGCGCGGGCGTCCTCGATCGTCGGGCTCACGACCCAGGTGCGCGCCTCCTCAAACCCTTTGGACTCCTCGATGAGCTGCGGGGTCGCAACGGTCGCAAACCTCATGCCCATCTCGCGGCAGAATTGCATGGCGTCGATGAGAAGCCTCATTCCCCGGATGTCGAGGGCTTGAAGCGCCTGGATGTCGATCAGCACCTTCGAGCGCCCGGCGTCCACCGCCTCGGTGAGCTGCGCCTTCAGGTGCATCCGCACCTCGCTGATGTCCTCCGGGGTGCAGTTGGCCGGAAGGCGGATGACCAGGACCTCGCCCTCGCGGATGTAATACCGCGGGGAGGTGTCGAGATTCATGGCCTTGGTCATCTTCTGCTCCAGCTCCGGCATCGAGATGGGCTTCGTGATGACGATGGCGAAGCCGGCCTCCTTGGCCTTCTGCTGGGCAAGCGTCTCGATCTTCACCGTGAGCCCGAACACCGGCGTGGACTTGCCGGTCTGGCTGGCCCGGATCGCGCGGAACAACTGGAACGCGGCCTCCTCGGGAAGGCCCAGGCTGACGATCACAAGGTCGGGCGGCCTCTGGGCGCAAAACTCGAGCGCGGCGGCCGGCGTTTGCGCGCCGTGGATCTTCCAGGGCATGTGCTTCAGCCCGTCCTGGATCTGGTGCACGATCGCCGGCTTGTCGTCCACCACGAGGATCGTGGCGGCATCGAGGACCGTGCGCACCTTCGAAACCGGGGGCGCCAGCTGCTTCAACTCGAGGACCCTGCCCACCTTCTGGAGCAGAGCCTCGTCCTTGAACGGCTTCACGATGTAGTCGCGCACCCCGATCTTTGCGATCTTGAGCACATTGTCGCGCCCGCCCTCCGCGGTGAGCATGATCACGGGGATTCCCTTGGTCTGGGGGTCGGCCTTGAGCTTCGTGAGCATCTCGATCCCGTCCATCACGGGCATGGTGACGTCGAGCAGGATGAGGTTGGGATGGGCCTTGGCGGCGGCGAGCCCCTCGACCCCGTTGGTCGCCTCGGAAATCTCGCAATCATAGCCCTTGAAGGCCTTGCGAACGATGATGCGGACGGTCTTTGAGTCGTCGACGGTGAGAATCTTATGGGGCATGACGGGCCTTTCCAAGGGTGGTTAGTCGCCGACCTTGACGAGAATGTCGGCCATCAACTGGTGGCTGTCGCAGTTGAACCGGTAGGCGTGGCGTTTGGCTGCGCTGGTGGACTCGATGTGCACATCCCGGCCCCTGAGCACGGAGGGAATCGTGAGCTTGCAGGGGTACCCCGCCTCGCAAAGTCCGTTCTTGAAGCCGCCCACGACCATGTTCGTCAGCTCGCCGATCGCGTCGTTGACCGCGTCCTCGTCGATCGTGCGCGTTTCCTCCTCGTTGAGCCCGAGGATCCTGCCGGTGCACAGGACCGCGAAGGTCTCGTCGAGGTGCAGGTAGACAAGGCCGTTTGCATCGCCGATAAACCCCACGTTTCCAACCACCTGGGGAACCGAAAAGGTGCGTGTCCGGGGGAGCGCGGGCGGTTCGGCGCCGGCGGCCGGCTGGTCAGCCCCGTCGAAGGTCAGGTCATGGTTCAACATCGTCTTGAAGACGTCCCGGACCGCCCTCGCGATGTTGTCGCGCACCAAGGCCTCGGAGATTTCATCGATTGCGGGCATGATTGGGGTGCCCTGCACGTCAGCGCGCAAGGGTCGGGACATGCATCGGCCCGAACCGCCCCGGGGTTAAGGAAAACCGCTCCGGCGGACGCCTTACAAGGCGCTCTCGGCCAGATCGGCGGGAAGTTCAGGGAGCGTTCCGCCGTCCCTGTACTCCTGGAGCTTGTTGCGCAGCGTGCGGATGCTGATGCCGAGGCATGCGGCCGCCTGCGTTCGGTTTCCCCCGGTTTGCACGAGCGCGGCGTGGATGGCCTGCTTCTCCAGCTCTGCGATCGGAAGCACGCCCCCGTCGGGTCCCGTGACCGGGACTGCGGCTGCCCGCTGGGAGGCCTCCCCAACCTGGGCGGGGACCGGGTGCGCGCTCTGTTCCGACACGTCGGCGGAATCGGGATGACCGGCGAACGGAAGGTCGGGCTGGTATCCCCCCAGCCCGGAGAGCCCGAGGGCCGCCGACGTGACCGATCGGCCGTTCTCAGAAAGGATCACCGCCCGCTCAATCGCGTTCTGCAGCTCGCGCACGTTGCCCGGCCACCGGTATCCAAGCATCGCGCGGGAGGCGGATTCCGAAAAGCCGGTCACCTTGATGCCGTGCTTGCGCGCATATCGCCGCAGGAAGAACTCCGACAGGAGGGGAATGTCCTCCGGGTGGTCGCGGAGCGGCGGCACGGTCACCGGGAACACGTTCAACCGGTAATAGAGGTCCTGCCTGAACTGGCCCTGCTCGACATTGTGAAGCAGGTCCCGGTTGGAGGTTGCGAGGATCCGCACGTTCACCTTGATGGTCCGGTTGCCGCCCACGCGCTCGAACTCGCGCTCCTGGAGGACGCGGAGAAGCTTGGCCTGGAGGTTCGCCGGAATCTCGCTCACTTCGTCCAGCAACAGGGTTCCGTGGTTGGCGAGCTCGAAGCGCCCCTCGCGCCGCTCGGTCGCGCCTGTGAAGGCTCCGCGCTCGTGCCCGAAGAACTCGCTCTCGATCAGGGTTTCCGAGATTGCCGCACAGTTCATCTTGATGAACGGCTGCTGGCGCCTGGGGCTCCTGCGATAAATCTCCCGCGCGATCATCTCCTTGCCGGTGCCGCTCTCGCCGCTGATGAACACGGTGGCGTCGGTCGGCGCCACCCGCTCGACCAGCTGCCGGAGGCGCACCATGGCGGGACTGCGTCCGAGCAGGCCGCCGTCGTCGTCGTCGCCCGAGCCGCTCAGCAACCGGTTGACCTGCAAGAGCTGGCGGTAGGCCTGGGCCTTCTTGAGAATCACGTCGATCTGGGACGGCGAGAAGGGCTTCATCACATAGTCAAACGCACCCGCCCTCATGCAGGCCACGGCCGACTCGATCGATCCATAGCCCGTCACGACGATGACGAGCGGCCTCTCCGGCAACGCGGCAAGCTGCTCGAGAAACTTCTGCCCATCCCCGTCGGGAAGGCGGATGTCGAGGACGACAAGGTCGAAGGATTCGCGGCTGATGGCTGCCTCGGCCTCTGCCAGCGTGGTCGCCGCCGTGACCGCGCACTTCCGCCTGACGAAAATTTCGTTCAGGAAATTCCGTACAACGGACTCGTCCTCGATGATCAGCGCTTTCTCAAAAGACATTTCGTAGCGGGTTGGGACAAAAGAGAGCAGCACACCTGCCCGCCAGTTCAACCTAAAATCTCTCAACCCCCGGGCCACTAAGTAATTCCCGTAGGCTCCTCAGAGGGAACTTCCCAACGGACCGCAATAATTGCGCTAAAGAAACCAACGGATGCGCCGATGCACCGGGCAGTCCCAACCTCTGCCCATGCCCTCCCGAATCCTCTCCCTCCTGTCCGAAATCGAAGGCGCGCTGCACGCGGAAGCCCCCAAGCATCCCCGGGGCGCCTGGGCCAACAGCCGGATCATCAATTACCAGTCGGGACTCGCCCGGCTCACCCTGGGCGCTCAGGCCGACTCGGCCCCGGCCCAGCCGCTGGGATCGATCCTGCTTCAGGCGTTCGACCTTGCCGACCAGTCTTTCTGCCTCAAGGCCAACCTCACTTGGACCGACCGCGAGTCCGGGCCGGAGATCGTCCATGCCCTCTACGACAAGCCCGGCGTGGACTGGACTGGCGAGGCCCGCCGCATTGCGGCGAAATGGCTGGCCGGCCCGCCCGTGGCGAAGTTCGACGAAAACCAGGAAGTCATCGCCGCCGCCGGCTGACCTTTTGGTCGCTAACAGGTGACCGCCTGACCTCGTTTCCCCTGCGACCGCAGGTACGGACTGACCAGGCGCAGGCGCTCCCGCCGGGCGGACAGGCGCAGGCTCTCGGAACGGAGATGCTCCGCCCTGCCCTGCAGCAGGGCAAGGTTCTGGCGGCGGCGCTCCAGGAGCTCCCCCAGCCTTCCCATCAGGCCCTGGGTATCGACCCTGGATGCGAGCTCGCAAAGCCGCGCGATGAGCGGCGCCTCGCGCCGCCGGATGGCGGAAAACCCCTCGTAGTCGCCAACCCTGAGCAGGATTGCCTCCCGCTCTGAAAACTCCCGGAGCGCCCCCAGGAGCCCCGCGGCCTTGGACGCCGCGGACTTCATGCGGACCGCGCGGAGAACGTCTCCGGCTCCCCGACGGGCGATCCCTGCTGCCGGAGCATCGTGGCCCAGGCGTCGCGCACCTCGGTGAGAAGCCGCTCGACCTCGATCAGGGGCTGGACGTCCTTGCGGACGTTCGCCTCGAGGAGGCGCCGCCTGTAGTAGTCGTAGAGGCGGTACATCATCTGCGCAAACTCCTCCCCCGCCTTGAAGTCGAGGTTGGACTGGAGGTGCCCGAGGATCTTGTGGGCTTTGTTCAGGTTGCGGTTGATGATGCTGAACCGGCTGAGGTCGCGGGCAGGAAGGTCGAACGCCTGGCGGGCGGCCGCGATGGATCCCAGGGCCCCGTCATAGAGGACGAGCACGAGCTGCGCGGGGCTAGCCGTCAGGATTGCATTGGCGCGGTACGTTCGCGCGCAGTCTTGGGCCAGCATGGCTTCAGGATGCGTCCTCGGTGAGATCGGGTGCGTCCAGGATCTGGCCCGCGACGTTCCGGATCACCGAGTCGGGTGGGTACTTGGGATCTGCGGCGAGCGCCATGCCGCGGGCGACCACGGCCGGCCTGATTTCAGGCTGGCTGGCCAGGGCTGCCCGGAGGTACTCTGCCTTGTCGGTGCTGAGGCTGTCATTCTCCCCGCTGGAGGGAAAGGACGCCGGTTTCTTCAGATCGGCGGCAACGAAATTCGCGCCTGCCGTTCTGTCGGATGGGGACGTGGAAGGAATCATGGGATCGGACTCGTGAACGGTCAGCCGCTGCTGGTTCTTCCCAGGGAACGCCGTTGGTTGTTAGGGCAAATATCGTCCTGATCCCAATGAACTTTAGTCATTCCGTCGCTTTCCGGGGGAACTACCGGGGGGGCAGCGTCTTGAACACCGTGTCGGCCGCGTAGGCCGCGAAGCGCGCGGGGCTCTGGAGCACACCCTCCGTGGGATCATAGGGGACGGGTCCGTCCTCGTTGGCCAGGAAGAAGCGCCGGGCGCCCTTGGCAACCGTCGGATCGAGCACCGAAAATTCCTCATCAAAGGCCCAAATCAGCCTGTGGTCGGACACGCTTGCCAGCTTGGCCCTGACGCCGAGCAGCAGCGGGCGGTAGCCCTGGTAGGCCGTGATGTCCACAAAGACCACGCCCTCGGCGCCAAACTGCCTGCCGATCGTGGCCAGGAAGTCCCGGGGAAGCTCGTCGGCCGAACCGAGGTCCGAGACGCCGAACGACATCAGGCACTCCTCGCGGGTGAGCATGACCACCTCGAAGCGCATCTGGTGCTCGAGCGCGGTCGCAAACACCCGGTCGAGCGCCTCGCAGATCTCGGGGGAGGCGAACGCACCCCCGTGCACCGGAAGGAGGACGACCCGGTGCAGCGTGACGGGAAGCCTCTTCTCCCCGTACGTGTTCTTCGGGACGAACACCGAGCCCATGCGGACGGGATCGATGGGCGAGGGCCTGGTTTCGCAGCCGGCGAGGAAAGCTGCGGCAAGGAAACCCAGGACCACGGGAGGGAGGCGCATCATGAGGAGGAGGTTCCGGAGGTCGTGGAGGTGCTCCCGGAGGATCCAGTCGCGCTGGAGACGGAGTTGTTCACGCTCGAGGCGATGTTGCTCAGGCCCGTGGACGATCCGGAGTAGATGTCCGTCAGCGTCTGGCTCTCGTTCTGGTACTCGGACATCAGGCTCTCCATCGCCTGGAACTCGGCATCCAGGGATTGCTGTTCCGCGGCGAGCTGGGTCTGCATCGTCGTGATCTGGGTGCCCAGCCGGGTCGAGTCGCCCTGCAGGTTCTGCTGGTCGTCGGCGCTCTGGTTGATGAGGTCGTTGACCGTCGTGTTCATGATCGACCCAAACCCGGTCCTGGCCGTCTGGAAGAAGGATGCGACCGCCGCCGGGCTCTGCGTGAGGGCCTGCTGCAGCTTGGCGCTGTCCGAGATCTGGAGCTGGCCGGTGGTCCCATTGAAGTCGATCCCGAGGTCGTTCAGACTGCTGACCGCGCCCCCGATGGAGCTGCCCGCGGAGAACGCCACGGTCTCGAGCGTGTGGATCCACCCGGCAGCCTCGGTGTTCCCGGACAGGACCGACGTGTTGATGGTGCCGTCCGACTTTGTCGTGACCGCTGTATCGGTCGTGATGTCGCCCTGGAGCTGGTTGAAACTCGTGATGAAGGACTGGATCGCCGTCTGGACCGCACTGGAGGCCGGCGACACCTGGATCGATTGCGTGTCCTTGGAGTTCACGGTCACGCTCAATCCGGTCACGCCGAGCGCCGCCGGGGTAAGGATGTTGCTCGCGCTCGTCTGGAGGGAGCCCCCGTTCACGGTGAAGGTTGCATTCTGCCCCTGCGCCAGGGTGGCCCCGGCCCCGGACGTCAGGCCGAGCGCGGCGAGCAGGCTTCCTCCGCCGAGGTCGGCTGTCCCGATGCCGGTGTCGCCGGTCGAGGTGTTGGTCAGCACCATGGTTCCCTTGCCGGCGTTGTAGGCCGCCGTCACGCCCGCATCCGCGTTGTTGATCAGCCCGAGCAGGGTGGCCATCGAGTCCGTGTTGACGTTGTAGTTGATCGTCACCCCGTTGATTTCAAAGGACCCGTTGCCCGAGGAGTCCAGGCCGGTGAGCGTCCCCTTGAGGTTTGAGGTGGCGATCGGGTTCTGGAGCTGGACCGCGCCCAGCGGAAACGCGCTCGTCACGCTGGTCACGGAATCGCTGCCGTTGTTGGAAAGGCCCAGGGCCTGCAGGAAATTGCTGGTGTCATTGTCGGCCCCGAGCACAACCGGGGTGGTGCCTCCCGACAGCTTGACGGTGTCGGTGCCGGAGTCGTAGGAGCCCGTCACCGTCCCGCTCGTGGCGGTCGAGATCGCCGAGAAAACGTCGTTGAGGTCCTCGGCGGTCGTGATGGTGATGGGTGTGCCGTTGACCGTGAAGGTTCCCGCCGTGATCGGCACGGCGGTTGGCAGGGTGGCGAGGGGCGTGGTCGTCGCCGCGCCGCCCGAGTCCAGGGAGTTGGCGATCCCCGTCCCTCCGTTCAGCTGCGAGGCCGTCGCCAGGTTCGACACATCGATCGCGTAGTTGCCCGTGGGCGTCCCCGACTCCGCCGACGCCGTCCAGGTGGACCCGGAGGTCGTCGAGGCGGCGGACACGCCGCGGTACAGGGTCGGGCTCTCCAGCGAGAAGATCGCGCTGGAAAGGCTGTTCATGTCGGTGGTCAGGCTGCCCAGGGCGCTGATCTGGTTGTTGACCGTGGTCTGCTGGCCCTGGACCTGGGTCAATCCGGCGCTGTCCGCCGTAACCAGCTCGTTGACGATGGTCGTCCAGTTGATGCCAGAGGCCAGGCCGGAGATCTGAATGCTTGCCATGATTCGACCGTTTGTCGCTGGGGGAAATCGGCACAAACGGGCGCGGCTTGAGGGAAAACCGCTGCCGGCCAATTTGCCGAAAAAAGCCCCTAAGTTTTCCACGCCCCGCGACGATAGCTGTCCCGCCGGGACAAGTGCCCCGGCCGGCGCGACCCGGAGCCGAACTCCCGGAGTCCGAATGCAGCACGGACGCTGCGATTACCATCAAGGAAGATAAGACCATGTCTGTTGTCATCAATACCAACTACGCGGCGAGCGTTGCGGCGAACAACCTCAACTACTCGAGCGAGCAGCTAACAAACAGTCTGAACGAGCTCTCGAGCGGCTCGAAGCTAGTCAACCCGGGCAACGACCCGGGCGGCGTCGCCGTGGCGATGAACCTCACCGCCGAGACGGACCGCCAGACCGAGCTCCAGACCAACATCGGCGATGCGACGTCGCTCCTGCAGACGCAGGACGGCGCCCTCCAGGTCGCCGGGTCGATCCTCGACCGGATCAGCCAGCTCGACACGCTGTACCAGGATCCCACCCAGAACAGCAACGACCAGGCCAACTACGACGACGAGTTCAGCCAGCTCACGAGCGAGCTCGCCTCCCTCACGTCGGAGACGTTCAACGGCGTCTCGCTCTTCGGTTCGGGGAGCGTCAGCCTCGACGTGACCGACGACCTGAGCTCCAACTCGGCCGTCACGATCAGCGCGGCCAACCTGGCCAACTCCGCGACCGGGGTCGGTGCATTGACGGGACTGTCGACCCTCAGCGGGCTGGCGATCTCCACCGTCAACGACGCGATCCAGAACGTGGCCTCGATGCGAGCCCTGAACGGCTCCGAACAGAGCCGCCTCGGCTTCGCGAGCACGCTGCTCACGAACAACCGGACCAACCTGCAGACGGCCATCAGCAACATCAGCGACGTGGATGTCGCCCAGGAGACGACGATGCTCGCCAAGTGGCAGGTGCTCGTCCAGTCGGGCACGGCCATGCTCACCCAGGCCGACCAAAGCGCCCAATCAACCCTGAAACTCATCACCGGATAATCCGACTCAAGCCATGACCTCAACGCGGGGTCGAGTGATTGCGACCCCGCGGTTCCTTTCTAGCGGTTGTCTTCTGGAGAGGTCAGGGCTGGGGCCGGCAAGCCAAACCCCCATCGGCGCGCCTTCGGCGCCGGACTCAGTTTGAGGTTAGAACTCAATCGACGCGGCCTGGCGTCGTCCCTCCAGGCTCGTGGCGACTACGGAGTGTCGCACTAAGAACAAGGAAAGTACCATGTCAGTCGTGATCAACACAAACTACGCGGCGAGCGTTGCGGCCAACAACCTCAACTACTCGAGCCAGCAGCTGACCCACAGCTTGAATGAGCTGTCGAGCGGCTCCAAACTAGTCAACCCGGGCGACGATCCGGGCGGCGTTGCGGTCAACATGAACCTCACTGCCGAGACGGATCGCCAGACCGAGCTCCAGACCAACATCGGTGACGCGACGTCGCTCCTGCAGACGCAGGACGGCGCCCTTCAGGTCGCCGGGTCGATCCTGGACCGGATCAGCCAACTGGACACGCTGTACCAGGATCCCACCCAGAACAGCAATGACCAGGCCAACTACGACGACGAGTTCAGCCAGCTTACGAGCGAACTGGCCTCGCTGTCCTCGGAAACGTTCAACGGAGTGTCCCTCTTCGGCTCCGCGAGCGCGACCGTCGATGTGACCGATGACCTCAGCTCGTCCACGGCGGTGACGCTCAGCGGCGCCGACCTGAACAGCTCGGCCTCCGGAGTCGGCGCCCTGACTGGATTGTCCACCCTCAGCGGGCTGGCCATCTCCACCGTCAACGACGCCATCCAGAACGTGGCCAACCTGCGCGCGGTCAACGGCGCAGAGCAGAGCCGCCTTGGGTTCGCGAGCACGCTGCTCACGAGCAACAAGACGAACCTGCAGTCCGCCATCAGCAACATCAGCGACGTCAACGTCGCCGAGGCAACCACGAACCTCGCCAAGTGGCAGGTGCTCGTGCAGTCCGGCACCGCAATGCTCACCCAGGCCGACCAAAGCGCCCAGTCGACGCTGAGGCTCATAACCGGCTAAGTGGTATTGTTCTGATTCGCCCCAATCCCGTCCGCCAAAGCCCCCTGCCCGGGGGCCGAGGCGGGCGGGACCGGGGGCGAATTCCGGGTGCGGCTGCGCAGCCACATCGCACGGAAGGCGCTCTCCAGGCTCTTCGTGAAGCTTTGCGCGTCGCACAGGGGACTGCCTGACATCCGGTTTCGCAGCCCGCGGCGGATCTCCGACAGCCGCCCGAGGTCGCCGGTCAGGCGCCGGCAGATCCCGGCGTATTCGGAGGGCGATCCGGCCACCCACTCCTGCGCCCCAAGATGGGTGAGGAGGCTCGCCCCCACGCGGGACGCGTGGGCCCTCCCGGCAAGCGTGACGACCGGGACTCCCATCCAAAGCGCCTCGCACGTCGTCGTGGCACCATTGTAGGGAAAGGTGTCCAAGGCGACATCCACCCGTCCGTACCGGGCGAGGTGCGGAACCTCCGGAAGCGCCTCCCCGTCGAGGTCGAGCCGCCCGGGGGCGACCCCCCGCGAGGCAAATTCCCTCCGGACGAGCTCCGCGGTCTCGGGATCGGACAGCCCGCGGGACACCAGCATCAGGCGCGCTTCCGGGAGCCCGCAAAGCAGCTGCGCCCACGCATCCACGACCTGTCCGTTCACCTTGGCCAGGTTGTTGAAGCATCCGAAAGTCACGCGGCCGGCGGCGATCGCAGGCAGGGGGCCGACCGGCGGGCTGGCGAGACACGGCTCGTAGCACGAGAATGGCCCCGGGAGCCTCACCAGCTTTTCCGTATGCAGGTCCTCGGTCCGGCCGGGGGGATCGCAGACCGCCTCGGTGATCCGGTAGTCCATGGACTCGAGCCCGGTCGTGGCCGGGTACCCAAGCCAGGTCACCTGGACGGGGGCCGGTCGCTCTGCGAAGACCAGCAGCCGGTTCCGCGCCGTGTGCCCGGCGAGGTCGACAAGGATGTCAATGCGGTCCCCGCGGATCGCCTTCGCCACCCTTGCGTCGCTCCAGCCGGCGATTTCCCGCCAGCGCCCGGCCAGCGAGCGGATGCGGCGGGTGACCGCGTCGGGAGCCGGGGCGTCGGAATAGCAGATGATCTCGAAGGCCTGCCGGTCGTGGGCGGCCAGCACGGGCGCAAAGAAATATGCCACCGAGTGGTTCACGTAGTCGGGCGACACATACCCGATGCGCAGCCGGCGGGAGCCGGAGGCCTCGGGGCGGGCGGGGAGCTGGGCGGCCCGCAGCGGAGCCTCGTGCATCCGGGCCCACCGGCGGTGCTCGGCGGCCGCTTCTTCCGGCGAAACTTCCGGCGCGAAGTTGAGCGAGTAAAGAAGATTGCTGTGCGTCTGCGGCCGCGGGGCCGCCGCCAGCGCGGCCCGGTGGTGGCCGATCGCCTCCGTGGCCCGGCCCTGGGCCTTGAGCACGCGCCCCAGGTTGTCATGCGCAGCCGCATACCCCGGCCGGAGCCGGAGGGCCTCGGCGAGGGACCTCCCCGCGTCCCCGCAGCGGCCCTGCTCCAGCAGCGCATGGCCGAGGATGTTGTGCGCCTCGGGACGGAGCGGCTCGATTTCGATGGCGCGCCGGACGGAGGCCGCCGCCTCTTCCGGCCACCGGAGTCCCAGGCAGGCGGCACCGAGGTTGAGCCAGACCGCGGCGGAGCCGGGTTCGAGGCGGGCCGCGACCCGCAGGCTCTCGACCGCCTCCCCATGCCGCCGGAGGGCCTTGAGGGAGTTGCCGAGCTGGTGGTGCGCCTCGGCGAGACCGGGCGCGGCCGCGCATGCCTCCCTCAGCGCGAGGACCGCCTCGTCCTCGCGGTGTTGCGCGCGCAGCGCCAGGCCGCGCGCAAGATGCGCCGCGGCCGTCGTCTGCGTGTCCGCCTCAGCCGTTGGCGACGGCATGCGTGCAGCCCTCCCCTGGTTCCGACACAGCGGGCTCGAGCAGCTCCTCAAAGATTCGTTCGATCTTCAGCACCGATTTTCCCACGTCAAACGCCAGGGATCGGGCCTGGCCGGCGCGCCCAAGGCGGGTGGCCGCGGCCGGATTCGTGCCGAGCGCATGCAGCTGCCTTGCGAGGTCGTCCGCGCGTCCCGCCTGGAAGACCAGCCCATCCACCCCGTTGCGCACGATTTCGCCGGCGCCGCCCGTGCCGCTGGTGACGACGACCAGCCCGGCCGCCATCGCCTCCACCTGCGAGATCCCGAACGGCTCCGGGGTCGATGTGGGGAACACGAGGACGTTGCTTCGCGCGAAGAGCGCCATCAGGCCGGGCCTGTCGAGAAACCCGGGAAACCGGACCCTCTCCCCGAGCCCGGCGCTGCGGACCACATCCTTGAGCCGTGCCAGGAAGGCGGGATCCGGCGCATCGCCCGCAATTTCCGCCGTGAAGTCCACCCCCGCGGCCCGCAGCCGGAGCAGGGCGTCGACCAGCACATGGGCCCCCTTGAAGGGCAGGACGAGACTGGCAAAGCAGATGCGCAGCCTTCCCGCCCCGGGCAGGAAGAATCGGAAGAACCGGTCGGTCCGCGCACCCGGATAGATCGTCTCAAGCCGGGCCGGCGCGTACCCGGCCCCGAGCAGGATCCTCCCCGTCCAGTCGCTGCACGCCCCCACGCAGTAGCGCGGGCTGTGCGGCTGGTTCGCAACCGAGTAGCCCGGCTTGGCGTTGCCGAGCGCGTGGATCACGGGAATCCCCAAGCCGAGCACGGTCTCGACCACAAGGTGCTCCAGAAAATCCATGTTTCCCAGCAGCGCGACCTCGGGCTGAAAGTCCCGGAGGACCTCCAAGGTCCGGGCGACGATCGCCCTCGCCCGCACCCCCACCTCCGAGCGGCCCTCGATCGGGATCGCCGCGCCGGAGATCCAAGCCCCGAGCAGCGGCAGCGTGCGGGAAACCAGCCTCTCCAGCTCCGCCTCCTCCGGCGTGGGAGCCTTTCCCAGCGAGGGCTGGTCCGCGGTGAGGATCCGGATTTCGTGGCCGCGCGCGCGCAGTCCCGCGGAGAACTCCCACATCTTGCGGCCGTAGCCGCCGAGCTCCTGGGGGGGAAAGAGGTTGGTGATGACGAGGATCCTCCTCGGGCTGGCGGACACCTCCGCCTTTACCTGCCCGATGGTCCTGCGGTAGGGCTCGAGTTCCGGCCTTGCCTCCGCGGCAAGATCGCGGCGCAGGCTCTCCACCTGCCCGGGCAGCGGGCCGACACGGGCCGCCTCCTCCAGGAGCAAGCTCAACGACACGCTGTCTCCCCTCCTCCGCGCCAAGGCAGCCATGGCCAGGAGAGCATTGACATGGTTTCGATCCAGGCCGATCGCCTTCTCGAGCGCGGCCTGCTCGAGACCGGAATTCCCGAGGAGCCTGGCAAAGTTTGCCAGGATCGCGGCGGCGTTCGCATCCCGGGTGCTCCCGAGGAAGCCCGGCAGCCGGGCGCTGACAACCTCCCGTGCACCAGCCTTCCACGCGCCATCAAGGAACAACAGGGGATCCGCGAGCTTGAACACGGGAGAGCCGGCGGCGACCGGCGCGAACCCCCAGGCTGCGAGTTCCG
>Ga0302319_10015336_pt1 | contig 14206 bp, 15 predicted proteins | sample Bog_T0_2_FD_203319 | JGI IMG/M metagenome (GOLD analysis project Ga0302319, IMG submission 203319) | Peat permafrost microbial communities from Stordalen Mire near Abisko, Sweden - Bog_T0_2 | ecosystem: Environmental > Terrestrial > Soil > Wetlands > Peat | place: Sweden: Abisko, Stordalen Mire... | reverse complement strand
ATCGTTTGACATGCAACCGTTTAGTTGCATAATGTCTCCATGGATGACGTCTTCAGGGCCCTGGCGGATGCCAGCCGACGGTTGTTGCTGGACCGGTTACATTCAACGCCGGGCCAAACGCTGGGAGTGTTGTGCCAGGGGTTGGAAATGAGCCGGCAGGCGGTGTCCAAGCATCTGGCGATCCTGGAAGAGGCCAATCTGGTGGCGACGGTCCGGCGCGGCCGGGAGAAGCTGCATTACCTGAACCCGGTGCCGATCCACGAGATCGCCGACCGGTGGATTGGCAAGTACCAGCGTGCGCCATTGGACGCGCTGGCGGCGCTCAAGAAGCAGTTGGAGGAGAACAGCGATGGATAAACCGAGTTTCGTCTATGTCACCTACATCAAATCCACCCGCGAACGTGTGTGGCAGGCTTTGACCGACGGCGCGGTCACGCAGGCCTATTGGTTCGGCTACCGGATCGAGTCGGACTGGAAAGTCGGCGGGCCGCTCAGGTTTTACGACCCCAGCGGCAAGCTGGCCCACGACGACAGGGTGCTCGAGGCCGAGCCGCCGGCCCGGCTGGCCTACTCGTGGCGGCCGCTGATGAAAGGATTCGACAAAGAGCCGGCCTCCCGCCTGACGATGACGTTGGAAGAAGTCGGTGCGCTCGTGAAGCTGACCGTGGAGCATGACGAATTCGAGCCGGGCAGCGCGGTACTCCCGGCCGTTTCGCGGGGATGGCCAGCCGTGCTGTCGAGCCTGAAGTCCCTGCTGGAGACCGGCGAAGCCCTGAAGATGACCCCGCCGGAAAAGCCGGCTGACTAACGGGATGGTTTATCCACAGATTACACAGACAGACACAGACCAAAAGCCAAATAATGGCATATTCTCATCTGTTATAATCTGCGATATCTGTGGATGATATTCCGGTAAGTCAGACGAAATCGTCTCCACCGCCTCCGCCGAAATCGCCCCCGGAGTCGAAGCCGGCGTCGCTCACATCGCTGCCCTGGTCGAAGTCGCTGCCCGGGTCATAGGCCGCATTGTCGACGCCGCCTTGCTGAAAATCGGCCTGGTTGGCGCCGGACGCGGGCGCATCGTAGTAATTGTTCACCACGGTCTCGGTAATGCCAGGCTGCGGCAGAAAGCCGCCACCACCAAAGCCGGCGCCCCCGAAACCGGCGCCCCCGAAGCCGCCGCCATAGCCGCCGTGACCGCTGAAGAGGGATTCGATCCCCTGAAACAGCAGCGCGCCGCCGGCGATCCCGGCCGCCGTGGTGGCGGCGCTGCGCAGGAAGGAGGGTTGGCCGCCCGGCTGGGCGAACATCGTCGGCGCGGCGCCGACCGGGGCCTGGCCCCACGGCCCGGCCACCGGTTGGGCATAACCCGGCTGTGGCTGATAGGAAGGCTGGGGCTGGTAGGAAGGCTGGGGCTGCTGGTAGGTCGGCTGTGGCCTGGGCGGCTGGGACGGCTTGCCGCTGCCGAAAATGGCGCTGAGGAATCCGCCGCTCTCGTGGCGCTGCTGCTCGCCCTGAAGCTGCTGCTCCAGATCCGCGATGCGGGCCTGGGCCTGATGCAGCGCGTAATCCTGAATCAGCACGGTCTGCGCCAGCACATAGGGCGTATCCGGCTTGTCGCGCACCAGGTCGCCGATCATGCCTTCGGCCTCGGGATCGCGGTCCTGGGCCGGCGCCTGACGCAGCCGGGTGACGAGGTTGGTGAGAAGTTCACGTTCCTGTTGATTCATCGTTGGCCTCTTCTGACGGCAAATGCGCCGTGACCGGGATATGGGAAGCAATTCGACGGATCGCAATCTCTTCCGTCATACTTGGTTGCTTCGCCGGGCTGAGCCGCATAGATCAAATGCCGCCGCGAGAGCCTATTTCAGGAGTGCAACATATGGACGCCAGTCCCTTACCGACAGTCGGACATTGGGTGGGCGGAAAGGCCGTTCCCGGCGTATCGGGACGCCATGCCGATGTTTGGAATCCGGCGTTGGGCGAGGTTCAGGCGCAAGTGGCGCTGGCCGAACGGGCAGAGATGAATCGCGCCATTGCAACCGCGGCCGCGGCGTTTCCCGGCTGGGCTGCGACGCCGCCGCTGAAGCGGGCGCGGGTGATGTTCCGCTTCAAGCAGCTGGTCGAGCAGGAGACCGACACTCTGGCCCGGCACCTGACCGCCGAGCACGGCAAGACCGTCGCCGACGCCAAGGGCGAAATCGGCCGCGGCGTCGAGGTGGTCGAATTCGCCTGCGGCATCCCGCATTTGCTGAAGGGCGAATATACCGAGCAGGTAGGCACCGGCGTCGACAGCTGGTCGATGCGCCAGCCGCTGGGCGTGGTCGGCTGCATCACGCCGTTCAACTTTCCGGCCATGATTCCGATGTGGATGGCGCCGATGGCGATCGCCTGCGGCAACACGGTGGTGCTGAAGCCGTCCGAACGCGACCCGTCCGTGCCGTTCCGGCTGGCGGAACTGTTCAAGGAGGCCGGGCTGCCCGACGGCGTCTTCAACGTGATGAACGGCGACAAGGTCGCGGTCGATTCCCTGTTGGAAAGCCCGCTCGTCCAGGCCGTCAGCTTCGTCGGCTCGACCAGGATCGCCGACTATGTCTATGGCCGCGGAACCGCTCACGGCAAACGCGTCCAGGCCTTCGGCGGGGCCAAGAACCACATGGTGATCATGCCCGACGCCGATCTGGACCAGGCGGCGGACGCGCTGATCGGCGCCGGATACGGCTCAGCCGGCGAGCGCTGCATGGCGATTTCGGTTGCGGTCGCGGTGGGTGACGCCGTGGGCGACGCCCTGGTCGAACGTCTGGGGCCGCGCATCCGGGCGCTGAAGGTCGGGCCGGGGACCGATCCGGAAGCCGAGTTCGGCCCTCTGGTCACGCGCGAGCATCTCGAGCGGGTCAAATCCTATGTCGATCAGGGCGTCAAAGCGGGGGCGGAACTGGTGGTCGACGGGCGCGGCTTCAGCCTGCAGGGCTATGAGAACGGCTTCTACATGGGCGGCTGCCTGTTCGACCGGGTGCGGCCGGACATGTCCATCTATAAGGACGAAATCTTCGGACCAGTCCTCTCGGTGGTGCGGGCCTCCGATTTCGACGCAGCGGTTTCGCTGGTGAACGACCACGAATACGGTAACGGAACCGCCATCTTCACCCGCGACGGCGACGCGGCCCGCGAATACGCCAGCCGCGTCCAGATCGGCATGGTGGGGGTCAACGTGGCGATCCCGGTGCCGATGGCCTATCATTCCTTCGGCGGCTGGAAGCGTTCGGCTTTCGGCGACCACAATATGTATGGGCCGGATTCGGTGCGGTTCTTCACTCGGCTGAAGACCGTCACTTCGCGCTGGCCGACAGGGGTCAGGTCGGGCGCCGATCTGGTCATGCCATCCTTGAAATAGAGGTCTTCGCACCGCAACATTGACCTTGACCGGGGTTTCGTGGTTCGAGAACCGGATAATTTAGACCTGAGCAGGACATCATGAAGATTTCAGACATTGCCGCGGTCGTCACCGGCGGCGGATCGGGCATCGGCGCCGCGACGGCGCGCAATCTGGCGGCGCATGGCGCGAAGGTCACCTGCCTCGACGTCAACCAGGCCAATGTCGAAGCCGTCGGCAACGAGATCGGCGGGCTCGGCCTCGTCTGCGACGTGACCGACGCTGCGTCGGTGCAAGCGGCGCTGGCGAAGGCGACCGCAGCGCATGGCTCGGCGAGGCTGGTAGTCAACTGCGCCGGCATCGCCACCGCCAGCCGCATCCTCGGCCGCGACGGCCCGCACGACCTGGGCCTGTTCCGCCGGGTGATCGAGATCAACCTGATCGGCAGCTTCAACGTGCTGCGTCTGGCCGCCGCCGAGATGGCGACGCTGGAGCCCATGGCGGAAGGCGAGCGGGGCCTGATCGTCAACACCGCTTCGGTCGCGGCCTATGAGGGCCAGATCGGGCAGGCGGCCTATTCCGCATCAAAAGGCGGAATTGCCGCGTTGACGCTGCCGGCGGCGCGCGAACTGGCCAAGTTCGGCATCCGCGTCGTCACCATGGCCCCCGGCCTGATCGAAACTCCGCTGTTCGCCAATCTGAGCCCCGAGGCGGTCGAATCGCTCGTCGCCTCGACCCTGTTCCCGCACCGGCTCGGCAAGCCGGAAGAGCTGGCCCGCCTGGTCCAGCACATCGCCGAGAACATCCTCATCAACGGCGAGGTCATCCGTATCGACGGCGCCATCCGCCTGGCCCCGAAATAAACCCTGGCCGATGTAACTCCTGGCCCAAACAATCCCTGGAAGCTGTTTTCCGATGACATCAGATGTGATTTCGACCGACGTGATCATCGTCGGCGCCGGCCCGGTCGGCTTGTTCGCCGTGTTCGAACTGGGCCTCAACGACATGAAGTGCCACCTGGTCGACATTCTCGACAAGGTCGGCGGCCAATGCGCCGAGCTCTATCCGGAGAAGCCGATCTACGACATTCCGGGCCTGCCGATCGTAACCGGGCATGGGCTGACCGAGCGGCTGATGGAACAGATCAAGCCGTTTCACCCGGTGTTCCACCTGAACCAGATGGCGGAATCGCTGACCAAAACCGATGACGGCAAATGGTGCCTGACCACCGATGCCGGCACGGTGATCGAGGCGACCGTGGTGGTGATCGCGGCCGGCGGCGGCAGCTTCGTACCCAAGAAGCCGCCGATCAAAGGGATCGAGGCGTTCGAGAGCAAATCCGTGTTCTATTCGGTGCGCCGGATGGAAACCTTCCGTGACGCCAATATCCTGATCGCCGGTGGCGGCGATTCCGCGCTCGACTGGACCCTCAACCTCCAGCCGCTGGCCCGCAAGCTGACCCTGGTCCATCGCCGCGACGATTTCCGCGCCGCCCCGGATTCGGTCAACAAGATGCGCGAACTGGTGGCGGCGGGAAAGATCGACCTGCATATCGCGCAGATCGGCGAGCTGCATGGCGAAGGCGGCCAGATCGAGAGCGTGACGCTCAAGCCCGACGGCGGCGCGCCGTTCGACGTGAAATGCGACGCGCTGCTGCCGTTTTACGGCCTGACCATGAAACTGGGGCCGGTGGCCAATTTCGGCATCAATTTGCACCAGAACCTGATCCCGGTGGACACCGAGAAATTCGAGACCGACGTCAAGACCATCTTCGCGATCGGCGACATCAATTCCTACCCGGGAAAGCTGAAGCTGATCCTGTCCGGCTTTCATGAGGCGGCGCTGATGGCGCAGCAGGCCTTCCGCTATGTCCACCCTGACCGCAAGCTGCGCTTCCAGTACACGACCTCGTCGAGCGACCTGCAGACCAAGTTGGGCGTCCAATGAAGATCACTGTGACCGACCTCAAGGGCGCCGAAACCGAAATCGCCGCCAAGCTGAACTGGACGGTGATGGAGATCATCCGCGACGCCGACCTGCCGATGCGGGCCGAATGCGGCGGCTCCTGCGCCTGCGCCACCTGCCACGTCTATGTCGACCCCACCTGGGCGGCCAAACTGCCGGCCCAGGAGAGCGAGGAGCGCGACACGCTGGAGGGCGGCACCGACGTACGGCCTAACTCCCGCCTCGCCTGCCAGCTGATCATGACACCGGAGCTGGATGGGCTGAGGGTGACGCTGAGCCGGGATGCGGCGGGTTAGGCGCAGGGCTTTTCAGGTTCCTCGCCACGCTCCGCGCAGAGGGCGAGGTAGTCGTCGATCCCAGATTCGAATGACGTTCGAAGCTCTTCGACGTTCGTGCCTTCGAAATACATGATGTCCTTCAGGCCGAGGACGAAGCCTGAGAACGTTGCAACGGCTGGATCGAAATCAATTGGGCCTGCTTGATAGCCTCTATATTTCATGACCATACTTCGTAAATTGAACCGTCGGGAAAGAGAGTAGTCACCTGCAGCGCCCAAGAGACACGTTCCCAGCGCTTAAAGATAAAACCTGCTCGCCTGGAGGCAAGATGGAAGAAAAATGGATTCCGATCCAACTGGTATTTGGGAAGCATAGCCAGCCCCCCGCCGACGAGGCATTCAGACAATCGCTCCCATCGCGCGCCGAAGTCGATTCCTTTGGAGCAAGACACAATCCTGTGAATTAGAATAAGCATCTGGCAGAATGCCCGAATTCCGGTTTCTCTCGCAGTGTTTTGGATCAATGTCAGGAATTTTCTGGCAGGACGCTGCCGCGCTCAACAATCTTCAAGATCACGGCCTGTGATCTGGCTGCCGGCACAATTGCAGCAATTGTATGGGGCTTTCCAAAGGGTAGCAGGCGTGGCGGTCAGTGGCAGTCGTTTGCCTAGGCCTTCTGCAATGTCGGCAAGTTCAAAACTCTGGTCGACGAACTAAAAAGGCGAACCCGAAACCTAGCGCATCTGACGCATTGAAGCGTCTCAATGATGTTCAAAAGGGTCTTGGCTTTGCCACGACGAGTAAAATCGCTTACTTCTGCGGATTGGAGTTTGATGAGGGCCCGGCTCTTACTTACGATAAAAACGTAATCGATGCGATAAGAAACGATGTCGATTGTGGCAATTTCAAGAATACTCGATTCCACCTTGGAAAGGGAAAAGCATTCTACCATCGAGGTGTAACTAGCTATGGTTCACACATTCAAGAGGCCAAGCAATTGGCGGATCGGTGGAAGGTGTGTCCCGACCAAATCGAAGCGGCGCTCTTCCGTTCGCGAGTATCAGAACGGAGTGGTTGGAGTTCGAGTTAGCCAAACACAATGCATTGAAAACCAAACTTCGATGGGTTATTTTGGTCGATGGTGACGGTCCATCGGGCGTTCGGCTTCCGCTTCATGATCTTTTCAAACGACCATGAACCTGCACATGTGCATGTGTTCGGCCAAGGCGGGGAAGCAAAGCTGAACCTGACCGGTTCGCATGGCGTCGTATTAGAATCGGCGGCCGGAATCAGCCGGATCGACGCTCGCCGAATTGTGGCGGAGATGCAGGCAAACAAAGAACTGCTGCTCGCCGCGTGGAGAGAAATCCATGGATGATCTCGAACTGATGATTGACGAAGCCGAACGGCGCGGCCAGGAGTCTCTCGCCAACGAGCCTCGCGCCCGGACAGCCCGCTACGACAAATCCAGCCGCCGCGTCATCGTGGAACTGACGAACGGCTGCAGTTTCGCCTTTCCCGCGCGAATGGCCGAAGGCTTGAGCGAAGCTGATGATGACGAACTGACCGAAGTCGAAATACTCGGAGCAGGTTATGGTTTGCACTGGGAAACACTGGATACCGATCTAAGCGTGCCGGGGTTGTTGGCCGGTTTGTTCGGCACGAAGCGTTACATGGATCGAATGCGCGCGGGGCGCGCCGGAAGCGCGACCTCGGTCGCCAAGGCGGACGCCGCGCGGCGAAACGGTCTGAAGGGCGGCCGTCCGCGCAAAGCCGCAGGCTGACGAGGTCATTGTGGGTACCTTCGCACGCATTTAGGAAGCTCCTATGTTCCCGCCCAGCCGCATCGTCTGCCTGACCGAGGAGACCGTCGAGACGCTCTATCTCCTGGGCGAGCAGGACCGCATCGTCGGCGTGTCAGGCTATGTGGTGCGACCGCCCGAGGCGAGGCGCGACAAGCCGCGGGTCAGCGCCTTCACCTCGGCGGACGGCGAGAAGATCCTGGCGCTGAAGCCCGACCTGGTCTTCACCTTTTCCGACCTTCAAGCCGATATCGTGGCCGACCTGCTGCGGCGCGGGCTGCAGGTCCATGCCTTCAACCACCGGACCATCGCCGGCATCCTGGACATGATCCGAACCGTAGGTGCGCTGGTCGGCGCGGCCGACCGCGCCGACGCGCTGGCGCGAAGCTACGAGGCGCGGCTGGACGCGGCGCGGGCGAAAGCGGCCGCCCTGCCCCATCGGCCCAAGGTGTTCTTCGAAGAATGGGACGAGCCGCTGATCTCCGCCATCGGCTGGGTGTCGGAACTGGTCGAGGTGGCGGGTGGCGTCGACATCTTCCCCGAGCGCGCCCGCGAACCCGCCGGCAAGGACCGCATCGTCACCCAGCAGGACGTGATCGACCGCCAGCCCGACATCATCATCGGCTCCTGGTGCGGCAAGAAATTCCGCGCCGAGAAAGTCTCCGCCCGGCCGGGGTTTTCCGAGGTGCCGGCGGTGCGGAACAAGCGATTATACGAGATCAAGTCCTCGATCATCTTGCAGCCGGGACCGGCTGCACTGACCGACGGGCTGGATGCGATGGCAGGAATTATCGGGCAGTTCAATCGATGAGCGTTGAGGGATCACGCCGCCAATCCCGAACATGGACGATCGTCACTGGCGGACCGGCCTCGTAAACCACCGCATATCGGCGAAGCGCGATCCAGAACCGCACCGGCCGGTCGGTAAGGTCCGTTCTCACATGCCCGATAAAGGGGTGCCGACCAAGCATCTCGAAAACACCGTGAAGTCCCTCGACAAAGTGGAGCGCGGCGGCAGGGTTTTGCGCGTCGATCCGATCGGCAATCTCGTCAATATCCGAAGCAGCGGACCGAGCGAGGCAATAAATCAACCGTTACGCCGCGTCTTCAATCTCTGAAGCGCTGCATCCCGCGCCTCAGCGCCATCGATCCATTGGCCGTCCCTGGCTTCGCGCAAGCCCTTGTCAATCGACCGATTCAAATCACCGATTTCGTCGATCGACATGCTGTCGGGTCCAAAGAACGACTTGAGTGCCTCGGCGACGACGTCGCTCGGCGACGCAGCATGTGCACCCGCCCGTTCGCGGACCTTCTGCTCAAGTTCGGGCGAAAGTTTGACTTCCATATGTGCCTCCAGCTTCAAGATAGATCAGGCATCGGCCTTAAGACAATCGACCTTTCAGCCCGCCGCCGCCCGGAACGCCCGCATGTGAAACGCGGCTTCGTCCGGTTCGTAGCGATGTTCCGCGCCGACCGGGCATGCCCGGCGGGCGCGGCAACCCTGCTCCATGCAGTCGGAGCCGGCCGGCGACGCAATATGATCGATGCAGGCCGGCACGTCGTAAACTTTCCTGGCAAAGGCCCCCACTGGACAGGCGTTGAGGCACGGCTTGCCTACGCAGCTTTCGCACGGGCTTTCCCGGCGATCCGGTTCCGGAAGATCGAGATGCTCGCGGAAGGCAAGCGCGCCGCGATAGGCGTGCCACAGGCCCCAGCCGGGGTGGATCAGGATGCCGAGCGGTGAGGGATGCACTGGTTCAGCCAATTGCGCCCAGCGCTGGAACGGCAGATAGGGCGGGCCGTCAAAGGGGAACAGCGGCGTTGCGCCCAATTCCACGGCGAGAGCGGTAATGACACGCCGCGACCAGCGGTCGAGCGGGTCGGGCTCGCCATCTTGGGCTTCCAGCGATTGAGCGAAGGCCGGCCAGTTGCGGCTGCCGATGAAACCGACGAGGCACAATGTCTGCACCTCGGCCAGGTCGGCCGGATGAAAGACGCCGCGGAAGGCGAGGCCGGACCTGGTGACGGCGCTAAGAATTTCGGGATATGAGGCCAAAACAGGCCCCCCGCAGCCGCGATTACCTCTCCCCTCGAGGGGGAGGCATGGCACTCTGACCGCCCTACATATTCCGCCGGTACTGCCCCCCGACCTCGAACAGCGTGTCGCTGATCTGGCCCAACGAGCAGACGCGGACCGCGTCCATCAGCACGGAGAACACATTTTCGTTGCGGATCACCGCCCGGCGAAGGCGCTCGCGCATCGCGGGCGCCTGTTCGGCATGGCGGTGTTGGAAGTCGCGCAGGCGGGCGATCTGGTTGTCCTTTTCGTCGGTGCTGGAGCGCTGCAGCGGCGGCGCCGGCATCGCCTCCTGGTGCGGATTGATGAAGGTGTTGACGCCGATCAGCGGCAGGGTGCCGTCATGCTTCTTGTGCTCGTAATAGAGGCTTTCTTCCTGGATCTTGCCGCGCTGATAGCCGGTTTCCATCGCCCCCAGCACGCCGCCGCGCTCGGCGATGCGCTCGAACTCCTTCAGCACCGCCTCTTCCACCAGATCGGTCAGCTCGTCGATGATGAAGGAGCCCTGGTTCGGGTTCTCGTTCTTGGCCAGGCCCCATTCGCGGTTGATGATCATCTGGATCGCCATGGCGCGGCGCACCGAATTCTCGGTCGGCGTGGTGTAGGCCTCGTCGAAGGCGTTGGTGTGCAGGCTGTTGCAGTTGTCGTAGATCGCGATCAGCGCCTGCAGCGTGGTGCGGATGTCATTGAAATCCATCTCCTGCGCATGCAGCGAGCGGCCCGAGGTCTGGATATGGTATTTCAGCTTCTGCGAACGCTCGTTGGCGCCGTATTTGTCGCGCATCGCGACCGCCCAGATCCGCCGCGCCACCCGGCCCAGCACGGTGTATTCAGGGTCCATGCCATTGGAGAAGAAGAAGGACAGGTTGGGCGCAAAATCGTCCACCGCCATGCCGCGCGACAGGTAGGATTCGACGAAGGTGAACCCGTTCGACAGCGTGAAGGCCAGCTGCGAGATCGGGTTCGCGCCGGCCTCGGCGATGTGATAGCCGGAGATCGACACCGAATAGAAATTCCGCACCTTGTGGGTGACGAAATATTCCTGGATGTCGCCCATCGTCTTGAGCGCGAACTCGGTCGAGAAGATGCAGGTGTTCTGGCCCTGATCCTCCTTCAATATGTCGGCCTGAACCGTGCCGCGCACGGTCTCCAGCGCGCAGGCGCGTACCTCCGCCGCCTCTTCGGCCGACGGCGCCCCGCCCTTTTCGGCCGCGAATTTATCGAGCTGCTGGTCGATCGCGGTATTGAAGAACATGGCCAGCAGCATCGGCGCCGGACCGTTGATCGTCATCGACACCGAGGTGTTGGGCGAACACAGATCGAAGCCTGAATAGAGCACCTTCATGTCGTCGAGCGTCGCGATCGACACGCCCGAATTGCCGACCTTGCCATAGATGTCCGGGCGTTCGTTCGGATCGAAGCCATAGAGCGTCACCGAATCGAAGGCGGTCGACAGGCGTTTGGCGTCGGAATCCTTGGACAGGAACTTGAACCGGGCGTTGGTGCGGAACGCGTCGCCTTCGCCCGCGAACATGCGGGTCGGGTCCTCGCCCTCGCGCTTGAACGGGAACACGCCGGCTGTGAACGGGAAGCTGCCCGGTACGTTCTCGCTCATCAGCCAGCGCAAGAGTTCGCCGTGGTCCTCATAGCGCGGCAGCGCAACCTTGCGGATGCGCGATCCGGAGAGCGAGACCGTGACCTGCTGGGTACGGATTTCCTTGTCGCGCACCTTCACGATGTAATCGTCGCCGGAATAGGCCTCGACGGTCTGGGGCCAGGTTTCGATCAGCTTGCGTGAAACCGGGCTCTGGCGGTCCTGGCGCTCGCCGATCAGCGGCTCCAGCGGGGCGGCATCGCCACCCTTGGCGGCCAGCATGCGCTGCGCGCCGCGCAGCTGCTGCAGTTCGCGCGCCACCGTAACCTGGGTCTTCACGGTTCCATGGTAGCCACGAACGGTATCGGCGATCTCCGCCAGATAGCGCTGGCGCGATGGCGGCACAACCGGCGGCCGCGCCGAAGGCCTGTGGCCGACCACATCGGCGAAGCGGGTCCGCGGCAGAGTGAAACCCTTCTCCGCGAGTTGATGGCGCAGGCCGAGATAAAGGCCGGTGACGCCGTCGTCCTGGAAGCGTGCCGCGATGGTCCCGTAGACCGGCATCGTTTCCGGCGATTGCATGAAGGCTTCGCGGTTGCGCTGGACCTGCTTGCGGACGTCGCGCAGCGCGTCCTCGGCACCCTTGCGGTCGAACTTGTTGATCGCGACCAGATCGGCGAAGTCGAGCATGTCGATCTTCTCGAGCTGGCTGGCCGCGCCGAATTCCGGCGTCATCACATAGAGCGACAGATCGGCCAGCTCCGCGATCGCGGCGTCGCCCTGGCCGATACCGGGGGTTTCCACGATGACCAAGTCGAATCCGGCGGCGCGGCAGGCCTCGACAGCCGAAGGCACGAATTTCGGCACCTCGCTGTCCGACGCGCGGGTCGCGATCGAACGCATATAGATGTTGGGGCTGTTGATGGCGTTCATGCGGATGCGGTCGCCGAGCAGCGCGCCACCGGTTTTGCGCTTCGAGGGGTCGATCGCGAGAATCGCGATCTTGAAATCGTCGCTGTCGAGCCGGAAGCGGCGGATCAACTCGTCAGTCAGCGAGGACTTGCCGGAACCGCCGGTACCGGTGACGCCGAGTATCGGCATCGGCCTCTGGGCCTTGCCCGCGGCCAGGGTGGGCTGACGGACGCCACCTTCCTCCAGGATAGTGATGAACCGCGCCAGCGGGCGCCAACCGGGTTGGCTCACCACCCCGATTTCGGCATCGCCCGCGCCGGCGACATCGAATTCCGCCCGCTCGATCATGTCGTTGATCATGCCCTGGAGGCCCATGCGCTGGCCGTCCTCGGGCGAATAGATGCGCTCGACGCCATAGGCGTGCAGCTCGGCGATCTCATCCTTCGAGATCACGCCGCCGCCGCCACCGAACAATTTGATATGCCCGGCGCCGCGTTCACGCAGGAGGTCGATGGCGTATTTGAAATATTCGACATGCCCACCCTGATAGGAGCTGATGGCGATGCCCTGCACATCCTCCTGGATCGCCGCGGTCACAACCTCGTCCACCGAGCGGTTATGGCCCAGATGGATGACCTCGACCCCGGTCGATTGCAGGATGCGGCGCATGATGTTGATCGCCGCATCGTGCCCGTCGAACAGGCTGGTCGCCGTGACGAACCGGACCTTGTTGCGCGCCTTGTAAAGCTCCGGCTTGATGAACCCGGATTGGGCGCCGGCCGGCGTTACGGTGTCGGGCATGAGATTTCTCCTGGTCTTTCTCGTTCACCTTACGCGTCAGAACGCATCTTCCGCCATTTCCATGATCGTGGCGCCACCGGCCGTTGCCGCGGCCTTGAGCGACGAAGCGCGCGTCAGGATATGCTCTCCATAAAAACGGGCGGTCACGATCTTGCCCTTGAGGAAGGTTTCGTCTCCGCCACCGGCGTCGAGCTCGGCCTTGGCCGCGATAGCACCCCGGGCCAGCGCCCATCCGCCCGCCACCGTGCCCCACAGCCGCATGAACGGCACCGCGCCGGCGGCGGCGTCGCGCGGGTCGCCCTTTTGGCTTTCCAGTATCCAGTCGGTGGCGCTGTCAAGCGCCAAAAGTCCCTCGGTCAGCGCTGCGCGCAGCCGGGCGAGCTCCGGCCCGGTAGCTTCCAGCGCCGCATCGATGTCGCGCATCCGGGCGATGAAGGCCTTGGCGGTGGCGCCGCCGTCGCGGGTCAGCTTGCGCCCGATCAGGTCGTTGGCCTGGATGCCGTTGGTGCCCTCATAGATCTCGGCGATCTTGGCGTCACGCATATACTGGGCGGCGCCGGTCTCCTCGATGAAGCCCATGCCGCCATGGACCTGGACGCCGATCGCCGCCACTTCGGAGCCCACCTCGGTCCCCCAGCCCTTCACGACCGGGATCAGCAGGTCGACCATCGCCTGGCGCGCCTTGCGCACCTCCGGTTCGGGATGACGTTGCGCGACATCGAGCGAAGCCGCGGCCAGATAAGCGAGCGCGCGGCTGGCCTCGGTCAGGGAGCGCATGGTCAGCAGCATGCGGCGAACGTCCGGGTGATGGACGATCGTCACGGGGCGCGCGTCGGTTCCGGCAATATCGCGGCTCTGCACCCGATCGCGGGCGAAGGAGGCCGCCCTCTGCGTCGCACGCTCGGCAATCGCCACGCCCTGAAGCCCGACGGCGAGACGGGCGTTGTTCATCATGGTGAACATGTACTGGAGGCCCTTGTTCTCCTCCCCGATCAGATAGCCGATCGCGCCGCCATTGTCGCCATAGGCCATCACTGCCGTCGGGCTGGCGTGAATGCCCATCTTGTGTTCGATCGAGGCGCAGCGCAGGTCGTTGCGGCCCTTCATGTCGCCGTCGTCGCCGACCAGATATTTGGGCACGATGAAGAGCGAAATGCCCTTGACGCCCGGCGGCGCGTCGGGCGTACGCGCCAGCACCAGATGGACGATGTTGCGCGAGAGCTCGTGGTCGCCATAGGTGATGAAGATCTTCTGCCCGGTGATCAGGTAATGATCGCCATCCCTGACCGCCCGCGTCCGCACCGCGCCGACGTCCGAGCCGGCCTGGGGCTCGGTCAGGTTCATCGTCCCTGTCCATTCGCCCGAAATCAGCCTTGGCAGGTAAAGCGCCTTCTGCGCGTCGGAG